>ENA-OBIO01000592-OBIO01000592.1-metagenomes-genome-assembly--contig:-NODE-592-length-17969-cov-2.99431_pt1 | contig 17969 bp, 18 predicted proteins | sample MGYA00153383_OBIO01 | MGnify analysis MGYA00153383 | reverse complement strand
CTTTTCAAACGCAGATTGTTCTGCTGCCAATAATGGATTTTCAAACATATCGTTGATGGCGGCATTATTTACCAACACGTCAATCGTTCCAAATTTTTTTAATATAGCATCCCGTGCTGCAGTTAAATTTTTTTCGTCCGTGACATTGCAAGCTATTCCAAGATGATTTTTTCCTAAATTTTTTGCAAAACTTTCGCATGCTTCACCGTTTATATCGGCTACAACTACATGAGCACCTGCATCTGCTAATGCTTCGCAATGATTTTTACCAATCAGACCCAACGCACCTGTAACTATTGCAACCTTCCCTTCCAAAGAAAACAAATCCATTCATTTTATTTAATGTCGCAAAATTAACGCGTGTTCACCACCTTTTCACAACTTAGTGTGAAGTTTAGGATAATTTTACTGTTCTATGATAAACCAAGTTCAAATTGCGGATTTCTACTTAAAAAAAATCAAAAAATCAATTTTTGAAAATAAATAAATATATGATTACTAAACAAAAAATATAAACATTGTTAACGAAATATAAAAAGACTTGATATATCGGAAAAATTCTCCAAATTTTGTGACTGCAAGCCAAAACTGTTATCTTTATTTTGAACATTTAGAACAGTACAAACATTTTAACATGAGAAATTTCATTTTTGCACAATCCCTTTTAGTTTTTCTTATTGTATCCCAATTTAATTTACACGCGCAGTTTTTAGCTATTCCTGATGTGTATCGTTACAAAGATAATCCCACTGTTGGTACACTCATTAAGGCAACCGATTCTACTGAGAACGCTAAAATTTTTAAATGTAATCGCGATTTTATTTATGATTATTACATCCCGATAACGGATGTCAATAATAAAAGCACTAAAATTTCAATTATTCCGGACTGGCATTTAGATGGCAAAGACACCATTCTGAATTTTGATCTCCAGTTTCACGACACGCCGAATAGTTATTTAATCAACAAAGTACGGCTGAAAGTGATGAACAAAAAGATTAAAATTCCTAAAAGCGCTGATCAAACTGTTGTTAAGTACGAGTATTCTAATTTCAGAGGTGTTTTAAATTTACTTTCCGAGGTTTCAAGCGTTGTAGAAACAGATTCTAAAGTAGCGATTCATCAACCGAGTAATTCGTATTTTCGTTTTTTAGAGTATGCGCCGAATCCAGAACAAAATAATTTGAGTTCTGATAATACTTGGTGCGAATCGAAAGAGATTACGCTCAACAGAAAGTATAAAAATTTACAACCCCTGACGTTGGAGTTTGAATATACACCATCAGGAACTAAAGACGTTTGGTTTAATAATAGGCTTGTGCCGTGCCAAATTATTAAAGCGCAAAGCAAACCGAATTTTCACGATATAAATTCGACAGCGACTTTTTTGTACAATAAAGAGTTTGGCTTTTTACAAATGGATTATTCTGTAACGGTGGCGAACAACACGCCCGAAAAAATTATTTTCAATTTAGAACGCATTGAAGATAAGTTATACTAATCGAATTATTTTTTAACGGAGGAAAAATGCGCGCAAAAAGTTGAAAAAATTTTTTGCGCGTTTTTTTGTGGAAGTAAATTAACGTATATTGTAAGGTGAACATAGAAATCAAAGCAAATCAAATTTACAGTCCAGTAAATTAATTAATTTTGATGCCTCAATAAATAAAATAAAATCTTTCAATCAAGCCTAAAATATTACACTCATGTCGAAACGTAAAATCCTTTTCCTGTATTCTCTTTTGTTTGTCACCATAGTTTCTGCACACGAATTCTGGTTAGCACCCAACAAATACTTTTTCAGATTGAACGAAGAAGTTATTATTAATCCTTCGGTGGGAGAAGATTTTAAAGCTGATAATTGGGCAAACCGCGCAAAGCGAATGCTATGGTTGAAATGTTTTTCAATGAAAGATGGAAAAGAATCTGTTGAACCGCTTGCCGTTTCAGACAGTCTACCAACAAATTTTAAACCTAAAAAAAATGGCAATTACTTAATCGCTTTGCAATCAAAGCCTTCTTTTATAGAATTGGCGGGTTACAAATTTGAAGAGTATTTGAAAGAAGATGGTATCGAAAACATCGCACAATACCGTTTAGTTCATGGCGATACAGCCAAACGTTCGCGCGAATTTTACCAACGTTGTGCAAAAACTTTAATTCAGGTCGGCGATATGCAAACCGATGCTTATTCAGTAAAAACTAATATGCCACTCGAAATAACACCACTCACAAATCCATATAAATTAAAAAAACAAGATTCAATCGCTTTTCGCTTTGAATTTAAAGGAAAACCACTCGTCAGTCAAACAGTTCGTAGTTGGTGTAAATCAATGGATTCTTTGAAAGTAAAAGCATTTTATAAAACAGATGTGAAAGGTGTAGCCATAATTCCGATTTCTGAACGGGGTGAATGGATGATTAGCTTAGTAAGAATGGAATTATATTCTGATATTACCAAAGCCGATTACGAAAGTTTTTGGGGAAGTTATACTTTTGAAGTTCGATAAAATATTTTTCTCTTCAATTTTTTATGAAATAGGACTAAATTTTGAATCAAAATTACGGTTTTGTGCGAGATTATTATTTTTACCTGCACGATTGAGCAAATAACCAGAAATAGAACCGACCACAATTGTATAAAAAATTTGTATCGAGAAAAACATAATGTTCGCAAAGGAAAATGCGTCGTCGCCTTTTACGTTATAAAGTAGCAAGGCGGACGTTGCTAAAAAATGATAAGTTCCCATGCCGCCCGGTGAAGGAATAAGAACACCAAAAGTTCCGAAAACAAAAACGGTCAAAGCCGCTAATGCCGTCAAATGTGCCGTCGGCGGAAATGCAAAAAAACAAAAGTAAGTCATCAAAAAGTACATCACCCAGATTGTGATGGAGTGAAATAAAAACAGCGGCAAATTTTTAACGTAACGAATAGATTTTACACCATCTGAAAAGCGTTGAACAAAAGGTGCGACTTTATTAATGAGCGGCAATTGTAAAATTCTTTTTCTAAGAATAAATAAAATAATTAAAGCTGCGAAAGAAAAACCAATTAAAATTATAAACCACGTTGATTGCAATAATCTATAACTACCATCTCCAGAACCCATATTTTTATCGAGCCAACTCCAAAGCGTTCCGTACTCAATAAAAAAAGCAAAACACACAATCAGTGCCAAAGAAATTAAGTCTAAAACCCGATCAACAACAACTGTTCCCATGACTTTCGACATAGATTGTTTTTCGATGCGCGCCAACGAACCCGCACGTACAAATTCACCTGCTCGCGACATCCATAAATTGGTTAAGTATGTAACGTTAACGGCGTAAAAGCAATTCAATGTTTTTGGTACAAAACCGAGCGGCTCCATCAACATTCGCCAACGCACCGCGCGCGAATAATTACTTTGTGTGAAAGCGGCAAAAACCAACAGCAACCAAGCAACATGAATGGATTTGAAATCGGCAATAATTTTTTGATATAACGGATAGGCGACTTTACCCTCCAATTTTAATTGCGATTGAAAGGCATTATTCTGCGAACTATATAGCCAAATCATAATGGCACTGCCTACGCCAAAAAACAAGGCGTACTTAAATATGCTGCGCACAACGAAAGAAAAATCTTTCGATTCATTATTTTTCATTTCTTCATTGTTCATTTCATGCAACTTAGCAAGCTGCTGAAACGTGTCGCGTTTGCAGCGCTTTTTAAAAAAATTAATTATTTCGTTTTCATTTTTAGTTATCCCCTGCTTCCTATTCACTGTTCATTATTCCCTATTCCTTTTCAATTTAAAAACTGCCAGCGCAAACCAAAACGCAACGGCGTGTAAATAGCACCGCCTGTCGAAAAATCGGGTGTAGGGTATAAATACGTTTCGTAATTGACGCGATTGGTAAATGCACCTGCCACATTTTCAAGTTTTATAAAAACGCGCAAACGTTTAACTTGCGCCGAAAAAAATACGTCAACCACGGGAGCTGGGGCAATTTCTCGGGTTTGTTGCACATAAAATTGATTGATAATCGGAATATAACCAGGGGCAAACCAGGCACTGGCATAACGTAAATCAAATCCACCGCGCACCAACATACCACGTTTAAAAATTCGCCCTTCAGCAAAAAAACTACTTTTAGTATAGAAACTCGGTACAGGCACAAAAAATTGTGATGATTTTTGAAAAAGCAATTGCGTTTCGAAGTGAAAAATACCAACGGCTATTTCTTTTTTCGCAGAAAGTTGTAACAAACTTACAGGTGCACCCGATTGTTGGGGCGTATAAGTTTGGTCGAAATAAATCGCGTTGTTGGTTAAAGTGTACGAACCTTGCAGTGCAACATCAATGATATCAATCACCAATTTACCCGAAAAGCTTGTTTGAAGCGTTTTAGAAAAATTATTTTGCCAAATGAGTGAATCAGTTATGAGTAATTGGTTTTGTAAAAAAGTAGGTGAGAACAATTGATTCTTCGCACTGATAATGAGTGAACCTATTTTCGGAACTACAGTCGTAAAATCTGCACCGAAAGCATAATCGCCCACATTGTTTCCGAGAAAATTAATTTGCCCTGTTGCTTGCGCATTTATGTTGGGTGTAGGCGCAAATCGAAATCGCGCTAAACCAATCAGATTTTGAGGATGCTGCAACGAACTGCCATCTTTGATTGACCAAAATTCGTGCATCAACCCAATTTCTAAATTATCCGCTGATTTACTTGTCGTCGTATCGAGCGGTAATAGTGCGCGCGTAGAATCACTTTTTAATTTCGTAAGCAAAGCGACAGAATCAATGTGAGATAATATTTTAGGTGGAATTGTATCGCTGCGGAATGCTTTAAAACTTCTTTTAAGTGAATCAGCGGCACTGAGTTTAGGTGGAAAATGTAAAGAATCAGAAAAGTTAGGAGTTTGCACTTTGCGGAGTTTTGGTTTTTTTTCTGTCGAAATCCAAACCGTATTCGCAAAACGCAGCGTGTTTAAGTTAAGTTGTAACCCACGTGTATCTGAAAAAAGTTTCCCATAAAAATTTTGCTTATTTACTAAGTCGGTAGTGTCTGTGGCGAAATCGAAATTAAAATTTTTTGTCGTAGAAAGCTGTACTGTGTGCGCCACTTTATATTGTCTGTGTTCGGGTGCATTCGGAACAGTATCAACTTTACCGAGCCGAAAAAAATGTTGGAACGTATAATCATAGCGTTCATATCGCGATTGCGCATTCGGATTAACTTTTGCTAATAATGCCGTTGAATTGGAAGTATTGGTTGTATCAAAAGTCGTACTTGTTGTGATGCCACCTCTATCGAGTTCTGAAACTAAATGCGATGTGTAAGTCAAGAAACTTTCGTAGCGCGCACCCTGATACCATAAACCTATACCGAGCGTCGTTGTTCTTCCGCGCGGAACAGAATATAATGTATTCCGAACGCTGGGCAAATCGTTTTCTGTTATGAACAGCGTTGAAACGCGCCTATAATCAACGGTGAGATGTAAATTATTCGCGAAATTGCGGGCGATTTTTGCTTCAAAGAGCGAATTATTTTGCGTCGAACCCGAATAAAAAACATCGCTAAATGTTTTTGTTTGATTGTAAAATTTAATTGTATTGTGCGAAACGGCATAGATATCAAAAGCATGAAAGCCTAAATCTAAACCCGTTGTTGCATTCGGTGAAATCCACAACGGATGTGCGGGTGTAGCAGGGAAACCGAGATGCGCGTAATCATATTCTTGTCTAAAAACAGGATCGTGTTGTTCAAAATGATTATTGAGCAGAGAGTCGTGTTCTGATTCAACTTTCAATCTGTTGTTTAAACTAAAATAACTAATAGCTGCTGTATCAAGCTCTTGCTCTTTTGTCAAAAGAGTATCGAGATTTTCCGTAGGCGTTGCATTGGGCGTATTGCGTTCATCGCCAGTAGGTGGCACGGGTTGTTGCGCGTTTAATTTTATTGCAAAACCCAAAATTAATACCAATAATTTAATTACACGTTGAGTATTGATGGTTGATAATTTACTAACAACAAGCAATAAGCAACGTACAATTAAATTTCTTTTTAAAATAAGCAATCTCAATCCTATCAAAACAGATTAATTAATTAGTTTCGAGCTACGAACGAAAAGTTCCCAGCTTCATAATCGCGAGCAGGGCTAATAGCTCAAAGCTCATGGCTCACAGCTTTTTTAGTCTAAAACAATTACGCCACGCGCCGTAAAACTAATTTTATCTTCGGGTTTAGTAATTTTTAATATTTCTTCAGGTGTTTTTCCGTCATCTTCTGCATAATGGCGCAACTCATCCACTGAAACTGTTTCTTTAAATGCTTCACCCATCATTACAACTTTTTTGCCCTTAATATCTTTTGGCATAAAAAAAGCATAATTTTTAAATTTTACCATCATCGGTTGCACGCCTGCTTCACCTTTTAAATTCATCCAACAACCACGCGCTTGGCAAACTGCTTCAACAGTGCCTTCCACTTTTACATCAGCAATCTTTTGCGTTTTTTGAATCCGCTCCAATAATTTGCCGTAAGTAATCGCATTGTGTGTATCAATCGCATCACCAAAATGTTTGCCATCAACTTTTTTTGTTTTGTATGCATTGTACGCCTCCGTTTCAGAAGGTGGACACACTTTTTTTTCAATGGTTTGTGCTTTCAAAACAATAACGTTTGTTAGTAATAAAAACAGTAAAAAATAATTTTTCTGAATGCGCATAATTTTTAAATTTTAGAATTAAAAAATAAACGCCCAAATTTACATCTAATTTTAAGAAGCTAATAATATAAATCAACGAATTGAAATAAACTATGAAACAGATACCGACTTACTGGGAAAACGTTTACGATGTTGTCCGCTGCATTCCGAGCGGACGCGTTTGTACGTACGGACTGATTGCGGATTTTTTAACGCTGGGTTCTGCGCGCATGGTCGGTTGGGCGCTCAATAATTGTCATGGCAGAGAAGATGTACCGGCGCACCGCGTTGTAAATCGAAAAGGGGAATTGAGTGGTCGGCATCATTTTTCGCCTCCAGAAATTATGCAAGCATTTTTAGAAAGCGAAGGCGTTAAAGTTTTAAACGATACTGTGCAAAATTTTGATAACGTTGTTTGGAAACCTGATGTTTAAAATTTAAAAATGAAAAAAGATAGCACTGAAAGTGCGTCAGAAGTCAACGATGTGCGCAAGCCCGTCGAAAAATGAAAAAGTATTCACAATTTATAAATTTTTATTTGCGGTAATCAATAAAAATACTAATTTAGTGTGTTTATTTCATTCATCTGCCAGTATTATGGTTGTGGCGGTTATAATGCGAGCGCAAACACATTTTTTTTAAGAGAAATAATATACTCAGAGACATTCAGAAGATTTTGAAATTAACTCAACCATGAAGGAATCCGCGCCCACCAATATCGCTGGTGCCAAGTCTCCCGACTGGCACACCGATAATACCGATGCACACAATTCGGTGATGCGCTCATTGCGTATTTCCAAAATATTTATTCCTATTCTTTTAGGTTTAGGTGTTATAATTTGGCTTATTTCGCGTGATTTCGATTTTGAAAAATTACAAGACATTGATTGGGGATATGAAACTTTTGCTTGGATAAGTCTTGCTTCCGCATTGATGGTTTTACGGCATTTAGCTTTTTCGCTACGGATGTATATTTTAGCGCAAGGTCATTTTACTTTCAGAAAGTGTATTGAACTCGTACTTATTTTTGAATTTAGTTTGTGCGTAACGCCCACAACGTTAGGTGGTTCTGCCGTTTCACTTTTTGTTTTGACACAAGAGCGACTTTCAGCAGCGCGCACAACGGCAATTGTTTTGTACAAAGTAGTGCTTGATACATTTTTCTTTGTCGGTACTTTCCCAATTTTATTTTTACTCAATGGCGCAAATGTTATTGCACCACATATTTGGAATCTCGCAACGCCACATTGGGAATCGCGATTATTTTTCTTTTCTTATTTCGCTATGATGAGTTATGGCAGCGTTCTGTTTTACGGTTTATTTATAAATCCAAAACTCATCCGAAATTTATTAGTTGCCGCAACGCGTTTACCTTTTTTAACTAAATTAAGAGCGCGTGCTGAAAAACTGGGCGATGAAATTATTGTTGCCGCCATTGAAATGAAAAACATTCGCTTGCGCGAACACTTATTTGCTTTTTTAGCGACTTGTGCCGCTTGGGCATTTAAATTTATTCTAATTGCGTGTATTATTTATGGCATTGATGCGCCCGAACTTACTATCGGTCGCGATGTTTTGCTTTATGGTAGATTGCAAGTGATGTTTATCATTATGGCATTTTCGCCAACACCCGGTGGCGCAGGTTTTGCGGAAGGTTTATTTTATCCTTTTTTGAAAGATTTTATCTCGAATGTAGAAATCGCAACGGTTATTGCGCTCATCTGGCGATTAATGTCGTACTATCTATATTTAGCCTTAGGTGCTGTAGTTATTCCAAATTGGATAAAAAAAGTTTATCTCGCTAATAAAAAAACTACAACCTAAAGCACTTATTTTTGTTTAGCACTTAATTTAATCATAAAAATTCTCAATTATGACATTCTTAAAACGTAGTTTAATTTTTTCACTTTTCACTTTTTCGCTTTTCACTTTTAAATCTTCTGCACAATCTTGCTGTCAACTCATGACGATGGATGATTACCAGATTTTAGGCGGCAGTGCAGCATTCAGAAACGCACACGCTGAACCTTTACCATTTCATTTTATTAGTTTGGAAGGCGGAACGAATGTAACTTTCGATGCGCCCGATGGAGCAAAAGCAAAAGGTTTTTTCATCAAAGCCAAAAAGAAATCGAACAAATGGTTGTTTGTCTATCAAGAGTGGTGGGGCTTAAATGATCACATCAAGCGCGAATCAGAAAAATACTATACTGAAATGAAAGGCGATGTAAACGTTCTCGCCGTAGATTTATATGACGGTAAAGTTGCGGCAAAACGCGAAGAAGCGGGCAAACTTATGGGTGGCGTAAAAGAGCCGCGTTTGGAAAGTATTATTAAAGGTGCGGTTTCTTATGCAGGCAAAAAAGCTAAAATTGTAAGCGTCGGCTGGTGTTTTGGTGGTGGTTGGTCATTGCGTTCTGCACTCATTGAAGGTAAACACGCTGAAGGTTGCATTATGTATTACGGCATGCCAGTTAAGGAAGCGAATAAACTTAAAACACTTAACTGCGATGTAATTGGTTTTTTTGCAGGAAAAGAAAACTGGATTTCACCAAAAGTAGTTGAGCAGTTTGATTCGACCATGAAAGTAGCTGGAAAAAGTTTGACATATAAAATCTACGATGCAGATCACGCTTTTGCAAACCCAAGTAATCCCGCTTTCGATAAAGCTGCTACGGAGGACGCACACACGCAAGCGATCGCATATTTGCAAAAAAAGTTTGAATTGAAATAATTTTTGCAAAAAAATTACATTGTTTACATTTTATTTGATCCTAAATTTTTTAGTGTTAGAAATTCTATTTAACTTTATTCAACAGATTTCATTTGAAGGCTGTAGACAATAATTTTAAATCAATTTTTTAACTTAAAAAAACAAAACATGGAAGGAATTGTAATTACGCTCATTCTTGGTGCCATCGCTGGTTGGCTCGGCAGCCTGTTTTATCAAGGTAGCAGCCTTGGCTTAATCGGGAATATCGTTGTAGGTATTCTTGGAAGTTACATCGGCAATTGGTGTTTTGGTAAATTAGGTGTAAGTTTGGGTTCGGGTCTAATCAGTAGCATTTTAACGGCAGCGATTGGTGCTTTCGTTTTACTCGCTATCGTAAATTTGATTGTAAGAAATAGATAACTTACTTCAATACTTTGAAATGCAAAAACGGTTAAGGCTGTCAAATCTTGGCAATCTTAACCGTTTTTTATTTTTTAACATTAGCCAGAGTGTCTCGTATAAATTGTTTGTAAAAACGCGTGACACTTGTTTAAATTTTAGTTTTTAGCTGCGTAGCTTCAAAAAATGAGACTTGAACGAGCGGCTAGACTTTAGTGTAATAGTTTTAAAAATTTAAAAGCACAATTTTTGGGAATTAATTTTTTTATTTCTGAAAACATCTTAAATTTGAATATAAAATTGAGAATATGGTTCAAAGTAAAAGCATTTATGACGAAGTTGCTACACTGATTGTTGGTTCTGAGCCATTAAAAGTTATAAATTACAAACCTTCAATGGCTAATCAAAAGAGGCTTGAATTTCTTTTAGATAAAAATAAAAACGCAGGTTTGACTGTTGAAGAAAAAACCGAATTAGAGCAATATTTATTAGTTAATAGAATTGTTGGTCTTGCAAAAGCTAAAGCACTGAGCCTACTTACGAAATGAAACAAAATTTATCTAAGGCACTCAAATTACAGGTTGCAATAAGAGCAAATTGGCGATATGAATATTGTTTACTTCCAGAAAAGGCATTATACTACCCTTTTCATATTGACCATATTAAAAGCATAAAACATGGTGGTTTAAATTTAATTTGGAATTTAGCTTTTTGTTGTCCAGATTGTAATTATCACAAAGGAACTGATATAGGTTCTTTATCAAATGATGACGCATATTTTATCCGCTTTTTTAATCCAAGAAAAGATATCTGGGATTCTCATTTTGAAATATCAGATGGTTGTTTTTATGGTTTAACAGAAATAGGTGAGATAACTATCAAAATTTTAAAGTTGAATAATATTGACAGACTAATTTTTAGAAAACAATTAATCGATATCGGGCAGTATTTTTAAATTTTCTATATTCGTTCAAATCTTAGTTTTTAGTTACGTAGCTTCATAAAATGAGACTTGAACGAGCGTTGCGCGTTTTTAATAACACTTAGTGCGAGCGAGGCATTTTAACGGCAGCCATTGGTGCTTTCGTTTTGCTCGCTATTGTAAATTTGATTGTAAGAAATAGATAACTTGCACTCATTCATTTTAATTAGAAAATAAAAAGGTTGCCCTGTTTGGGCAACCTTTTTAAGTTAATTTAATAACCTACGCACCTAAATTAGAACCAATCGCGTTATTGTGCGTAAATAGTTATTCGTTAATAGTTGGTCGTTGTTCGTTTAAACATTCTAAAGACTAATAACTATCAACGACCAACTAACAACTAACAACTCATGTAAGATGATATTTAAATCCCATTGGCTTTGCGCTTTGTTTTTTATTTCTGTATTGGCAATTATAATTTACAGTTCATGTAAACCCGATACTAGCTGGCATCCCATCTTCCAAAAACGTACGCGCTTGTTTCAGTTTTCAAACTGAAACCTACTATGTTGTGGTCTTTGACCACTTTTTAAGTGTGCATCTACAAATTTTGTTAGAGCCACACACCAAAAATAGGCGTGGCTCAAACATTTTACCATTATACCCTCGATGTCAATGAACTTTACGTTTCTAAAAGGCGTCGGAGACGCTAAAATACTAGGATTCAGTTTGAAAACTGAATCGAGCGGCGGCGTGTTTGCAATAAATGCTGCTTTATTCATTAACATACTCTGAACCAGCGGGTTATAAATTCGCTTTTTTTTGAGTAAATAATCAAATTAAAATCTTCAACACTTTTTTAACTTGATTGGGCAATCCAAGAATATTGCAACTCTTTCCCGTAATTGTGTAAGTTTTAGACAACAAAAGATATCACCTTTGCATAGTGAAAAATATTTCATAACTGGCCTGCCAGTAGCAGGAGAAACATTAATTTATTATGTCAGATACAACAAAAAAAGATATCGTTGGTATTGCTTCTGAAAGTGCCAAAACCCTCGCTGCAGCTGTAACGGCTGCTGGTTTAGTAGAAACACTTCAGGGAAAGGGACCCTTTACTGTTTTTGCTCCTACAGACGCAGCATTTGCTCACATTCAAAAAGATGTAGACAGCCTTTTGAAGTCTGAAAACAAGAAGAAACTAATTTCAATTTTAACCTATCATGTTGTGAGTGGTAATACTATGGCAGCAGACTTGCAAGATGGACAGGAATTGACAACTGTAGAAGGTGGCAAACTAAAAGTATCAGTAAAAAATGGCAAGGTAATGATTAACGACGCAAACGTTACAATGGCAGATGTAGGAGCATCTAATGGTGTTATACATATTATTGACAAAGTACTAATGCCTAAAATGTAAGTACAAAATTTATTTATGAAACCGTTCTCGTTTTTTTAAATCATTTGAACGTTTTTTATTAAAATGTTAAGTTATGATGAGATTAAAAATAATTATTTAGCCATTAAAAAATGTATAGATAGATAATTGGGTAAAGTTTCTTAAAAAATTAAAAAGCATTTTTAAATTATCAAATTCTGTTTAATAGCCGGTTTGCTAAGTTGGCTCAATGGCTGCAGGGACATAGAAGTTTTCCAACTTTCCGGCTATGACCAACGAAATGGTACTCGATCCTGTTACCCATTAACCGGCACATTTTTTTATTAAAAGGATGCTATTAAACAGAATTTGCTTTTTATATAATTACTTGAATGATTATTGAATAAATACTTTTTTCTTTATTACAAAACTGCCAAAGAATAATGTTGATTATTTAGGTGATTTAGTACCATACAATGCTGCTAAACATAGCATATTAGGAATAACAAAAAATATAGCATTTCAATATAGTGCTAAAAATATTAGAGACAATGCTATTTGCCTGTATTATGTAGTAATGCCTCTTTTAAGTGCTGTTCCTGCCGAAGCTCATAAGGCATGGGTTGAAGGAACGTGGGCTAAACGACTTTGTACGCCCGAAGAATTAAGCTAAAGTTTTTATTTACTAGCTGGCTACCCATACTCCAAAAACGCACTCGCTTGTTTCAGTTTTCAAAATGAAACCCAGCATTTTGTGGACTTCGTCCGCTACAATATTTTCCAAAGATAAATTATATAGTAAACACTACTGTAAAATTATATCAAACAGATGTTTTCAATATTACCTTCAGAACTAATACACTCTAACAGTTGCTGCAAGTTAAAAACTCCACGAAACTATACTGAATATAGAGACTTGCAAAAGCTTGCGTTTTTAAAACGCACATTGCGCAAACATGCTTAAAATTTTCAACCGTTATTTTTTTAGCTAAGCTGTACACAAAATTTCAAACTAAAAGCGTTAGAATACGTAAGTATAAACTTTAAGTCCATCTTTTGAGGCAATAATGTTAAGAAAGCTCAAATTTAAACGCTCAGTTTTAAATGTATGAATTATAAATCCCAACTCGTCGGTGTATTCCTCTTATCTGCTGTGGCAATTGCTATTACTTTCAATGAGTGCAAACCCGACACATCGCTATTAAGCGATGTTTCTGCTAAATTAAATTTTACAACCGATACGCTGCGTTTCGATACTGTGTTTACACAAATTGGTTCAGCAACGCGCTATTTTAAAGTTGTGAACGCTTACAATAAACCTTTCAGAATAAATAATATCAGCGTTACAACACAAACAGGCGTTACTGTAAAACTCAATGTGAATGGTCTTTCTGCCAAAACTTTTACAAACATAGATGTACCAGCTAACGATAGCATTTATGTTTTCGTGGAAGTAACCATAAATCCGAATGCGCCTTTAAGTGTAAGTCCGTTTGTTGCGAATGAATATATTAATTTTGAAACGTCAGGTGGTACGCAAAAAGTCGTGATTGAAGCGTGGGGACAAAATGCGAATTATTTACCGAGTAGATTTTCTGCGGGTGGTCTCTCGCTTTTGAGTGGTGGTAGTCCGGAGCGCGTTATCGCACTCGATGATAAAAAACCTTACGTTATTTACGGCGTACTTTTCGTTGATTCGTGCATTCTGCAAATTCCTGCGGGCGCGCATATTTATGTGCACGGTGGATTGGGTGGAAAAGCAACAGGCGATTTTTATCGCGACGGTATTATTTATATTTTACCGAATGCACACCTCGAAATAAATGGCACAGCAGCGAATCCAGTTGTTTTTGAAGGCGACAGACGCGAAAGCGAGTTTTCCGATACGCCCGATCAGTGGGCAGGAATAATTATTGGCGCAAAAAGTCAGAATAATACTTTGAACTACATGACGATTAAAAATTCGCGCGTTGGAATTCGCGCAGATTCTGCGAGTACAACAACGCTTAAAAATTGTAGATTTTATAATACTTCGGGTTCTGCAATTTTAGTAACGCACAGCACACTCTATGCGGAAAATTGTCTATCATATAATACATACGACAAAAATCTTGAAATTCATTTTGGCGGAAACTATACTTTTAATTATTGTACTTTTTCGAGTGTTGGTTCAAAAAACACGTCGCTTTATGCGGACAATTATAATTGTTACACACAAGATGCACTCGGAAATTGCGTAAATGGGAAAGTGTTTGGTTTAAATTTAAATATCAACAACAGTATTATTTATGGCAATAAAGCGAATGAATTAATTATTTATAATGCTGACCAAAATAAAACTACGCCGTTTAACTATGCTTTAAAAAACTGTTTGATTCGCGCTGCCGACACAGTTAAATCTGTACCGACAGATTTTTTTAATTATTGCACCAACTGTATCGTTTATAAAAACGATAATAAATTATTTAAAAATGTTGGCGCAACCGATTACAGCTTAGATTCACTCAGCGTGGCGCAATATAAAGCGCTACCGATAAATGGCATTCCGAAAGATATTATTGATAAACTGCGCGACACGAAAACACCCGATATGGGTTGCTATGAGAGATTTCCGAGATGAAGAATGGTGGGTGAGAACTGATAGCTAAAATAAAACCACCCTTAACTCTCAACTCTGAATTCATTTTTTTTATAAAAAACTTTGCCAACGCGTTGAATGTGATCAATTAATTCTGACGAAGAAATATGATTGAAGATAGATAGGTCGAAAGTGTAATGCAAATATAAATTGTCTAAACTTAAACTGATTTTATTGATGATTTTCAAATTTAAGTTTTCGCCTTTAATTGTTAAGTCAATATCAGAACCGTTTTTAAAATTACCTTTTGCGCGAGACCCGTACAAAACAACCTCTTCCACTTCTGAAAAAGTTGAAAAAACTTTTTGAATATCTTGTACTGTACTTTGTTTTAATCCATATTTAGTCACTACTCGGTTTTTATTTTTTAGCTCCTATAATTTTTTCGAATTCATTTTTTAATAAAACGAATTCATTAAAGTAAAGCGTTAAAATACTTTCTGAAATTTCGTCTGCAGTTTCTTCATTGTAAGTATGCGAAGTTCGATTTCTATCTTTTAGCATTTGCATCCAAGTTTCTCCGTCAGAAATCAATCCTCTTTGAAAAGCTAAGTTAAATGCATCGCGACTTCCTTGAATGCCAGCTTCACCTTGATTTTCGTAAAAATCCTTAATCGTGTTCCAAGCCAATTCGTACGTATATTCAAACGTCTTTATCATGCCTTGCTCTTCCATTTTATTCAATTCTTCACCTTTATCATAGAATTTTTCTAATTGCGAAAGTGCCTTCAAATAATTATTGAAACGTTGTTGCCAGCGAATGTCTTTATTCTCCATTTATAAATTAATAATTTAGAAAACAAAATCAACGCAAAATGTTGAAGTATTTGTAGAACAAATTTAACGCGTTAAATTTTTTTAAGCAAACTAATTTTTTTTAAGTCGCGAATGGTGCAATATTTGCATTTTACTGTGAACGAAAACGCGAACTCATAAAATGGTTTTTAATAGTATTCCTTTTTTAATTTTTATTTCAGTTGTGCTGCCGCTGTATTGGTATTTGAAAGGCACTGCGCGACAATGGTTATGTTTGATCGCTTCCTATTTTTTTTACGGTTGGTGGGATGTGCGTTTTCTAAGCATCGTGGCTTTTACAACCATTCTCGATTTTTCTCTCGGCATTTTAATTGAAGATACTACTACAATTCGGGCGCGCAAGCGCATGGTTCTAATTTCTGTTTTAGCAAATTTATCCTTTCTCGGATTTTTTAAATACTTTAATTTTTTTGCAGATTCTTTTATCAAATCTTTTCATGCCATTGGATTTAAAGCCGATTGGACGACTTTGCATATCATTTTACCAATTGGGATTTCGTTCTATACTTTTCAAAGCATGAGTTACACGATTGACGTATACAGAAATGAAATTAAAGCAGAAAGAAATTTTTGGCGTTACGCGACGTTTGTGTCCTTTTTTCCGCAATTGGTAGCTGGTCCAATTGTGCGTGCTAAACAATTTCTGCCGCAGTTTCAAAATGGCGATAGACCCTTTGTACTCAATAAATTTTTGGATGGCTTAACACAAGTGATGTGGGGATTTTTTAAAAAAGTCGCTATCGCCGACACGGTTGCACCTTTCGTGGATCAAATTTTTGCTTTTCCCACAAATTTCAGTGCTTTGAGCTGCATCATCGGAATTATTTTTTATTCCATTCAGATTTATGCCGACTTTTCGGGTTACTCGAACATAGCTTGTGGTTTGGCAGAAATGATGGGGTTTGAATTTCCATGGAATTTTAGAACGCCGTATTTCAGTAAAAACTTTTCAGAATTTTGGACGCGTTGGCACATTTCTTTATCATCGTGGCTACGCGATTATCTTTATATTTCGCTCGGCGGTAGTCGCAATGGCAAACTGATGACGTACCGAAATAATATGCTCACTATGTTGATTGGCGGTTTATGGCATGGTGCAAATTGGACGTTTGTTTTCTGGGGATTTTTACACGGCACATATCTCATCGGTCAGCGTTTGCTGTCAAAACCTTTTCGCGCGGTGTATAATATTTTGCGCGTTCCCCATTTTTTGCGCGTGGGCATTGATGTATTGATTGTTTATACGCTCACTTGTTTTGCGTGGGTTTTTTTTCGAGCGCCTAATTTCAGTTTGGCGTGGCAAGTTATTCGCACAGCAACGAGCGGACAAGGTATGGGTTGGAACACAGTTTTGGATAAATTTATTGTAATCAAATGTGCAATTTTGATTTTAATTCTCATTTCAGCTGAACTTATTCATAATAATATCGGTGATTTGCAAAATCTCACCGTTCGGAGTGCAACATTTCGCGTAGCAAGTTACGCCATTCTCATTTGGCTAATTTCTTTCTTCGGAACGTTTGGTTCGGGCTCTTTTATTTATTTTCAGTTTTAGTTATTCTGTAAACGAGAATAAAAACCATACAGAGCTACTGCGCGCTGTTTCACCATTTCGTTAATAGCTTCTGTGTTTAAATTCGATTGAATCGAACCGCCACCACTGTATTTCGTTTGGCTGACTGTACCTATCAAGTTTATTTCTAACTGCTTAAATTTTAACCACGCGCGTTGCGTATTTATTAACGTCTGTTTATCGTCGCCTTGCAAATGCGCCAAAAGTTTTTTATAATATTTATTCAAAAGTTTATCGTATTCATCGGTCGCTTTATCCATAATCGCGTTCATACCAACGGTAGAATAATCGTAATCCATGGCATATTCCGAAGCGCATTCAATTTTAAAAGTATCGAGTGCAAATTGTAAATATTCTGGACTATCGCCGTCGCGCTGTGAAATTTTTTTCTTGAAAACCAGTGCAGCCGAGTCAACGCGAAATTGAATTTTTTTAGCAATGTCAGGCGTAATTCTATCCGTTTGCGCAAAAATGATTTTTGGACTCACAACGCAAACGAAAATAATTAGAGGAATAAAAGTTGATGAACGTTTCATTATTTGAATCATAAGATAAGATTCTATAAATTTACAAATTTTTTTTGAAAATTTAAACATCCGTTAACTTTAAAAAATTAAACTTTGCGGTTTTATTTTCGTAACTACTTTAAAAATAATAATGCAACGCTTAATTCTCGCCTTCGTAATTTCTGTTAGTTTTTTTTTCAACACCATTACAGCACAACTTTCCATCGAACAAGTAGAAAAATCTTCTCGACTCGGAATTTCTTCTCAAAATACAAGCAATGTCAACTTTCAAGGTCGTAAAATTGGCGACAGCCAATTTGGTGT
>ENA-OBIO01000591-OBIO01000591.1-metagenomes-genome-assembly--contig:-NODE-591-length-17987-cov-39.0985_pt1 | contig 17987 bp, 16 predicted proteins | sample MGYA00153383_OBIO01 | MGnify analysis MGYA00153383 | reverse complement strand
GAAAAAAGTCTCTTATGTTCTTTTACCACATAATGTTACTATTTTGGAGATGTCTCATGCCGTCTGGTGGCTCGTAGGTATCGCTGTCAATTTGGTGGCGAATGGTGAAGTAGTGCTTAGTTGAGATTAAGACTGTCGCTAAACCTACTAGAGAGAAGATTAAACCCAACTTCCAGCCGATCGCGTGACGGTGCTGTACGGGAAGTTGTACAACGCGCAGTCGCACGATGACGACGCCAAAACCCATGAGTGCGATCGCCGCCCACATCCATGCTAAAAAAGTGCGCTCATTTGCCGATCGATTGATCGCCCGCGACAGATTTTGCTGCTTGGTTTTCTCCTCATCTACTTGCATCGGTGTGGATAACTGCGCGCGATCGAACTCTTTAATATTCAAATTAAACCTACGCCATTATTCAGGTGCCATCAAACCTTCTAAGCTGGAAGGAACGGTGAAAATATAATAAATTACCCCAGCCCCTAAAATGGCGATCGCGAGGCTAAACAGAATTACCCAGCGATCGGTAGGTTCATAAGTATCGTAATCGATATCGTGGCGAACGCCGAAGTAGTGCTTAGTTGATAATAGCACCGTCAGCAAACCCACTGCCGAAAAAAGCAAACCCAACTTCCAGCCATTGCCCGGAGTTGGCAGCAGAGGGGGATGGAAGGCGCGAAGGCGCACGATAACTACCCCAAAACCCATCAGCGATATTGCTGTCCGCATCCATGCTAAATAAGTGCGCTCGTTTGCCAAGTGATCGCGCACCCGCGACGGATTTGGTCGCCTAGTCTTTTCTGTATCTACTTTTGTGGATTTCAACTTTAATAGCATAGATAAAACTCTCATTTTTCCGAAAAATCTACGTTAGATACCCGACTGTTTAAACAAGTCGGGTATCTGAATATTTTTTTTTAGCCGTTGCCCCGATTGTGGAATTTGTGGTAGGGGCAATCCCTCCGTGGTTGCCCCGATTATCTAATCATTCTCCTCAGTCGGTACATTCGGAAGTTGCGTACTAATATACGCCTGCGATACGTTGGGGACAAACCAGTTAATTTCCCCAGGCTTGAAAACTTGAGCAGTAGGAATATTGAACTCAACAGCAGCCGTTTGGGGATTAGTTGTCGCCACTAACTGAGTTCCGTCAACTATCTTGAGGGCGACACCCCCAGTCAATTTTTGACCTTGTTTGCTGCCAGAACTTGACTCAGTTAATTTGACATCGTTTGGCAGATAAACTCCATCGCAATCCCATTTATTTTCTGTTGTCTGACCGTCCGCTAGAAAATAAACAGCATTCTCGTAATCAGAAACTGCTTTTTTGCGTTTTGGGCCGTAAACAGCCAAGGTTTTTCCTGTTTCGTTGCGGCACTGACCCCAGGTTTTTCCTGTTTCTAAAGTGTATTTTTGAAACTCCAATCGCTCTATTTTTTGCTGAAGTTCTTCTGGGGTATAAGTCTGGGCGAGATCGGGTGCGTCTTTCGCTGTCCTGAGAGTGTTCAGAGCTTGAGTCACCTCTATGTAGTCGGGATTGTTAGTATATTTCGGCGTTTTTGGATCGGCCAGAGAGGCGGGAGCAAAAACTAAATTGACCGTAATGACTAAGACCACTAAAATAAGTTTCAACAATCTCATAATTTTCTCCTTTGGTAGGTGCTTTGGTGATTTCTAAATTCCCTGGTTATGGGAATTTTAATACAGCGGTTTTCAGTGCCGTATCCCTTTAGGTAGGGACACGGCAGTGCCGTGTCCTTACTGTATTTCGTCCGATTGAAAAATGCTATATTGAGGCAAACAGCCTGGTATTTTTACAATTTATATTATCATTTGTGTGATAATTGTCAACTTAATTTGCATAATTTTTAACAATTATTGCAGCGCAAATTGATTCACGATTTTCGAGAAAACATCTATCTTGAGGGGTATAGTAGCAGCAGGCGATAAGTACCGCTGTCTATCAGAATGAATATTCCCAAGCCAATCAAAACGAAAGGGACGACAGCCTTGGTATAGCGAGTTAAAATGTTGGCGATCGCTTTGTGGCGAATTAATCGGTAAGCGGCATAAGACCAAACACCTACCATCACCAAGAAAACTGCCAAAATCACCAGCAAGCTCGGCAAATCGCTGCTAGCAAACAGCGGCAAATAAATGGCGATGTTGTCTCCCCCGTTGGCTATAGTAACAGCAGCCACATTCAAAGTTTGGGGGTTGAACAGATTTGCTAGTTTTGACACAGGTGAATTAGATTCGCGGTTAAATTCACCCGATACCGCTTGTACTTCATTTTGATCATTTTCTTTCTTTACTAAATGGCTGATGCCGATCGCGATCGGAACCAAACCCAGTAGACCGATCATAGCTTTCGGCACGATTAAGCCACCAAAGAAACCGACCAAACTCGCAATGATGAGTGCTGTAAACCCCAGGTACTGACCGACAACGATGTGCCGGGCCCGGAAAGTAGCATTTACCTGGGCGAAGAACAGCATCAAAATCACAAAGTCATCGATGTTGGTGGCGGCAAAAGATGTAACTCCGGCAATAATCGCTCCTGCAAACCAACTCATAACGCTGCCCCTTTGATTTTATTCAACTTCAGGTTCGCCCCCATTATTTCTGCTGAGAGTTATCAAACAGAAACAGCAAGAAACTAAAGTTATTATACTTAAAGTTGGACTTGCCAGAGTGCCACTTTTCACCAGAATCGCAACTCCCAATCCAATCAAGACAAAAGGAACGAGATGATTGCCGTAGCGAGTCAGAGAATCGGCGATCGCTCGCATCTGAATTAACCGATAAGCAGCATAGCACCAAACCCCAACTAGCGTAAAGAATACAGCCAGAATCACCACCAGATTCTCCAAGGTACTGCTAGCAAACAGCGGCACGTAAATGCTGATATTGTCGCTGCCGTTAGCCACCGTCACCGCTGCCACGCTGTAAGTTTGGGGAGACATAAAGCTGCTAAAAACAGAGGGATCGGACTGCCCCGCTTCCGGTTCCTCTGACTCATCTGTATCCGCATTCAGCAAGCGACCGATGCCAATTGCGATCGGCAAAATACCCAGCATTCCAATCCATTCTGGGGGAAAGATTAAGCGACCAAAAAAACCGGGAAGGCTAGCACAAACCAGTGCAGCAAACCCTAAATACTGACCAGCAATAATTTGCCTGCGCCGGAAGCCAGCATTTACCTGCGAGAAAAAGAGCAGCAGGATGAGAATATCGTCTAGGTTGGTAGCTGTAAAAGCCGTTATCCCTGTGGAAATCGCTGTTAGTAATTCATTCATTTATCTGTCTCCTTAGTTGTAAATGTTTTGACGAGCATTGCAGTGTCAACTTAAGCCGAAGGCAGCCAGGGGTTGAAACCCCTGCCGGACTGAGGGAAAGAGCGTGGAAAGTTGACACCAATGCAGTGCCCACCCTACAATTACTCATCAAAACCGTTGTTATTGATCGACACTGGATTCAACCGAGAACTGCCGTAAATTGCATTTCCTTCGCTGTCGAATGTGACGTTAACTGCGTCCACTCTATGCTGCATCGATCCCGCAAGTTCAGGAGAACGCAGCCGCTGCAAAACAAACCACCCGCAAGTAGCAACCAAGTACATCAAGAACAAGTAAGGAAACGCATCATAAGGAGCTTCGGGAGGTGGGAACATCGTGCTACCGGGAATGCCGACACTGCCCACAATCGGAATCATCATAAAGCCGATCGCCACAACCGAGAACACTACATCCCGCACGCGCAATTTACCAATTTTGTGCAGGTACACCGGAGCCGCGATCGAAATCAAGACGTACACTGTTAAAAATCCGTAGCTGCAAATCGCTCCCAAATAACCCATACAATCGAACAGTTTGATGTGAAACAAAGACATCGCAGCCGGAACCAGAAATGTCAGAAACGTACACATCGTAACTGCAACGTGGGGAGTTCTGTTAGACGAATGCGCCCTACCTAATGAAGAGTGAAATAAACCGTGGCGCGCCATCATAAAGAATATTCTAGCCGCTGGATTGATACTGCCGAGTACGCAAGCAAAAAAGCTAAATAAAGCACCAACACCAACCAACTCACCCAGCCAACCCATTCCTATTTGTTGCGACAAAAAACTCAGAGGTTCTTCATTAGTAGTAATTGACTGTCCCGTGCCGCTAAAACCCAACACCTCAATATAGGTCATCATAATGAAGAATAGACCAGCCATTGCAGCGCTGCCCATGACAGATCTGGGGATATTTTTTAAGGGTTTTTTCGCTTCGTCGCCCAGAGATGTAGCGCTTTCAAAACCTGAGAAACCAAACATTACTAATACAAGTCCCGTCGCTATGCTGCCCGGAGTTACACCTTGCAAAGTCAGTTGCGACATATCTAAGGCAAAACCTTTGTGCGCCCAAATCATGATTCCTAAAACTGAAATCATTAAAATCGAAACTCCTTCCAGCCACAGCATAGCCATAGCGGAAAGTTGAATATCTTTATAACCTGCATACCAAGCAACGCCAGCCCCGATCGCTAATAGCGTAATCGGCGACGGGTGGATGCCCAAATGACCGATTATAGTACCGCTCAAGTTGGCAAAACCGCACAAAACGGCCATCGCCGTAAATAAATAAGCCAGTACCAAACTCCAGCCGCAAATTACGCCAGCAGTCGGGCCTAGTCCTTTGACAATATAAGAATAAAGAGAACCGGGAGAAGCCGATCGACTTGCAAATTGGTTAATATTGATGCTGACAAATACTACGCCGATCAAGCCGATGAGAAAACTCAGCCAAGTCCCGTTTCCTGAAAGAGCAACGATTAAGCCTATATTAGATGCTGGTATAGTTGTAGGTGCAATTACGGCAAAGGATTGAGCTAAAACTTCTCCAAAGGAAAGGCAGTTTGGCTTTAAGCCGTGGGCACTCTGATTTATTTGCGTTGTCGCGGTCATGCATAATCTCCGTTATTTGTCAAGCCAAGGCGATCGGCTTGAACTTATTGTTTTTGTCTTAGCATTGGGCCCACTGCCAAAGACTTAACTCTACATTAAGCTGTCTTGTGGATAAAATCAAATGTTGTTTTTTATTGAATTAATAAATACAAGTGATGAAGTGCAGTCTAGGGAAAAACCTTTGCTATCCAAAAGACATCACCTCCAAAGGCTGAAAGCATTGATGCTATTAGAAAGATTAAAATAACGGTTGCCAACCGTCCTTTTGGGTATTTTCAACCTGTACAATGTAAGGGATCGAGTTGTTGCCGGTCAAAGTTTAGCAGCAATATATTTCAGTTCCAAAAATTCACCTGTATTTGGCATCATAGTACCCAAGAATGGCAGGAATGACCCTTGACCAACTACGAGTTTTTCTAGCTGTAGCCGAACACCTGCACTTCAGCCGTGCCGCAGAGGAACTTTACATTACCCAACCCGCTGTCAGCGCCGCAATTCAAAACTTAGAGGAGCAATACGGAGTAAAATTGTTTCACCGCATCGGCCGCCGCATCGAAATCACAGAAGCTGGGAAGTTGCTGCAAGTAGAAACGCAAAAAATTATCGACCAAGTTGCTTTGACTGAGAGAGGATTGCGAGAATTAAACGACTTGCAGCGAGGAGATTTTAACTTGGGTTCTAGTCTGACAATTGGCAATTACTGGCTGCCAGAAAAACTTTGCTATTTTAAACAAAAGTACCCCGGTATTACCGTGAATTGCACCCTCGCCAATGCAGATGAGATTTGCACGGGGACGGCGACAGGAATTTTTGATTTAGGTTTGGTGACGGGAGACATTAAACCCGCGCTTCAGATTAGTCTAGAAGCAGAAGTTGTAGGTAGCGAGCGCTTGCTGATTGTGGTTGGCAAATCCCACCCTTGGTTTGAGCGCGCCGAAATTAGTTTAACTGAAATTGCGACAACAGATTGGGTGATGCGAGAACCTGGTTCTGGAGCTCAGCAAATGTTTGAACAAGCTTTGCAAAGTTGGGGGATAAATCCTACTGAGTTGAATGTCATTTTAGTTTTGAACAGTAGCGAAATGGTAAAGGCCGTGGTTGAAAGTGGCGCGGGTGCAGCCGCTATTCCTGAATTAATGGTAAAAAAAGAACTACAGTTGGCGACACTGCGATCGCTTCAAATTTTAGATTTTAGAGAAAATCTTCAGCCGAATGTGGAAATAGTTCAACCTGTGTTAAAACTGAAGCACAGGCAACGTTTTCAAACTGCAATTAGTAAAGCCTTTGAACAGATATTAACTGAATTTGCTAGTAATTGGTAATATCCCCGTAGGGACACGGCAATGCCCATAGGTGTCAACTTAACGTCAAACCCAGTCACAGACGGCTGTTTAACGATTAAGGCTAGATCCCCCCTAGCCCCCCTTAAGAAGCTATGCGTTATAAACATCTTTCTTAACATTTGAGAGCGATCGCGATCGAGGCTATCAAACCCTTATTCCTCGATCGCCAATTCTCAATAAATGCCAGCTATTTTCAATAAACAAGGTTGTTAAATTGTCAAGGCTTGTGTCGTGATTGCTCCCAAAAGCCTTGATTTACAAAGCTTTCAGGATTGTTAAGAAAGATCCTTATAAGGCATAGCTTAAGAAGGGGGGACAAGAGTCTTTTCAAAGTCCCCCTTCTTAGGGGATTTAGGGGGATCGAGACTATGGTAAAAGCGACATTTATCAAGGCCTTCAGGCTTAAGTTGACACCAATGGGCATTGCCGTGTCCCTACTTAATTACCGCTGTTCAATAGTTTTCTCACATCCAATATATTTTTACTGCCATCACCAACTATCAGCGGCAATTTCCCATTCCATTTTTCGATAGCTTGTCTTTCCAACAATTCCGCAGTCAAATTGTCCCTGAGCAATCTTTGCACTTCAGCTTCGCCTTTAGCTAAATTCACCTTCGCCTCCGCCTCTTTTACAGCCTTCAGCGCTAAAAACTCCCCCCTCTTTGCTTCCTGTTCGGCAATTTGTTTCGCTTCCACCGCATCGCTAAACCGCTCGGAAAAGTGAACGTGAACCAGGGAAACATCGTCTACAGCAATGTGATATGCAGCCAGTCGCGAGGTCAAAAAATCGTCTACTCCGCCTTTTACTTCTCCTCGCTTGGTAATAATTTCTTCCGCAGTGTACTTAGCCATGACTGCTTTGAGCACTTCTTCGACTGCGGGATTGATAATGCGATCAACCACTGCTTTTTCGTCACCTATTTGTTGAAAAATAGCATTTGCTTCTTCTGGGATAATGTGCCAGTTCAGCGCTACATCTGCGAACACATCTTGCAAATCTTTTGAGGAAGCTTCAGCGGAACTTTCCTGTTTTTGCACTCGCACGCTTAACTTTTGTACGGTATGAACTATGGGGACTATTACGTGAAGTCCTTCTCCGAGTACCTGTTCTTGGACTTTACCAAACTGCATCGTCACGCCCCGTTCTCCAGCGTTGACGATGACAAAAAACTTGGACATAATAGCTAAAAATACTATCAATAGAGTTAGTTGAACAGCTATGTAAACATCCTTATTTTTTTTATTACTTGATTTGAGTGAGTCAACGTTACTGCTGGATTCTAAAACCATAGTCCACCCCGATCGCACTTGATTATCGAACAAATATTGACTTCAGCGATATTCTATTTGCCTTCTACTAGCAGCAACTGTTCAAAATCCGCTGCGGGCAAAGGAGGACTGAACAAATATCCTTGCATTGTATCGCACTCGTAGCGCCAGAGAAAATCTTTTTCGGCTTCCGTCTCCACTCCTTCGGCAATTACCTCAAGACAGAGACTGTGAGCCATTTCAATAATAGCTTTCACAATCGCTGCATTTGTACAACCATCGGTAATATTGCTAATAAAACAGCGGTCAATTTTTAAAGTATCGAAGGGGTATTGCGTCAGATAGCTTAAAGAAGAATAGCCAGTGCCGAAATCGTCAATAGATATAGAAACTCCCAAATCTTTCAATTGTTGCAAAGTGGCGATCGCACTTTCCGCATCCTCCACCATCAAACTTTCGGTCAGCTCTAATTCCAAACTACTTGGTGACAAACCAATTTCTGCTAAAATTTGGGCAACTTTGCTGCTGAGATCCGGTTGATGAAATTGGCGCGGCGACAGATTCACCGCTACCTGCTGTAGAGAAAAACCAGCATTTTGCCAAACTTGCATTTGCCTACAAGCTGTCTGCAAAACCCACTCGCCTAACTGTACAATGAAGCCAGTTTCTTCGGCATCGGGAATAAATTCTGCGGGCGAAATCAGCCCTTTTTCTGGATGCAACCAGCGCACTAAAGCTTCTGCGCTCATAATTTTACCAGTCTGAACATTGATCTGCGGCTGATAGTAAACTTGGAATTCTTCTCGTTCCAATGCGTCGCACAAACTGGTTTTTATGTGCTCTAATTTGTCGGCGGCATCTTGCAGGAATTCGCTGCTTGGCGATCGCAAATTATGCTGCTGTTGGGCCAAAGCTGCTTGTTTTTTCAAGCGGCTCGATATGGCACCCACAAGTTCAGCTTTACTAAAAGGTTTAGTCAGGTAATCATCGGCTCCCAATTCCATACCTTGGCGCACTTCAGAACGCTCGGCTTTACCAGTGAGAAAAACAAAAGGTACCGTAGCAGTAACAGGATGCGATCGCAAGGCCGCCAATACCCCATATCCGTCAAGTTCCGGCATCATCACGTCGCAAATAATCACGTCGGGAAGATTTGACACCGCCGCAGATAAACCTTGCGCTCCATTTTCTGCACCTATCACGTCAAAACCTTCAGCTTTTAGGAGTTTGAGAATATTCTCCCGAATTACTTGCTCGTCTTCAATTACTAGAATCTTTTTCATATGTCATTCCCTGAAAGCAATATAATTGACCCGCGTTGTTGCACCCGATAAGTGTGGTAATCACTGAAAACGCACAGCTCGATCGACAAAAGCAGCCGCATATTTTCCGACACAAATAGCAGACGCCCCTGAAAAACGCTAATTTTTAAAGGACAACTAGATTAATGTTTCTCTGCTTACTCAGTGTCGTCCGTATTATTACGAGGTTAATTAATAAATCTCTAAACTAATTCTAGGCGATCGACTGTTAGCAGTTCCCTGAATAACTGCTAAACTGGTTGTGCCGATCGATCGATCGTCTACCAACAATCTAAACCTATTCATAACAGTTGCCAAAAACAATGCAACTGCCAGCAAGTTTCAAACCCTTGCGGAGTAAGTCTTTCCTCATTCTTTACTGTAAAATCTCAAATCTCAAATCTCAAATGGCATTACCTAATGGATTCCCTCAGCCCGCACAGATTGGGGTGATAGAAGTTAAGCAATATCCTCAGTATCGCGCTGTCACCTACACCCACGCGGGCGATTTGCGACAAGCGACAGGAATCGCCTTCAATCCCTTGTTCCAACATATCAGCAACAACCAAATTGCGATGACAACGCCAGTAGAGGCGCGCTACACGGGAACTTCCGGGCAAATCGATGCACTTCCTGTGGCAGAAGTTTCGTTCCTCTACCCCGCACCAAATATCGCCCCCAGCAGCGTTAATTCCGCTGTGGAAGTCACGGATACTTCGCCGATGACGGTTGTCAGCATCGGCGTGGGCGGGGCCTACACTTGGGAAAGCTACGAAATTAACCTCCAGAAACTCAAAGATTGGCTTCAAGAACATCCCGAATATGAAATAGTCGGGTCACCGCGCCGCTTTTTTTACAATTCCCCGATGACAGCGGAAGCAACTAAAATCAGTGAGGTGCAAATTCCGATCAAACACCGCTGACATGAACAACTAACTCGCGAACATTACCCCGCTGGCGGTGTTCCCACAGATAGATTCCCTGCCAAGTTCCTAATAGCAACCTACCACAGTCGATCGGGATTTGTTCAGAAGTATGAGTCAGCGCAGTGCGAATGTGCGCCGGCATATCATCTGGGCCTTCCGCATCGTGAATGTAGCTGGCGCCCTCCGGTACCAATATAGCCAAAAAGTTAGCCAAATCCTTAAGTACATCCGGGTCAGCATTTTCTTGAATCAGCAAACTAGCAGAAGTATGACGCAAAAATAAACTACAAAGCCCCGTTTTAATACCTGAATTCGCCACCGCATCTTCTATCTTAGAAGTGATTCTGCATAGAGACTTCCCTGTAGTTGGAATTTTGAGTATTTGTTGATAGTGAGTCATTCGATTTTAGATTTTAGATTTTAGATGAGACTGATGCAAAACTCCTCAGTCGGCGGAGGCTGACTTTGTTTGTGTAGGCGTGATTTCAATCGCCGTCTCCTATTTTAGAGTTTGTTCGTATACGATCGATTTCTAATCGCACTTATGCAAAATAGTCTACAACAGCTTGGGCGATCGCCTCCGTACCATTTTTATCCAATTTATCCGACAAACGCGGCGGATGCAGCGGTTGTGGCAAAAACTCCCAATCCCCCTCAAAAAACTCCGTCGCCGTCAAAATTTGATGTTCCCCATAATTTTGAATCCCTTCCAGCAAAACCTGAGCTTCCGCAAAACCTTCTCTCATTATAGAAACTACAGGTATTTCCAAGCGCAAAGCTTCCGAAAAAGTGCTGTATCCCGGTTTAGAAACCAAGCGCCCGCAAACAGACATAATATCAACCGGACGCGGTAAAATCGGGAAAGATTGTGCAAACTCCTGATTTTTGACATTAATCAAATTCGGCAAATCGGGAGTTCCAGCATCAAAAGTAATAAATTGCCAGTCGCTAAATTGCTGTAAATTTTGATAAGGAATTGCCTCTAAACCCAGTCCACCGAAAGTCAACAATACAGTTTTTTCCAGCGATGTTTCGATTCCGAATACTTCCCGAATTTTATCATTACTGTAGCGAGGATTGCCGCCAGTCAAGCCCACATCTTGAATATTTGGAAAAGCTGCCATCGGTTCGTGTAAAGGCAGACGAAAAAGCCGATCGCACATTCCGAAACATTCACCAATCCAATCGGCCATTTCTGCAAACTCCCCGCCCCAATCTCGATAGATAAAATCCCAGCCAAAATTGCTCATCATCCAGCAAGGAACCGCAGCCGATGCCGCCATTCGCGTTGCCAAAGGAGGAATATCTGCCAGTACCAAACCCACCCGATTTTGCTTGATAAAATTAACTTCGCCTGCAATTAGGGAATTTTGCTTTTTCCGAATTTCCCGCAATTTTTCCAGCGTCGCCTCTTTATCCATATGCAAACTATCAGCCTGCACGACACCCACATCAAAAGCGCGGGGACGGTGGATAAAGTCGCCAGTAATATAAGATTCTAGCAGCCAGCGAGGTGCAGTTGTTGTGATAATTAGTAAGATATCTGGATTTAATTCTTGAATTTTTGCAGCTACGGATGAGACTCGGACAGCGTGACCGAATCCGTGATTGGTGATGGCAATATATAATGTTGGTCGAGACATGGATAATAGGGAATTGGGAATTGGGAATTGGGCATCGGGCATTGGGCATCGGGCATCGGAGGTAGAGACTGGAAGGCAACAAGGCCCAGGTTCAAGCGACGCACAACGAACAATGACAAATTTAATTACTAATGACTATCGAATATGTAACAACTGATCAATTGGACGCGCCCTCAGACCAAACAGGCAATTGATTAATCTTATCCAGGGTTATATCTACATACTTTTGACCGTCCGCCGCCCGATTTTCCCCAAAATATCCATCATCGCCGTCGTGCTTGTGAGGGCCGCTGAAAGCTTCTGTATAACGGCCTTGTAAACGAGCTTGATTCACCGGAGAAGTCGCGAACCAGTACCAGCGAGTCGGAAAAACTATGCCGCCAATATCCTCAATTGAATCACGAGTACCGCGAAAATGGAAAATGCGATCGGCTTCTGCAAAACCATTTTCTCCCGAAAACACGCCCCCAACCGAAACAACAGTAATTTCTGCATTCAGCCAATCTTTAAGATAGCGAGTAGCACCCAAAGCAACTTGTGCGCCGCCGCTAGTGCCAATTAAAATAACTTTCAAAGGTTTTTGAGGATTAACTGAAATCGGAGATTTAGCATTCATGCGATCGATAATTGCATTAGCAATTCCCTGATTGTATGCAAAACCGTAGCGATAATCTAGAGAAATTGCAAACCTCCAGAGATTGCGAATTTTGATGAATATATCCCCCGCAATCGGCCCGCTTTTTGCGTGTTCTGCAAGCCGCCAAAAAGGAGCTAGCCACCGCTGTCCTCCTAAACTTTTGTTAGAAGCGGAATAAGGAAAAATATCGCCCACTGCTACGCACTGCGGGTGACTTTCAACGGAACGCTTGAGAAAATATGCTTCTCCCGGTGTTAATTCGTCCCCCGAAAAGTCGCCAACTCCCGGTAAAAAGATGATATAACAATTCAGAGGCGAAGACTTGCGCGCTTCTAGATTGCCGTTGTTTGAGGGCAATATCTCCGGCGGACTTTTCTTGATTCCCAAAGTTTCGGCACCTTGACCCAGCCACCAGATAACTGTTCCCACTGGCGAAAGAATGCCCCAAATTATCAGGATTACACCTGCGATAATCAGCAAATTTAAACTTCCCCCGCGTAGCCACGTCAGTATCCGCAAAATCAATCTTAGCATTTCATAAAATCTGGTAGAATGCCAATTAATTACTTAATTGCCTTGAAATATCTCGGTAATTCTGCTGTATTAAAGCTTATTTAGTTAAAGTTGTCAACTATCTTGAGGAGCAGGGGTTAAACGTGAAGGGAAAAGATTCAATTGCAGGTTTGTGGGCAACGCTTTGGAATGCACTTTCTTTGAACGGCAATTTTTATGAAAAAACTTCCTATACTCCCAGGACTAAGCGGATAGCTTTAACGATCGTAATTTTAGCAGCGGTATCCCGCGTTTTGGGCAGTGCCGTCATTTTGTTGATCAATCGAACTGAGCCATCTGTATTATTTTTAGCACTTTTGATAGATGGTTTGGCAGTCGCGGGAGGTTATTATTTTTGGACTCTCACGATTTCTAAAATCGGGGATTGGTTAAAACCGGGTCACGTAACTTATGGGGAATTGCTAATTCCGATCGGATTTGCCTACGCTCCGCAAGTGCTGAATCTTTTAACATTAATTCCCTTGCTGGGAGAAGGGATAGAGCGGATATTGGCTGTTTGGAGTTTGCTAGCTGTAATTGTGGCAGTTCGCCAAGGTTTGGATATTCAAACTCGCTGGGCGGTGTTAATTTGTTTTGTGGGTTGGCCGCTGATTCAAATTGCGATCGGCTTTATGAAAGTTATTGAACAGTTACTTTCAGGATGGCTTTAAAAGGAGTAGATTGTCATAATCAAATCTTTAGGGTGCGCGCCCAGCGGTGCACCTTGCCACTACTTGAGGTCGCAGCCGACCATTTTTGCTCGATTGCTTGGGTAATTTAAACACACTGCTAATTTTGCGATCGCGATGTGGAGTGTTCAAAAGTTCCTTAACCTGTTAAAATAGAATTGCTTTGGGGCGAAATACTTCAGCAAAGCGCGTCATTTTAAATAAAAGCTTTTCCGGCTAGTCATCGAGGCACTTTGCTTGATAATTTAAGAAAATGCTTGACAGGAGCGACATCAGAAAGTAGAGTGAGGCACAGCAAATATGATGATTCTTAGCCTTAATTTGCATTGTCATTTGTCCGATCGTACTGCGAGACGGCAACTACACCCTTACTATTCGGCTCTCCCCACTGTCCGCCCCCTCTCAGCAGCGATACATTGTCTATAGAAGGAAATACACAAAAATTTACATCTATAATTTGTGTAATGTTCCAAATCGCTTCTTACCAGCAGCGGTACAGCCCTCGCCAAGACAGTAGGATTGAAAAAATATGTTTGAACGCTTTACAGAACAAGCCATTAAAGCAATAATGCTAGCCCAAGAAGAAGCGCGGCGCCTCGGTCACAATTTTGTAGGCACTGAGCAAATTCTCCTGGGACTCGTCGGCGAAGGCACTGGCATCGCTGCAAAAGTATTACTGGATATGGGCCTCAATTTGAAAGAGGCGCGCAATGAAATCGAAAATATCATCGGCAGAGGTTCCGGTTTCCTCCCGCCCGAAATTCCTTTTACACCCCGCGTTAAGCGCATTTTTGAGACGGCGCTGAACGAAGCGCGGCAGTTAGGCCACAATTACATCGGCACCGAGCACATCCTGTTGGGGCTGATTCAAGACGACGAAGGAGTGGCGGCGAAGGTGCTGCAAAACCTGGGAATCGATCGCCAGAGAGTTCGCACGCAGGTAATTCGTGCCGTGGGAGAAGTCGCAGCAGTCGGAGGAGGCCGGGGAGATAGCCCCGATCGCAAAATCCCGACTTTAGAAGAATTCGGCACAAACCTCACCAAATTAGCAGCCGCAGGCAAACTAGATCCCGTGGTGGGCCGCGAAAATGAAATCGAGCGCGTGATCCAAGTGCTCGGGCGCCGCACCAAGAACAATCCAGTGTTAGTAGGCGAACCGGGAGTCGGCAAAACAGCCCTCGCCGAAGGCCTAGCCCAGCGAATTGTCAACAGAAACGTCCCAGAAATTTTAGAAGATAAGCAAGTAATCAGCCTCGATATGGGTTCGCTGATTGCCGGGACAAAATTTCGAGGCGAATTTGAAGAACGGCTGACGAAAATCATGGCTGAAATTCGCGCCGCAGGCAACATCATTTTGGTAATTGATGAAATTCATACCTTAGTTGGTGCAGGGGCGATTCAAGGTAGCATGGACGCCTCCAATATGCTCAAACCAGCCCTCGCCCGAGGCGAATTGCAATGTGTTGGCGCAACTACCTTGGATGAATATCGCAAATACATCGAGCGCGATGCTGCTTTAGAACGCCGCTTCCAACCGATCAAAATCGGTGAACCAACTGTGGCTGAAACAATAGAAATATTGTACGGTTTGCGATCGGCCTACGAACAGCATCACAGACTGACAATTTCCGATGCAGCTATTGAAGCAGCGGCTACATTGTCAGACAGGTACATTAACGATCGATTTTTGCCCGACAAGGCGATCGACCTAATTGACGAAGCAGGTTCCCGCGTCCACGTCTTGAACTCGCAAACCCCGCCCGAAGTTAAAGAACTCAAAAAACAACTTCCGGCCGTTAGCAAAGAAAAAGACGCTGCTGTGCGCGAACAAGACTTTGAGAAAGCTGGCAAATTGCGCGATCGCGAATTAGCAATAGAAGCCGAAATCGCCGAGGCGACAATCAACAAAAGCCAAGTCAGAATCTCTCCCATCGTCACCGAAGAAGACATCGCCCACATCGTGGCAAATTGGACTGGAGTACCGGTTAGCAAGCTGACAGAATCGGAATCGGAATTGCTGCTGCACATGGAAGACACTCTGCACCAGCGTTTGATCGGTCAAGAAGAAGCCGTCAACGCAGTTTCTCGGGCCATCCGCCGCGCCCGCGTAGGGTTGAAAAATCCCAATCGCCCGATCGCCAGTTTCATCTTTTCCGGCCCCACAGGCGTCGGCAAAACCGAACTGACAAAAGCCTTAGCAACATATTTCTTCGGTTCCGAAGAAGCAATGATTCGCTTAGATATGTCCGAATTTATGGAACGCCACACCGTTTCCAAACTCATTGGTTCGCCTCCGGGTTACGTGGGCTACGACGAAGGCGGCCAACTCACAGAAGCAGTCCGTCGCCGTCCTTACACGGTCATCTTATTCGATGAAATCGAAAAAGCTCACCCGGATGTCTTCAACATGATGCTCCAAATCTTGGAAGACGGGCGCTTAACCGATGCCAAAGGTCGGACAGTAGACTTTAAGAATACGCTGCTGATTATGACATCAAACATCGGTTCGCGAGTGATTGAAAAAGGCGGCGGCGGTCTTGGTTTCGAGTTTAATGAAGGTGTCGTAGACGCTCAATATAACCGCGTTCGCAGCTTGGTAAACGAAGAACTAAAACAGTTTTTCCGTCCAGAATTTATCAACCGCTTGGATGAAATTATCGTCTTCCGCCAGTTAAATAAGGAAGAAGTCAAGCAGATTGCGGACATCCTGTTGCAGCAAGTATTCGGCCGCTTAACCGAACAGGGTATTACTTTGTCGGTGACAGACAAGTTCAAGGACTTGTTAGTTACAGAAGGCTACAATCCCAGCTATGGTGCAAGGCCTTTACGCCGCGCCATCATGCGGTTGTTGGAAGATGTACTGGCTGAGGAAATGCTGTCTGGGAAGCTGAAAGAAGGCCAAAGTGCGATCGTTGATGTGGATGAAAACGGTGTAGTTAAGGTGTTACCAGATGGTTCATCTGAACCCAAATTGCCGGAATTGGCTTTAAGCCATTAATTCCGATCCGCACGGATAAATACTCTTGATTAAAAACCCGGTTTCTTCAAGAAACCGGGTTTTTGATTAAATGACACCAGATAACAGTCGGCGGTTGAAACTGCCGAATGATAACAATTCCGGCTGCACCGGAATTGATAAGCGAGGAGACTGCACGTGCCGTGTCCCTACAATTAATGGGGTAGGGACACGGCACGTGCAGTCTCCTCCGTTTATATCATTCCGATGCTAACGGAATTGATATGATAAAGGGAGTGGCTGGATTTTTTATCCCAACACATTATCTACAGCAATTTCTATATCTGGAAAAGCTAGAATTGATAAAGTCTGACCCCGCTGGAATCTTTGAATATTTTGGTATCCCGAGGGAGAAGGTTCGCGATAAACTACTACACATTGCTCGTTAATATCTACCAGCCAAACTTCTACAATATTGTCTTCAGCATAAAGAGGAATTTTGATATTTCTGTCAGTTTCAGCGGTTGCATCCGCTACTTCCACAATTAGTAAAATATCCTCAGACTGAGGATGTCGCGATTCGTAAAAATCATCGCGCCGCCGCAGCAAGGAAATATCCGGTTCAGGTTCAGAACGATCGTCTAATTCTACCGGATCTTGAACTCCAATGGTTACTCTCGATAATAAACGGATATAGAATAACTCTGTCAGACTCTTGACATGAGATGTGTGCCTTCTACCGACGGCAGCCATTTGAACAATTTCTCCTCGAATTAATTCAACTTTGTCATCTTTTGTCAAGATGCCAGCTTCAATCATATGATGATATTCTTTTACTGTAAATAACCGCTTGATTAATTGAGTTGCGATCATTGGTTAGTCCGGGAATATTTGAGTTTTTGTCGGCGAGTGCAGGTTTAATAATGCAATTATACTACATCATATCAAATCCGCGCTTCATTGGAATTTCAATAAATCTAAGGGTGCATCTCATTTGTGCCAATATACTCGTAGGGGCGAAGCATTTCGGCAGTAAATCTCTGGTTATTGCTAATAAATTGTCTGCCGAAATGCTTCGCCCTTGCAAAATAGAGATGTACCCGAATCTAATCCCAGGATTGCAATTCCACAACCCAGTGCTGCACAAAAGCAGAAATGCGATCGCGTCGAGTTTCAAAAGTAGCAGCAATCCAGATAAACAGAATCCCGAAAGCCAAACCAATCGCCCATTTAATCAGCGGATAATCGAATATCAGAACTACCAACTGATAGAAAACATTGATTAGAAAAATTCCTGTTCCTACAAACAAAAATGCCCGCACTCGCAGCGCCAAACCCGCAGCAATCGCCACCAAACTAAAAGCTCCCGCCACCAAACCGTTACTTTGCTGAGTCAACAGAGGTATGCCGCAAATCAGCGCTGTTGCGAGGATTCGCAGATTGTGGCGCAGCGGTTTTTGGGCTGGTAATTTGAAAGCGCGATCGAATTGAGCAACGTAAAGGAAAGAAAGCCCTAAAGGAGTAAAGTACCACTCCGGCTGACTCAATCCCATTTGTCCAAACCACCTGAACAATATCCAGTCAATTATCGCCACACTCACATAGGTAAAGCGGACTTCCCGCCTTTCCCAAGCCAGGAAAACATAAAACGCGGCAGCTACAGCACTTCCGGGTGTTATGAGGTACAATAAGAATAGATTAAAAAATACACCAATGAAAGCA
>ENA-OBIO01000590-OBIO01000590.1-metagenomes-genome-assembly--contig:-NODE-590-length-18061-cov-55.6252_pt1 | contig 18061 bp, 21 predicted proteins | sample MGYA00153383_OBIO01 | MGnify analysis MGYA00153383 | reverse complement strand
CCAATTCCCAATTCCCAATTCCCAATTCCCAATTCCCAATTCCCAATTCCCAATTATTAAACTATGTCAAAAATTGGCGTTGCAGTAGTCGGTACAGGTTTCGGTCAAAAAGTGCACATTCCCGGATTCCAGGCACATCATCGAACTGAGGTTGTGGCTGTTTACCACCGGAATTTAGACAAAGCTCAAGCGATCGCCACTACCCATAATATTCCCTATGCTTGCAACTCGATCGCGGATATAGTCGCCATCCCCGAAGTAGCGGGCGTTAGCATTTCCACGCCGCCATTTTTGCATTTTGAAATGGCAAAAACCGTCTTAGAAGCAGGCAAACATTTATTATTAGAAAAACCCACAGCCCTGACGGCAAATGAAGCCCGGGAACTTTACCGTTTAGCAAACAGCGAGTCTAAAACTGATGTTAAAAATGGTGGTTCGAGAGCAATTGCCACAATGGACTTTGAGTTTCGCTTCATCCCCGCATGGCAAATGCTAGCAGAATTATTAGCAGCAGGATATGTCGGAGAAAAGCGTTTAATTAAGATTGATTGGTTGGTGTCGGGCCGCGCTGATGCGACTCGCCCTTGGAATTGGTACGCGCAAAAAGAGCGAGGTGGCGGAGTTTTAGGCGCTACAGGTTCTCACGTTTTTGATTATATTAGCTGGCTGTTCGGCCCGGTGCAAAGGCTCTCTGGGCAATTGATTACAGGAATTTCGGCGCGGCCCGATCCGCAGGATTCAGGAAATTTAAAACCCGTAGATGCAGACGATTCTTGTACGTTGATGTTGGAATTAGGTGGGGGAACGCCTTGTCAAGTTTGCTTGAGTTCTGTTACTTATCAAGGGCGCGGACATTGGGTGGAAATTTACGGGAGTAAGGGTACGTTGGTGTTGGGAAGCGACAATCAGCAAGATTACGTCCACGGATTTCGCTTTTGGGGTTCCCAAGGTGGAGAACCTTTAGCCGAAATCAAAATTCCTCAAAGATTGGAGTTTCCTCAAGTTTATTCAGACGGGAGAATTGCGCCGTTTATTCGAGTAGTAGATAGGTGGGTTGAAGCAATTGATGCGGGAAAATCTTTGATACCGTCCCTGAGAGAAGGCGTTTACTCGCAGTTGTTGATGGATTTGACTCAGGAGTCGAATGCTACGGGAACTTGGGTAGATGTACCGAATTTAGATAAGTTTTTGGGCGTTAGGTAAAAGTAAAAACTCCGAAAGCAATCTCTCGCACTTGATCGCACCCCAAACCCGATAAACTACGAATAGTTAAAGTCGATCGACCTCTATATCCAGAGTTGGTAGTTGTGAATGGCGCGCCCTGAAAGTCCTTGCCTCAGTATAGCGATCGCTCGCCTGAGAACCTCTGGGGCAAACCATTTTGCCACTTGGGTTCTACAAGCTCCCTATCCCAGCGGGTACGTTCACCACGACTGTATGTGGCCCGATACCCTGTCCCAATCCTGGAAAGCTTGGCAGGAAATGTTTTCGCCCTCCGGGACAATTCACGAATTGCCTCTCAATCCTGATGGCAGTTTCGTCTCGCCCCAAAACAACCAGAATATACTGACAGAAACTCAACAACGAACCCCTCAGTCGCTACAGATACCTCCACCGATGTCCTCTGTGCCGCTCCACCTCGCTCAAGGGGGATGGGTGGACAGGGGAGAGCAGAAGCCACAGTCACCACCAGCTAGCTACAGCAGTCGGCTGATGCAGCAGTTGGGGATGAATCTTTGGCAATGGCTGTTTGAAGGGCCGATTCAGGGTAGTCTCCAGGAAAGTAAAGGTATCGCGATCGGGCAAAGTGTACCGCTACGAGTGCGCATAGACTTGCGCGAACCGTATTTAATTGCTTTACCTTGGGAAATTATGCAGCCTCAAGCCGGTCAACCGGCAATTTCTCTGTCGCAGCAACTGCTTTTTAGTCGTACTACGAGCAATGTAGAGCCTTTGCCGCCCCTGCGTCCTGCGGAATCGCTGAATATTTTGCTAGTTTTGGGACAAGCAGAACCCGGCCGCGGTGCTAATTCTGCATTTTCCAGTGGCAATAACCATCGTTTGCAATTGGAAGCCGAAGCACTCGCCCTAGCTGGGGTTCTCGAAGGTGCTTTTCAAACCGACGACAGCGACAAATATTTCGATATCAGCGTTCCGACTCGCGTTGATACTCTGATCGAACCGACTCCGGCGGAACTCATTTCTCGGCTGGAAACGGAAGACTATAACATTCTGTTCTACGCGGGCCACGGGATACCTGGCCCTGACGGTGGCTTGCTGTTTTTGAGGCCGGATACGGCGATTAACGGTACTGAACTGGCTCAGGTTTTAGTTCGGTGTCGCGTGACTCTGGCTGTGTTTAATGCCTGCTGGGGAGCTCAGCCGGCGGTGGAGAGGCTTGATTTAATTAACGGTCAGCAACAGGCGATCGCCCGTAGCAGTTTGGCTGAGGTACTGATTCATCATGGAGTGCCTGCTGTGCTGGGGATGCGGGACTCGATCGCCGATCGCGAGGCCCTGAGTTTTATCCAAACTTTTGCTCAAGCTTTGGCCGGGCGAATGTCGATCGATCGGGCCGTCGCCATCGCCCGACAGCAGCTACTAACGCTCTACAAGTTCAATCAACCGGCTTGGACGTTGCCTGTGCTGTATATGCACCCTGAGTTTGACGGTCAACTGACTGAGCCGGTAGATGACCTGAAAACTGAATTGCCTTTAAATTCTTCTACTTGGCTGGGACGTTTGCCGTCTTGTGCTTATTTGCGGGGGCGCGATCGACCTAATGTCAAATCCACCGAATCGACAAATCAGGTTTGGCCGATTCGCGCCGGTATGGTTCGAGTTGGACGCTGGGAAGAAAACGACGTAGTGATTCGAGAACAGTGGGTTTCTCAAAAACACGCCGAGATTTTCTGTCGCAACAGTATTGGCGATAGCCGGGGCGAATCTAGCTACTTCCTGCGCGATTTTTCTCGTTACGGGACTTTAGTTTTGGGGGCTCAAGGATGGCAGAGAGTTCATCATCAAGAATTGCTGCTGCACAGCGGTACTCAGCTAAAATTTGGTAGTTCTCAAGGTCAGATTTTTGAGTTCACTATTGAGGTTGAAAAAACTTCGGGCTACAGTGAGACTGATTGCGGAACGAATTAAGGTGCGGGTGTAGCTAATGAAGGCGATCGGCGATCGTCACCGTCAAACTTCTGGACGCCCGTGTCTCAAGTCTGAAGTTAAAAGAGTTACTTAGCACTGACAACTCGCACTTGGCGGAGTCCACCTTCTGTATTTTTCTTTTCCCATTTAGGTATTACATCATGGCTACCCAATCTCCTGATTCTCAATATTTTCGCGATTCGCAAACTCAGGCTGAGATGGAACTACTCGCCACAATTGTTCAGACCGATGTTGCTTATCCCTGGAATCCTGCACAGCTTGAATCAGAATCTTATTTGGCTGACCTAGACCAAGAATTTGCACTGTTTGATTCGTTCAGTGACAGCGATATTGCCCAGAAATCACAAGTTTTATTCGCGCAATTAGAACAAGTTTGGCTGGCGACTTCTCTGCAAAAGTCTTTGGGTGAGAAATTTGCTCGCGTTCCTCAAGATTTTCTGGCTCGCATCGCTAAAAGCGTCCAAAACGCAACTGTTAAATATCAATCTTTAGCGGATCAAATGGTTGAGTGCGTGTTAGATATTTTGCCTCAGTGGGATGAGGAAGATTTGCAGGTGTTGGCGCGTCCTTTGGCTTATGCCATGCGAGAGGCTGATTCGGAAGGAGTGGAATTGGTCACAACTTCTAGAAAACCTTGGGCCGAATTGTCGGAAATAGAACAGGCAAGAGTTGGTTTGGCTGTCGCCCGCTATGCAATCTCGCAATTAGCAATTTCTGATTAGCTATTTGATGCCTGAGTTTTTGTGTTGGGAACTCGGTAATTTTTTGAAATTAATATAAAATTAATCTACCTTTAGTTAGATGTAAAATTCGTCGGATTTAGGAATTACGCAAATTATTAATTTTTAAACTACCGATAGTAGGTCGGACACGGCAGTGCCGTTTCCCTACCCCGATTAATTGTAGGGACACGGCACTGCCGTGTCCTGATTTCGGATAATATTAATTCCGATGAAGAGAGGATTTGATATAAGGTTCTTGCTAGGCGCACCCTACAAAAAGGGTTTCTGTGTAAGTCCTGTAATTTTTAAGCGATCGGGATTGCTATATGAAACTATAGCAATCCTATTTGATGTGTAGACAAAATAGTTTTTTTTGAACCATAGCAACCGTGTCCGACGGTTAGAACGTTCTGAATTGCTGAAGATTTCTTCTTGTGTTCTGGTATACTTTGCCCGGATTGGAATCGCTGAACGGTTTGGCAACAGCCAGCAAGATGAATTATCATATAATCGTCAGAATGTTAAAAAATGTAAATATAGTTAAGTGGGGTGTGTGGGAATTTTCAACTGAATTAAAAAGTGGACAGCAGGAAACCCTGACTGTCGCAAGCACGATCGGGGATTTCACATTATATGACAACTTCAAGATTTAACCTTCAAGACTTGAAACGCCGCTTTTTTTTAAGGATTTTGCGCGTGCAGGCGGCAACGCTAGTCGTGTTGGGGAGCGTTGCTTTCGTAAGTGCGATCGCCGTAGCCTGGTTTGCCCATGAAGGCAATGTTAGCGACATTTTTGCCACACTCAACACTTGGCAGCAAAACCCGCCTATCTGGCTGCAAGTGCCTGCTGCGAGCAAGATGTATTTGTTAGTGCCGACTTTTGTACTCGTCTCGGCCGCTTTAGCTATCATCAAAATTTCGCCTCAGCCACAAAAATGGTCGCGTGCTGTTGTCGTGGCCATAGTTCTGGCTTTAACCATTCGCTACGTTTTGTGGCGATCGCTCGCTACTCTCAATTTAAGCGATCCTCTCAACGGTATCTTTAGTTTGGGATTGTTTTTCCTAGAAATGTTAATGGTTTTCACCACCAGCATTCAACTGTATTTGATGCTGAGAGTGAAAGACAGACGCCGAGAAGCCGATCGCATGGCGGTTGCAGTTGTAGAGGGAAACTTTGCCCCGTCCGTAGATATTTTGATTCCAACTTATAACGAACCTGCTTTTATTTTACGGCGCACTGTCATCGGCTGTCAAGCTTTAGATTATGCGAACAAAAAAGTATATTTGCTCGACGATACAAGGCGTCCTGAAATCAGATTGCTGGCAAAAGAACTGGGATGTCATTATATAACTAGACCCGATAATATTCACGCCAAAGCTGGAAACATCAATCACGCCACAGCCTTAACTAAGGGAGAACTAATTGTAGTTTTCGATGCAGATTTCATTCCAACTACCAACTTTTTAACCAGAACAGTTGGCTTTTTTCAAAATTCCGAAATTGCCCTTGTTCAAACACCCCAAAGTTTTTACAACCACGACCCCATCGCCCGCAATTTAGGTCTAGAAAACGTGCTCGCGCCGGAAGAAGAAGTATTTTATAGGCAAATTGAAATCATCAAAGATAGCGCCGATAGCGTGATTTGTTCCGGTACATCTTTTGTAGTCCGGCGCAGCGCCCTACAAACAGTGGGAGGCTTTGTCACTGATTCAGTCTGCGAAGATTATTTTACCGGAATTCGGCTGTCAGCAACTGGATATCGCTTAGTTTATTTAGATGAAAAATTGAGTGCTGGTTTGGCGGCTGAAAATATAGAAGCTCATCTAACTCAAAGGCTTCGCTGGGCGCAAGGCACACTTCAGGCATTTTTTATTGATTCCAATCCTTTGACGATTCGCGGCCTCAGATTCGTACAAAGGTTGTCTCACCTGGAAGGATTGCTGCACTGGTTTACGAGTTTAAGCAGAGTTTTATTTCTGTTGATGCCTTTGGCTTATTCGTTTCTAGGGGTACTTCCTTTGCGGACAAATGCACGGGAATTGCTGTACTTTTTCTTGCCTTACTATTTGGTGCAAGTGACTGTGTTTTCTTGGCTAAACCGCAAATCGCGATCGGCTTTGCTGTCCGATGTTTACTCGTCCGTCCAGTGTATTCCTTTAGCGGTGACGGTGGTGAGTGCGATGCTGAATCCCTTTGAGAAAGGGTTTAAGGTGACACCGAAAGGAATTGCGAGCGATCGCTTTAGTTTTAACTGGAATTTGGGATTGCCTTTGATTGTCTTGTTCGCAGCTACAGCATTCAGTTTGTGGCATAATTTAAACATTCATTTACTTAAAAATGTTGGTAGTTTACAGGCCATATCAGAAAGTGCAGATTTGTTAAAAGGTGTGAGTTTGGGCTGGATTTGGAGCGCTTATAATCTGCTGATGCTGGGGATTGCACTGCTGATTTTGGTGGATATTCCTAAGCCGGATATTTACGAATGGTTCAATTTGGGCCGGGTGGTACAGTTGAAGGTGGGCGGTCAAAGTTTTTGGGGAATAACTACTGTAATTTCGGAAAGTGGTGCTGAAGTTGCTCTGACACAGCGGCCAACTTTTGCGGTTAAAAATCAAGGCAGAAAAGATGCTTTTATCGAAGCAGAGATTTTGCCAAAATATGCTGTTAGGGGAAGTTTTTCCCAGGGTACAACAGTCAAATCGAGCCGATCGCCAGTCCAGTCAATGCTTGAGTTGGGCACAGAGCATCGTTTTGCCAAAAATTTGATTGATTGCGACTCGGCGACTCTGGAAATTATGGAAGAGAAATGTTTTATTCCTGTGGCTAAGATTGAGTTGGTGAGCGATAAATCTCAGTGGGAGTCGGGTTTTCGGGATGCGGCGGCGTGCAGTTTTGCGGAATTTCCCACGGTGCGAATTGCGTTCGATCGCCTGAGTATTAGCCAACACCGTTGTTTGATCGAAATGCTGTACTGTCGGCCCGGCCAGTGGAAGCGACAGGAGACGCCGGGAGAATGGCGATCGTTGTGGCTGTTGTTGAGAATTGCGTTTAAACCGCGGGCGGTTTTTGAGAGAAATCGGCCAGTTAGGGCGATCGGAGTTTCGCAACTTTAGATCGAATTCCCTACAGACTTGCGTCTGTTTCCTAAAAGACGAGAAGACAGTGGCGGAGTCAATCTAAAATCGACTTACTGCTTCGGTTTTGGCGTCGGGGCGTAGGGTAAATTGGGGGTTTGTGGCGATGAAACTGGGATATTTGCGCTGCGGCGACTGGTAAACCACCACATACCTGCACCTACTAGGGCGATCGTAATTAACAGCGATAAAATGACAACCGGCGCTTTATTTTTTTGGGACATGACTTTAAAATATGAGATTTATGTCAATTTTATCTAGCAGAAATAATTCATTTACGCGATCGATCGCACCTATTTCACTTACCCGAGACTGAGGGCGAGATCCTCTCCTGTCCCAAAATCAGTATACTGGCGTATTTCCGGTTCATGGAATGCTAAAACAATATCTTGTTTAGGCACTCCCAATTCGACGAGTTGGTTGGCAATTCCGACTTCAGTACCGTCATGCTGAATCCAAATTTTTCCACCCTTGATATCAAGATGAAAAATACAGCCAAAACTGCGTTTATTTCCACGCCAACCAACATACAGCAATTGATAATGATCTTGCTCACTATCGAAAAGAGTTTACACTTCATATTCTTGGGCGTTGTATTGTCTCGAAGCCCGCTCTCGCCGTTCTGAAAGTAGATGACGAATGTATTGCCGATATTATTGCTCTATAGCCATTGAACAATAACCTCCTGTTGTACATCATAAATTATCAGAACTTACCACTGAATATTATAACTTATATTCCGCACTCGCAAATAGTTTACAAACCAGATATCGGCACAAATTCATAACCGTAACTGGTGCGATTTCCCGGTTGAACAATTACTAATTGCACTGCTCGATTGCGATCGCCCGAAGGTAAAAATCGAATCGACCCCGATGCTCCTTTTGCCGAAAAATCCGATGCAGATAAAGCTTGTTGAATGCCTGCACGAGTTGGATTACGCCCTAAACCGACAATTAATGCGATCGCCGCGTCGTAGGCTAAAGCTGTGCGCCAACTGACTTCTGCATTCCAAAGTTGTTTGGACGTTTGGAGAAAATTCGACTGCGGATCTGCAAGAATGTGCCAAGGAACTGCCAGCACCATATCTGTTGCTCCCCCTGCACCAATTTGCAGTGTTTTAGCACTGTAAGCGCCGTCTCCTGCTAGTAACGGCAAACGTTTGGCATTGACTTGCACTACTTGCAAAGCTTGGTCGATCGTGGCTGAATTGGCTGCTAACATAATGACTTCTGCTCCCTGGTTGATCGCACTTTTGACACTCTCGGTAGCATTAAAATTGCCCTTAGCAAAATCAAATTCCGATATTATTTGTCCTCCATCTCCGTAAAGAGCAGTCGCGAATTCATCTTTTAAAGATTTGCTGTAGCCGCTAGCAGAATTAAAAAAAACAGCAGCTTTTTGCTTTTGCAATTTAGTCAGCATATAGCGGGAGAGAGCATTAGCCGCAAACCGATCGCTCGGGACTGTCCGAAATATATTACTCCCAACTCCAGAAAGCTGCACAGACGTACTTGTCGGAGAAATTGCGACTAATTGATTTTGCTGGTAAATCTTGCTCGCTGCTAGGGTTGTGTCAGAACCAAAATGCCCGATTACTCCTAAAATTTCCGAATTTTTTGCTAAAGCACTGGCAATTTGCGAGGCAATTTCTGGGTTGTTGTCGTCATTAGCAATTAGCACTTTTAATGGAGTACCGCTAATCCCGCCGCTTTGGTTGATTTCATTTTGAGCTTGAGCGACGCCCCGCAGAATTTCTAAAGCAGCGCTGATATCCGCGCCAATGGGAACCGCAGCGGCAATTGTGTAGGATTTTCGATCGCCGATGCGGGCGTTGTTGAGGTAAATTAGTGCTTCGGGATCGTTGCGATTGGTTTTCAGCGAAGCTTGTAAGTCCGAAATAGCTGCGTTGTAGTTGCTAGATGCGATCGCCTGTATTGCTGATTGTTTGGTTGTTGTTGCTTTCTCTGGAATTAATAGTTTTTTTCCAGCACTCAGACGCTGCTGAATCTGCTGCTCTGACTGTGGCGAATTCCCCGTCGGGGACTTGGATATCGTCGGATTTTCTGGTGATAAACCTCCGATATTAGTATCCTTGCGGCTTGTCAGCCACCAAATACCTGCACCTGCTAGCCCGATCGTAATTAGGAGCGATAATACGAGAACAGCAGTTTCGTTTTTTTGGGACATAACTGTACAATTTTAGATTTTATAAATTTTGTACTTTTCTTAATTTATTTTAGACTAACCGCCAGGCACTCCGCAGCATAAATAGGCTCACATCAGATGCCGGATATCAATCTTGCAGCAGTAGGGTGCGTTAGATAGCGTTATTCGATCGACCAATTGAGTATCTATGAGCTAACGCACCCTACCAGTATTCTCCCTCAATCGCACCAAACACTCGCTGCTTATAATGCTGTCCCGATTCTAAATCGACTAATCGCCAATCGATAAATTCTCCATCTTTATTCAAAAACACTTCGGCATCGCGTGGATATTCTTTTCTACGAATTACATGGCTCGATGATAGCACAATTAAACTGGGTCTACCATTGGCATATCGCCACACAACAAACTGTGAACTACAAGGTAATCCCTCAACCAATCGATCCATATCTAGTGACTCAGAATACTCCAGCAATTCTCCTGTTTCATCAAAAGTTAGACGGCTACCTGACGAGTACAAAACTTGGTTTATCTGGTAATCTGAGGCAAGCGACACATTTAGCAACCGACCATTCTCATGGAGGTACAGTACCAAATCACCAGCACATGGAAGGTGATCCAAGATAGTTGTCGAGGACAGCCAGCAGAGTTGAAGCTGTCCAGAAGAGTAGAAAACAACACTGCGATTGCCAGCACAAGGAATGTCCTGAATGATGGTATCCTGGGCAAGTATGGCATCATAAACGGAACCGTCTGGAAAAAGCTCGGCATCTTCATCTATAAATTCTATATTGTTGACTATCATCTACGTTAAAATTGGCTTCATATCATAAAAACTTTAAAATATTTTTTTCTTAATTATATCTTTATTTTTGGCGCTAAAACTGGACTGTAGGGATTGGTTAAGTATAAAGAGTTGGGGGGAAAGATTAAGCTTTTTTTAAGTTTAGCAAAATAACAGAAATCTTTTGTACTATGGGGTCAATTCTCCAATCTAAAATCTAAAATTGCCAAGCATTGCGAAGCGTTGCGCGGCAACCTCTAAAATCGATTGACGGTTTGTCACAGAAAAAGAGTCTTAAGCTCAAAGAAACTCACCAAAAAAAGTTCAGTATCTAATTAAGCTCCATCGATAACAAAGGCTAAGGTAACGTTTATGGCAAACTCAGTTTTAAATCAGCCAACCGCAGCAGGAGTGCAGTGGCAGCCAAAAGATATTGTCCGCGGCTTAGTGTGGAAAATTGCGATCGCCACCTGGCTATTAATGGCTGTAGGCAGTGCCACGCGGGTGATGAACGCGGGGCTCGCTTGCCCGGATTGGCCGCTGTGCTACGGTCAATTAATACCCGCAGCGCAAATGAATTTGCAGGTATTTCTGGAGTGGTTTCACCGTTTGGATGCGGCGGCGATCGGCTTAAGTGCGATCGCCCTTTTAGGACTATCTTTGTTTTACCGCACCCGCCTCCCAACATGGCTCCCGATTGCCAGCGCTGGGGCAGTATTTTTAATCGTTTTTCAAGGCGTATTGGGCGGCTTGACTGTGACACAACTGCTGAGATTTGACATCGTTACCGCTCACTTGGGAACCGCTTTATTGTTTTTCAGTGCCCTGCTAGTCATCGGTTTCATGCTGACTCCCTACGAAGCTACAGGCAATACGGGTAAATTAGCTTGGATAAGTTCGATCGCAGCATTATTAGTATACCTGCAAAGTTTGCTAGGAGCATTAGTAGGCTCTAGATGGGCGCTGCATCAATGCTTTGGTTCCTCAGAATTATGTTCGGTAATGAACAGCCACATTGCCGGTATTGTACCAGCTACCGCAGCAACTTTAGCAGTAACAATCATGACTTGGCGACACCCAGCACTAAGCGAAAACTTGCGAAAACTTGGGAATTTAGCGAGTGTTTGCCTAATTGCTCAATTAGTGCTGGGATTGGCAACTTTCCGTCTGCATCTTCAGGTAGAACCGCTGACAGTCGCCCACCAAGCCATCGGCGCAGCAATGCTTGGAACCTTGGTTGCTTTTAGTGTTTTGGCTTGGCGCGATCGGGTTTTATCAGCTTGAGAGTAATATCATGTCCGGTAGCATCATTGTTATATAATCCAAGGTCTTGTAGGGGCGGGTTCACTATGATTCTCGATAAAAGCCAACAGTTTTATAAACCCGCCCTGCCCATACTGATAACTAACAACTAACAATTAATAACCAATGCAAGAAGTTCTTACAAACAATAGCCCTCGCCTCCACGAAAACTTTTCGCAAGTGGTGAAAAGTTACTATCAACTCACAAAACCCAGAATTATTTTACTGCTGCTAATCACCACATCAGCAGGAATGTGGATGGCAGCCAAAGGAGAAGTCGATCCGCTATTGCTGGTATCAACTATCACCGGAGGTGCTTTAGCTTCCGCGTCGGCTAATACGATTAATTGCATTTACGACAGCGACATCGATTATATTATGGAGCGCACTCGCTGGCGACCGATTCCTTCGGGGCGTGTCAAGAAACGGGATGCTTTGATATTTGCGATCGCCCTAGCGACAATATCTTTTACATTACTGACAGTAGTTGCCAACTTATTAGCAGCATTGCTAGCCATGTCAGGCATCGTTTTCTACGTCCTAATTTACACCCACTGGTTGAAGCGTCATAGCGTCCAAAACATCGTCATCGGCGGTGCAGCAGGAGCAATTCCGCCGTTAGTTGGCTGGGCTGCGGTAACGGGAGATTTGAGTTGGGGTGCGTGGATGTTGTTTGGGATTATCTTCCTGTGGACACCGCCGCATTTTTGGGCATTAGCAATGATGATTCGCGACGAATACGAGGGAGTAGGCGTACCGATGTTGCCAGTAATTGAAGGCGACGAAGAGACAGCCCGCCAAATTTGGATTTATACGCTATTGATGCTTCCTGCAACTTTGCTGCTAGTGTATCCCCTAAATTTAGCCGGCCCGGTGTATGCTGGTACTGCGATTTTCCTGGGTGCTATTTTTGCCCAAAAAGCTTGGTTGCTGTTGCAGACTCCAGAAGATAAGAGCGTGGCGCGATCGCTCTTCAAATACTCTATTCTGTACCTGATGCTATTGTGCGCTGGAATAGTGGTTGACAGTTTGCCTGCGACTCATAACTTTACTACTGCTGTTGTCCAAAATGTGCACACTTTGATTAGTGCAGTTGTGATGTAGTAATCAGTTAAATTGCCATGATTAAAATGAAGCCCGCACCTTGCGGGTTTTGTTTATGGTAAAATAGCAATAGTCATTATCCAATCTGCGTGCATCTGCTTTAATCTGCGGTTAAATAAAGTCTGAATTATCTACCAATTCACTCGGTTCACCAGGATAAAAGCGATCGTCTAAAATCTCAGTCAACCTATAAGGACAACTCAAAGGGAAGGTTTGCTCTGGTAGTTCAGTTTCTCCCATTGCCAAGTCTCTGGCATTTTCATAAGATTCTTGCAGTGCATCATCAAGATAAGACTTGAGGCTTGGGTTATCTTTGAGTAGCCGTAACGTATCGCGACGCTGTATGCGAAGAGTCGCCAGCCAACTCCGACTACGATTTTGTGATTGATATTCCCATTTCAGCATATGCCCAATCAACACGCTCAAACGGTTACGAAGTTCCTGGCGTTGCTGCTTACCCAAAGATTCAATCTCCTCAATCAGGTTTGATAGGTCGATTTGACTCCAATATTTGCTACGGAGTAATGTTGCTTGTTCCTGTGTCCAAGCGTAGAAATCAGTCTCGTAGAGGTTTAATATAGGCATCGGTTGCTTTGCCATTTTTGGGTTTGATTCTAGCATATATATCAGGTAAATTAAACCAGAATATTTTGATTGTAAAACCATTTTCTTGATTTAGCTATTTTAAAAGCCTAATATTACTTATGCTTCTTTACCAAAGTTGCTAGACAAAGCTTCTAGACGCTTAGCCTCTGCTGCTTGATGGATCAAATCAGTTTCAATTTCTTTGGTGTTGGCATGATAGTAGGTGAGTGCAGCGTAGACTTCCGCGAGGGTAAGATGTCCGATGCGATCGCAAATCTCTTCAGCATTCAATCCTCGCTTGTACCAGGTGACAATCCGACGAACGGTAACGCCTTTACCGAGGATGTGGGGACATCCACCATGCAACCCGGGAGTGCGTGTAATGAGCGTACCAATATCAATAGATACTGCTGTGGTCATAAACTATGGAAGTTTGAAGGGACTGATCTCTATAATTATAGTATAATTATAATTACGAAGATGTTACACAAGTATGATGTTGTTGCCTTGAACGAACAAATAATACCTGGTAGTGGTTTCAAACTCGCTACATACAATTAAGCTATCAAATTTGCCCGCAATACTATGATTGCCATCCCCTCTGGATTTAGCCCCGAAGAGTATCTTTCCCTGGAACATGAGAATACTATCCGACATGAATATCGGCGCGGTTTAGTCTACGCAATGGCGGGAGGTAGCGACGATCATAGCCGTCTTGCGATTAATTTTTTAACAGCTATTAATTTTCACCTGCGTGATGGGGACTGTCAGTTTTTTTCCGGTGACGTGAAGGTGAATTATGCGGATGCGTTTTTCTATTATCCCGATGCCTTTGTGACGTGCGATCCGCGCGATCGGAGCGATCGCTATGTGAAGCGCTATCCTAAGTTGATTGCGGAGGTACTTTCACCTTCGACTAAAAAGTTCGATCGCGGTGATAAGTTTGAGGATTATCAACAGTTGGAATCATTAGAAGAGTATATTTTAATCTCGCAGGATGAGATGCGAGTGGAGTGTCGCCGTCGGGTGAAAGATGAGACTGGGGAACGTTGGGAAACGGTGGTTTATGGTGCGGGCGATTTAGTGATGTTACAGAGTATTGAGCTTGAAATGGCGATCGTAGAATTATATCGCGGTGTGAGTTTCGGGCGGTAACGGTTTGCGGTGGTGGAACGCGATATAACTATTTTGAAAGTTTTGAAGAAATATGCTAAATATAAAATCAAAAGTGGAGGAAAGTTCTGATGACTGAGAATACCGTGAAAGTAGATATCTCATTTCAATCACTGCTGGAAGCTATTTCGTCACTGGGAATTTCTGAAAGATACAAGATTTGGGAATTTTTGGAAGCTGAATTATTCGCGAGTGAGGACGATTCTCCCGAAGACATTGCTGAAATTGAAGCTGCCCGTGCTGACTACAAAGCTGGAGACTACACAACTTTCGATCGATATATAGCACAACGGGCAAATAAATCGACATGACTTACACCATCCTTGATGAACCTTTAAAGACAGTGACAGTTAATTTTAAAATCTTAACTATACTCATAATAGATAAGAACCATAGAGAGGCGAACTGGTTATGAACTGGAAAGCACACATTCACTCAAATCCTAAAATTCTGCTTGGCAAGCCTGTAATTAAGGGAACGCGAATATCAGTGGAGTTCGTTCTAGGGCTATTTTCAGAAGGTTGGACTGAGCAACAAGTTCTAGAAAACTACCCAACGCTTAATCCTGAATCTATCCAAGCAGTGTTTGCTTTCGCTGCGGAATGCCTCAAAGAAGACGTATTTTACACACCTTTACTCTTTGCTGAGGCAAGTTAATAATGAAAGTTAAATACGATGCAGAAGCAGACATTCTGATTTTTATCTTCCGTGATGCGTTTCCAACCAATGCTATCTCTGAACCTGGAGGCGTGATTGTCAGTTATGACGAAACTGACGAACCCGTTACTATCGAATTTCTCAATGCCTCCAAACGTCAACTGTTTAATCCTCAAGAGCTCATACTAACGATCGCAACGTAGTTGATGCGCTTTATCGAGGTGGCACGGCAATATTGTCAGCTTAATAAGTGAGGACACTATAATGACGTTACACGAATATGATGTTGTTGCCTTGACCGCAGAAATTCAGGCAATTCATAAAGAAACCTCTGGGCCCATTTTGCTCCGGCCCGGACAAGTTGGCACTATTCTCATGAGCTTTGACGATCGCGCTTATCTAGTAGATTTTGCGGATGCTCAAGGTAATACTTATGCAATGGAAACCGTTCCCTCAGAAAAACTTATGCAACTTGTTTATGAGCCACTTCCTGTTTACGCCTAACCTACAAATAATACCTTGCTTCTAGACGCTTGGCTTCTGCTGCTTGATGGATCAAATCAGTTTCAATTTCTGCGGTGTTGGCATGATAGTAGGTGAGTGCGGCGTAGACTTCGGCGAGGGTGAGATGAGAAATGCGATCGCAAATCTCTTCAGCATTCAATCCTCGCTTGTACCAGGTGACAATCCGACGAACGGTAACGCCTTTACCGAGGATGTGGGGACATCCACCATGCAACCCGGGAGTGCGTGTAATGAGCGTACCAATATCAATAGATACTGCTGTGGTCATAAACTATGGAAGTTTGAAGGGACTGATCTCTATTACAGCATAGCGATCGCAGAATTATAGTGGGGTGTGAATTTCGATCGATAAATGAAGTAAGCTAGAGATACAGGTTTCAAACAAAATCATGACTGAACTCCTTCAACAGGCGATCGCCCAAATCCAAAAACTCCCACCCGATCGGCAAGATGCGATCGCGGCTCGGTTTTTGGCAGAGTTGCAGGACGAGCAAAAATGGGAAACTCGTTTTGCTGACACGACAGACGCTCAATGGGATCAGATGGCTGCAATGGTACGTCAAGAAATTGCGGGAGGAGAAACGGTTCCACTTGATGAGGTTTTTCCAACACAAAAATGAAATCAAGTGTTACAAAGTCATTTCGCACGCGGCTAGAGAGTCTTCCTGCATCAGTTCAGGAACAAGCCGATAAAGCTTATGCCCTTTGGCAGGAAAATCCTTATCATCCAAGTCTTCAGTTCAAGCGAGTCAGTCAGAAGCAACCGATTTATTCTGCTCGTGTCAGTATCAATTATCGTGTTTTAGGTTTATTGGAAGCCGATCGTATTTACTGGTACTGGATTGGTGCACACGACGAGTACGATGAATTACTGAAACGGATGTAGTTTAAGGCGATCGAATTCGTCAGCGCCCGTTACCGTAGATGGCGATCGCAGAATTATATCGCGGTGTGAATTTCGGGCGGTAAATGAAGTATGCTAGAGAGAAAGGTTTCAAACAATTTTAACCAATGCCAGCATCCGTTGCTTATCTGTTTGACAGAATCACGGTGAATCCAAGACAATGTGGCGATCGTCCCTGCATCCAGGGAATGCGGATTCGAGTCATCGATATCCTAGAGTTGTTGGCTGCGGGTTTGAGTTTTGAACAAATTATCGAAGAATTGCCAGACTTGGGACTTGACGATCTCAAAGCAGCGCTTCTGTATGCAGTCCGCAAGCTCGATCGTCCCGTTTTAGCCGCATGACAATTTGGTTGAATGCTCATCTATCACCCAATATGCTTGAGATAAGACAGTCATGGAAGCCATACTCTGTGAAAAACAGATATTGCGATTGCTTTGCGCTTAGCTTGCAATGACAAAAAAATTGTTAAAATCTTAAGCAAGCGATGAGATTGTCCCAAGGAGACTATTTTCTGATGACACCAAATGTTGAAATTTTGAAAATGGAGTTCCGTGAATTCTGTGGACGTAATGTGGCGATACGTTACATCAATGATATTTTTACTGCTGCTGAAATTGCACAGGGAAAATCCGAGAAGCCTTCAAGTGGAGAGCGTAGACCACTTGTTGAAGATTATTATGCTTCCCTAAATTGGGAAAGTATGGAGTCGATTCATAAGTTTGTGAAAGTTTTAGAAAAGACATTACTATTACTTATAAGTTGGGGAAATGATGAGGGGAAACAAGAATTACGCTCTCTTTGTGAAAAGCACGGTTTTACAGTAGATAAGGATGGTTACAGAATTTACCTCACCACTCTGGGGGTAGGTAACAGCGTTAAGAATTTGATTTTTGCAGCGACGGGACCAAAGCCAGAAATCATCTTCTCTGATTCAGTCAGCAACGATATTGAGATAGTCAAAAATGCTGATTATTGTCTCATATACGATCGTCCAATTAAGCCACATGGTCTTCTTTGGAAGGAGCTTCTTGATTGGTGGAGGGAGAGAGAAAAACTAAATAACGCATTAGAGAGAAAAGTCCACAGAACACTATATTCTCGTTTGAATCAATCATTGACTTCTCAGCCGGAGAAGTTATTATGGAAAATTTATTTTAAGAAATTTTATGGCTTATTCAACGAGAAACTTCCTGCTCTAGTCCCACAAGTTTATTTGCACTATGATCCGTATACACTTAAGCATTTGCAAGGTCAGCGTCGCTTAGTGCGCCAAAGAATGGATTTTTTATTTTTGCTATCAGATCGCATAAGAATAGTAATAGAAATTGACGGTAAGCAGCATTATGCTGAAGAAGATAAAGCCAGTCCAAGGCTATATTCTGAAATGGTTGCTGAGGATAGACGGCTCAAACTATGCGGTTATGAAGTGTATCGATTTGGAGGTTATGAACTTAATAGCGAGAGTGAAGCGGAAATAATAGTAGAGCATTTTATTATCAACCTATTCAAACGTCACGATCTGATAAGTAGTCAAACAAAATTAATTACACAAAACAACTAATATGATATACTAAAAATATTAAGTTGTATTTAAATAGGTTTTATATGTTTTTACTTCGAGATATCAATCCACTTTCGTTGAAATTGCTAAACCGAATTTATCGCAAAAGCAGACATCATCAAGTGCGCCAAAGAGCACATTTTTTGATTTTGGTTTCACAAAATGTCAAAAATGAAAATCTGATAAAAATCTTTAAATTTAGTTATAAGACTATGTATAACTGGTTAAATCGATGGGAAAATGAGGGAATGCTCGGATTATATAAT
>ENA-OBIO01000589-OBIO01000589.1-metagenomes-genome-assembly--contig:-NODE-589-length-18078-cov-3.01753_pt1 | contig 18078 bp, 11 predicted proteins | sample MGYA00153383_OBIO01 | MGnify analysis MGYA00153383 | reverse complement strand
TTCAATACAACGTTATTTTTTACAGGAATCGTTTTTGTTTTGACTCAAATCGCTCTGTTTTGGTATGCTTATAAATATCGCGATACAAACACTAAACGTAAGGTCTTATATATTCCACACGATAATCGTTTAGAAGTTATCTGGACGGTAATTCCATCTATTGTTATGTGCGGCTTGGTTGTTGGTGGTTTATGGGTTTGGAACGATGTAATGGCAGATGTTAAAGAAGGTGAAGATTATTTAGAAATTGAGGCAACAGGTTATCAGTTCGCTTGGGCAGTTCGCTATCCAGGCGCAGATAATGCCATTGGAACAAAATATTTTAGAAACATAGTACCTGGCGTAAACGATTTAGGCGTTGACTTTAATGATCCCAAAAGTCAGGATGATATTTTAATGTTAGCGGGTGAAGAATTAGTGTTGCCAAAAGGTAAAAAAGTTCGTGTTCGTATCACATCAAAAGATGTAATACACAATTTTTATTTACCGCATTTTAGCGTTAAGATGGATGCAATTCCAGGTTTACCAACTTTTTTCGTTTTTACACCCACAATGACTACGGAGGAGTATCGCCAAGAATTAAAAAAATATCCTGAATACAACGTGCCCGAAGATCCTACGGATCCAAACAGCCCGAAAAAATGGGAATCATTTAATTTCGAGTTGGCTTGCTCAAAACTTTGTGGCGTGGGTCACTTCTCAATGCGTCGTCAAATTCGTGTAGTTGAACAAGATGAATATAACAAATGGGCAGCTGGATTGAAACCTTATTTTATAGAAAATATTAAAGGAAAAATTGAACCTGGTAAATACAGTTGGTATAAAGGTGATACAACGGTTATACCAAAAGAATTTAATTCTCAAGCGTTAGAGACTGCTAAAGAAGGGGACGTTTTGGAATTGAACCACATTAATTTTGCAACGGGTTCAGCGAATTTAACACCTGAGTCTACAACGGAATTAAGTTTAATTATTGATGCTTTGAACAAGTACCCGACTTTAAACGTTGAAGTGTCAGGTCACACAGACAATGTAGGTGAAGCGGCAAAAAATAAAACACTCTCTGAAGCGCGTGCAAAAGCGGTTGAAGATTTTGTTGAAAAACACGGTATTGATACTAAAAGAATTTCATCGGTAGGTTTTGGTGATTCTAAACCCATCGCAGACAGTGGAACAGACGCCGGCAGACAATTGAATAGACGTACAGAATTTAAAATCTTAAGCAAATAATAGAGCAGTGATGATTGATGAGTTTGTGGCAATAAATAACCCTTAATTCATCAATCATACCTTATCACTAATAATTTTTTTTATGGAAAATGTAATATTGCACGAACCACAAAAGGTCATCAGAGAGACAGGTTGGAATGATGGTTTTCACGATCATCACCACGGAGACAAATATCAATCTGGTTTTATTTCCAAGTACATTTTTAGTACTGACCATAAAATGATTTCTAAGCAATTCTTGGTAACAGGAATTATCTGGGCGGTAATTGGATCGGCTATGTCTGTCATATTCCGTATGCAATTAGGATTTCCGGAGGCAAGCATGACATGGATTAAGCCTTTATTAGGAAAATGGATTGTAGTCAATGCAGAAAGTGGCATTGGTAAATTAGATCCAGAATTTTACTATGCCTTGGTTACAATGCACGGTACAATTATGGTCTTCTTTGTTTTAACTGCGGGTCTTTCAGGAACATTTTCCAATTTATTGATACCATTGCAAGTTGGTGCACGCGATATGGCATCAGGCTTTATGAATATGCTTTCGTACTGGTTCTTCTTTTTTTCCAGTATATTAATGTTTTACTCATTATTTTTAAGCACTGGTCCTTTCGCAGGTGGATGGACAGCTTACCCGCCGCTTTCAGCATTGCCACAAGCATCCGAAGGATCGGGCGCAGGTATGACTTTGTGGATAGCGAGTTTAGTAATGTTCGTAGTGTCTATATTATTAGGCGGTATCAACTACATCACAACTGTGTTGAATTTGCGTACTAAAGGCATGACGATGTGGAGAATGCCATTAACTATTTGGGCGTTTTTCGTGACAGCAATTCTTGGTTTATTATCATTCCCAGTTTTAGCATCCGCATTTTTCTTATTAACATTCGATAGAAGTCTCGGTACATCATTCTTCTTAAGCGATATATTTATTGGGGGTAAAGCATTAGATCATGTGGGCGGTAGTCCTATCTTATACCAACACTTGTTTTGGTTTTTAGGTCACCCCGAAGTGTACATCGTTATTTTACCTGCAATGGGTTTAGTATCCGAGGTGCTTTCGGTTCACTCGCGCAAACCAGTTTTTGGTTATCGCGCAATGGTTTATTCCATTTTAGCGATTGGCTTCCTTTCATTTATTGTTTGGGCGCACCATATGTTTCAATCGGGTGTGAATCCATTTATTTCAAATTTCTTCGTCGTATTCACATTGATCATTGCTGTACCATCGGCTGTAAAAGTATTTAACTGGATTGCAACCATTTATGGTGGTAATTTCAGATTCACTTCTGCTTCTTTATTTGGTTTAGGTTTCGTTTCAATGTTTATTTCGGGTGGTTTAACAGGTATCTTCTTAGGTAACTCTGCGATTGACATTCCTAATCATGATACTTATTTCATTGTTGCGCACTTCCATATTGTGATGGGCGTTGCTGCTTTCTTTGGTATGTTTGCAGGTATTTACAATTGGTATCCAAAGATGTACGGTCGTTTCATGAACGAAACACTTGGTAAATTACATTTCTGGGGAACAATCATTGGTGCTTACGCAATTTTTTGGCCCATGCACTATTTAGGTTTAGCAGGCGTGCCGCGTCGTTACTACAGTTTCGATTCATTCCAAGCATTCAGACAGTTTTCGGCAACTAACCAATTCATAACGGTTGCCACAATCATAGTCTTTTCTTTACAAATTCTTTTTGTTGTAAACTTTTTTTGGAGTATCTGGAAAGGTAAGAAAGCAACGGATCTAAACCCATGGCAGTCAAACACCTTAGAGTGGACAACAGAAACTATGGTGCCTGGTCACGGAAACTGGGAGAAAAACTTGCCCATCGTTCACCGTTGGTCGTACGATTACGGTAAAGACGGCATAGATCATCAGATGCAAACCGAGCCAGCACGCGAGGGAGAAGTAATGGAACATTAAAAATAGTTGTTCATTGTTCGTTGTTCGTTGTTCGTTTACGAGGGAATCTAACAACGAACAACGAGCATAACAACTAACAACTATAAATTATCATGTCGCAAAGCTCAAAGCTCGTTGCAGATACCCTTTTTAGCAAAACATTAGCTAAAATAAAAGACTACGGCACACTCATAAAGTTCAAACTTTCAATGACTGTCGTTTTTTCTGCGGTCATGGCGTATTTAATTGCACTCAAAGCGCCAGTAGATTATGGTCAACTACTTATTTTAGCTCTTGGTGGAATTTTTACAACGGGTGCTTCAAGTGCTCTGAACCAAGCCATTGAAAAAGACTACGACAAACTAATGAATAGAACTGCCAACCGCCCTGTTGCGGCAGGTAGGATGTCAGCCTCCGAGGCAGTTTTGGTTGCCGGATTCATGAGTTTATTCGGCGTATCTTTCTTAGCATATTTCAATCCAATCACTGGTGTACTGGGCATGATCTCGCTCATACTGTATGCTTTCATTTATACCCCGCTCAAACGCATTTCAAATATTTCGGTAACAGTCGGTGCCATACCTGGTGCTATACCAGTTGTTATTGGTTGCACAGCTGCAAACAACGGCTCACTAACAGTTTTAGCTTTAGGCTTGTTTGGAATTCAATTTTTTTGGCAGTTCGCACATTTTTGGGCAATTGCTTGGCTTGCAGATGAAGATTATAAAAAAGCAGGTTTTCTTCTATTACCATCAAAAAATGGCGAAAAAAATAGGAGTGTCGGCATCTATTGCGTTCTATATACCGCAGCTATTTTTCCGAGTATTGCACTCTTGTATCTAACCGATAATATTAATAGTATTGCCGCGTCTCTACTTTCAGTTGTAACGCTCGGGTATTTATATTTTTGTTTTAAACTCGCCAAATATTACGATCGCAAAACAGCACTACAATTAATGTTTGCTGCACTTTTATATTTGCCAATTGTTCTGGCAATAATTTTAATACTAAAATAATGAACTTTGAGCCTTAAGCTGCCAAACGGTATTGTCTCAAGGCTCAAAGCATATAGCTAAAAACTTTAAAAATGGCACTCACATATTCTAATAGTAAAATTCACCCTCATAAATTCGCTTTGTGGCTTGGCTGCGGTGGCATCGTAATGATGTTTGCTGCCTGGACGAGTGCTTTTGTAGTGCGCCACGCGGCAGGCAATTGGTTAGAGTATAAATTGCCAAATATTTTTTACTATAACACCATTACTATAATTTTGAGTAGCGTCACGTTGCAACTTTCGTATAATGCTTTTAAAAAAAGAAACGAAAATGTTTATAAATCGCTACTAATTATTACTTTTGTGCTCGGAATTTTATTTATAGTGTTTCAAGTGATAGGTTGGCAACAACTTTCTGATATTGGCGTACCATTAAAGAAAAATCCCTCGGGTGATTTTATTTATTTGTTTACGACTTTTCATGTCGCGCATTTAATGGCAGGGTTAGGCATTTTGATCGTAGCTTTAGTGCACGCTTTTGGATTACCTTTTAAACCGACACCACGAAGACAATTAAGATTTGAACTTACACTCACATACTGGCATTTTGTAGATTTACTGTGGGTGTATTTATTATTATTTATTTATTCTCAAAGCTAAGATTTGTGTAATTAAAAATTACGGCTCAACAAACTTCGTAATTCGTAATTTATAATTTGTAATTTAAAAATTTTATGGCAACAGAAACTGTAGTCGATCACCAAGATATTAATGCAAATATAGAGCATGCGCATACCGATCAGGAACACACAGCGGTTGAAGATTGGGATGGTGGCGATTCACCTTTTAAGGTGAGTTATGGTAAACTGATGATGTGGTATTTTTTGCTCTCCGATGCGTTTACTTTTGCTGGGTTTTTAATAGCTTACGGTACGTTGCGTTTCAGTATGCCCAGTTGGCCTGTGCCCGATTTCGTTTTCCAAGCATTCCCAGGCGGCATTCACGAAAAACCACTGATGTTTGTTTCATTAATGACATTTATACTCATCATATCTTCTGTGACGATGGTGCGTGCTGTACAAGAAGGTCATCGCGATAATATTAAAGGCGTTGTGTTTTGGATGTTATTGACAATTCTCGGCGGCGTTTCTTTCTTAGGTTGTCAGGCATGGGAATGGACGACACTTATAGGAACGGAACACGTTTCAGTCTCCCGTAATCCTTTCGGAACATACAAAGAAGGAGGCGTTTATCTAACGGATCAAGAAGGTAAACCTTACGCTAATGGTGCACAAGCAGAAAAATTTAAAAAAGGCGCTGGATATTTAGTAGAAGCTGAAGTCAATAAAGAAACAGGTGAAGCGGAAAAAGATGAAAGTGGTAATTTGAAATTTTTTCAGCGTCCTTACAAGACTGACAGTGGTAAAGAAATGGTTCAACAATTCGGACCAACAGCCTTTGGCGCACTATTCTTTTTCATAACCGGTTTTCACGGTTTTCACGTACTTTCTGGTGTAGCATTTCTTGCTATCATAATGCTCAATGCAGCAAGTGGCTTATATAAATCGCGCGGCAATCACCACGAGATGATTGAAAAAATTGGTCTCTACTGGCACTTTGTAGATTTAGTTTGGGTTTTCGTTTTCTTGGTTTTTTATTTACTGTAAAATAGTTGACGATTGACAGTTGATATTTGTAAATAAATAAACAAACTGTCAGTTATTATTTGTACAACCTTCAATAATTCTTAATTTTATTTGTCAGCTAATAACTAATAACTAACAACTAACAACTAATCATGGTTTCACACGAAGAAGGTATAAAATCCGTGAAAAACGGACTGATTTTATTATCAATTTTAACTGTTGGTGAAGTATTTATTGCTTTAACTGGCAAAGGTCATATCATAAATGGATTTTACGCACCTGTCATACTCATGAACGTAGCGATGATTGGTTTGAGTATGTGGAAAGCGACGTTCATCGTTCAGAAATTTATGCACATGGGCTACGAAGTGCGCAGTTTAGCACTCAGTGTTTTGTTGCCTTGTTTACTATTAATATGGGCAGTAATTGCATTTTTTTGGGAAGGTAATTCATGGGGAAAACGCCGTGAACTCATACAAGAAAAAAATGCGCGTGTAGTTAAACCGATAGAGAAAACAACTGGTGCAGTTTTCATCATTGATGGTTCAACGTATTCGTTGGGTTAATCAAAATTTGTATTCAATCACATTTTATAAGAATAAAAAATGCCGCACTGAGGAATAACCAGTGCGGCATTTGTATTTTGTTGAAATTCTAAATTCACGCGACACCTGTGGCGTTCAAAAATTTTTTGCAATTGACAAATCAAATGTAATAGTATTTTCTTTATTTTAAAATTAAAAGAATTTATGACAACTATATGATTTTTTAATTCTGTAAATTCTAAATCAATTGTAAAAGAAATAAAATAAATTTTTGAAAAGCTCAAAAACTATTCATTTAATTTAATTTCCAAATTGCAAAATTGAGTAACGTTGCAAAACTTACCCACGAAATATACGGCACTAATAACCATGCTGCAGTTTTGTTGATGCGACTAAAAACAAGTATCGTTAGTAAAATCATTATCCATAGTGCAACGATATCAACCAGTGCGAGTGAAATATTGTGGATTCCAAAAAAAATAATTGACCAAAAAAAATTAAGCACCAACTGAATAATAAAATACTGCATGGCGCGTGGCTTTTCAATAGCATTGCTACTCCAAATTATTCCCCATGCAATACCCATGAGAATATACAGCGTTGTCCAAACGGGTGCAAATAAATAACTCGGTGGATTCCAACTCGGTTTATTGATAGTTACAAACCAAGTATTAACTGAACCCAGAGTGAAGTAACTTGAAAGTCCTCCAACGGCGAGACAAATTGCAATAGCGTAAACGTATTTCATAATTTTGGTTATTTATCTATAAAATTTTAAGTTTAATAAAGCTGTTAGGTTTTTAAAACCTAACAGCTTTGAAGGAAGATTCAATTCAGTCTATTTTTCACACGCGGTCGAATAATTAATCGCAGTGCTTGATCGTAGGTAAAATAGCTCCAAAACCAATTTATAAAAATAAAAATTCTATTTTTTAATCCGATGATAGAAAATAAATGCACGAACAACCAAACGAACCATGCAAAAAATCCTTGAAAGTGCCAGAAGGGCAAATCAACAACTGCTTTATTTCTACCAATTGTTGCCATCGAACCTAAATCGCGATAATGAAAGGGTATAAAATCGGTGCGATTTTTAGATTCTAAAATAAAATTCTTGGCAACATTTTTTGCCATTTGTATGGCTACTTGCGCGACTTGAGGATGTCCTGTTTCTTTGTAAATTGCTTCAGAATCCATAAAAGCAATATCGCCGAGGGCATAAATATTATTAAACCCAATGACTTTATTAAAAACGTCCGTTCTTAAACGTTTGCCTCGCGCAAAGGTCGCCACTTCAAAACCTTTGACAGGATTCCCAACGATTCCTGCCGCCCAAATAACTTTTTTAGTTGTAATTGTTTTTCCGCCTTCCAACTGAACAGTGTTGCCATCATAATCAATCACGCGCGCATTGAATAAAATTTTCACTCCCAATTCTGTTAAATAACGAGCAGCACACGCGCTTGCGTTTGCACTCATCGTGTTCAAAAGCAATCCACCCGATTGTACGAGATAAATATCTATGTTGCGATAATTCAATTCTTTATATTCAACGGGCATTACGTTTTGTCGCATTTCTGCCAACGCACCCGCAACTTCAACGCCAGTCGGTCCGCCGCCAACAACTACAATATCCATTAATGCTTCGCGCTCGACTTCATCGGTCGTTAATAACGCTTTTTCATAATCGTCTAAAATGGCGTTGCGTAAAAAAAGCGATTCTGCAACGCTTTTCATCGGTATCACATAATCGAGCAAATGCGCGTTTCCGAAAAAATTTGTATCCGCACCGACTGCTATAACGAGGTAATCAAAATGTAACTCGCCTTTATCGGTAACAATTTTATTTTCTGATGTCACGACTTCGCTCATTTCTGCTACGCGAAAAAAAATATTATTTGCTTTTTGAAAAATTTTTCTAAATGGAAAAACGATACTGCTTGGCTCTAATCCCGCCATCGCAACTTGATAGAATAGAGGTTGAAACTGAAAATAATTATTTTTATCAATCAGCACAATTTGATAGCGCGTGTCAATGAGTTTTTGCGCCACTGTTAAACCTGCAAATCCACCACCGATAATAACGATGCGTTTAAATTCTGATTCTGGTATATTAAGCGATATCATTTTAATTGAAGGAGTTAAAGAATGAAAGAATAAAAAATGAAAGAGTGAATCAGAATAAGTTTTTAGAAAAATTAACTTAAAGTAAATGAGTTAACTTAAGCATTATCTAATGGACTATAATTAAAATAAATAGGCTTTAGTCAAACCCATAAATGATCTACTTTTGGCTAAAGCCAAAATCAAATCAATATATTATACTTCAGATTAAGCTGACGGCATTTTAATTTATAAAAACATCCTAAATCTAAATAATTCGAAAAACAAAACAAATTTACGTAGTTAAACTATTAAAAGATTAAAACCTATGGTAAAATTTGAGGTAACTTAGCGAAAAATTATTTGATGCCGTAATTATTCGGATAAAGCAGCGCGTAAGATTGCAACGTTATTTACGTTTTTAACGTAAGATAACAACCGAGCTATAATTATTTGTAAGATTTAAAGAAATCCATAAGAATATCGTTTATGACATCGAAAAAAGTATTATCTCTCATCGTTTGTTTTTGTTTATTGCTATTCAGTACGAACAGTTTTGGTGAAGGAATAAATTCCACCATTTTAAAAAGCAATATCAAACACGGTGGAGACCCGATTTTGAAAACCACTTTAGCTTGTCCAACGGATTCACCAGTCATTAATCTCGTAAAAACGTGTAGCTGTTATAATTTCACAGTGAGCGTTACAGGAGGTGTTGCACCCTATTCTTATAAATGGACAGGACCGACAATAATAACTAATACTGGCGTGGGAACGTGTTTGAGTGCTGGTAATTACGCTGTAACAATTACAGATGCAACGGGTTGCGTTTTAACGGCGCGCAAAGTTGTTCCCGTTTTTACAGCACTTTCGGCTACACCAACAATTACAAATACGGTTTGTGGAAAAAGTAGTGGTGCCATTTCGCTTTCGACAATCGGTGGCGATGCGCCGTATAAATATGCTTGGAGTGGACCTGCGGGTTTTATTTCTACGGTTTCAAATCTAACAGGTTTATCGGCAGGGGCGTATGCTTTAACAGTGACCGATAATTCGGCGTGCACTTTTACAACGGCCATCAATTTAGGAACGAACCAAAATAATTTTGATATTGCAAGTTCTGTTCGTGCTGCGCGCGATACAAATATTTGTATCGGCAGTGCGCTAAATTTATTAAAACCAGGTTTTGATAGTGTAAAAGTAACGTATGCTTGGACTTCTTTGCCGAGCTCAACACTCACTGGAAATAATCCACGCGTTGCGCCGACTGTGAGTACAAAATATTTTCTAACTGCCACAGGAACGTGTGTAGGAACTGTCATGGATAGTGTAATTGTAAAAGTTTTTACACCAACAGTTTTAAAAGGCGCGAACGATACTTTAGTTTGTCGCGACACAAAAGTTAAACTTGGTTTCAACACCATTGATCCAACGGTTACTTATTCTTGGAATCCGACGGCTGGTATTGATTCAGTCAATAACCCGAACGCAACTGTTACAGCGCAACCTTCGCTCAATAATAAAGTGCCGATTCAATATATTTTGACAGCGACGAATTTGGGTGGATGCGTGAGTAAAGATACCGTAAACATTATCGGCGTAGATCTGAAAATGAAAATTAGACCTGCCGATTCGGTGCGTTTGTGCCGTAATGATACGATAACACTTGCAGCAACAACATCTCCTGTGCAAAATTCGGCTGTGAAATGGAGTTCAGATAAAGATTATAATTTAGCAGATTCGGTAAATTCTATTCGCGTGAATCCAACACGTGTAACAAAATATTATGCAACTATTTCTTTAGCGGGTTGCACGCGCAACGATTCCGTAACGGTGTACGTTGATTCGTTGCCGTTTAACAGAATGATTGTTCCGCAAGACACAAACATTTGTATGAATGCGATTGCTATTCTGCGTTCACCGACGTTTGAATCGGTCTTATTTCCTAAAATAAAGTTTTTGTGGTTTGGTGGTAAAGGTTTTTTAACACCCGATTCATTGTATGATATGGTTATTCAAGGAGATACCACGCGCACGTTTTCGCGTGTTGCAACCAATGGCGTTTGTAAGGTGATTGATACAGTTCGCGTCATAGTTACACCTTTGCCCAAAGTTACACTCACACCTGCGCAAACAACTTTTTGCCCTGGTCAAGAAATGGCAGTTTTATTAAGCGCTAAAATAATGCCGAATAATTTGACGGATATTAAATGGAAAGATCCGCAAGGCATGGATATTCCGAGTGCTAAAGGCAACACGAGTTATAACGTTCCTTCTGGAAGTACGGGTACATATACAATAACTGTTAAAAATGGTAATTGCCCAGCTTCGGCAACTGCAAGTATTAGTGTAGGAATGGCACCAGTTTTTGGCACACCTAAACCTGTCATTTGCGCTGGTACATCCATTCCTTTAAATTCTGCACCGTCGAGTAGTTACACATATTCTTGGACAGGACCGAATGGATTTACAAGTACAGATCCTGCACCAACGGTTACACCGACGGCAGTTTCAACGTATAGTGTGACAATTACAAATCCTGGTGGTTGTGGTGCAACAAAATCGGTAACAATCACGCCTGCAACAGCATCCATTGCAACTATTCTAGATGCAGTGGTTTGTATTGGTAATACAGCAACTATAACAGCAGTGCCGACATCGAACGTGCCAAACTTGACGTACAGTTGGAGTAATGGTGGAACAACGCCGAGTATTACGGTTTCGCCCAAAAGCAATATAACTTATACTGTTACACTGACGTATGGTGATAACTGCACGACGACTGCCAAAGCGAATATTAATGTAACGCCGAATATTACGGTTAACATTGTGCCCGATACTTTTTCTAAATTTGTTGATGTCGGTACGGTTTTAAAATTAGACGCAATCGTTATCGGCACATCCACTACGCCAACATACAGTTGGACAAAAGGTGGACAACCCGCTTCTACGACAAGTAATTTAACTTTTGGATTGATAGACGATACACCTGTAACTGTTACAGCAACAACTTCAAACGGTTGTAGCGCATCATACAGTGTTAATATTCAAGCGCGGTTTCCAAATTTTCAAATTCCAAACGCATTTACACCTAACGGCGATACGATAAATAATAATTTTACCATCATGTTTAACGATGGTAAAAACTTTGCCCCCCCACAAACTCGAACACCTACGTTTTGGAAAGGGACTTACAATGTTGTTTCCTTTCAAGTATTCAGTCGTTACGGAAAAGCACTTTACGAAGAAACAAATCAAACGACACTCAATGCAAATACTTTTAAAGGTTGGGATGGCACAACAGGTGGCAACGATGTTGCACCCGATGTATATGTTTATCTGATAAAACTTATTTTACCCGACGGCACAGCTAAAAATGTTAGTGGTGAGGTAAATTTGATTCGATAATTCAAACCGCAATTAGCAAACGGCAAAGAGCAAAGAGCAAAGTGCCGTAGACACGACCAATTTATAGCGCAGGACTTTAGTCCTGCGCTATAAACAATTGAAAAATGTTGTGTGCAACACACGTTTTAGAATCGGTTAGTGTCCGACGAGAAAATAATATGCAGACAACCGTTTGTAGGGGCACATATTTGTGCCCTTCTTTTTTTGATTCTTTTTGCGATTTTTTTCACAACTCTTTTTTGTAATTTTTTTAAATGAATGCGCTAAAAATAAAATAAAATTGCATTTTTACAGCACAATTTTTTTAAAAAAATAAAGGCATGGTAAATCAAAATGCAAAATGTAAAATGCAAAAGGCAAACACCAACTTTCAAAAAGCAAATTTAATTATTACTTCGCCTTTTTTCATCTGGCTTCACCCGATGCTTAAACGTGTCGCGCTTTCACTATACATATTTAACCCTTTGAGGGTTTGCCGTTTTTATGTCCGTCGCAGATACACTTTGCGTTTTGCGTTTTGCTTTTCGCTCTTTGCAATCTGCCCTTTGCTTTTTGTTTCAGCGCAATCCATAGATGTTAATGCGAATGTAAAAAATTATGGCAGCGCTAAAAATGCGACGATTGCTATTCAAACAAGCGATAACGCGATTGTTTTTAAAACAAATAATACCAACCGATTGCTAAGTGTTTATTTTGGAAAAAAACTTGCCGATGCGCGCGAATACACTTCTGTAAGTGAACAGTCGCGCTTCTTAGATGATAATTCGGGAATTTACAATCACGCATACACGCCGAGCGGAACTTTTAACGTGATGGAACCAGCATTGCAGATTGCACACGCTGACGGAAATAAATCTACGGAATTATTGTATGACAGTCATTCCGTTCAAAAAATTGATGACAATGTTAGTATTACGAGTATTGTTTTACGTGATCCAGTTTACGCTGTACAAGTCACGCTGAATTACAAAACTTATGCTGCTGAAAACGTGATTGAGCAGTGGTCCGTTATTAAAAATAATGAAAAAGGTGAAATAACTTTAGAAAAATATGCCTCTGCCAATTTGTATTTTACTGGTAAAAAATTTTATCTAAATCAGTATCACGGCATTTGGGCAGAAGAAATGAGACCCGAAGAAAATTTACTCACACATGGCATCAAAGTTTTAGATTCTAAACTCGGTACACGTGCAAATATGTTTCAGCCGCCGTCGTTCATGATTTCTTTCGATAAACCAATTGCCGAAGATGACGGAAAAGTTTTAATGGGAACTTTGGCTTGGACGGGTAATTTCAAAATGGATTTTGAAGTTGACACTTACGATAATTTGCGACTCATTGCAGGCATCAATCCTTTTGCGTCGGAATATCCTTTAAAATCGGGTGATGAATTTACAACGCCGAGTTTTATAACCACCTATTCCGAAAACGGCAAAGGCGAAGCGAGTCGGCAATTAACGCGTTGGGCGCGCAAGTATCGCGTACTCGACGGCAATGGCAAGCGACTAACACTTTTAAATAATTGGGAAGCAACAGGTTTTAATTTCGATGAACCAACGCTTGTGAATTTATTTAAGGATGCGAAAAAATTAGGTGTAGATATGTTTTTGCTCGATGATGGTTGGTTTGCAAATAAATATCCGCGCAACGACGACCATGCAGGTTTGGGTGATTGGCAAGAAAACAAAAAAAAATTACCAAATGGTGTCGGCTACTTAGTGAAAGAAGCGACAAAAGCGGGTGTGAAATTTGGTATTTGGGTAGAGCCTGAAATGGTGAATCCGAAAAGTGAATTGTACGAAAAACATTTGGATTGGGTGATACGGCAACCCGATAGGCCAGAATATTATTTCAGAAATCAATTGGTTTTAGATTTAGCAAATCCCGCGGTGCAAGATCATGTTTTTGGTGTTTTAGATACGCTCTTCACGAAAAATCCCGATATCGCTTTTATCAAATGGGATTGTAACGCCGTAATTTACAACGCGCAATCGGCATATTTAAAAAATTCTGGACAGAAACAGTCGCAACTCTATGTTGATTATGTGCGCGGATTTTATAAAATTTTAGAGCGCATTCGTGTCAAATATCCAACGGTACCGATGATGCTGTGTTCGGGTGGTGGTGGAAGAGCTGATTACGCAGCCTTAAAATATTTTACAGAATTTTGGTTGAGTGATAATACGAATCCACTCGAACGTATTTTTATTCAATGGGAATATTCTTATTTCTTTCCAACTATTACGCACTGTAATCACATCACGGATTGGGGTGGTTATCCGATTAAATTTAGAACCGATGTAGCGATGATGGGAAAAATGGGTTATGATATAGTTATCAGTAAACTTAGTCCGAACGAATTACAGTTTAGCCAAGAAGCTGTAAAGACTTACAAGTCTATTCAAGATGTTGTTTGGCGTGGCAATATGTATCGTTTAGTCAGCCCATGGGATGGAGAAATAGCTTCGTCGGTTTTTGTTTCGCCCGATAAATCGCGCGCAGTGATGTTTAACTATGTTGTCACCAAACGATTTTTTCCCCAAGCCATAACCAAAAACCCCATTGTATTTAAAGGTTTAGACCCGACAAAGAAATATAAAATTAGAGAATTGAATCTCTATCCAAACGTTGCTTCCACTCTAAAAACGGATAAAGTTTTTTCCGGAAATTATTTAATGACGGTTGGTTTCAATCCTGATTTAACAGACAGCCGTACAAGTGTAGTGTTGGAATTGAAAGCAGAATGAATAGAAAAAGTAAAAGGGAGTAGGTGATAGGGAACATGCTTTTAAACTTATCCCATATCACCTATTACTTATTCCCTATTCCCTGTTCCCTATTCCCTATTTTTTAATTTTCTTTTCTGTAATATTTTATAATACTCCGCATATAAAATAGGTAGAATTGTGAGCGTTAAAAATGTAGCCGTTACTAAGCCACCAATAACAACGCGCGCTAAAGGTTTTTGCGCTTCCGAACCGATGCCGTTTGAAATCGCTGCCGGAATTAATCCTATCGCAGCCATCATGGCTGTCATGACTACAGCCCGAATACGCGAGCGCACACCTTCGCGAATTGCTTGATTTAATGGCAAGCGCGCCTTTAAATTTTTCTCAAAAACAGAAAGTAGAATCACACCGTTCTGAATACACACCCCAAACAATGCAATAAACCCAATGCCCGCCGAAATAGAAAAATTCATTTGGGTTACGTGCAGTGCTAAAATACCACCAATGAGTGCAAACGGCACATTCATGAGCACCAAAATAGCATTACCCATATTACCAAACATGACAAACAAAATTAACAAAATAGCAATTAAACATACCGGAACAACTTGCGCAAGCGTGTGCAGCGCCCGTTCTTGATTTTCAAATTCGCCGTTCCAAGTGAGAGTATAATCCTCTTGTTTTTTTAGTTTAGCTTCCACTTGTGCTTGTGCATCTTTTATTGTTGAACCTAAATCACGTCCGCGTACCGAAAATTTAACTGCGATATACCGCGAGTTGTTTTCGCGATAGATAAATCCAGGTCCAGTTTTTAAACTTATATCCGATATAGACTTTAACGGCACTTGCGAACCATCTGCCGAAGGCACAAGCAAATTTTCTATTTTAGATTGATCATCTCTAAATTCTTTAGGCAATCGAATACGAATATCGAATTTGCGTTCGCCTTCGTAGAGGGTTGAAGCGGCTTTACCGCCAATTGCCATTTCAATAACCGATTGCGCATCGGAAGTATTGATGCCGTAGAATGCCATTTTTTTCTGGTCAAGTTCAATTCTAAATTCGGGTTGACCTAAATTTTGAAGAATTCCTAAATCGTCAACACCTTGCACATTTTTTAAAATTTCCATCACTTTTTGCGACATGGTATCGAGGGTGTTAAAATCTTTACCAAAAATTTTAACCGCCATAGAGGCTGGAACACCCGCCACTGCTTCCTCTACGTTATCGCGTATGGGTTGCGAATAATTAAAAATAATACCCGGCATTTTTTTCATTTGCACATCAATCGAATCAATCAATTCATCTTCAGTAATGCCGCGTCTAAATTCTTTTTTCGGTACTAAATCCACCTGAATCTCTACATTAAAAAACCCTTTCGGATCTGTACCGTCATTAGTTCTTCCAATTTGAGTTAATGTTTGGCGCACTTCCGGGAATTTATTCAAAATAGCTACCATTTTGTTTGAAACTTCCGTGGACTCTTCAAGCGATGCGGACATGGGTAATTGTGTTTTTACCCATAATGCGCCTTCATCTAAAGCGGGTAAAAACTCCGAACCAAGATAACGCGTTGAAAAGAAGACAAGTACCATTATAGCAACGGCAACCAACAAACTTGTTATTTTATTATTGAAGGTAATATCGAATAGCCAAGTAAAAAATTTATTGATGCCTTCTACAAAAAAATTATGCTTTTCGCGTACGTTTTTATTGAGTAAAAAGCTCGACATTGCAGGCACGAGTGTAAGTGTGTAGAGCAATGCGCCGAGTAAAGCAAAACCAAGCGTCCAGGCTAAAGGCGAAAACATTTTGCCTTCTACTTTCTGAAAAGCAAATATTGGAATCAGGCAAGTTATAATAATGAGTTTCGAGAAAAATATGGCTTTACCCATCTCGGCACCCACGTTTCGAAAAATGCTGAGTTTTGCTAATTTATTAAATCGCTGCATACCCACTTGAATGGCTTTATGGTCTAAAGCGACGAATAATCCTTCTACCATTACCACGGCACCGTCAATAATAATTCCAAAATCTATCGCACCCCATCGAGAGCAAATTCGCCGTCATACCGCGAAGTCGCATCATCGTAAAAGCAAAAAGCAACGAAAGCGGGATGATGATACTGACGACTAAAGTTGTTCGCCAGTCTGCCATAAAAATCAGAACGATGAACGTCACGAGCAAAATACCTTCAATCAGATTATGGATTACCGTTTCGGTACAAAACTCCATCAAGTTTGTGCGGTCATAAAAAACGTTGAGTTTCACATCCTCTTTTTTGAGTTGCGTGTTCATCTCATCCACTTTTTTACGAACTGCCGCTAAAACTTCGGTTGGGTTAGCTCCTTTTATCATTACAACTATACCTTCTACAACGTCTTGTTTGGTGTCTCTGTTAACTTGTCCTAATCGAGGTTTTCCTACTTCAGACACTGTAGCAATGTTTCGCACAATAACAGGTACGCGATTTTTATAAGTTACAATTACGTTTTCAATATCCGATATATCATCGAGTAAACCAATACCACGCACCACATAAGCCTGTCCGTTGCGCGTAATTATATCGCCACCAACATTCACGTTCGATTTTTGAACGGCACTGTAAACATCTAATGGAGTTAAACTGTAATCAGTTAAAATTCTGGGATTGATCGCAATTTCATACGATTTTTCTGCGCCACCAAAACTATTTACATCGGCTACACCCGCTACGCGCTTAAATGCTCGGTCTAAAACCCAATTCTGAATGGTAAAAAGTTCGCGTGAACTTTTTGTATTGGAAGTTAAAGTATAGCGAAATATTTCGCCTGTTGGTCCGTACGGTGGTTCCACTTCCGGTTTTATGCCTTCGGGTAAATCTACGTTGCCGATACGCGCTAAAACTTGTTGGCGTGCAAACACATCATCCACACCATCATCAAAAATGATGCGAAGATAAGAAAGACCAAAACTCGAAGTTGTACGCAAACTTGCTTTTTTCTGAATACCATTAAAAGCAGTCTCTAATGGAATAGTAATAAATTTTTCAACCTCTTCTGCGCTTCTGCCAGGCCACTGTGTAATAACAATTATTTGCGTGTTTGTAACGTCGGGAAATGTTTCAATGGGCGTGTTCAGGTAACTAAATATACCGATGACCACCATGATAGCTGTTAAAAAGAAAACAGTGATACGGTGGCGCAATGAAAAATTTATGATATTGAAAATAAGCTTATTCATATTTGAGCATTTAAGCTTTTACATTTTTGATGTTTGATATTTCACCATCAATTATTTTTTTAGAGCGCTATAAATAAGCAATTGATTTTTAACAATTAGTTTATCTCCCACGTTTAAACCTGCCGAGAGATACGTTTTATCGCCGAGTGTTTTTAAAATTTTGACGTCTGCAATTTCTACATTGCAATCATCTTTATATCGAATGACGAAATTTTTACCATAATCGAACAGCATTGCTGAAGACGGTACTTGTAATGCCTTAAAACCTTGAACGTTAGAAATTTTAACGTTC
>ENA-OBIO01000583-OBIO01000583.1-metagenomes-genome-assembly--contig:-NODE-583-length-18207-cov-28.8743_pt1 | contig 18207 bp, 16 predicted proteins | sample MGYA00153383_OBIO01 | MGnify analysis MGYA00153383 | reverse complement strand
AATCTAGCGCCCATATATTGAGTTACCTCAGTAGATATATTCTCTGTGTTTACTTATTTTAATATAGTTAGGTTTTTTTCGCGCCGACCTACTTAATGTCATACAAAATATCAGCAACTCATTCAACAAAAAAGAAAATAACTTTTTACTATCTCGAAATGCAGCCGATCGGTAAAAATCCGCTGCAAAACCGTCGCTCAAAGCTATTCCGCTCAAATCATCCAACTCCTTCTCAGGAATTCTCAACTCATCCAAATCCGCTTGTATCACTATTTCAAATCTCCTTAAATTGGCATTAATTAAAATCCTCCCACAGACCTAATGGAATCTCACAGACTCATATAAAAATTGCTGTCTCGGCTGCGGAACAGTTGAAAAGCTTGTCCCGGTGCGCCAAAAAATGGTCTCAGCGTCCATCCTAACTGACTGCCAACAAACGCATAAAGTCCCAACCAGAATCGCAAAATATTTAGCCTGATATCTTTGCCTTCGGCATCTTGTTCGGACAGAAAGTGCATTCCTTGATAAATGAAACTTACCCCCAAAAAGCCTATGATTGCCATAATAGCAACATTCAGCAACAGATAAAAATTATAATTTGTACTGCTGATCAGAAAAAATAGACTGACAGGTGCAAATCCAAACAGCAAAACGCTAATCATCGCCATTGATGTCATCAACAATGTCAAATACTGCTCAAAACTTCGTTTTGAACCAAACATGATATTAAAAAAGTACAGTGTCGGAAAGCAGATAATGAGGGTCAACAAGTAAAGTGCTGGCAACTTGATTGCTGAAATCAGACATTGCATCCACGTACTAGATGCACCTAAAATTGCACCGTAAATGGCGAAAAATATGGTACTAGAAATCAATAAACCGAAAATTTTAGATTTGAGCTTGACACCTTCGCAAATTTCTTCGAGAAACTGTTGCCGTTCCCGCAATAAATACATTACTACTGAAAAATATTTCACGGGTTCTCCTTGTGACTGATGCGACTCCGAATCAGTCATAACTCAAGCTGAGTTCGATCGACAATCTTGGCAAATTAGGACACTGTATGTTAACCAATTATTGTGGAACCCAACTCGCCACAAGCTGAGATGTAGAGGCGTTTAGGGGTTTACTTGGATGGTAACAGCGATCGGGCAAAGCTTGACTAGAGGCTGGATATTTCTAGTCATTTTGTCTCCAAAAAGGTCAAATCGTAGTCACTTGATACTCAGTTTGATACTCACTTTGACCCCTCACCAGCCCAGAAATCGCCATTAAAAAACCTCAAACCGTTGATTTATCGTTGATTTGAGGTATTTATATCGGTAAGCGGGCAGCGGGAATCGAACCCGCATAGTTAGCTTGGAAGGCTAAAGTTTTACCACTAAACTATGCCCGCACACACAGGAACTAAACATATCACAAGTTTATCTCGATTGCAATAGGGTTGTGCAAAATTTCTGAATACCTCCCTCGCAGTGGCTGAATCGGGACTTACTCGCCATCGCCCTCCTCGCCCCGAAAAACCCCGTCTCCGATGCTGGATAAGGCTTTACGGATGGAAATAATCGTAAATTTGCTGCGCCAGACGCGGGCCAATCCCGGCAACTTCTGCCAACTGTTCGGGAGTCGCTAAACGCAGATAGTCGATCGACCGAAAATGTGCTAACAATTGTTTTTGTCGGTGGTGTCCCAATCCGGGAATGTCATCAAGGCGCGATCGCTTCATTCTGGCACTTCTTTGATCGCGGTGAAAACTCACAGCAAATCTGTGGGCCTCATCCCGCACCCGCCGCAGTAATTGTACACCCGGTTGCTCGGAATTAGTTGGCAGCGGCAAAGATTCCCCCGGCAAAAATATCTCCTCTCGCTGCTTTGCCAAACTGACAACCCGCAATTCTTCTAGCAAATTCATCTCCCGCAAAACAGCCACAACTGCTGACAGTTGACCTTTGCCGCCATCGATCATAATTAAGTCTGGTTTGTCAACAATAGAAGGGGGAATTGTAGAGAAACTTGCCATTTCTATCTGTTCTTTTAAATCGCTAAATTCTTTTTCCTTATTTCTTCTATCCGTTAAATCCGTTACACAATCCGTTGCCGAACTTCCTTCTTCCTTTACTCCTCGAAATCGTCTGCCGATCACTTCTGCTAAACTAGCAAAGTCGTCAGAGTGACCCGATTTAATTTCAGGATTTTTAATTTTGTAGTGGCGGTAGTGTTGATTGGCTGGCAAACCGTCAATAAATACGACACGGGAAGCTACCGCGTCAGAACCTTGAATATGAGAAATATCGTAACCTTCAATGCGGTGCGGAACTTCTGGCAAATCGAGAACTTCTGCTAAATCTTGCATTGCTTGAGAATTGCGATCGCTCAATCGTTGCATTCTCGCCAATTCATACTCAGCATTGCGTTCCACCATCTCAATTAACTCTGCCTTACTTTGTCGCTGCGGAGTTAAAATCGTCACTTTTCGACCCTTGCGATTGCTCAACCAATCTGCTAATATTTCCGCTTCTGGTAAATCGTATTGTACTGAAATTTCGCTGGGAATTTCTACAGATTCGACATTTTGATAGTGTTCCTCCAACACCCGCTGCAAAATTGCTCCAGCTTCTACCCCCCCTTGGTAAGGGGGGGAGGTAAGAGAAGGTTGAGGTAATTCTTCTTCCCCGAAATGTAGGGGCGGTGCCCCCGTGCCCGCCCTGGGTATTTCTTCCCCGAAATGTAGGGGCGGTGCCCCTGTATCCACCCTTGGAATTTCCGCCATAAATCCCAGTCTTCCGACTAATTGACCGGCACGAATCTGGAATAGTTGAATGCAAGCGTGCTCGGTGTCTGCCGCAAGGGCGATCGCATCCCTGGAAACTGTATCGTCGGGCAAAGACACCTTTTGACCCGCACTCAAAGACTGCAAACCCTTAATTTGGTCGCGAATCCGCGCGGCCGTTTCAAAGTTCAAATCTTCGGCTGCTTGTTCCATTTGTGGTTCCAGGATATCGAGCAATTCTTGAGTCCTTCCCTGAAAAATCATCGCCACTTTTTGGATAATTTTTTCGTATTCCTCCGGCGAAGTTAACCCCTGACAAACGCCGACACAACGGCCGATGTCGTAGTTCAAACAAGGACGGTCTTTAAACAGCGGTTGAGGGCGCTGCCGCAAAGGGAAAATCCGCTTAATTAAATGCAGCGTGCTCCGCAGCGCCCCTGTATCGACATAAGGGCCGTAGTAGCGATCTTTTGCACTACCAGCGCGGCGTTTGCGGGTGATAAAAATACGCGGGTATTTTTCCGACCAAGTTATGCACAAATAAGGATATTTTTTATCATCTTTGAGGAGGACATTAAAGTGAGGTTGATGTTGTTTAACCAGGTTTGCTTCTAATGCTAAAGCTTCTGCTTCTGTGTCGGTGGCGATGAATTCAATTTCGCGCACTTGCTGCACCATCATCGCGATGCGAGGACTGAGATTTTGGCTTTCGCGGAAGTAGGAACGGACGCGGTTTCTGAGTTTTTTTGATTTGCCGATGTATAGGATGCGATCGCCCTCATCGCGCATCAAGTATACACCAGGAACTGCCGGAATTTCTTTGAGGCGACTTTCTAGGCGTTCTGAGTCTTTAACTAGTGGCAGCGTTTTGGTGGAGGGCATATAAATTTGAGATTTTATGACTTATATCTACTATTGTAACGCTGTTATCTGGGTCAAGCGAATCAATCACAAATCAAAACCGCAGATTTATTATCATTTACCTTATCCAACGGATATTTATCCTTAATAAATTCTTGCAGCAAATCAAAAAAAGTATCAAAAGCCTGACTTTCATCTGTTGAATAAAACAGAATAACTTTAGCCCAAGAAGCGGAGGTATTAACAGCAAATCTTTTTTGCAGCCAAGGCTGAAATTCTGCAAATTCTTCCTCTTGTTCTGTGACGGGGGTTGCCAGCAAATCGCGGGCGTGTTGATAGCCGCACAAGAACATAAATAGGTTGCTGATAGAACGGGAACCGATGTACATTGCCGGTTTCTTTTGAATGCGATCGAGTAATTCGTAAAATTTAGTCATTTTTTATTCCTCCCCTTGTGGAAATTTATACAATTAAAAACGGTCAATTTCTTCGACAATAAACTGACCGCTTGGATAGTCAAAATCTTTTATCCATTCTTCTCTCGTTAGTCCAATCATTGACAAATTATCAAACACTTTGCGACGAACTTCAATGCCATAGTGTGTACCATTCTGAGTAATCGGTGCTCTGCCTTCTTCCCAGCGTTGACTCACAATAAAATATCCTCGTCCTACCAACTTTAGTTGAAGATGAATCCCGTTAATGCCGTTCGCCTTTAACCAATATTTAATACCTTCAGCACATTCAGCGCACTGCAATAGCTTAAAATTCCTTACGATCGAGGCTATTTCTTGATAGATTTCTTCATCACAAAATTGTGGATTGCTTGACATTATATCATATCTCTAGTTTACAATATCTGAGATAAAAACTTGCGGGTGCGTTCTTCCTTCGGATTCTGAAAAAACTGTTCCGGGCGGGCTTCTTCTACTAAAACACCGCCATCCATCAATACAATGCGATCGGCAACTTCGCGCGCAAATCCAACTTCATGAGTCACCACTACCATTGTAATTCCAGTTTGAGCCAAATTTCGCATCACATCTAAAACTTCCCGCACCATCTCCGGGTCTAATGCTGATGTCGGTTCGTCAAACAGCATAATTTTAGGCTGCATTGCTAGAGAACGCGCAATAGCGACGCGTTGCTGTTGTCCCCCAGAAAGTTGTCCGGGATATTTTTGTGCTTGTTCCAAAATTCCTACTCTTTCTAACAGTTGCATTGCTACTTCTTCAGCTTTTTTCTTGGGCCAGCGGCGCACCCACACGGGCGCTAGCATGACGTTTTGCAAGACTGATAAGTGGGGAAATAGGTTGAATTGCTGAAACACCATTCCTACTTCCCGGCGAATTGTCTCGATGTTGCGTAAGTCGTGGGAAAGTTCGATGCCGTCGATCGTAATTTTACCTTGTTGGTATTCTTCTAAGGCGTTAAATGTGCGGATAAATGTGGATTTTCCCGAGCCGGATGGGCCCATGACTACGACGACTTCGCCTCGGTTTACGTTCATGCTGACGCCACGCAGTACGTGAAATTGTCCGTACCATTTGTGGACGTTTTCTGCTACGATTACTTGTTCTGGGATTGTTAGTTGAGTTTCCATATTTTTTTTACCGCTGATGTAAGTAGATGAACGCGGATGAACGCAGATAGTTTTTTACCTTTGACTTACTTCTAAACTTCGTTCTATTTTGCGACTGGCTAAGGACATTGAGTAGCAAAATACCCAATAGATGATGCCGACAAATATGTAAACTTCGGCGTACCTGCCGATGTAGGAGGGATTTGCTAAAACTGCGCGGGATATGCCGATTAATTCTAACATTCCGAATAGGGAAAGCAGGGATGTATCCATGAATAATCCGATGAATTGGCCGCCGATCGCCGGAATGACAGTTCGCAACGCTTGAGGCAGTACAATCAGGATTGTGAGTAAGGGTGTATTTAGCCCGATCGACCTTGCTGCTTCTATTTGTCCCCTGGGTACGGCCTGCAAACCGCCGCGCACGTTTTCAGCCAAGTAAGCTGCACTAAATAATGTTAATCCGGCGATCGCTCTAATGACTCTATCCAATTTGGGATATTCTGGTGGCAAGAATAATTGCAGCATCACTTGACCTAAAAACAAAATGCCAATTAACGGTAAACCCCGAACAATTTCAATGTACAATGTTGAAAACAATTTGACGACTGGCAAAGAACTTTGTCTGCCGAGGGCGAGCAATACTCCCAAAGGAAAGGAAAGAACTATACTAATCACTGCTAAAAACAGCGTCAACACTAAACCGCCCCAATCATTTGTTGACACTTCTGTCAAGCCCAACCCGCCTTTAATCAACCACAGAATTACTGGGAAGGAAAGAGCCCAAATTGCTGGCATCCACCCCAGAATTTTGGGGTTTATTTTTCTGGCGATGGCATAGCTGGCGGTGGCTGCGATGATAATTCCTAAGAGGTAGAGGCGAGAGGTGAGGTCGATCGGCGAAATGACCGCACCCACAACCGCAGCACCGAGTATAATTAGCAAAGGTGGATTCCAAAGCCGTTCTTCCCGCTGAATGTTTCCCCAAGTCAAGCCTCCCAACAAGGCAATTATTGCCGCTACTATCCAGAGTCGCCAGTAGGATTCGCTGGGAAATCTGCCTGCAAAAAATAGTGGCAAGTTGGCTTCTAACACGCGCCACTGAGCTTTTGTAGTTGCCCAAACGATAATTCCTTTAATAGTTTGAAAGGCGACAATTAGGCAAACTACTGTCAGAATACTGTTGTACCAGGTACTAAATAAGTTTTTGCGCGCCCAATTCCAAGGGGTGGGCGATTCGGTGGCTGGAGGTGGCAGTATGGGGGTTGTTTCCATATGGTGGTTTTCAATCCTATCAGATAAAGTAACAATAACTTATTGTATTAACCCGCTTGGAGTGGGTTTTGTCTTTGTAATCGCCAGGGCTTATTGTCGCCGATTTATCCAATCTTCTCCACCTGGTAACTGACTTAAATGCTGGGCTAAGACTGCGGGTAAATCTTTTGCGGAATGGAGATAAGTCAAATTCAATAACGTCACAGCAGTGTGGATAATCAAGTTTCTATCCATCATTTCTGCAAGTTGAAATTGAGTATAAACACCATTCAATACTTCCTCTGCCGCCTCTGCAATCGCATCTTCGATCACCTCCTCCTCTATGAAATTCTCCCATTCATCAGAATTGATGTAATAAGATGTTTTATTGTCTTTAATATTTGCCTTTTTAATTTCTCTAATTGCATTACGAATTGAATTTGCCCAAGAACCAGTTAATCGGTGTTCAACTTGATTTTTAATCAAATGAATCAGCAAAACATTTAAAAAAGATTGAATCTGCCGCAGAATTGCCTGTTTACTCATGCCATCTAACTCATCGACAATTGCCAAAGCATCCGTATACCTTCCTTCCAATATACTAGTTCTAAGATCGATTAATTCTTGTGTCATTTTATTCTCCTTAAATTTGATAGTGGCAAAGCTAGATACTTGTTGTTACTGAGAATTAATTACACTAGCTAAGATTCCTAAAATTTTATTAACATCTCTGAGGTAATATTCGGTCAAATCTATTTCAATTACTTGGTCTTTTAATTTTAGAAATCTCCAGTTAGTTCCGCTAGTAACAGCGCCATAGATCGCAGGAATTTCGTTTCCTTCACGTTCATTAAATATTCTAGCTGCCAACATCTCCGCTACGCACTGTCCCAATCCGCCATTAATATTTTCCTTTTTTGCTTCTACAATTATAATTACTGGTGCGGTAACAATCAACAACTCTGGAGAACGACTAATCAGAAAATCGCAACTTCCATTTAATCCTTTTTCGGCATCAATTGTAAAGTCTATTCCTGAAAAAAAGCTAATTTCAGAATTAAATTGTTTTCTAAGTTCGATTAAAATCGGTGCAATAATCATTTCGGAGCGAGCTTTTTCCGTATTACTACTAATAGCTAACGGCACAGTATACAGAAGGGTTTCTACTAAAAAACTACTACTTTCTAAGTCTGGAATAGCAGAAAACATATTAACTACATCTAAAATTTTAAGTTCAAAAATTTTAGATACTTTTGCTAAACTAAAATCACTGTATGCCATTTTTCTTTAATCCTATATCAAAAATCTAAAATTGTCATTTACCTTTCCTTGAGTTGTACTGTACTATTGTACCAATTCATGAACAGAGAAACTGTCAAACTAATTGTGAGGTATGTTACCATGATAATTAGCATTGTTTCGATCGCCCTTCCGGTCTGATTCAAGGTCGGAGATCCCACCACAAAGTAAACGTCGGGATAAGCAACCGCAACCGCCAAACTCGAATTCTTTGCTAAATTGAGATATTGACTGGTTAAAGGTGGCACAATCACCCGCAAAGCTTGGGGCAAAATTACCATCCGCATCATTGTTCCAGACTTCAATCCCAAGGACTTTCCAGCTTCCCATTGGCCTCTCGATACTGATTGAATTCCGGCCCGGACAATTTCGGCAATGTAACTACCAGTATACAGGCTGAGTCCTGTGACTAGGGCTGCAAATTCGGGAGTTAATTTTAATCCTCCTTCGAGTTGCAATGCTGGTGTCAGACGCGGGAAATCTAGGCGAAAAGGTAGATTTCTGGTAATAGTCAAAGCTAAGATTGCACTTAGGACGATCGCACCCACAGCCCAAAACAACTGTCTTCCCGGCTTAGCTTCTTCTAGCATCACCCGCGCCCGCCACATCCACAGCCCAGCCGCCGCCAAAACTCCGATAGTTAGCAAAATCAACCAAATCTCAAAACCGGGCAAAGCCGCAGGCCAAGGTACAGCAATGCCGCGATTTGTCAAGTAAATCGGCCCGCCAATCTGCGGGTTATCTTCCAGTTTTGGCAGGGAAATGAAAACTGCAAAATACCAGAAAAATAATTGCAGCAATAATGGCGTATTCCTCAAAATCTCCACATACAAACCAGCTAAGGTTCGCAGCAACCAATTGTCAGAAAGGCGCGCAATTCCTACAGTCAAACCCGCAATTGTTGCGAAAATTAGCCCGAGGCCCATTACACGCAACGAGTTGATTAAACCGACAAAATAAGCTTGTTTGTAAGTGTTTTCGGGACTGTAGGGAATCACGCTTTCGCCGATGTCAAAGGATGCTTGGGAATTGAGAAAGTCAAATCCAAAGGCAATCCCCAGTTGTGCGTAATTGGCGCTGAGGTTGTCCCAGAGAATGGCGATGACAGTTATTACTAAAATCACGAATATCGCCTGTCCGGTTATTTTCCAGAAGCGATCGTCCCGCAGCAGTTTTGATATATCTTGAAATTTTGACAATTTATGAGATTTGCCCGGTTGAGGTTCTGGATTCATAATTTTTTAATGTAAATCGAACTATACCTAACCTTGCTGTCTGAAATATCTTGTAGGGTGCGCATTGCGCACCTTATATCAATTCCGGCTGTGCCGGAATTAATATTACCCGCAATCAGGAGACGGCACTACCCATAGGTGTCAACTTAAGCCTGAAAGCGTTGATAAATGTCGTTTTTACCATAGTCCAGATCCCCCTAAATCCCCACCCCCCCTAGCCCCCCCAAGGGGGAAGGGGGACTTTGATCGGACTCTTGTCCCCCCCGACCTAAGGGGGCTAGGGGGGATCTGGATTTAATAGTCAAACAACAATCTCTGACTGGATTTGAGATTAAGTTGACACTAATAGGCAGTGCCGTCTCCCTACAATTAATCGGGGTAGGGATCTGTCTAAAATATTTTGTTGGTTAACAGTTAACAGTCAACCAAATTTAGCGGAACGGCGGCGAGTAAAGCAAACCGCCATCTTTCCAGAGTTTGTTTTGACCCCGGTCTAACTTAAGTGTACTTTTCGGGCCGAGGTTACGATCGTACATTTCGCCGTAATTCCCCACTTTCTTAACAATTCGGACGGCGAAGTCGTTCGGGAGTCCGAAACCTTTACCTAAATCTCCTTCTTTTCCTAGCAAACGTTTGACGTTCGGATCTGTAGTGCTTGCCACAATTTGGTCTACATTGGTCGAATTAATTCCCAAATCTTCAGCTTCAAACGTCGCAAAAACGATCCATCTCACCGCGTCCGACCATTTATAATCGCCGCTTTTTACCGCTGGGGCTAACGGTTCTTTTGACATGACGATCGGCAAAACAACATTATTCTCAGGAGTCGGCAGAGTTGTGCGCTTGGATACGAGTTGCGATCGATCGGCTGTAACACCTTGACAGCGACCTTGTTGATATGTCGCAAAGGTAGCATTCACATCTTCAAACACCACAGGAGTGTATTTAACTCCCAATTTTCGCATTTGGTCAGACAAATTCTGTTCCGTGCTCGTACCTGTCTGCACGCAGATCGATTTGCCCGCAAAATCTTTTAAACTTTTGATGCCGCTATCTTTTTTGACCATGATGCTTTGAGAGTCATAAAAGATAATTGGCGCAAATTCCAGTCCGGTAGTGCTATCGCGACTCGCCGTGAAGGTGGTATTTCGGCTGAGAATATCGATTTCTCCAGCCTGCAAAACTGTAAATCGATCTTTGGCGTTGAGCTTTCGGTACTCTACTTTTTCGGGATCGTCAAATATTGCCGCCGCCACAGCCCTGCACACATCCACATCCAGCCCCGAGTATTTGCCTTTTTCGTCTACAAAGCTAAAACCCGGCAATTCGCCACTGACGCCGCAAATCAATTTGCCACGACTGACAATTGTATCTATCCGACTCGAAGTTTGTTGCGCTTTGTCGCCCGCCGTTGTTGCTGGTGTTTGTCCGACTTGTGCCGATCGATCTCGACAAGATGCCAACGGTGCCACCAATAACACACTTGTTAGCAGCAGAAATCCCCATTTACGCATAATTTTTAGTAGAACGCTTTCTCGACAATCCTACCTTGTAGCTGACGAGAAGTCTTGCTATCTACGATGTACAACAGCTTAGCCGTTCTGAACCGAGTCATGCACCCTGACAAGTGTACTGATTATTAGCCTTTGATTTTTTTTTGCGCACTGCGGACGATCGTCCTTTGCTGAAATATTTATGGAATTTTTATTTAATACGTTTAGAACCGTTCAGGTGCTAGACGCTGCTCAGCTAAATCGCGGATTAGAGACAGCCGAGACTCGATATAGTCGTTTAACATATCTGTTTCATTGCCATTGATCACAGAGTTGGTCTTTAACTGCTTCAGCAACCACTGTACCAGGGTGGCATCGTCCAGATTAACTAACAGAGTGGCTTGGGTGGTCTCAATTAGTGACCAGAGTTGGCGTAACATGACTGGAGTCATAAAACCTCGTTGAGCGTATTTACGCACTTAATGGGCGGGCTGGGTGAAAAGTTGGTCTTAGTCTCTCAAGCCGATAGACGAAAAACACCCTAATTGCGATCGGCTTAATGATTATTTTATATTTGACCACAATAACTGAATATAGTAGTGCCAAAAGCTACAACACACAAGATGTTACCAAAGTTCCCAATCTCTTCATATTCAGATACACATCTTGATAAAAAATTACAAATCTTTATATAGAATTTGAGGAATGAGATCAATTCCGGCTGCGCCGGAATGAGATAGAGGACACGGCAGTGCCGTTTCCCTACCCAGATTAATCGTAGGGACACGGCACTGCCGTGTCCTGAGCTCGGGTAATATTAATTCCGATCCAACCGGAATTCATCGGATCAGATATCACCAAACCCAGCGGTTTCCAACCGCCGACGATTTCTTTAGTCCTGAGACAATTGATAGATTAAGCAGATAATTCAGCAGCAGCCAACTTTTCAACCTCCGCCAGAATTATTTCCAATTCACCAATGATTTTGGTAGCCCCCTCTAAATCGTTTGATTCGGCCAGCAATTGAAGCTGAGCAGCCATCTCGGGCATTAACCGCACCGCCGCCGTAGCGCTGACACCTTGAATTTGATGCGCGCAGCGGGCTAGTGCCTCCATATCTCCCGAGGCGATCGCCCCCTTAGCAGCTTCTAAATAACTGCCAGTATCCACCACAAAAGTTTGCAGTATTTCCCGCTCGAACTCTAAATCAGCGCCCGCAATTTCGTGCAAGCGTGCCATATCCACTACAGATTCGATATCGGGAGCAGAGTTTTTGAGTTCCTCGCCATTAAACTTGGGAACTTCAATTTTTAACTGTACCGACCAATTTTGTAATATAGATTTTAAATTTTCGATCAAAATAGGCTTACTAATATAATCGTCCATACCCGCCGCCAGACACTTTTCCCGATCGCCCTTCAAAGCATTCGCCGTCATCGCAATCACCACTGTCTTTCGATGCGACTCGATCGAAGCAGCAGCAACATCTGCCGCTTCCAGACGGCGCAATTCCAAAGTCGCTTCGTAACCGTCCAAAATCGGCATCTGACAGTCCATCAACACAATGTCATACTTTTTGAGGGCAATCATAGATAGCGCCTCAGCGCCGTTATTTGCCACATCCGCCGCGCATCCCAAAACTCTGAGTTGATTCAGCCCAACTTTTTGATTGATCGGAGTATCTTCCACTAACAAAATCTTTAAGCTTGCTAACTCGCGGTTGTCAATAGCTGAGACTCGATTGGATGTTGGATTTGCCAGCGACTGATTGATCGCCTCACCAGGGGCGATCGCATTTACCAAGCAATCAAACAGCCGGTGAGCTTTCACAGGTTTAGTTAAATAGCCACTAAAACCGATATCTACCAAGCGTTTCGCTTCCGATATCTGAGTATTTGAAGTCAGCACCACCCAATGCGTCTGCTGCATTGCCGTCTCAGCAATCATCAACCTTTCCAAACTTCCGGCCACCATTTCTGGCAACTGAATATCAACCAAAACGATATCATAAGGGCAATTAATACTAAAAGCTTTGTACATAGATGCGATCGCCATCCAACCATTTTCAACCTCCTCCACTTCCATCCCCCACAAAACAGCCATTTTCAGCAGCACTTTTCGTACTGTCGGCTTATCGCTAGCAACTAACATTTTTCGCCCGGTCAACGCCGTTTGCAAATTCACTTCGCACCCAGTCCCTACAGCATTTAAATTTTCCTTAACAGCAGGCACTGTAAACCAAAAAGTCGAACCTTTTCCCTCTGTACTTTCCACACCGATTTGACCCCCGATCAACTCCACCAACTGCTTAGAAATAGCCAGACCCAAACCTGTCCCTCCATACTTCCTCGTCGTAGAAGCATCAACTTGACTAAAAGATTGAAACAGCTTTTTTTGGTCTCCGGGAGCAATCCCGATTCCTGTATCTCTGACTTTAAACAGCAGGAAAAGCGAGCGACTGCTTCCAAGTTTTAACGGTTGAATATTTTCTAAAAATTTCTGGTCGCCGCTGGCTGTCAATAACCCGGGAATCCTACCAGTAGAAACCTCAATTACTACCTCTCCAACTTCCGTAAACTTAATCGCATTGTTAATCAAATTAGTCAGTATTTGCCGCAACCGCGCTGCATCACCTCTTATTCGCAGCGGCACATCGCTGTCAATCAGCGCCACCAATTCTATACCTTTTTCTTGTGCGGGAGTTGCCAACAAATCCAGCACTTCATCCAGACAGATATTGAGGTCAAATTCGATCGTTTCTAAGCGCATTTCTCCTGCTTCTAGTTTGGAGAGGTCAAGAATATCATTAATGATGGACAGCAAATTTTGCCCGCTGAGTTTCAGCGTCTGCACAAAGTCTAGCTGTTCGGGAGTAAGCTGCGTTTTTAGTAGCAAATCAGTCATCCCCATCACTCCATTCATCGGAGTGCGGATTTCGTGACTCATATTTGCTAAAAATAGCGACTTCATTCGAGACGCTTCCAGGGCGACTTCTCGGGCCTGCTGCGCTTGTTCAAACAAAGTAGATTGCTGAATGGCGATCGCCAACTGCACGCTCAACCTTCCCAGCAAATCTACCTCGGAATCAGTCCAAGCACGCGGAGTCCTACACTGGTGGGCAACCAGCAATCCCCACAAGCGATTTTGACACTTTTCCAAACTCCCGATCGGCGCAGCAATTCGAGTTTCTGGCGAATCTTCTGTTACCAACTCCTGACTTTCATCGCCGATAAAAATTGGTACAACTAAATTAGCCCTTACCTGCAAACTAACAAGAAAATCTCGGTGGATATCGCTCAAACTGGCAGTATAAATATCTGCTATTGCTTGAATTTTTCCAGCGCGGTAAAGCGATACATAACTTTCGCCAAAAGATATTTCTTGAAGTTTTCTGCCCAGCAGCGGCATCCAATCATCCCCTACAGATTCCACAACAATACTCGCTGTTTCCTCGGAATCAAAGCGATAAATTACCGTGCGGTCAGTTAGTAGCAACTGCCGCACTTCTTGTACAGCAGTGCTCAGAGTTTGAGTGAGGTTGAGAGACTGTCGGACTCGTTGGGCGATCGCCGAAACCAGCCGTTCCTGTTCTGCTTGTTCCCGCAGCATTCTCTCAGCTTGCTTGCGTTCGGTGACATCGCGAATTACCGCAGCAAAGCACAGCGGTTCGCTGCTTTGAGGATGTTTGACCAGAAAAGCATTCATCACCACATCAATCGGTTTTCCACTGCGCAAGTGCTGCATTTGACCTTCTCCTTGCCACTGGCCCTGACTGATAATTTTTGGTAAAATATTTTGAGCGAATTCCTGTTTAAAAGTTTGACCGATATAATCCCATATCTCGGTATAAAGCACTTCCGAAATCTTCTCTAAACCCACCAGTTTTCGTCCGGCTTCATTGACAAACAGTGTTTGGCCTTCCAGAGTAGCCATGCCGATAAAATCGCTGCTGTTTTCAATCAGCGATACAAATTTTTGTCGTTCTTCTTCTCCTTTTTTGCGTTCGGTAATATCGCGCTTGACGCAGACATGACAAATTATATCGCCGCTGTTGTTAATCACAGAGTATGCCGCCACGTCGATCGCCAGTGTGCGGCCTTTTTTAGTACAGTTAGTAATTTCGCCCCGAAAAGTTCCTGTTTTCGCTAAACTTTTGGTAATTTCCGAAAAGCGCTCCCCCGCAACCAGGGGCGGCGCTTCTGCTTCTAATTCCGCGTCTGTGTATTCTAGCAGCGATTGGTGAGCGCGATTTTGTTCGAGGAAAAACCCATCAGCATCGATAATCACGATCGCATCATTGGAGTTTAAAAATATTTCCCGGTAAAGTTTGAGTTTTTCTTCAGCTCGCTTCCTTTCGGTAATATCCCTTTTGACGCTGACGTAACAAACCACATCTTCAGCATCATTGACAACTGCAAATGTCGAAAGATCCACCTCAACGGTTCCCCCTTCCAAAGCTTTAATACAAGTCATTTCGCCTCGGTAACTCCCAGAAGTGGCTAAGCTTTGCAGCACCGATGCAAATGCCTGTTCTCCCATGTGAGTTGCAGGCGTTTTTCCCCACAATTTCGATGAAGTGTAACCCAGCAAAGCCGTGTGAGCTTGATTTGTTTCTAAGTAATGACCTTGGGGGTCTAAAATGGCGATCGCATCGTTAGACTTTAAAAATATTTGTTGATAGAGTTGCAGCTTTAATTCAGCTTCTTTTCTAGCACTAATATCCGTAAACAAGCCATAGTAAACTATCTCCCCCGATGCTTGCAATTCTGGCTGGGAAGCTCCTTGCACCCATTTAAGTTTTCCCGACGGAGTGACAATTCTTCCTTCCCACCGCCAAGGCTGCAAATTTTCAGCAGAAAGCCTCACCGAGTTTAGAAAATCATCTCGATCTTCGGGATGAATCATGTTAACAATTACATTAATATCCTGCTGAGCCGCCTCCGGTTCTATTTCATACAATTCTCGACAACCAGCGCTCACAAACGAGAAGGCCATCGAGCCGTCTGGATTTAAGTCAATTTGATATACCGTACCGGGTACGCTAGCCGTAATTTTTTGCAGTTTGGCTTGGCTTTGATTCCTGGCTTCATCTGTGGGCTGCAATTGAGTAATCTCCCGAGAAACACCCAAAACTGCAAATACACTGCCCTGGGCATCGCACAGCGGCAGTTTTTGCGTGTTAAAGACGTGCTGTTTTCCACCTTCTAAGGCGATCGCCTGGTAAGTATTGCGCACAATCTCCCCGGCGAGTACAGCTCGATCTTCCTCGCGGATGCCCTTAATTGAGCCAGTGCGATCGCCAAATACGACTGATTCTGAAAAACCTAATTCAAGATCATCTTTGCCGAGAATTTCCTCAACTTTTTTCCCCAAATATTCAGCAAAACTTTGATTTACCAAAATATATCTAAAATCTCGATCTTTCGCAAAAACCCTGTCCGGCGAACCGTCCATTAAAGCCCGCAACAATAGTTCTTGACTTTCCGAATCTAGACCAAAAATATTTTGATTTTCTCCCTTGACAATGCTCGTTTTAGCTGCTAAAGTTATTAGCGAGTTAGCACAGATTTGAGCAGCAGTGTGGAGCAAACAAAGGTGTTCAAAATTAAAAGCAGTTTCTTGCTCTGCACCGATAAAAAATACTGCCAACAATTCTGTACTTTCATCCGGGTTAGCGGGGGCCATCAATACTGATTTAAACTGAGCAATTGGTGGCGAAGCGATGCTGTGCGCCCAATCCCGATTTCCCGCCAGCCATTCTACTCTAGCCGATCGCAAATGCTTTTCAATTTTGGTTCTGGTGCGAGCAGTTAAAGGCTGTGAGTGTTGCAGATATACGCGATCGTCCGGTAGCGTCAAAAGTGCGATCGTCGAACCTGGAATCAGGCGATCGAGGTATTCGAGACAAGCAGACCAAATTTCATCAGCGCCATCGGCGAGTTGTACTTTTGCAGTAAGTTCATTGAGAACTTGCACTTCCCAGATACGCTGGCGGACTTTTGCCTTGAGGCTGGCGGCTAGGATTTGCATAGTTCTCACCACACTGGTTTCCTTATATTATAATTATTGATTTTTAAACTTTTTTAAACGATCATTTTAAAACAGATCCGGCGAAAAGACAACTTTTTTAGATTTATATTACCTTCAACGCTAAAAAACCAGGGCGCGATCGGGAGCAAAGAGACACTGCTCAAAGCCTTGCTCTCGCTCCCGCTGCGACACTTAAGCTCACACCCAAAGACGGATGTAAGCTTCAGACTTCCCTGGAAAGTTAAAACTCTCCAATTCATCTGTAGAGTCTATCGATAATACCAATTTAATGGGTCGTTGCACATATCTCGATCCCCCTAAATCCACCTTAAAAAGGGGGACTTTGATCGGAATCTTGTCCCCCCCTTATTAAGGGGGGCTAGGGGGGATCGGATTCGGGAGCAGCCTCATAAAAAATTGGTATAAACGGTGAAACTACCCCATTAAAATCACGTTATCGATCACATGAATCACACCATTATCAGCTTCGATATCCGCAGCGACAACTGTAGCATTTTTTACCTCAAAACCGTCAGAGCAATCAATTTTAATCGGCGAACCTTCCAAGGAAGTAACAAAACCAAGTTTTGCCAAGTCAGCCTTCATAAACTTGCCCGAGACGACGTGAAACGTCAGAATCCTGCTCAGTTGGGGAACGTTCTGCACTAGAGTTGTGATGGTTCCCGGCGGCAATTTGGCAAAAGCATCATCATTGGGTGCAAAAACGGTAAAAGGCCCCGGACTTTTGAGCGCGTCAACCAAATTAGCCACTTGCACGGCTGTTACCAGAGTTTGAAAACAACCAGCACCTACAGCAATATCAACAATATCAGGCATTCAGTTTTACCTTATTTACTAAAATTCTCTACTAAGTATGGTAAACTAATTTGGTTACTGGTAACAGGTTATTGGCTATTAGTTATCGCTAGACTACTGCTGCCACATCAGATACCAAAATACTTGTTTCCAAATCTGCTGTTCCTGAATTAAAGTTTTCTGCTTTGTGAACGCTAAAACTGCCGTACAAAATTGAGATTTCAAAAATGTCTGTATGGATTAAAGCTGCTTTTCGGTGCGCGTCTTCACCTAAATGAAAGCCAATCAAATCAGCTTCAGGTTCTTGGATTTCCTCTTCATCATGTACTTCCCAGGTAATTAATCGACAGTCTTGAAAAACTAAAGAGTAAGGCGATCGATCGCCCGTAGGATCGTAGATACATTCCAGGACTACTTCATTTCCCCACAAAGAGACATTGACATTTGTCACGAGAGATGTGAGTCCACCTACTTTAAGCAATTCATAATCATCTGCCATATTAATCCCTCACTTTTTCTTCAGTAATGTGTGTGCCAGGAATTTGATTGCCAAACTCATCGAGTGTTTGTAGTAGGCTGCCATCTTTGTCAAGACGCAAACCCCTGTTTATTCTTCGACCATCGGCACCATAACGCGGTGCTGGTAGGCGAACAACTTCACTATTAGTCCGGACTATGACTTTTGATTTGTCAGAAAATTTGTATTCAGCATAATTTCCTGTAGAAATTTTTACTTTGGCACCCAATCGCCGCAAAAAATCATCCACTTCTTAGCGACTCATTCCAGTTACAGCGGTTCCCGCTGTATAATGATACAATAAATAATAACAAAATATCATCTTGTTGTATTCAAAACTAATGAAAACA
>ENA-OBIO01000581-OBIO01000581.1-metagenomes-genome-assembly--contig:-NODE-581-length-18262-cov-3.10567_pt1 | contig 18262 bp, 18 predicted proteins | sample MGYA00153383_OBIO01 | MGnify analysis MGYA00153383 | reverse complement strand
CGCGATCGTCTCGGAGTTCACGGGTTACGAAGGGCTCACGGGTTCTGCGATCGTGCGCACGATTCTGCTCGAGGGTATGGCTGTCGACGTGCTCGCTGCCGGTGCGCAAGCGCAGATCGTGCTCGACCGCTCGTCGTTCTATGCGGAGAAAGGCGGCCAGATCGGCGACCGTGGCACGATCGTACTCGATCGCGATGGGAGTGTTGTCTTCGACGTCGTCGATACGCAATATGCGGGCGAAGCGATCGCGCATCGCGGCACCTTGCGTTCGGGCGAAGTACGCGTCGGCGATACCGTCACAACGGTGGTCGATACCGGGTGGCGTGAAGAGATTCGGCGCCATCACACGAGCGCGCATCTCTTGCAACGCGCGCTTAAAGATATTCTCGGTGACGATGTCGTGCAGGCGGGCTCGTGGGTCGGTATCGATCGGATGCGATTCGATTTCCGCTTCGCGGGCGGCTCGCTCTCGAACGAACAGAAACGCGCGGTCGTCGCGCGCGTCAATGAGCTCATCCGCGACGACCATCACGCGGTGTTGCAGGTCATGAGCGCGGAGGATGCCTCCAAATCCGGTGCGATCTCGATGGCAGGCGAGAAATACGGCGATCGCGTGCGCGTGATCGCGTTCGGACCGTCGGTCGAATACTGCGGCGGAACGCACGCGCACACGACGGGCGAACTCGGCATGTTCCTCATCGTTTCCGAGTCGTCGATCGGGAGCGGTATTCGGCGCATCGAAGCCGTCGTCTCGAAAGCAGCGGAGCGGTACGCTCTCGAGCAGCAAGATCTCGTCGGGTCGCTCGCAGATTCGCTCTCGGCAAAACCGGCGGAACTGGGCGAACGTGTCGAGCGATTACAGAGCGACATTCGCGACATGCAGAAGGCGATGGAGACGCTGAAGGCACGGCTCGCATCGGCCGATGCGTCCGCGTATGTGGAGGCGGCGGAGACGCACGGTACGACGCGACTCGTCGCGACGATCGTGCCCGAGGCCGGCCCCGATGTACTCAAAGTGCTCGCAGCTGCGATTCGCCAGAAACTTGGCTCGGGTGTCGTGGCGCTCGCGGGCGTCGATGGCGACAATGTTTCGCTGCTGGTGTCGGCAAGTGACGATGCGGTCAAAGCCGGCATTCATGCGGGTAATCTGCTCAAGGTGGCGGCGAGTTTCGTCGGCGGACGTGGCGGTGGTCAGGCCGCGCACGCGCAGGGCGGCGGCAAGAATCCCGCGGGTGCGACGGCGGCGCTCGATGCAATCCGTCAAGCGCTAAACGAATGAATATCCGCGCGGGGCTCGCGTGCGTTGCGATGAGCGCCTTAGGGCTCACCGCAACGTCATTTGCGGCCTCGAGCGGATCCAAGGCTGCAGCCGTTGAGGCGGCGCCCAATGCCGCGTACGTTACGGCCCGCTATCTTGCAGCGATGGCGAAACTCAAACGCGCCAAAACCGTCTCGTTCGAATACGCGCTCGCGCAACTGGGCTTGCACACGATGGAGCAGACGCACCGCGTGTACCGCAGCGGCAGCAACGAACGCGATGAGACGCTCGTCATCGACGGGGTGAGGCTTAAATCACCCGCGGTCCGCATCATCACGGGCCGTAATCCGCATTACGACATCGCGGTCGTGGCACCGCGGCCGGAAACCTATCGTTTCATCCCGGTCGCCGCACCCAAAGCGCCGAACGGCCAATATACGTACGTTTTTAAATTGGCGACACGAGCGCCTCGCGCGTTCGCCGTCACGGCGATCGAGCTCGACGGTCGCACGTTTCTCCCGTCGCTCGTCAAATTTACGACCTCGGCAAATGGCGCGCGTGGGACGGGCATGCTCCGGTATAGTGGCGTCGCCGGCTATTGGGTCGTGCGCGAAGCCGTAATTTCCGCTATGCTCCCAAACGGCAAACCCGCGAGAGAACGTATCACGTGGTCGCGGTATCGATTCCCCGCCGCGCTGCCGCGTGATACGTTCCGCGTCCCGCGACCGCAAGTATCGGCAACGCTCGTACCGGGTGCGTTGGCGGTGCCGGGAGATGCGGGCGCACCTATTACGAAGCCCGTAACGGTCGATCCGTCGCAGCCCATTTCGGCTCCCGGCCCGGTCGCGCCGAAATAGCGTCGCGCATGCGTGGCTCATATTTTTTAAAGTAAGGCCGACGCAATGATCGATCGAAGAGCACCATCCACTCATTAAACGCACTCGTTTCGCTGTCGAAGCGATCGGCGATGTCGTCGTCATACAAACCGGCGTTGCTCAAAGCACTCGTGCGTCTCGTGCGACGTGGAGCGGGGTTCGAAATTCCGTTAACGGCGATCGGGCATGAATTCGTCGCATTGTATTGGATGCAGAGTATCGTCTTTCGCTTGAGGCAGGCGGCGTCACTTGCGAAAGAGCCGGAAGCCGTTCAACGCATCCGCGCTACAGCGGATGCGAATCGCGTGCGAAATCTTGCCGATCTTCCGCAGAATGCGCGAAATCGCCTCGACCTGCAGATCGCCAAGATCCTTACGATCAACGTTCTGAATGCATTCCACGTTGGGAAGCCAGAGTCAATGGACGATCTCTATTCGTGGCAATCCGGTCACGCAGCGATCGCCCTTTCCGAAAAGTCGCATCGTTTCTTGCGCGATCAATCGATTGCTGTCGAATCGATTGCGAATTATTGGTGGGCACGCTATCTCGAGCGTGTCAACGTGTTGGCGCCGCTGATCATCGACAAGGTCGAACGAGATGGAGCGAAACGCGGATCGCTCGCACGCTATTTGCGAATTCTGGCCGATTCAGATGGAAATCGATGTTTCTATTGCGAGCGTGACCTCGGTGCGGTGCGAGCGGTGCATGTCGATCATGTGATCCCCTGGAGTTTCTTATTATCCGATCCGGCTTGGGATCTGGTCCTAGCCTGCGTCTCATGCAATCTCGAGAAATCGGATATCTTACCCGCACGCATCTTTATCGACAAGCTCTCGGCGTTGCACGTTGATAGGGCAAAGCTCTCTCTTGCGTCGATCGCGGGCTCGGCGTTTTTACAAAAAGACGAGGTTGACCGGTACTACGACGCGGCATTATCCGTGGAATGGCCGAGCGGGTGGGAACCGCCAGATTGAAAGGTCCACGATGAATGCGATCTTTGCGGTAACCGATCCCGATTGGCTCAAGACACTTGCGGAAACTGGCGCCTCCGAAGTCAATTTTTGGCAGCCACGGCCAACACGTGCCGCGCAGTTACCGGGTACACCGTATATCTTCAAAGTGCGCGGCTCGAATCGCATCGGTGGCTTTGGGTTCTTCTCATATTGGACGAAGATGCCGCTCTCTGTTGCTTGGGAAACGTTTGGCTCAGCCAGCGGGTCAACGCGCTACGTAGAAACGCAGAAGACAACGACGTAATCGGTTGCGTCGTTTTATCGGATGTCGTCGTGCTCGCGCAGACGGAGCACGTCGAAGCACCGAAGGATTGGAAGCCAAACATCGTTCGAATCGCTGGTTACGATATGCTGACGGGGGAGGGTGCGCGCGTTTGGAACCAACTTCGCGCACTGGACATCCGTGCTGCTCAGCCGGAACATAGCTCGCTGCTCATTACACCGGGCGGCTACGCTACGCCAAAACTTGTAGCAGCACGGCGCGGGCAAGGGGCATTCCGGCTCATGGTTACGGATGCATACGAACGACGATGCGCGATCACCGGAGAGCGCACGCTGCCCGTGCTCGAAGCGGCGCACATCAAGCCGTTTGCGGAGCACGCGACACACGATACACGTAACGGCATTCTCATGCGTAGCGATGTCCATCGCCTTTACGATCTCGGGCTCGTTACCGTCGAGTCCGATCTTACGTTCCGCGTAAGTAAATCGATCGAACGCGATTATTCAAACGGGAAAATGTATTACGTCCTTGACGGCAAGAAAATCGCTATCCCGGCGCGACCGGAACATCGACCTGATTCCGAAGCTCTCGATTGGCATGCCAATTCAGTGTTTAGGCCATGACAATATTTTCGAATCTGCCTTTCGCTCTTGCGTCTCTTTAAAACATATGGAGATAGCGGATCTCCCGAAACTCGGATTCGATGCGTACACGATCTTCTTCGGTTTCCAAAAAAAGATGCTATGCAATTTCTGTAACGATTAAATTCCGTAGAAGCCTGCGGTGCTTACCTACAACGCCTGCGTCGTTAGGTCGGCGCGCAGCGAACCCAGGTGCGCATTGTCGCAATCTTCGATGACGACGAGCCGACCATCAAGGCGCTCGACGCGTGCGAATGCCGCGTTCTCAACGCGTACCGCCCAGAAATCGTCGAGCGAGCGTTCGTGCATGTCGACGAGCGCGCAGCGGACGACGGCATCGTGCGTGAGCACGAGCGTGTCTTCATCGCGCGCCGCAAGATCGCGTGCGAACGCGCGCCAGCGGGCGATTACATCGGTCAGCGTCTCACCACCATCGAATCTCGCACGCGCGGGATCTTCGCGCCACGTGCGATAGCGCTCGGAATCGTTTGCAGCGAGATCGTCGCGATAGCGACCTTCCCACGTGCCGTGCGCGATCTCGATGATGCGGTCGTCGGTCTCGATCGGTAACCCGAGACGACTCGCGGTAAAGCGCGCCGTCGCGTGACACCGCAAGAGCGGCGACGAAACGATGCGCGTTGGAATCGCTTCACGGCATTCGAGTTTACGCGCGAATTCTGCTGCGAGCGCGAAGCCCTGTTGCACGCCGCGAGAGGAGAGCGCCGATTCCATGCGGCCTTGATAGCGACCGGCGAGATTCCACGTCGTTTCACCATGACGCGCGATCCAGATCGTCGACGCGCGCGCCATCAGACGTCGATCGCTCGAACGCTGCGAATGCCGGCGATTTCGCGCACGCGCGCGATCACGTCGTCGTCTGCGCTGCGATCGGTTGAAAGAAACATGATCGCATCGCCGCCGGCATCCTGACGCGAGACTTGCATCGTCGAGATATTGATGTTCGCTTCGCCCATGATCGTGCCGACTTGGCCGATCATGCCGGGCACGTCGGTATGGCGCGTGAAAAGCATCGAGCCCGCGGGAATCGCATCGATCTCGAAGCCGTCGACGGCAACGATGCGCGGGCTTCCGAGCGCGGCCGTGCCGACGATCGAGGTCTCGCCGCCGACGAGCCGGAGGGTCGCGGCGAATGCGCTTGCCGTGGGCCGGTCGTCGCCGCGTACGTCGACGCGAACGCCGAGTTCGGCTGCGATACTTCGGGCATTGACGATCGAAACGCGACGATCGGTCGTCGTTTGCAGGAGTCCCGTCAGGAACGCCGTCGTGACGGGCTCCGCATCGAGCGGTGCGATCCGGCCCTCCATGACGAGCGTGAACGGCGGCAGGGCACTCGGCTGCGCGAGTTGCGGATAGATCTTGCCGATGCGGTATGCGAGATCTACGAATGGCCGCAAGAGATCGGCCTCGGGGCCGTCGGCAATCGGCGCGTTGACGGCGGCGGACGCCGGACCGCCCAAGAGCACGCTTGCGACGTCGTGTGCGAGTTCGATCGCGATGCGTTCGAGCGCTTCCACGGTCGACCCGCCGAGATGCGGTGTCGCGATGACATGTGGGTGGCGATGGAGCGCGGCGCCCGAGCCATCGGTCGGCGGCGGTTCGATTGCGACGACGTCGATCGCGGCTGCCGCGAGTTGCTTCGCATCGAGTGCGGTAAGGAGTGCCGCCTCGTCGATCACGCCGCCGCGCGCGCAATTGATCAGCAGTGCGTGCGGCTGCATGAGTGCGAGCTCGCGCGCGGCGATGAGACCGACCGTTTGCCGCGAGAGGGGGACGTGTAGTGTTACGATATCGGCGCGCACGAGTAACTCGTCGAGCGGTACGAGTTCGGCGCCGAGCGCCTCGGCGCGCGCGCGAGAGATGAACGGATCGCTTGCGAGCAGCTTCATTCCGAATGCCGCCGCACGAAGGGCGACGCCGCCGCCGATGCGACCCAAGCCCACGATGCCGAGTGTCTTGCCGTGGAGTTCGGTGCCGATGAAGGGCTTGCGCTCCCAGCGCCCGGCGCGAATCGAAGCGACGGCAGCCGGCGTGTGTCGCGCGAGGGAAAGCATGAGCGCGAAGGTTTGCTCGATTGCGGCGAGCGTGTTTGCTCCTGGCGTATTGAGGACGACGATGCCCGCATCGGTCGCCGCGGGGACGTCGATCGCATCGACGCCGACGCCCGCGCGTGCCACGACCAATAGTTTGGGACCGAACGATAGCAGATCGCGATCGACGCGCGTCTCCGAGCGCACGATGAGACCATCGGCATGAGCGAGCGACGCGCGCAGGGCATCCGGGCCTTCACCGACGACGGAAACGACCGTGATCCCGGCATCGCGCAAGACCGCGATTCCGGTTTCCGAGAAGGGCTCTGCGATAACGACGGTCGCGTTCGAGAGGCGGGTCGGATTCACGAGGCTAATCTCGCGCGACGAATGCGGCGTGGCACAGATGGAGACTCACTTTCCGGATGGCTCGCCTTCGCGGCGCCGCTCGCATTGTATATCGCGACGCTGAGCCCTGGTGTCGACTTCTGGGATATCGGAGAGATGCAGACGGTCCCCTATCTGCTTGGGATCGCGCATCCGACGGGATTTCCGCTCGCAATCCTGCTCGGCTGGGCCTTTACGCACGCGCTACCCTTCGGCGATCCGGCGTGGCGCATGTCGCTCTTGTGCGCGATCGCCGTCGCGATTGCGGCGCGAGCACTCCACGCGATCGTCGTGACGCTGACGGACGATGCGCGCCTCGGCGTCGCGAGCGCACTGGCCTTCGCGGTTGGAGGGATCGTTTGGACGCACGCGGTTCGTGCCGACGTTCACGACCTCGCCCTCGCGGCAATCGCGCTCGCACTCGCCTTCGCACTCGAGGCGGGGGCGAAGCGCGACCCGCGCCTCCTCATGCGCTCCGCGCTCGCCCTGGGCGCGGCGCTCGCGATCCATCCGATTGCCGCGCTCGCGCTCCCGTGCGCGATCGTCTTCGCCTGGCCCGCGATCGTCGCCGCGCGTCCACGTGCGCGCGCCCGTGCGGTCGCGGGCGGACTCGCGCCGCTCGCACTCTATCTCTACGTCCCGCTTCGCAGCGCATATGTGGAAACGCACGGTGGCGATCCCGGACGCGACCTCGGGCTCGTCGGGACCGCGATCTTCGACAACGGTGCGCCATCGACACCGAGTACGTTCTGGCGCTACATCTCAGGTGCCGATTTCTCGCCGCTGCATGCGTTCGCGCGCGCGGCTAGCACCGATGGCGCCGGACGCGCCCTTCGTTTCGCGCACGACGTCGCATACGGAAACGAGGGCTACGTGATGCTCGCCTTCGCGCTGATCGGATTTTGCGCGCTCGTCGTGCGTCGCCCGCGCGTCGCGAGCGGATTCGCATCGCTCGCGCTCGGGAGTGCGGCGTTCGTTGCGAATTATGCCGCGGAATCCGATACGGCACGGTATGCCTTGCCCGCGCTCTGGGCGATCGGCGCGTGTGCGGCCGTCGGCGTATCGTGGCTCGTGCGCGCGCTTACGAGCGATGCACCACGCATCGCGCCGCACGCGTCATCGCTTGCGGCGTTAGCGCTCGCGCTCGCACTCCTCCCCGGCATCGCGGGCGTCGCGCACGACGTTGGCGAGACGACGCGCACCGACGATGCACGCGAACTCGGACGTGAAGTCGCGCGACGGACCGCCGATGGTTCGCTCGTCATCGCGACGTGGAATTTCGCGACGCCGCTCGCATACGAGATCTACGTCGCACATTCACTCGGTACGCGACGGATCGCCTGCGGCTGGCCGCACGATTTCGCCGGCCTTTACCCGGGCTGGCAAGCGCGTTTCCCGCATATCTATTTCGTGCTCGCCCGCGCATACGATGTCACACCGTTCGCAAATTCGCTCTACATCTCGAAAAAATGGCGACTCTCGGAACTTCGGTCATGAATAAAACGGCGCTCCACGCGACGATCTTGGGACTCGTCGCCTTCGCCACGTACGTTTCGGCCCTACCGCCATCGTTCGCGTTTTGGGATACGGGCGAGTTGCAGACGGTCGCGATCATCCTCGGCATCGCGCACCCGCCCGCGTGCCCGGCCTTCATCCTGCTCGGCTGGCTCGTCGCGCACGTCGTTCCTTTCGGAGAAGCGGCGTGGCGCGTCGATCTGATGTGCGCGACCGCCGTCGCGGTCGCCGTCGGCGTGCTCTACGCAGTCGCACGGCGCTTCGAGGTGCCACCCATCGTTGCCGCGATCTGTACGCTCGGCTTCGCGTTTGCGAACGTGACGCTGCACGATGCGACGCGCGCGGAAGTGCAAGATCTCTCGCTGCTCTTTCGAACGCTCGCGATCTTCTTCGCGATCCGCTTTTACGACGGCGGCTCGCCGCGCACGCTCTTCGCAACCGCATTGGTGACGGGTCTCGCGGGCGCGACGCACGGTATCGCGCTCCTCCTCGTTCCATCAATCGCAATCGTCGTGCTCGCGCGACCGGACGGTCGCTCTCTACGCAGCGGTGCGATCGTCGCATTCGGGGTTGGGCTCGGCCTCTTACCCTACGCATATTTACCGTTACGTAGTGCGTACGTGGCGGCGCACGCGCTCGACCCCACGATTGCGCTCGGACTCGCCGCGGGTGCGTCGGCGTTTTGGGATTACGATCATCCAGCGACGATCGCGAATTTCATTCGCGTCTTAACGGCCTCGGATTTCAACGTGCATAGCGGCTTTGCGGGATTTTTCGATATCGCGCGCTACCCCGCGTTTGCGGGTGCATTCGATGCGCGCGCGGGAGCGGCGTACGGGCCGCCGGGCGCTGCGCTCGCCGCCGTCGGCTTCGCACTCGCGCTTTGGTCGCGCAAGCCGATTGCAATCGCGCTCGTTCTCGCGGCGGTCGCACCCGTGCCGTACACGGAATCGTATACGGAATTACAAGATCCCGATCGCTACTATCTCTTTCCACTGTGGTGTGCGGCGATCGCGATCGGTTTGGCGTACGAGCGCATTGCCGAGCTGCTCGTCGCGCGGCCGCGCAGCATCGCGCGCACGGCGATGACGCTCGGGCTCGTCGTGAGTTTCGTCGTGGCCGCTCCCGCGCGGCTCGAGATCTTTGCCCAACGGAACGACCGAGGTGCGGCGCGCTACGTTGCCGATTTCAAGAGGCTCGTTCCCGACGGTTCGATCGTGCTCGCGGAATGGGCGTATGCGACGCCGCTCGCCTACGCGGCCTATGTGAACCACGATCTCGGAGCGCGCGTCGTCGTGGCCGCGTCGCCCGAACAATACGTCGCGCACTATGCTCGCTGGTTGCGCGCGCGCCCGATCTACATCGTGTCATTCGATGACGCACTCGCGCTTCCAGGGTACCGGTGTAGGGCGCTCAAACGTTCGCCGTACGCCGTGTATAGCATAACGTCCGATCGCGCGCACTCGTGAAACGTTTCGAAGGTATCGCCCTCGGTGTTTTCGCGGTGCTCGCGATCCTCATTGCCGGTGGCTTCAAGCATACGCCGTATAATAATTTCGTGCTCTTGGCGGACGCGTTTCGACATGGCCGGACGTGGATCGATTGGCCGGGCGCCTACATCGACGCGCTCCCATATAACGGACGTTATTACGTGATCGAAGCGCCGTTTCCAGCGGTGCTCCTGCTTCCGGCACTCGCCATTTGGGGAACCGTGACGAACCAAACAGCGCTCGCCGCGCTCTTGGGTGGCGTGGCGACGTTCGCGGCGTACGAGATCGCGCGCATGCTCGAGGTGCCGCGTCGAACGTCGGCCTTCTTAGCGGCGTTTCTGTTGCTCGGAACGGATCTGTTTTGGTGCGCGATGTTGGGCGACGTCTGGTTTATCGCGCATGTCGCTTCGGCTGCGATGACGCTGCTCGCGATTCGTGAGCTTCTCGGTAAGCGGCGGGGCGTACTCGTCGCGCTGTACGCCGCCGCTGCCGTCGAATCGCGCTTCACGATGGTGCTCGTCTTACCGGTGTATGGGGCGCTGCTCTGGTGGGGAACGGGAGCGGGTGCCTTGCTCGCGCGCGAACGCTCGCCACGCGATCATCGGCGGAATCTCATCGCGTACGTATTCACGCTCGTCCCGTTCGTGGCGCTCTGGATCGGATACAACGAAGCGCGCTGGGGCGTGCCCTACGATATCGGCTACACCGCGTGGTATCACCAGGATTCAGCGGGCGAACCGACCGGCTCGCCGTTCCGCCTGAGCTATATCCCGTACGAACTCCATTCATTTTTCGTTCGATTGCCGGATTTTCAAGCCGGCTATCCGTACGTCGTTCCGACGCTCAACGGGTTCGCACTCACCTGGAGTTCGCCCGGGCTCGTGCTCGGGCTATTCGCCCGCGGGCCGATGCGTTTGCGGATCGCGATGTGGGCGGCCGTTGCATTGTGTTTTTTGCCGAACGTCGTGTACTACGTGAACGGATACGCGCAATTCGGCATGCGTCACGCACTCGATTTCGAGCCGTTTCTCTTCGTCCTCATCGCGCTCGCTTGTCGCGACGGCATCGGCCGTATCGGCATCGCTCTCTGCGGCTACTCGATGCTCGTGGGGGCCTGGGGTTGTTGGTATTGGAGAACGTTCGTTCGAACGTAATGCAATAGTTCGGTGCTATAGCTTCGTGAGGTCGCAACCGAACGACCCGATGTTTCGAACCTGGAACGTGGGTTATAACGCCTTTGTTTGTAAAGGAGTCCCCATGCAAGATCGTCCCATCATCGTTTCGAAGGGCAACAACACCGGTATTCTAGCCATCGTCGCCATCGTTGTGATCTTTGCGATCGTGCTTTTCGTCTGGCAGCCTTGGAACGCATCGTCCGGCCCGAAGTCGACGACGACCATCATCAATCAGCAGCCCGCCGGCGCCGGCGGAGCCGGCGGTTCGTCTGGTACCACCACGACCACCAAGTAAGTTCTCTCTTCATCCATTTCGTGCGGCGCGCTCGCTCGGTTTCAGCCAAGAACGGGTATACTCGTCTGTATCGTGGCAGCACCGAACGCAAAGCCGCTGGCAACGTATGCGAAGAAACGCGATTTTTCGCAGACGTCCGAACCTTCCGATGCTCCGGCGCGAACGAAGCCGGCGCGCGGAACGCGGCTACGGTTTGTCGTGCAGATGCATCGCGCATCGCGCTTGCACTACGATTTTCGCCTCGAAGCCGATGGCGTGCTTAAATCGTGGGCAGTCCCGAAGGGCCCGTCATTCGATCCCGCGCAGAAGCGACTCGCGATTGCGGTGGAAGATCACCCGCTCGATTATCGTGATTTCGAGGGTACTATTCCCGCGGGCAATTATGGTGCGGGTGCGGTCATCGTTTGGGATCGCGGCACGTATCGTCTCACCGAGGGCGACGATCTCACCGAAGAGATCGCGCACGGTTCCGTGAAGGTCGAGCTTTTCGGCAAGAAATTACACGGTAAGTTCGCGCTCGTCCATATCAAAGGCCGCGATGATGAGGCCAATGCGTGGCTCCTCATCAAGGAGCGGGATGATGCCGTCGATCCCGCGTGGCGGATCGAAGATCATGCGCTGTCGGTGAAATCGACGAAGACGCTCGACGACATCGCAGCGAGTCCGAAGGCGAAATCGTCGACGTCATCCGGCCCCGCAGCCGTAGCGCGTCCGTCCGCTATGCGTGCGAAACACCACGAGCCCGTGCCGACGATCGTCTCACCCATGCTCGCGACGGCCGTCGATGCGCCCTTCGATGATCCCATGTGGCTCTTCGAACTCAAGTGGGACGGGTATCGCGCGCTCGTGCACATCGACGAACATGGCGCGGTCACGATCGTATCGCGTAACGGCAACGACTTTACGACGAAGTTTGCCGAACTCGGCGCGCTTGCCGATGCGTTCTCCGAACGACCGCTCGTGGTCGACGGCGAGATCGTCGTGCTCGATGGCGAGGGCCGACCGTCTTTTAGCGCCCTGCAAGAACGCGTCGACCGCTTCGGTCGAATGGCGCCGAACAAAGCGCCCGTAACGTTTGCGGTCTTCGACGTTCTGTACGGCAACGGTCGCGATCTTCGCGCAGAACCGCTCGCCAAACGCAAGGCGATACTCGAAGAGCTCTTGACCGGACGCGGCCCCGTCATGCTGAGCAAACACGTGGTGGGCGATGGAAAAGCGCTCTTCGATCTCGCGAAGACCCGTGGTCTCGAAGGCATCGTTGGAAAACGAAGCAGCTCGCCGTACGTCGAGCGACGTTCGCGCGATTGGGTGAAAATCAAAGCCCAGCAACGTGCCGAGGTCGTGATCGGCGGTTGGACCGAAGGCCGCGGCAGTCGCAAGCATTTCGGTGCATTGCTTGCGGGCGTGTACGAAGGGAACGTCCTACGCTACGTGGGTTCCATCGGCACGGGCTTCGATAGCAAACGACTCGCCGCGATCGCGCGCGAACTCGCTCCGCTCGAACGGCCGACGTCGCCGTTTGCCGATGAACCGAAGACGGCGACTCCCGCGCATTACATCGAACCCACGCTCGTCGCCGAAGTGACGTTTGCCGAATGGACGCGCGACGGGTCGCTGCGTCATCCGGTCTTCGTCGCCATGCGTGTGGATAAAGACGCGCGCGACGTGGTGCGCGAGCGCGCGATCCCCGCATGTGACCTTGCGTGACCGTCGCGGCAAAAGAATTCGTGACGATCGACGGCCGCGAACTCGCGCTCTCAAACCGCGAGAAAGTGCTCTTTCCCCGCGATGGCTACACGAAGGGCGATCTTATCGCGTATTACCGTGCGGTCGCGGGCGCAATGGTTCCGCATCTGCGCGGTCGGCCGCTTACGCTCGAGCGCTTCCCGAGCGGCATCGACGGAACGACGTTCTTCGAAAAGAACGCATCCGCGCATCTGCCGCCATGGGTCGCGACGACGACCGTCGATTCACCTGGTGGTAAGCGGGATCGCGTGCGTTTCGTGATGTGCGACGATGAAGCGACGCTCGTGTACGTGGCGAACCTCGCCGCGATCGTGCTCCACGTCTGGACCTCGCACGAACCCGACCTCGACGTGCCCGAATTTCTCTTCTTCGATCTCGATCCGTTTAACGGCTGTACCATCGGCACGCTCGCGAAAGTCGCGCTCGGGTTGCGCGAGACGCTCGCCGAAATTGGGCTGGTCCCCGCGATCAAATCCTCGGGGGGAAGCGGGCTGCACGTCGCGATCCCGCTCGTGCCGACGTATACCTACGAGATCGCGCGGGGTTTTGCTGAGATGATCGCGCGGCGCGTCCACGAGCGCTTTCCCACACTCACGACGCTCGAGCGTACGACGGCGAAACGTCCGGCTGCGACCGTCTATTTAGATTACGTTCAGGTGGGCCGAGGCAAGACGCTCGTGGCGCCCTACAGCGTCCGCGCGCGCGATGGGGCGCCCGTCTCGATGCCGATGGCGTGGGCCGAGATCGAGGCTCTCGCGCGTAAACGCCCGCGCGGGAAGGCAGCGCTCGCGGGTACCGAGGGCGAATTCGCTCGCTTCACGATCGCAAATGCCCCCGCGATGCTCGCCGAACGCGGCGATCTCTGGGGCGGCGCATCGTGGCGCGAACAGCAACTCGAACCCGCGCTCGCTGCCGCACGAGCGACTTGGAGGTAGGCCGTGGCCCACGCAATTTGGACCGGATCGATCAACTTCGGGCTCGTGACGATCCCGGTGAAACTGCAGACCGCGATACGCACGAACGACCTCAAATTCAACTTCTTGCATAAGACCGATGAAGGCCGGATTAATAACGTGCGTCGTTGTTCGATCGACGGCGAAGAAGTCGGATATGGTGATCTCGTCAAGGGTTTCGAGTACGAGAAGGGCCGTTACGTCATCATCAGCGATGAAGATTTCGATCGCGTGAATCCCGAGGCGACGCAATCGGTCGATATCGTGCAGTTCGTCGATCTCGCAGAGATCGATCCGATGTTTTTCGATAAGCCGTATTATCTCGAACCGGAAAAGCGCGGTCGTCACGCCTACGCGCTCTTGCGCGAGGCGTTGCGCGAATCGGGTAAAGTCGGCATCGCAAAAGTCGTGATTCGCTCGCGCGAACATCTCGCGGCGCTCAAGCCGAGCGGCGATGCACTCGTCCTGGAATTGATGCACTTCGCCGATGAGATCGTCGCGACGTCGACGCTCGATTTGCCCGCGAGTGAAAAACCGATTTCGAACGAAATGAAAGTCGCGAAGATGCTCATCGATACGATGACCGAAGCCTTCGATCCCGAGGCGTTCAAAGATACCTATCGCGAGCAGATGCTCGCGATGATCGACGCGCGCGCCGCAGGCAAAGATCTTCCCAAGGGCGAGACCAAAGCGCCCGCGCGCGACAACGTCATCAACCTTATGGACGTGTTGCAGAAGAGTCTCGAGGCATCGAAAAAACGCGGCGTCGCCGATGAATCTTCGGACGATACGGCCGCAGCGAAAAAGAAGCCGCGGCGCAAATCGTCCGCCGCGTGAACGATCGCTCGATCACGCCGTCGCGCGTTTTCGCGTCGCGGCGATTCCGAGCACGAGCGCGACGAATGCGAAGAACGCCGAGATCGCGCCCGTCCATCCCGCGCCGTAGGTCGCGAGTACGGCTGCGCTAATCGTCGGCATCACGACCCCGGCGACGGATTCGAGCGACGATCCCGCACCGAGAACGGTGCCGCGCAGATGTTCGGGTGCGGCATTGGTGAGGAGCGTCGCGAGCGTGGCGTTGGTCACCGAAAGCGCGAATGCGAAGATGATCTGCGTGAGAAAGAGTGCGATCGTTCCGTGCATGAATGGTACGGCAACGAAGTAGACGCACGCCGCTGCGAAGCCGATGTTCGAGGTGAGCCGCACCCCGAAGCGATCGACCATACGACCGACGACGCCGAGTTGGAAGACGATACTCGCGGCACCGAATCCCGCGAAGAAAAAGCTCGTCTCGGTCGGCCCGAAACCAGCGACGGCGGCGAGCACGAGCGCGAAGACGGCGAACCACGCGTAGAGTGCGAGTGAATAGGCGAGTTTTTGCACGAGCACGGGTGAGACGTGCACGTCGCCGAGCGAGCGTACGATATCGCGGAAGCCTCCGGTCGGTGCTTTTTCAGCGTGTGCGGCGACGTCTTCGGGTAGGAAAAAAATCGTCGCGATCAGCGTCAATACTTGCAAGCCCGCGGCGAGCAAGAACGGCATCTTGTAGCCGTAGCGCGCGAGGAGGAGCCCGCCTGCGACGGGGCCGAGCACGAGGCCCGCAGAGAACGCCGCACCGATGAAGGCGAATGCATGGGAGCGCTGCTCGGGCTCGACGCGATCGGCTACGTAGGCCTGCGTGACGGAGATATTTCCGCCGGCGATCCCCTCGATGATGCGCGCGATGAAGACCCAGAAGAGCGTCGGCGCGAAAGCGAGCCCAGCCCACCCGATCGTCGCGCCGATCTGCGAGATGATGAGGACGCGTTTACGTCCGATGCGATCGCTCACATGGCCCCAGAACGGACCTGCCAGAAATTGGCAGAGTGCAAAAACGGCGAAGAGCTCGCCGACCGCAATCGTCGATGCACCGAAATGCTTGACGTAATACGGCAAGATCGGAATCAGAATACTGAACCCGAGAATGTCGATGAACGTGATGCCTAAAATCGGAAAGAGTTTGGCAAACACGATCCTACGCCGCCGTTCGCGGTGTGTCGCGGGCGAAAAAAGTTGCGGTGACGATGCGCCGACGCAACTGGAACGTGATGCGCGGGGTTGGGTCGCTCGAACCATGAGCGTGAGAGCGCAAGGACCGATCGGCGTGGCGATCGCGATCTTTTACATTTTTCTCTGGGCGTCGGCATACGTGCCGAGCAAGGTCGCATCGGTCGAATCCGACGCGCTCTGGTTTCTGGTCGTGCGTTTCGTGACGGCAGGCGTCATTCTCGCACTGCTCGCACGGATTTTCGGTCACGCGTTTCCGCGCACGCTTCGAGCGTGGCTCGTCGCAGGCGGCCTCGGAATCCTCGCAAATTCCATGTACTTAGGTTTCACCTATACGGCTCTGCATCATCTCTCGTCGGGTATGGGCGCGATCGTTGCGAGTACGAATCCGCTCGTCCTCGCGCTCGTCGCACCGAAACTGCTCGGCGAAAAATTAACGGTTCCCAAAGCGATCGGGCTCGCGCTCGGTTTTGGCGGCGTGATCGCGATCGTTTTCGCACGTGGCGGCAGCGCTTCGGCCGCACCGAGCGACGTGCTCCTCGCCTTTCTCGGCGTTTGCGCGAGCGTCGCATCGACACTCCTGTATAAGCGTGCGGGGACGAAGACGAGTCTGCTCGCGATCAACGCGATTCAACTCGTGGTCGCAGGTCTCGTGCTCGTGCCGGTCGCGTTCGTTTCGGTCGGCGTTCCGCACGTGCACCTCACACCCGAACTCATCGCATCGTTCGCCTATCTCGTGCTCGTCCTCAGCGTCGGCGCATCGCTGATCTGGTTCTGGTTACTCTCGCATGGTGAAGCGAGTCGCGTGAGTGCGTTCTATTATCTCACGCCCGTCTTCGGGCTCGCACTCGCCGCGCTGATCTTGCACGAACCCGTGCACGCGAACGATCTCATCGGCCTCGCGGCGATCGCGGGCGGAATCGCGCTCGTCCAGCGCGCATGAACGCGCCCATGCACGAACGTGTTGCCCTCGTCACCGGTGGCTCGCGAGGGATCGGCGCGGACGTTGTCCGTGCGCTTGCGCGAGATGGGACCAGCGTTTTCTTTACCTATGCAAACGCAGCCGCAGCCGCACATGCGCTCGTCGATGAACTCGGGGGTGCCAACGTTGCGTGCGCGCAGAGCGACGTCGGCGAACCCGCCGCCCACGAACCGCTGGTCGCTCAGACGATCGCGCGCTTTGGCCGCATCGATACGCTCGTCAACAATGCCGGCATCTTCGCCGAGAATCTCTTCGACGGCGACGACTTCGCTGCGTGGCGGGCGGGCTGGAAACGCACGTTCGACGTCAATCTCTTCGGCGCAGTCGATCTCGCGTACATGGCGATGCGGCAAATGCGCGTGCAAGACATCGTGGCACGTGGCGTGCGCGGTCGCGTGATCAACGTCGCATCGCGCGCCGCGCATCGTGGCGAGATGACGTTTGCCGATTATGGCGCGAGCAAAGCCGCGCTCGTGAACTTCACGAAGTCGATCGCTCGCGGGTGCGCGCGGGACGGCATCGTCGCTTTCGCGGTCGCCCCCGGCTACATCGAGACGGACATGGCGACGGAATCGCTCGTGGAGGACGGCGCGGCGATTCGCGGCGACATTCCATCCGGACGCGTTGGCGGACCGGATGAAGTCGCGAGCATCGTCGCGTTCCTCGCATCGGGCGGAGCCGATTATGCGACCGGCACGACGATCGACGTCAACGGCGCCTCATACGTTCGGTAACAGGGTCGTTCGCGAGCTACGCGAACGCTGTGCGACCGTGCCCTGGTGGCGGAATTGGTAGACGCGCTGGTTTCAGGTATCAGTAATCGCAAGGTTGTGGGGGTTCGAGTCCCTTCCTGGGCATGACGATCGAAAAAGCCCCGTGCACGACACGGGGCTTTTTATTTGCGTGGTCCTATTTCACGATGACCTTGCCGTGCATGAAGCGATGGTAGGCGCAGGTGTACGCGTAGGTTCCGGGTTTTTCGAACGTGTGCGCAAAGGTCGCCCCCGTCGGCATGTCGCCGGAATCGAAGCTCTTGTCATCAGCTGCGACCGTGTGCCCGACCGAATCCGAGTTCTTGAAAAGGACGCTTTCGCCGGCCTTGATCGTGACGGTGTCGTCGATATAAGCGAAATCTTTCGTGTCGATCACGGCTGCGGGCGTCGCGGTCGGGGTCGGAGAGGCGGCGTCGACCGCGACGATCGTCACCGGTCCCGCGCTACCGCGATGCGCTGCGCTTGCGAAGATGCCGGCGAAAACGAGACCGGCGGCGAGGGCGTACGAGAGGGGCTTCATGGTTTGGAGGCCTCCAGGCGAGGGAAGAATTTGGTGCTGTATTTCGGGAGTGGCCGTTCTGGTTCGGACCGACGAAAAGCGGAGGCGGGTTCCGGTGCGCGCTTTAGAATTGGACGTGTTGTGCTAAGAGAAACGTCACGTCGTGCCTGAAACGCTTGTAAAAGTCGTTTTACCCGAAATGGGTGAATCTGTGACCGAAGGCTCGATCGTCGAGTGGCGGGTCAAAGTGGGTGCTTGGATCGATGCCGGCGCGACGCTCGTGGACGTAACGACGGATAAAGTCGACGTCGAGGTCCCCGCTCCGGCCGCGGGCCTCATAACG
>ENA-OBIO01000580-OBIO01000580.1-metagenomes-genome-assembly--contig:-NODE-580-length-18280-cov-8.87347_pt1 | contig 18280 bp, 8 predicted proteins | sample MGYA00153383_OBIO01 | MGnify analysis MGYA00153383 | reverse complement strand
ACCAATCGCTATAGTCATAGCGTAAATCTCCAAAATATTATTAAAAAAATTAAAATACAATCTTCTCTGAGTTCTCAAGCAAAATTGCTTCCTTAAAATCTCTAAAAATTCCTTGTACATATACCCGTTGTGTTTTTAGTCGATGATAAACAAAGCCTATCAAGTATAAAATGGGGAAATATTCAGCGTTTTAGCCTATATACAAAAAACTCAAAACCTAAAGATAATAAGCTTATAACAAGTAAAACTTGCCATAGAAAAATACTCAAAAATTTTAATTTAAATTATGAAAAATAGATTTTATATAAAATGTTTTTGTTTGTTTAACACATTTATTATTATAATACTCAACAGTATTAAAACTCAACTTACTACTTTTTATACTTAAAAAATAATAGTATTCTAATATTTCTACTATTATATTATTTTCCTCACAATTTGCGCATTTAGGAATCATATGACCTCACTCACAAGTAAGCCTCCCGCTTCTCGATCGGGTAGTGGCGGTTATGTCTATAAAGATACCTAAACTATGAATATACTTAGAATATACTTATTCTACAATATATACTTAACTGTCTAAGCACTTTTTTACTAAAGTGCTTTTCACCTTATTCCCAAACTTATGAAGCTTGTAGCGAGTTCCTTATTTACCGGAGGTATTATAAGGAATACACAAGATAGATTTTTGGTTGCGATTTTCGATCGCGCCTCAAATTATAACTTTGTCCCATAAAATACCCGCATCACCTTGATTTGTCATAAAATCGGTAGAACTTGAAGGAGTTGGCGGTTTATTCAATATAACTTTTCTAAATTAAAAACTTTGTTTTTAATAAAGTTTTTAATTTCAGACGAAACCTCAAGTATTTTTGGTCAGTAGGACTTACTTTTTACTCTAAGTTTACTTTAATTAAATTCTTACTCATAAAAAGAAGGCTAGATTAGCCTCTGTAGAGATCCTTGGAATAAATATAATAATACTCTAAATCTTTAGTATTATAGTAGTGAATAATAGATGATAAGTTTATTATCACTTTATACCTACCTTGTTAATTGAGTAAGTTCTCATAGAATAATACATAGTTCTGTAAGCTAACCTACAAATGCCTTTAACACCAAAAGGCTAATGATTTTCAGCTTTTAAGGGTGATAAGGTACAATATATTAGATAATAAAGATTATTTGCTCTTTTCGCTACCTTATTACGGTAGCGACAAAAGCAGAGTGACCAATTTTTATGTTTGCCCCAACAGGATAAAACCTAGCTTGTACTTTATACAAACCTTAGTTTTAATTACAAACGAGGTTTGTAATTAAAACTAAGCAACCATACTACTTTGGAAACAGAAAATTTTATTATAAGCGAAGCTTATTAATATACGCTAGCTCCAAATTATTTAGCAATCGCTAAAAACTCTTCAGTATATTCAGAAATAGCTTCTTTTAAAGTAGACTGAGCCTCATCAGTAAAAGTGTTAGTAGCTTCAATAATTTCTCCATATTTTGGTTTATTATTAGCTAAATATTGACGTAAACCCACTAAAAATGAACGGACTTGATTTACCGCAATCTTATCTAAATACCCATTTGTTCCAGCATAAATACTTGCAACTTGATCAGCAACAGAAAGAGGTGAAGTTTGAGCTTGTTTTAACAATTCTCGTAGACGCTGACCTCGAGCTAATTGATTTTGAGTTGCTTGATCTAAATCTGAAGCAAATTGCGAAAAGGCTTCAAGTTCTGCAAATTGAGCTAATTCTAATTTTAGTTTACCTGCAACTTGTTTCATAGCCTTTACTTGAGCGGCAGAACCAACTCGAGATACTGAAATTCCTACGTTAATAGCTGGGCGAATACCTGCATTGAAGATATCACCTGATAAGAAGATCTGACCATCAGTAATAGAAATAACGTTAGTTGGAATATAAGCCGAAACATCCCCTTCTTGCGTTTCTACAATTGGAAGTGCAGTCATACTACCACCACCTAGCTTATCACTTAATTTAGCTGCGCGTTCTAATAAACGTGAATGTAGATAAAATACATCACCTGGATAAGCTTCTCGTCCTGGAGGACGTCTTAATAATAAAGACATTTCACGATAAGCTTGGGCCTGTTTAGATAAGTCATCATAAATAACTAACGTATGGCGACCTTTATACATAAAGTATTCTGCTAATGCAGCACCAGTATAAGGGGCTAGATATTGTAAAGTTGCTGGAGAGTCAGCAGTAGCAGCAACAATAATAGTATACTCTAGCGCACCTCTTTCTTGTAGAACATTAACAACTTGAGCAATTGAAGAAGCTTTTTGGCCAATAGCTACATAAACACAAATAACATCTTTTCCTTTCTGGTTTAAGATGGTATCTACGGCTACTGCAGTTTTTCCCGTTTGTCTATCTCCAATAATTAATTCACGTTGGCCTCGGCCAATAGGAATCATTGCATCTACAGCTACTAAACCAGTTTGTAGAGGTTCATAAACAGAACGTCGAGAAATAATTCCTGGTGCAGCTGATTCAATTAATCTATTTTCACTAGTTGGAATTTCGCCTTTACCATCAATAGGGCGAGCTAATGAATTAACAACACGTCCTAAATAGCCATCTCCTACAGGAACTTGAGCAATTTTTCCAGTAGCTCTAACAGAAGTACCTTCTTGAACTGTTAACCCTTCACCCATTAATACAGCACCAACATTTTTAGATTCAAGGTTTAAAGCAATCCCAATTGTGCCGTCTTCAAACTCCAAAAGTTCCCCAGCCATTACTTTCTCAAGCCCGTAAATTCTTGCAATACCGTCCCCTACTTGGAAAACAGTACCAACATTTACTACTTTTACTTCACTATTATACTGCTCAATTTGTTGTCGAATGATGCTACTGATTTCATCAGGTCGAATTTTAACCATTGGTGAGTAGACTCCCTAAAATTATAAATATAATCTAAGTTTTTTATAATTATTAATTTGACTGTAAATTTTTAGCTTTATTTGAAAATTTCTTTTCAATCTAGAATAGCAAAAAACTTAGTTATAAACGAGTCTTTCTATTGGAGAAGAGTGTCATGTATTACGTTAAACATAATAAATCTCTAGTATAAATACATCTTCTATATTTAACATAATAGTAAATAAAGTTAAAATTAAAGCGTGAAGTAATCATAATAAACTTTATCTAGCTTTTCCAATCTTGAATTTATCGAGGCTTATAATTTGTAAAAAGTACGATATTAAAGTTATTTACCGAAGAATGAAACGTCGGATCTAGTCGACTACTTAATTTTTCGCGCACTTGATTTAAAGCAAGCGAAACTACTTGTTGAGATACTTGACTAATTGCTTTTTGTTGTTGAAAATAAATAGTTTCTTGTTTTACTTCTTCTAAACGTGAAATATCTTCTTGCGTTTGACGAATAGATTGTTTTTGTTCTTGTTTAGCATTTAGAATTCCTTGTTCAGAAATTTCAATAGCTTTCTTTTTAGCGAGCTCTAATTGTGCTTGGGCTTGAACTAGTTTATTCTCAGCTTCTTTAGCTTTTAAGTCAGCTTCTTGAAGATTATTTAAGATTGTCTGCTTACGATTATCAAGTAACGACCGTAAAGCGTCACCTCCAAACGAAACAACAACAGCAATTACAACTGATAAATTTATAAGATTCGTTTCTAAAATATTACCATTAAACCCAAAACCTTCTCCAGATGAGATATGAGCAAAGAGGGCTAAAAAATTCATAAAAACCTCCGTCTTTATAATGCTCTATATTTAAAACTACTAAATTTACAACACATAGAAAAAAAGTTCGTGAGAAACGATATAAAAAAGCAAAGTTATTTTTTACAAAAGTATCCTCTAGTAAACAAGTCAAGCTTATTAACTCTACTCTTCCAGAGTGAAATTTACGCAAAGCGGATTTCTGTGAAACAGAAAACTTTATTAAAAACGTTGTTTCGATATTAGATCGCGCCTCGGAAACTTTGAAGAAAACTTTGCATAAACGTCTATCTTCTATGTTTAAACTTTATTTAAAAGTTAGGTTTGAAGTTATAAATTCTATATAGGCTTAACCAAAACTAGGAAAATGATTCATAGTCAGGTTTTTTTTTACTAAAAATAAAAACTTGTGTTTGGATTTCATACAAACCTTTAATTTATACTATGTTTAAGTAATTCATCTTCTATAAAAACTTTAAGTCTTAATAAATAAGATCATTTGTTAAAACTTAAAGTTTTTATACTTATTTTTTAGTATGGGCTAAATAAGTCCTTCTAAAAAATTAAAAGATATATGTTTTAGCCAGCAAAAGGATTAGCAAATAATAGAGCTAACGCTACAACTAGACCATAAATTGTTAAAGATTCCATAAAAGCGAAACTTAATAATAATGCACCACGAATTTTACCTTCCGCTTCAGGTTGTCTAGCGATACCTTCAACAGCATAACCAGCAGCTGTTCCTTGACCCATTCCAGGTCCAATAGCAGCAAGACCTACAGCTAATCCAGCTGCAAGAACAGACGCAGCACCAATAAGTGGGTTCATGATTATTTCCTCCAATTTTTATATTTAAGATATGTTTACTAATTTTTACTATATGGTTAAACGTTTATTGTAGTGTTGTTATACACGGGAATAATAAAGTTTATAAAATAAAAAGTAAATTAACATAATTATAACTTAAATTGTAAATAACAAAAACATTTAAACGTATATAATTTTTTATTATTTACAATTTAAGTTATAAAATAGTTAATTTTATTTTTTGTCAGAAGTATAGCTAGGCTATAACAATAATTGCCAAATGGCTATGTTTAAGAATAGTACTTAAGATATGAATCTCAAAGTAATTAATGAGTTAATAAATTAGTACTTAAATTGGGTAAGGGCTCTGTACATATATCTGTTATATAAGTATTTAATAGTAAGATCCAATAGAAAATATTATATTTAAGATTTAAGAGCTGCTAAATTATATACAAAATAAATATTGCGAGGCCCTATAATATAACTTTTCAGGTTTCTATTATTTATATAAGTTATAAATAATATCTAAACCTTTATATCTTCTAAAGTTGGTTTATCTTAATATTTAGGTATTAAATTGAATTATTAAAATTTAATACCTAAATATTAAGATAAACCATAGATATCTAACTCTAAGGTTACTCCTAAACGTATTAATAGGTAGATCGAAAAATTTATCTTATTTATTAGCCAATCAGCATAAAAATTAAAATAAAAATTAATACGTATTACTTCTCGTAATTATTCTTAAGAATACCTGAAAGACATATCGAGGCGCGATTAAAGATCGCAACCACGTTTCTTCTTTCAGAAGAATCTTCTGTAATTCGATAATAATTGGAAACCCCAAATGAATAAAATTTGTTTAGGTATGTGTTCCCTACATCTGCAGAAAAATAATTGAAGCTATATCCTAAGTGAAGATGCGATATAAAATGAAAGTGTTGTTATTCAACTTTATAATTAATGGCAACACTATAAGCTTTATTTTGTTCTAGAAGAAATCTTAGCTATAAAAATATAAACACTTCCTCGTTTTAAAACGTTACTTGCTTTACTTCTCCAAGATTTACTTTCGTTTGGAAATGTAAAAATTTCGTAATTTCTTCTAAGTTTAAATAAAAATTTTTTATTTTTCGTAAATACAAGCCTTGAGCCCTTATGAAGGCCATTCTAAAATTTACTTAAGTACAGCAATAACTTAATCTATAAAATATCTAAGTTATTAGCCTCCCTTTTTAGTAAACTTTTTAACCTTATTTTAAATAAGCTGTAGTGAGCGAACGAAACTTATTCACCTTGCCTAAATATTTTATCTAAAGTTTCCCCCGGGGGGGGGAAACCTGGTTTGTACGGAGTACAAACCTTGGATAAAATATAAAGTTTTACCTGAAGGGTAAATCCTGTCAGGGTAAAGCTTTTCTGAGAAGATAACTTTATGACAGATCTATAGTTTGTGACTTAAACGAAGATTTATAAATAATTCCTCTCCAAGGCATCTAGACTGTTAAATGAAGTTTTATAGAAGGTTTATACGAAGTACAAAATAGGTCTCCCCCTCATGGTTAACCAGCTCTGCTTTTCTACCCCCTGAAGTAAACAATCTCTACTCCTCTAAATATTATATGTTTAGATAAAACGTAAAGTGTTAGTGTTATCTCCCAGACGATACTTAACTCTTACAGAGTAAGATTATAAACCAGAGATTGTGTACCTAGGGTAAATCAGCGAAGCTTCTTAACCTTGCCCTAAGAGAGTGAGGTTTTGTCCGGGGGACAAAACTTTAGTGAGCATTTTCAATGCTCACTCTAGAGTCCGATCATTTATTCAGGAAGTTCAATAGATTTTAATTTCAAAACTTTAAATAAAACATAAAGCATATAAAAGCCTTCAGATAAAACCTTTAAAGTAACACTTCTCAAGTTGAATATTTAAGGGAAAACCTTTCAAAATGATATTTTCTGTGTAGCAGAAAATTTTAGTTAGCATTGTAAATGGTAACTTTATAAGGCGATAACTAAATAGTGAAAATCTATTTATTAAAATCGTTAATGCCCTTCCAAAGCTTCCCCAATATAAGCACCAGCTAGTGTAGCAAAAACAAGTGCTTGAATAGCACTAGTAAATAACCCTAAAAGCATTAATGGTATTGGAACAACAAGCGGAACTAAAGCAATTAAAACGCCTACAACTAATTCATCTGCTAAAATATTACCAAAAAGTCGAAAGCTAAGTGATAAAGGTTTAGTAAAATCTTCAAGAACATTAATTGGTAATAAGAATGCAGCTGGTTCAATATAACGTTTAAAGTAACCCAATCCTTTTTTACGTAATCCAGCATAAAAATAAGCTATAGAAGTTAACAAGGCTAAGGCAACTGTAGTATTAATATCATTAGTAGGAGCTGCTAATTCGCCGTGTGGTAATTCAATTAGTCTCCACGGTAATAAAGCCCCAGACCAGTTTGAGACGAAAATAAAGAGAAAAATTGTACCTAAAAATGGTACCCAGGCTAAATACTCTTCTTCGCCAATCTGAGTTTTAGCTAGATCACGTATAAATTCTGTAATGTACTCAGTTAAGTTTTGAAAACCAGTAGGAATTTTTGTTAAGTTACGATTTCCTAAAAGAGACAATAGAATAATTAAACCAAGAACTACCCATGTAGTTATTAGAACTTGACCGTGTACTTCATAACCCCCAAAATTCCAATAAAAATGTTGTCCAACAGATACTTCGGATACTTCAAATAAAGGATTTTTATAATTAAATCGGTGAATTACACCAAAAGTTTCATTTATTATAACCATATTAGTTAAATTTATTTCTAAATAAGTCTCAATAATTTTTAATATTCTATTAATTAAGTACCAATAGATTATTCTTTATTTAAATTTTTCTAGTAAAAAGCTTAAGTGTCCATTTTCTTTGCAAAGCAATAAATAAGTACTAAAGATTGTTTTTACTTTTCAGGTAAAATTTCGTAATAATTTTTTGTATAAATTCTATTTTAAGTTACTAGTAAATTAGAAACCCTTTTTAACGAAGTGCTCAAAAAATAAAACACTGAGGGATTTATTTTATCGGCGTAGCAAGTAAAGCAAAAAACTTGCAGGATTCTTCGAAAATAAATTTATAAATAATAAACCAGAATAAATAAATTTTAATATAATTTAGAATGAAGGTTGCATTTAAGGTTAACAAGCTTTGCTTGTTTACTGAGGTATATACCAAGTACAAACCTGAGATAATACTTTAGTTAGCATTGAAAACACTAACTTTAGGAAGAGGAAGTTTTTTATCAAAACCTAATTGTTGGCCTAGACGTATTGATTCTAAAAAACTATTTAAAATTAGTTGTAAAGAAGCAACAGAATCATCATTTGCTGGTATAAAAAGATCAGCTAAAGTTGGATTACAGTCAGTGTCTAAAATAGTAATACTTCTTATGCCTAATTTTTGGCACTCTCTAACAGCATTCATTTCTTCTAATTGGCCAACTATAATTACAATATCTGGAATAGCAGCCATATTCTTTAGACCACCCAAATATTTTTGTAAGCGATCTTTTTCTTTTTTACATGAAGCGGCTTCTTTCTTCGGTAGACTTTTTAGCTCTCCATTTTTTTCTCGCGCTTCTAATTGATTCAATTTTGCAATTGAGCTTTTTATTGTTTTCCAATTTGTTAGCATTCCGCCTAACCATCGTTGATTTACATAGTAAGAATCACATTGTAATGCAACTTTGGCAACCAGTTTAGTTGCTTGTTTTTTTGTTCCGACAAATAAAATTTTCTTACCTTGCGCAGCAGAATCAGTTAAGAATTGATTTGACTTTTTTAGGTGATAATAAGTTTGAATTAAGTCAATAATATGAATTCCGTTTCTTTCCGCATAGATGTATGGAGCCATTTTAGGGTTCCACTTTCTTGCTTGATGACCAAAATGCATACCTACTTCAACCATTTCATCGATGGTAGTTACCATAATTTAAAATTACTCCTTATTTTACTATTGGGTTAACCTACATTCTACAGCTTACAATACGTCAGTTAAGAACTTGTTTATGAGCTTTATAGTACTGCCTTCCTAAATTAAAAACTTTGTTTTTAATAAAGTTTTGTCCCCCGGACAAAACCTCGGTAAACAATTGAATGAAGAAAGTTTCTTAAACACCCACGTAGAAGTTTCTCTAAACTACGTTCTCCCTAGAAGGAAGTAACTACGTTAGTAGTAAGGTTAATAAGCTTGTACTTCTTTACCACCAGAGAGGTAAGCCTAATTTACATTTTCTAAATTTAAAGCTTTGGTTTAAATAAAGTTATCCCTAACCCTGAAAGGGTAAGATTAACAAGCTTCGCTTGTTTACCCAAGCTTTGTCTGAAAGTGTCCCCGAGGAGAGCGTAGGCGTCTAGTTTATGCAAAGCATAAACTTCGATGAACGAACTTTGCTTACTAACCTCGCCAAAATTTTTAGACAAAATTGTCGATCATGCCCCGAATCTTTATCACAGACTTGTGATTTGCGATAAAGTTTCTAAATTAAAAACGAAATTTTTAATAAAGTTTCGTCTTTCAGACGAAACCCCCGGTAAACAAGCGAAGCTTATTAACCTTACTCTGAAAGTTTCCCCTCACCCTGAAAGGGCAAGGTTAACAAGCTTCGCTTGTTTACCCGGGGGGGAAAACCTTGGTTTGTACAAAGTACAAACTTTGGAGTTAGGGGTGAGGCTTCCCTGAAGGCTTCGTCTGAAAGACGAACCTTTGTTACAAGCGAAGCTTGTAATTTAGGGAACCTTTATCACAAATCTCTGATTTGTTATTTAGACAAAACTTTATTAAAGACTTTATTTATAATCAAAACCAAGCAAATATATTGCTTTACCCTCATAGCAGGTAAAATAAAGGTAAAACACGTATTTTTTTATCTTTGCTTTGTTCAGAATATCACATTCGACTTTTAAGGTACAACTTTTAAGGGAAGCCTCATTTTTAAGGGGTAAGGTTAATAAACAAAGCTTATTTACCAAAGTGTATGCTAAGCATCAACTATGTTTTTTTTCAGTTTACATCTGAATTAAACTAAGATTTTATTAAAGTCCTTACAGCCTCCGTTTAAGAGAGTAACTACGTTAGTAGTAGGGTTAACAAGCTTTGCTTGTTAATACCCCTGGCCCCCTAGGGAAAACTTTAAGGTAAATCCCTCACCCCTTCAGGGCAAGCTTAACAAGCTTTATCTAAGAGATAACACTTTATTAAAAATTCTGTGTTTAATTGAGGGGTAAAATCAAACAACTATGTTGCTCTATGAGATAAAGGTAAGACATTTACAATGAGACGCTCTTTTCAATATAATTAAAGCCGTTATGAAATTTAACTTTAATTATGAACTGGCAAAACGCCTAAAATTACTTCTTAAATAAAATAACCTTATACTTACCTTCAGTAAAAATAATTATTAGATAGCTTTGAAAAAGCAAGTACTTTTAAGACGACATATTAATCTAAGAAAAGTAACGACTAAAATTATTAGTTCATATTGATTTATATAATTTGCATTTTAACAAAAAAAAGCTAACTGAGCTAGACCAATTACGGGCTAATTCAGCAATTACTTTTTTTTGTAATGAGAAAAATTTATTAATATTAAAATTTTAAAACTTGATACAAAGTTTCGAGGCGCGATAAAAGTTTTCTAAATTAAAAACTTTGTTTTTAATAAAGTTTTGTCTTTCAGACAAAACCTCGGTAAACAAGCTAAGCTTGTTAACCTTGCCCTGAAAGGGTGAGGGGGGGGAAACCTTGGTTTGTACAAAGTACAAACTTTGGAACGCAATAACCTTTTCGCTTCGCGGAAACCTAAGCTATCCACTTTATTAGTAGCAAGGTTGATAAGCTTTGCTTGTATACCCCCGCCCCCGAGGGTTTTTGCGAAACAGAAAACTTTATTAGAAACTTCGTTTTTAATTTAGAAACTTTATAAAAAAAGATTTTCTCATAAAAACTTTATAAAAAAATCTTCGATCGCGCCTCGAAACTTCCAGACAAACCCTAACCCTGAAAGAGCAAGGTTGAAAACCTCTGCTAAACAAGCGAAGCTTGTTGACCTTGCTCTTTCAGAATGATATTGTTCATTTAAGGAGATTGCAGTCAGATTAATAAACTCTGCTTATTTACCAATTTAGTTTGTGTACAGCACAAATTTTGGCAAGTAGGCTTTAAACTTAGAAGATTTCGCTTATTTGCCCATGCGTAACTTAGAATTGTCGTTTTAAGAAATACTTATGTTTAAAGGATTAAGTATTATTTTTTCATCATTATTGAAAAAATATTCTTCCAAAATTCTGGATTTTTAGTCTTCTTTCTGCTCTCTAGACTTCCTGGACCATAAAAACGAGGAGAACCCGTTCCGGCTGGAATTAAATGGCCTAAAATAACGTTTTCTTTAAGACCCCGCAAAAAATCAGTTTTCCGTTCAATTGCTGCTCGAGCTAATATACGTGTTGTCTCTTGAAAACTAGCAGCAGAAATAAAGCTTTCAGTTTCTAATGCGGCTTTTGTAATTCCAAGAATGACAGGCTCATATTCAGCTTTTTGCGAATCTATACCGTTATTAACCATTTCAATCCAACTTAAATTAATTAATTCTCCACGTAATAAGCCACTTCGACCACCTTCTATAATTTTTACTTTTGAAGTCATTTGTCTAACAATTATTTCAAGGTGTTTATCTGCGATAGTAACACCTTGCGATTGATAAACTTTTTGAACACCATCTATGAGTAATTGTTGAGTCTTTTCTAAGCTTATTCGAGCAGCATCTCGAGGGATATATATTTTTGTATACTTCCTGAAGAAGACATGTAATTTATAATTTAAATTTTCTGATAAGATTTCACCTTCTTTTGCTTGTCGGGCCTCAAAAAGTTGTTCAATTCTTGGTATTCCTTGGACAATATCACCAGTTTTCAAACGTTGGTAAAAAAGTGTAAGAAGCGGGGAGTTTTTTTCCACAAAATCACCATGATGAACATAAAAAATACCTTTTGAGGAAAATAAAATGGGTTGTGCTTTACGTAGAATAACTTTGGACTTATCCACTTGAATTATTTGCCCAGAGTCAGGTATTGATAAATTTTCTGCAATTTGTTCTCCATATCGTACTAGTTTACCGACAAACGTAGAGGGTATCTTTTCATTTGTACTAAAACAAAGTTGATCTTTTTCTGTTAAAAAAAAGCAACTTTGTTTTCCGAGAGAGTCTGACTTTATCTCTGTGATTTCACCATGATAAGGGGAAAAGAAATCCGTTAAACTTAAAGGATTATTAGTAAAAATATAATTTTGAGAATGTAAAAGTACTCTTGTATTTGTAAATTGCGTAGTTTTATTTTTTAGCGCAGGAACCATAAAACTTGAGTTATCAATGTTACGAAATACTATAAATTCTAAGTGATTAGTTTGATAAAATAATTCTAAATATTTTAAAAAATTATTCTTATAATTTGTACTTAATCTTTGTTTAAATATCACAACTTTCAGATTATTTGTAACTACTTTTTGTTTTTTAGAACTATAATCACGAACGATATTACCTAATTGAGATGTTTGTAAAGTTAAAAATTCCTGGTCGTTCACCAAGGGAGTTCGCATCCTGCTTCTAATTAAACTAAGAGGTGACAAAAGTTGTTTTAAGTTTAAGTCCACTTTTGCTATTTTAAAAGGGAATATTTTTGGAATATTTAATAAAATAAAAAATTCAAAAATATTGAGTTGCTTAGTAACAAACGTTTGCTTAGAATTTTTGAAGCGAAGTGAAGAATTAATTTGTAAGTCAGCAGAAGGAAAGGAAGAAAAAAGTTTTGTTTGAACTTGTTTATTAAACCAAGTAGAATTTGTTAAGATTCCTATAGAATTCGAAGGATTAGAAACTATTCCTCGCTGATTATTTTCTGAGAGTAATTGTTTGTAATATTTAGGCTTAAAAATAGAATACTGCTTTACTTTTCGGATTAAGATACAAAAACTAGGCGTAAAAAAATTAGGGAAACCTGGTACTTTTAATGTGTTGGGTAAGGTTTGGCTAATTAATTGTTTAGGTAGAATACTCTGAAATATAAATGAATTTATATCGAAACAGGCAATTTGAGTAATTGGTCGATTGTTTAAGCTTCTCAGGTTTTTTAACTTCAGATCAGATTTTGCTAAATAAAGAGAGTTACTTTTCTTAGGTAGATCATCTTTTTCTATTTGAAGGGCCGAATACGTTCGGTCTATTTTAGAATTTTTAAAGTATTTTAAATTTAAGTTATTACCACCTCGTGCAGAATTTCCGTTTGTTAAATCTAGTCTGTCAGTAGTAGTTCTTTGACTTAATGTTCTTCTATGCGAAGCCTTTATCGTTGCCGGTAAAGCTTTTCCTGAAAGTAAAAACTTTATTAAAAGCGGAGCTTGTAATTTAGCAATGGGAGTATTAAAATTTATGTTTTTGTTTTGAACAAAACCAGAATAGCGCTGATTCTTATTTTTTATATAATAAACTTTATCACAAGCGAGTGTTACATAGAAACCAAGTTGGATACAGTTAGGTATTCCTTGTTTCACTAAATCAATTTCTCTCGATGTAAAAATATGTAATTTAAGAGATTTTCTTTCTAGAATAAGTTTGTTGAGAGAAAGACATTTGTGTAATTTAAATAAGAAGAAGTTTAAATGTTTACCATCTAAGTTTTGACGTGAAGGTTGTGTCATATCATCTACCAGAGAAGATGTTTGTCTATTTCCTTCTAACAATGTTTGTCCTAAGGGGGATAAACCTGACGCCAACTCCGTTGGTGTGTTGGATATAGGAAATTCTTCAGTAAATTTTTGTAAATTTAGTTTAAGCCTTAAAGATAAATTTTTTTCTTTTACTTGAAAAGTACTAAAGTAGCATTTATAATTATTGCTCAAGAAGAAAGGAATTGATATGCATTCTATACGAGTAACGTGTTGGTCAAATTCAATATTATCGATAAAAGAAGACCCAGGTTTAAGGATTTGCTTATGATAATTTAGAAAATCAGCTTTATTTTGAGGGAAATAGACCCAACCAGATTTTATTCCAATTTCAAGAAGATCATTATTCGATGACTTTTCATTAGAAAGAAAGAATTCAGTCTTAGATAGTTGAGCTTTTCTAAAAAATTTCTGAGTAAGCAAATTATTGGAATTATCCAATTGTCGTATTTGAGAAATAAGATCTAATTGTGATACTTCATCGCGTCTTAAACATGTGGTTAAAATAGAGTTTTTAGGAGTGAATGAAAATGGAGAATTTATAAATGGTACTTTTGGTTTTAAACTTGTATGATGCTCTTCATTTAAGAAATCTTTATGAAATTTATATTCTTTAAATTCAAGAAACCAACTTAATTTATAAAAGTCAATTTGGTTTCCAAGGTTTTTACTTTGTACGAAAGAGGTTTTCGAGGCACGATCAGAGATCGTAACCACGGATCCACCTTGGGGATTTCTTCCTAAATTAAAAACAGGGTTCTGAACAAAGTTTTGTCCAAGGTTTGTACTTTGTACAAACCAGGTTTTCCCCCCCTGGGGGAAACTTTCAGACAAAGCTTGGGGCAAACTTGATATTTTTTGTAATTTATTGAAATTATTCGAATAATTTTGTTTAAAAGGTAATATTCTATAATTTTTAAGATATTTCCGTTTCACTAAAATATAGGGATTTCGACGAAAAAGAATAGCTTTAATTGGTAAGGTCACTCTATCTTTGAAATCCAAGCTATCTTTGAAATCCAAGAATTGATTAGAAAGTAAAGTTTTCAATCGGTAAATTTCACAAAATGAAGATTTTAAGGGTGAATTAACTAATTCTTCCCTTTTTGAGAAAATTTCCTTCTTAAAAGAATTTGGGATTAAGCTTTTTGTTGTCTTAATCGAAAGTGATTTTGATTTTACGGGTTTATTACCAATTTTAGTATACGCACTTAAATTGGTATTTGATTTTAGTTGTAACCAACCGCTCATTTTAGATGAGAAATTAATAATTTTTCCTTGTGAATTATATTTCGATAAAAGTGGGAAGTTATTATTAATCCACTTTTTTGAGGATTTTTGAAGAAATTCTTTTAAATTTACTTGACTAAGCCCAAATAATGAAAATAGGGTGAATCCTATATGAGTAGGAATAACAAAAGTCTTAAGATCTAATTTATAAGTTTCTTCTGGAATCCAAAAAATTTGGCCACCATTATTATCTAAATATAAGGGATCATGGAAAAGTACTCCCCCTGTTTGAGTTTTATAATTTTTCGGGAAAATTTGAAGATACAATAATCTTTTTAGATCTTCTGAATTACTAAGCTCTTGTTTCAAAGAAGTAGATAAGAAAAATAAGTCAGTTTTGTTTCTTGAAAGAGATACTTTATTTTTAACCCAATTTTGCTTAAAATCCCAATTTTGCTTTGAATCTAAATGGTATCCAGGATAAAGACCAAGTTCTCGTTGAATGCTTGAGGTCGACGAAAGCGTTGAAGCATGTAATGATTGTTTTTTAGAAGTAGAATACAATTCTACTTTTTTATTAAAGCTTTTAGTTAAATCAAGACTTAGGTCTTTGTTATTCCAAAAAGTTATAAAATAGCCAAGTTGGGAATAAGAAACTGTTCTAACACTAAAAGATAACAAAGTCGAACTTAAAGATAAATTTTTTCTAGGTAGAAGATCTCCTGAATTCTGTAATAATCCAGAAGTTCGCATTTTCCTTAAAGATAAGGCTAAAGGTGCATTTTGTGAATTGTCGTAACGCTTTTTTAGTTCCGTAAAAGATTTTAGTCTTAGAATTGAATTTTTATTTAAAATTGGATTTTGAATAAGTAAGGGTTTCCGTGAAGCAGAAGCGTTCTTGCGATCTTTGATTACCCCTGGGGCTGAAAGTAGGTTTTCAGGAATATTATAAGCGGGTTCTTCACCTTTACCTAAAAACAAAGTAGGTTGAAGTTTTACTTGAGAAGTAAAACCAAGAGGTAACCGAAATAACTTTTTCTTATTATTTTTGTCTAAAAAACCAGTATAGGGACTAATAACTAAAATCTGATTAATAACAGAGCTTGAATCTATTAAGTCACCAGGCTTAGGGAAAAAAGATGTTGGGACCATTGTTTGGTAGATTTTTCCAGACAAAATCCAAATAGAACCCAGCTTTTGTGCAATTCGAGTTACATTCTCATAATCGTCTTCACCGTCATCGTCTTTACCTACTTCTACACTTAAAAAAACATCGTCAAAGAAAACCTGACCTTCTAATTCCGAATTCAAATTATACTTTGCTTGGATTCGTTGATTGGTTTGAGTTGAAATTGAAGAAAATTCTGCTATAAGCTGTTTTTCAAGGACAAATTCTCCTTGACGAACAAATAAAATAGTAGAAGATGGTATTTGAAATTGATGTTTTAAACTAGCGGATGTAACGTAAAAATCACCTTCAGTTTTCGTAAGGAAGGCTATTTTTCCATGAGGTGTCCTAATAAGAACTCCTTGTAAGAATTCTGTAAAATTTATAACCCCGTTAAACGGTGCTCGAATCTCTGTCATTAAATCACCTGAAAATACTCCTCCAGTATGAAAGGTTCGCATAGTAAGTTGTGTTCCCGGTTCCCCAATTGACTGAGCTGCAAGAATACCAACCGCTTCACCTAGAGAAACTAGATTACCATGAGCTAAACTCCAACCATAACATAATTGACAAATGGAACTCCTTGCTTGACAAGTTAATGGTGATCTAACAAGAACTTTTGTTTTTAATTTGGCAATTTGTTCTGCTAAAGTCAAAGAAATTTCCTGATTCTTACTTGCAATTAACTTACTTTGAGGTAAGTTAAGATATTGTTTTGCAGAAAGTCCGGGTGCTTTAGATAAGGCTACATTTTGGATTACTATATTTTTGTTATTAGTAAGACTTAAATTTTGTTTCGTATTAAAATTTTGTTTTAAAGAGGTTATCGGTTGGTTAGTTAGTATTATTTCATTTGTGGCTTTTAAATCCGTATAAATATCTTCTGCTAAAACTCGGCCTAGTAATCTATTTTGTAAAGATAGTAGTACTTTCTGGCCTTCTGTCATATCACTTAGGAAAATACCACGCTGAGTTCCACAATTCACTTCGCAAACGATAACATGTTGAGAAACATCAACTAGTCTACGCGTTAAATAGCCAGAGTTAGCTGTTCGTAATGCAGTATCTACAAGTCCTTTACGTGCGCCATAACAAGAAATAACATATTCTGTTAAAGTAAGTCCTTCTCTAAAATTACTTCGAATCGGAAAATCAATAATCTGACCTTGAGGATCTGCCATTAAGCCTCGCATACCAACTAATTGACGAACTTGGGAAACATTACCACGCGCCCCTGAGAAAGCCATCATATAAACCGGGTTTAAGATATCAGTTGCTCTAAAATGTTGAATAACATTTTGTTTTAACGTTTCACTTGTTCGATGCCACGTATCAATAAGTTGTTGAAACTTCTCAACAGCAGTTAAATGCCCTCGCTTATATTCAATTTGTGCTGAAGTAACTTGTAATTCAGCTTCTGAAACTAGTGTTGCTTTACTGGGAGGTATTTTTAAATCATCAAGACTAATTGAAACTCCTGCTTGTGTCGCATACTCAAAACCTACATCTTTCAAATTTTCAACTAATTCAATCGTAAATTGTTCACCGCAATTAACTAAAGACCATGAAATAAGGGACTTTAGTCTACCTTTATCAAAGCAGCCATTAAAAAAAGATAAATTTGAAACCATTATTTGACTCCCTTCTCAATTTTTTAAGAATTTAATTTTTTATTACGTCAGAAAAAACTACTAACTGTTTTATCTTAGTTTACAAATGTAGTGAGCCCTTTAATTTATTACATCTAAAGTTAAAAGAAACACTGTGTTTTATTCTAGGGATAATCTGAAACTTTTTCTCACTGATAATTTATCTAATTTATAAACTGTATCTAAATACTTTATACAAGGCAAAAATAAAATATTTAGAGATCTCCACTTAAGTGGAGAGTTTATAATTCTGGATATTTATTTAGGGTAAATAAGCAAATCTTATTAACCTTACTATGGTGTAGTAATACAATTACTAGTCTAGGTATTTCTTTGTTTGCGAGGCGCGATGTTTCCCTCACCCTGAAAGGGCAAGGTTAAGAAGCTTCGCTTGTTTACCCTAAATTACAAGCGAAGCTTGTAACAAAGGTTCGTCTGAAAGACGAAGCCTTCCCCTAAACTTTTCAGATATTACGTAAAACAGCCGGTTTTATACCATACATAAAGCTTTCGGGATGATGAAGTTAAATTCTTCATTTAAAAATGTTGTCGATAATATTACAAATAGTTACTTCTCTAGGATAATCTGGTTCACTAATACTCGGCCAACCGTTGTTCTAATAAATTGATTTTTCTCCACTAAATATTTATCAAAATTACGTTGATATTTAAAATATAAAGTACTGATATTCCCAAAACAATCAATTCTAATTTCTAATGGTTTCTCAATTAAATTACCTGTCTCTAAATGACCCGACCATCGTACCCAAATTGGTGCGTGTAGTGCAATTTGTTTTTTATTAAAAGCTTTTAACGCCTCCTTTAAATCGACAAAGTATTGACCTATTCCATGTAATGCTCGTGAGTTTGCAGTTGTTAAGTAATAACAACCTAATACCATATCTTGACTTGGTATAAGAATTGGT
>ENA-OBIO01000577-OBIO01000577.1-metagenomes-genome-assembly--contig:-NODE-577-length-18358-cov-4.11069_pt1 | contig 18358 bp, 18 predicted proteins | sample MGYA00153383_OBIO01 | MGnify analysis MGYA00153383 | reverse complement strand
GGGCCGATCAGAGCGGTAACCGTTCCAGGCCAGAAATCGAGAGAGACATTTGCCAAGGCGTGCTTCTCGCCAAACCATGCATGAACACCGCGGGCTTCCAAGCCAACCCCCAGAGCGTTACTACCTGGTGCCTTTGGCGTACGTGCCGCAGAGATTTCCGAGAGCGAACCCTTTGAGGCTGTTGTTTCCATCTCATCTCCTTGATTCTCGTCTGACTCAATCGCCATTACTTCATACCCACTTTTCGGTTTCCAAGGAGACGAGCGGTCGTGAAAAGTATGACAACAATTATTAGCAAAACCAAGATGCCCGCCCAAGCACGTGTAATAGATTCAGGAGTTCCTGCCGAAAAGGCCTGCCAGATGTAGTTTGGTAGCGAGCCAAGTGAGCCGTTAAAAACGTTGTAATTCTTGGTTCCACTACCACCCGTGAGTAGGAGGATTGGAGCAGTTTCCCCGGCAACGCGGGCAACTCCTAAGATCATTGCGGTAATCAAACCACTGCGGGCAGCTGGTACTACTACCAGCACAACTGAACGCCATTGAGTCCCCCCGAGGGCTACTCCAGCTTCTCGCAAATCACTCGGAATCAACTTAAGTACCTCTTGCGAAGTTCGGGCGACGGTTGGGATCATCAAAATGGCGAGCGCTAAAGAGCCCTGAATTCCGTTGACAGTTTTGGTAAATGGAATCAAGATCGCCGCATAAATAAAGAGGCCAGCGACGATTGATGGCACACCTGACATCGCTTGTACTAAGAACTCGATGGGGCGAGTAAAGCGACCACGGATTTCAGTCAGATAAAGCGCGGTCAAGATCCCGATTGGAACGCTGATGAGCATCGCCACGATAACCAACAAGAAAGTCCCAATAATCGCGTGGAGCAGCCCGCCTTGACTCACGGGGTCAGTAAACGAGTTCGAGTGCATATCTTTGGTAAATAAAGTCCAGTGCAGACCATGGTGGCCACGGATCCAGACAGTAAACAAGATGCTAACTATCGGAGTAACCGCGATGGCGATCGCAGTAGTGACGAGCCCGCGGAACAAGCTATCCACTGCAGCTGGTCGACCAGCTTTTAGAAAACTAACTACAAAATCAATTACAAGATAGGCGACGAAAAAGATCGCTGCGTAAGCCAGTTTGCCTTTAAGGGGCGTTATTGCGACCAAGAGGAAGGAGATCAGGGCAGCTCCCGCAATAATCCCGGCAGTCTTGCTGCGATCGAGCGGTGAAGGTGCCCAAGGCCTGCGTGGCTCTGGTGTGATTACTTTTTCAACCGTTGACATTAGCGACCGCTCTTTCCGGTGCGAGCAACAATGAGATTGGCGGCAGAGTTAACAATCAAGGTCAGAATAAAGAGGACGAGCCCGGCGGCCATCAGCGCCTTAATCTCTTCGGGTGAGGCTTCGCCAAATTTCAAAAGAATCATAGATGCGACATTTCCACCCGCGCTAAACAGAATATGCCAATTGACCTGATAGACGATATTGAGCACGGTATAAACAGCAACTGTTTCGCCCATTGCTCGACCTAATCCGAGCATGATGCCACCGACTATTCCAGAGCGGGCATATGGAAAGGCGACAGCGCGCAACATTGCGAAGCGAGTCCCACCCAGTGCATAGGCGGCTTGCATACGATCAAGTGGGGTCTGAGAGAATATTTCGCGAGAGATAGATGTCACTATCGGGATGATCATTACCGCGAGCACCAGCCCCGCAATAAATGGCGAGCGCGTCACATAGGGAGCCGGTAACTTAAAGAGGGGAATCCAAGAGAAATACTTATTGAGCAACTTTGCCCAATATTCCCCCGAAGCCTCTAGAACAAAGAAGCCCCAAAGACCGAACAGCACTGAGGGAAAGGCGGCCATGAGGTCGATGGCAGAGACCATAATTTTCTTGATTGACTCAGGTGCATAAAAGGTCAGATAAATGGCAGCACCAACGCTGATCGGGACTCCGACTACTACAGCGATGACAGCTACCACCATGGTGCCGATTAACATCGCAGCAATTCCAAAGTGCGAGGCCTTTGGATCAACCTTGCCTGCATCGTTGACAACGGCTTGCCAATTACTACTTGTTAAAAAGTGAACTCCCTGCGTTTTGAGAGTGTTGTAGCCATTAAATAAAAGGAATATCAAAATCAAACCCAGGATAAGAAGTGAGGAGAGACCGCCGATGGTGACTACGCCGCGAAAGATACGATCAGAGAATCTGGGCCTCGTAGTAATTTCGCGCTTTTCAGGGATCCCCGTGGGGCTCTGAATTAGTGTTGAACTCACTGGGGAATCTTTAACCCTTTTGGGCTGCAAAGAATGGAGTCAAGGTGTCTAGAAGGTGAACGAAAGGTGAAATCCACACCTTCCGAGGAAGTGCCATAAGGTTCGGGGATGGGTAGTGAAGCGCCAAATCTGATCTGGGTCGATTGTGAGATGACCGGATTAAATCTAGAGAAAGATGTTTTGGTCGAAATTGCAGTCCTCGTCACCGATTCTCAGCTCAATATTCTGGGCGAAGGGGTAGATCTGGTGATACACGCTCCCAAAGAGGCGCTCGACGGCATGGATGATTTTGTCCGAGAGATGCACACTAATTCTGGGCTTATCACCGAGATTGCGGAGGGCGTTACCCTCGCCGATGCCGAAAAGCTCATTCTGGAGTACCTCAACAAATATGCCCCTGTGGCTGGGAAGTCCCCGCTCGCCGGCAATTCGGTTTCGGTCGACCGCACCTTTATCGCCCGCTTTTTACCCGAACTCAACAATTACCTCCACTACCGCACCGTCGATGTTTCTTCGGTCAAAGAGCTGGCTCGACGTTGGTACCCCAGGGTCTACTTCGCCTCTCCCAAGAAGACCGGTAACCATCGCGCTTTGGGCGATATCCGAGATTCGATCGAAGAGTTGGAGTACTACAGAAAGACAATTTTTATCCCTAACTAGACTCCCTCGGGAAAATGTAGCCACATTTATTTGATAATGTAGCCACATGGAAATAGGCATTAGAGAGTTGAAGGATCGTCTCTCCGAGATCCTGCAACGGGCTGGCTCAGGTGAAGAGATCATCGTTACTCATCACGGCCAACCTCTATGCCAGATTGCGCCTATCGAACCGTCTCCTTTTGAACTTCCTGATTTTCTCAAGCGGGCGGCAGCCGAAGGTTGGCTCAAGCCGGCGACCACCAGCGGGTTTAAGAAGATAAGGAGATTTACAGCTAAGAAAGGTAGCCCAAGTATCGAAGAGTTATTGCGAGAAGGGCGAAGGGACCGCTTCTCTTGAGCCTTCTATACATCGATTCAAGTGCTTACCTGAAACGATATTTTGCCGAGGAGGATTCTGACCAATGCGAAGAAATCATCAGCAGATTCACGCATCATTGCATTTCCAATATTGGGGTAACTGAAATCTTCATCACGCTCGGCAATCGGTTGGGGGCTCGTGACCACCTCTTGGCATCAAGACTCTTTGAGGCAGAGCTAGAGGGGCTCAATGTAATTGCCTTCGACGACCAGATCTCATCAGATGCGGCGAGCGTCTCTGGAGGCAAAAATCTAGGCACTTTGGATTCGATTCACATCGCCTCAGCACTAAGATTCAAAAGCCAGGACATAACCTTTCTGACTTACGACCGCTCACAGGGCTTGGCAGCAAAGAGGAGTGGTCTCAAGACCCTTGGGGCAGTCTGATGGCAACTGGAGTGAAATTCTTATTAAGTCCCATTTACAGTAGAATTTTCACTACATGGTGGTCGTAGCTCAGCTGGTAGAGCACTCGGTTGTGGTCCGAGATGTCGCGGGTTCGAGCCCCGTCGATCACCCCACCTTTTAGTAGTACCTGCAAGTCCCTTATCCGCGGTAGTTGGTAGTCAGGAGATAGTTGTGTCAGAGATGATCTTTGATGTCGTAATCGAGATACCTGCGGGCAGTCGCAACAAGTACGAGATTGATCACCGCACTGGTGAAATCCGACTTGACCGCATGCTCTTCACCGCCACCCGATTCCCCCACGACTATGGCTTTGTGAAGAACACCCTCTCCCTGGATGGCGATCCATTAGATGCGCTGGTAATGCTTGATGAGCCAACATTTCCAGGTTGTATCGTTTCGTGCCGCGCCGTTGGAATGTTTCGCATGGTTGATGAAAAGGGCGGAGACGATAAATTGCTCTGTGTAGCTGCTGGAGATATTCGGAAGAACGGGCTGCAAGATCTCGCCGATGTTGCTTCTTATGAGCTAGATGAAATCAAACACTTCTTCGAGGTTTACAAGACACTAGAACCGGGCAAGCAAGTCCACGGTGGAGATTGGGTTGGCACCGTAGCCGCAGAGCAAGAGATCAACAATTCCTACACGCGTTACAAAGATCACCCTTAGGGATTAAATTTAGAGGCAATCTACGCCTGTGGAGCACTTTGCCTAGCCCTATCGTGCGCTGATAGGGTCTGCTCCGCATAGAAGTTTTCTGCGTTGTTAGCTCAGTTGGTAGAGCAGGTGACTCTTAATCACCGGGTCGGGGGTTCGAGTCCCTCACAACGCACTTTTTTGAACGTAAATTCTCACCGAATACGGTGAACTCATCCCCTCCCTTGTTCCCATTCCTTTCGGCCCTTCGATTCAATCGACGCCGCACTTCATTACTCAGCACGCATACTAGAAGCGTGTGAAGAGAAACGATTTATTGCCCGTCGTGTGATGATCAGTGCGAGTGGGGATATCGGGTTGGCTGACCCAGGTGCGTTGGGATTGGCTGTCGCAGCAGCGCAAGCTGTCGCTCTAGTGGGAATGCCAGAAGCAAGAATCATTTTGTCGGAAGTAGTCACATATTTAGCAACGTCCCCCAAATCAAACGCTACATATTTGGGTTTCGAATCTGCGAGATGCTGAGGAAACTCTGAATTCTTAGAGAGCGCCACCAACTCCCTTAGAGGCTCTTCGATAGCCGATCCAAAGGTCGGGAAGGCATGGATGACGGCATTCAATATGGTGAGCGGAATTTGTGCCCTTATTGCCAAGGTTAATTTTGCCATCCATTCATCGGCATGAGCTCTGATCGCAGCAGCTCCCCTGCCGAACCAGCACCTAGAACAACGACGTCAAAAAGTTTCATTTTTTCACGTTACGCCCTCAAACTTGCCCTGCTCTACGACCAGCTTTAATCGATCGAGTGTCGCTGCTAATGCCTGCGGAGCCCACCTGAACTCATAATCTGCATACAAGCGAAGAAGAAAAGGAACTCTCCCGTCATATGAGGAAATTACCTTCGTCGAATTTTCGTCGATTGGGAAGAGTTCGTACCGCCACCGACTTGGGGAAAGGTTGTTCCAGGCAAGTAATTCATCGCTCTTGTATTCAACGACCTTATTGAATTGTCTGTATGGAATACCAAACTGCTTCATTCCCGCGCCAAACTTCGACCCTAGAACCAACTCAGTAGGTCCCTTTATCTTGCCCTTTATCATTCCCGAACCGTCGATCTCGGGATGGCGATAAGGATTATCTATAACTGCAAAGATCTGATGTGCGGGGGCATCGATTACCACTCTCGCCGATTTAACTCGGTCGATACCCGAACTGATTATCTGTGCTTTCATTTTCACCACCCTCCTGTAACTCTAGAGGGTTGCAGCGGCGCTACCCTCACTTCTTCAACTTTGTAAGTTAAAGGAGAGTAAATGCTTCGCAATCAAAGAGGCGTGCATCCGAATCCCGGGAATCGTCGCGCCTGCAGCCCTGATCAACTAGTGGGTAGCGCCTTCTCTGAAGTAGCCTCTGGTTAACAACGAAAGGAAAATGCAGTGTCAATACGGTTCAAAGGAAATATCGATTGACCGTGCGTACGCTCTTTCGTAATGCACAGTGCTGGTCTGCTGGAATAGAAATCTTCGACGGAATCCTGGTTAAGGATGGAATTATCACCGCTATTGGTGAAGATGCTCTTGCCTCTAGATATGACGAGGTCATCGATTTAGACGGCGCTTTTTTAGCACCAGCATTTCTCGACGGACACGCACACCCAATATTTGCAGGACGCGAAGCGGCCGGCCCGAAGATAAATAGTCTGGACTCGGTAGAGAAAATAGTCAGAGCTGTACATGAATATGCATTGGAAAATCTCGACGCACCTTGGATTATCGGCGGCGCATATGAAGCGGCCCTCATTGAGGGTGGAGATTTTGATGCACACTGGTTAGATGCCGTTGTTAGTGATCGTCCCGTGGTCTTGCATGCAGTAGATCACCACACGATCTGGGTGAATTCAATGGCGTTAGAAATTGCAGGAATAACCGCAGACACTAAAGATCCAGATGGTGGCAGCATTACCCGCAGGGCCGATGGAACACCGCAAGGTACCTTGCGCGAACCAGAAGCGATCGCTTTAATTCTTGATAAAGCCCCACTCCATAGCGCTCAAAGCGATGTAGCAGCTATCGCCCGTGCGTCAGTGGCGTACCTGGATGCTGGCGTCACCGCCGCCATTGATTCATGGGTAGAAAAGGATATGGCTTTGGCTTATCTAGAGGCAGCCAATACTGGTGAGCTAAAGATCGCCATGAACCTCTCCTTTCTTGCAACACCAGCCACCTGGCGCACGAAAATCAAAGAGTTCAATGGGTTCCGAAAAGAGTTTGAAGCGATTCCAGATCCGACGCTGGTGCTAGCCAACAGTATTAAGTTCTTAGCAGATGGCGCATTATCAGCCGGAACCGCACTATTAATGGATCCATACATTGACAATCCGAAATCATCAGGAATCAAGATCTGGGAGGATGATGAACTACTCAATGCGCTGGTAACTTTTGATGGACTTGGGTACCAAGTTCATATTCACGCCATAGGCGACGCCGCAGTAAAACAGGGGCTAGATGCTATAGAGGCAATGATAAAAGTTAATCCCACGTGGGATAGGCGCCCGGTCATTGTGCACGCCCAGCTTATTCGCGATGATGATCTACATCGCTTTAAGCAGTTAGGTGTCATTGCAAATATTCAACCTCTCTGGTGTTACTTAGATCCAATGAATAAAGAGTTAATCCGTCCCCGTATTGGTCGGGATAGAAATGATCGGCAGTATCGCCTTCGCACGATGCTTAGGAACGGCGCAACGATTGCATTTGGCAGCGATTGGCCTGTCACCAGTGAAATACCATTACGGGCGCTAGCCGTGCCGGTCAATAGAACTAGCCCAGCTAAACCGAGTGGGCAAGGATGGAATATTGCTGAATCGATAACCATGGAAGAATCCCTTACTTGTTATACCGCCAATGTTGCCTATCAACTCTTCCGTGAAAACGAGCGAGGTTCATTAAAGGTTGGAATGGTCGCCGACTTTGTTGTCCTGGATAGAAACCCACTTAAAACTGCACCAGAAGAAGTCGCTTCCATTGCAATCACAGACGTGTATCAAAAGGGAATCAAAGTCCGTTAACTCTTAATCACCAGGGCGGGGGTTCGCGTCCCTCGCAGCATTGCATTGAGCGTGGCTGATTAGCGCCCAAGGCGAAGCGTCGCCTGCACATCATCACCCAGATTAATATTTGCCTTTTTTCGGACCATATCTTTGACTGGCAAGAGATAAGAGCCCTCCTTTGGAAAGAGCGAACTAGTGAATTCCACTCCGCTTATCGCTGCGGTTACAGGAATTACTCCCCAGCCATAAGAAAGCTCCTTGGCAACGACTTTAATTTCATCAGAAATTTCTTGAGGTATCGCAATAAAATGGAAAGGTGAGGGACCTCGCCATTCAAAAAGCACATTTCTAAAAGAAAACTCCAAGAGATACCTCTCGCCTAGTCCCGATAACCCCAAAGATTACTGATGAAGGGGCGCCAGCGTAAAGATGATGCCATTTATCTGTCAGCGTGGAAAATGGCGTTCCATAGTGCTTCGACACTCCTTAAAGGTATTAATGAATACCTGCCACGTCACTGTCCTAAAAACGGTACAACCTAAGAGCAACCTGGAATGATCATCGAGCCCGTTGATGATCGGGGCCACTGCCATCTGCAAGGCGCCAGTGGGTGAAATCAGATTGCCAGGTCTCATTGGACTGCACCGCTTCAAAGCGGGTGATGTAGGCCTTGGTGCGCGAGGTTAGCCGTTCGTTATCTGCACAATCTGCGCTGATAACCACTTTCGCAACTCGTAGGCTGCGTCCACATACATCCCGTGTCCAAAGAATCCATGGATCATTCCAGGCCACTCTTTGAGTGTTACAGAGACCCCAGCGTTCGCAAGCTTCTCACCATAGGCAACACCTTCGTCGCGCAAAACATCATGCTCTGCTAAAGCAATGATCGCTGGTGCAACTCCACTGAAGCGATCTGCCTTCATGGGCACTGCATACTGATTCTGTCGCTCTGCCTCTGGGATATATACCTCCCAGGCCCATTGCATTCCAACTGCCTCTAACCCAAAGCCCACTTGATGATCGAGGTATGACTGACGAGTGAAGTTCATATCAACGCATGGGTAGATCAACATCTGGAAAGCGAGCGCAACATCACCAGTATGCGCAGCCTTCAGCGCAACTGCAGCAGCAAGATTGCCGCCAGCGCTATCTCCACCAACGCCAATCTTATTTGGATCGATTCCAAGTTCTACCGCATGATCACGAACCCAAAGTAGACCTGCATAGCAATCATTAAATGGCGTTGGGAAGGGATGCTCGGGAGCTTTCTGATAGTTAATGCCGATAACAACTGCGCCAGTCTCACTCGCAATATTGGACATCTGTGGTGCATAACGGAGAGTCCAACTAAAGACCCAGCCCCCACCGTGGAAGTAGACGAGCGCTGGAGCATTTGGCTTCACATTTTTTGGCGTAAAGATCACAGCATGAAGATCGGCTGTTGGGCTTGTGAAATACGTATTGCGCTCGATGACATCAGTCGCCATAGGGCCGGCATAACCAAGCCAATCCGCTGAATCTGCTCGCATCTGCTCCAGGGTTGGGTTCTCGATAGGAAGTTCAGCTTCTTTGCGGATCTCGAGCCATGTAATTACCTGAGGATGCAGAGTCATAGGGGAATTCTAAGGCATCCCCCATTAAAGCAAAGAGGGGGAACTATGTCCCGACACATAAAAGAACTATGTCGTGGAACCGGACTCATTACAACGTACTAGAATCATTCTTAATGTGCACTTCAAAGCAGAGGACGCAGCGATGATGAGTTCGGATTCCTCACAGAACGAGAAACCACATGTTGCGGTCATCGGTGGCGGAATAAGCGGTTTAATGTGCGCGAGAACCCTTAGCCAAAAGGGTATGCAAGTTTCACTCTTTGAAGTAAACGCAAAACTTGGTGGGCAGATAAAAAACGTCACTCTTGAGGGACAGATAATTGATGTGGGAGCCGAAGCAATTCACCTCAGTGCTCCAGGGATGAAAGCTTTGCTCGATGAATTGGAGCTGGCGGACCCACTTGTTCAATCTAATCCTGGATCATCCTGGCTCTGGGGAGAGAATGGACTACGCGTTCTTCCATCTGGTGTCGGTCCATCAGGTCCTCGCCACCTGCGGCCAGTTTTAGAGGCAAAAGTGCTCAGCTTGAAGGGTCTATTGCGGGCGGGACTAGAACCTTTTATCCCGAGATCGAAACTAAGCGGAGATGTCGCCGTTGGATCTTTTCTGCGACATCGATTCGGAGGTGAAGTCGCGGATCGACTTTTAGATCCGATCCTAGGAAGTTTGCACGCTGGTAATATTTACAAATTAAGTTTGCGAGCAGTGACACCCGAACTTGCACAGATCGCAACTTCTGGGAAATCAATAATGATTAGCCGTCGAGGACGTAAAAACGCTCCCCCAATGTCATTTGCGACCTGGCCAGAGGGGTTAACAACTCTGGTGATGCGAATGCTGCATGGTCTAGATGTAAACGTAAGAACTGGCACTTCTGTGACCTCGATTAATTCCAAAGGAAATGGGCGATATGAATTAGAACTCACCTCTCACCCACCGATTGTCGTGGATGGGGTTGTACTTGCAGTTCCAGCTCGGATCGCTGCTGACTTGCTCGCAACCCTCGCTCCTGAACCTGCTGAACTGTTGCAAAAGATTCGCTACGCATCGGTTGCTACGACGATATTGGCCTTTCCTAAAGCGGACTTGCAAGACATCGCGGCTCTCTCGGGTAATGGGCTCTTGATTCCATCAAAACAGGTTCGCCTTCTCAAGGCGGCAACCTTCTTGAGCCGTAAATGGTCACACCTTGCGACTTCGAAATTTTATTTTATTAGATTATCTAGCGGGCGAATCGACGAGGATTTTATTGAAAAATTAGATGATGCAAGTCTCGTCGAAAAGTTACAATCTGATTTAAGAGAGGCGACGGGAATCACCACTCCTCCCACGTCTTACTATGTTCAACGTTGGCCAAATGCCCTTCCACAGTTAGAAGTTAACCATCTGGCGCTGATTTCTGAGGTACGGGACGCCTTGAAATCACACCCCGCTATAACCCTGGCCGGTGCTTCTTACGACGGCATCGGGATATCCGCCTGCCTGCGGTCAGGTGAACGAGCCGCACTTGCTTGTGTGGCGAGTATCGCTGAGCGGACTTTTAACGAGTAATAAGAATTTTAGTTTTCTTTAAAGGTTGGTAAGCACAAGCTGGATCCTCACCTAGCGCATCACCAGTTTCAGCGTACGCCCGGGCGCGCGATCCGCCACAAAGATCTGCGTATTCACAATATCCACAGCGACCCGAAAATTCCGACGCTCTAATCTGCCGAAGCAACGGATTGTCCTGATAAATCTCTGCAATGGATGTTGTGAGCACATTTCCCAGAGGTTGTGGAAGGAATCCGGCTGGATAAACTTCACCGTCATATGCGACAAAGACAATTCCTTTACCATCTCTCGTTGAAGTTGTATGTGCGCGAATTCTCTCGGTCGCCGGACCCATTAACTCAAGAAGTTCATTAGCCAACCTCAAGTAAAAATCACTTTTAGGAGCAAGGTCTCCTTCTAATCGCCGCTTCACAACGCGGCGGAAAAATGGGGCTTCTACGGTTCTAATAATGAAACCGTACTGTGACGCATCAAATAAGAAATGAGAAATTTCTTCATGTTCCTCCGGGGATACAGCTTCAGTGATTAAGCCCCGACCAACCTGAACGAGGAAGAATACCTCCCAGATATGGGCACCGGTATCTTTAACGAGGTGTGCAATCTTTGCTAACTCATTTACATTAGATCTCATTACCGTTGTATTAATCTGAACTGTCAACCCCGCGGCTGTGAGTGCTCGAATCGCATCGATTGTTTTTTCAAAGTGGCCGGGAATTCCTCTCACGGATTCATGAGTTTCGGCAAATGCACCATCGAGACTAATGGAGACCGCTTTAACCCCACTTGCTACTATTCGTTCGATCTTTTCGGCATTCAGCGATGGGGTGACCGAAGGAGAGAGGGCCACGGGAATTCCAAGTGACGAGGCATAATCCACAAGTTCAAAGATATCTGCTCGAAGTAAGCAGTCGCCTCCCGTCATCACCAAAATTGGATAAGGACGACCAAATCCAGCAACTTGGTCGATAAAGGCCTTGCCCTCAGGTGTGGTCAATTCCCCCGGTAGCGCTAATGAAGTAGCACTGGCACGACAGTGGTAACACGCCAACTGACAGGCTCGAGTGGTCTCCCAAAAAACGAGCATCGGACGGCGAGAGAAATCTATATGTGAGCCTGTTTGCATGTTTTGAGGGTGAGCCATGCGAACATTTTGCCAGCGAAAAGATCTGCAGCCTTAAATTTTCCGAGTGCCAGCCCTTAATCCAATTAGCTAAGAGCGAAATAATCTGCAGTTTTTGTTCAACCTACGCCCCGCATGGCAAAGATGAAGAATGAATTTGCACCTCGAATCTGCGCTGTCTGTAATCTCAAATTCGCGTGGCGAAAGAAATGGCGGCGTGATTCTGGGATTTTGGAGGCAGTCTACGGGTATTGCCGATATTTACTCGGCGCACCCTTCATCCTTAAAATCCGAGAAACAACGCACAAATGGAAATCAACCCATGTGCCGTGAACAAACTAGACTTTCCAAATGCCGAATCTCATAATTTTTGGATCTACAGGAACCCCAGGAAGCGCCGCTCTCAAGAAATTTCAGGATCAAAGCCTGGCCAAAGTGTCTTTGTCGATCGCGGATTCGCAATTGCTCGAGCGATCTGAGGAATGCATGAATATGGGGAAAGATATATGAAGGCACTTGTTACTTCTGGCCACAAAACCGTTGGTCTAAAAGAGATGCCAATACCAACTTTGATTAAAGGCGAGATTCTAGTTGCGCCAATTTATACTGGAATTTGCGGAACTGATTTGGAGGTCATCAACGGTAATCTTGATCCAGATTTCGTCGTCTATCCAGTAACACTAGGACACGAGTGGGTTGGACGAGTAGTGGCACATGGACCAGATGTCACCAATCCCGCAATTGGTAGCCGAGTTGTTGTCACCGGCGTCATTCCCTGTAAAAAATGTTTTCAATGTATTTCCGGAGCTACAAATCTATGCGTTTATTTTAGTGAAATTGGCTTTAATCGCCCGGGAGCCGCTGCCGAACTCGTTGCGGTTCCAGCCTTCCTTGCTCATATCATTCTAGATTCAGTTTCAATGGAGACAGCTGTACTCGCCGAACCTACTGCTGTGGTCATGCAAGCGTTCATGAAGGCTACGCCTAAAGTCGGAGCAAAAATCTTGATCATCGGTGATGGCACAATCGGGATGATTGCTGCCAGTTTGGCGAAAACATTTAATCCCGAATTTATACACATGCTCGGACTAAAGCCGGGACAAGCAGAACTGGCCAAGAAAGCTGGGATTGATAGTTTTATGACCGATCCAAGTGAGGATCGTTATGACCTCATTTTTGAAGCTGCAGGGTCAGCTGAAAGGATAACTGGCTCGATTAAGCAACTGATTCGTGGCGGAACACTTCTACTTGTTGGGTACCCTGGATTTGGGGTCATGGTTCCATTAATGATTGATAATGTTGTAAATGGCAATTTAAATATCCTTGGTTCGTGGGCTTCGACCATTGCATCCTGGGAAAAGGCGGTTTCGCTGATGAATTCTGGCGAACTCGATCTTTCTTACTTAGTTACTCACAAATTTTCGTTGGATCAATTTGCCATTGCACTTGAAACACTAGAAAATGCACTAGCGCCACGTGGCAAGATAGTTTTGATAATTGGTAATTAAACTATAATTATTTCACTCATCGTAATTCTAGTCATCTATAAGTTAGGTTTTTAAATGTTTCTGTGCAAAGTGTAAAAGTCGAATTCACTTATGCGTCAACGTACGCGACACATGATCTCTGGGGGCACGGCTCCTACGCCATGTAATGCGGCAGCGATCGCCTCTACGCCATCTATTAGGCGCGGTCCCGGACGAACAATGACGGCATCAGCGTCAATAGCCCACACCTGGCAGTTTGGTAATTTATCTAAAATACTTTTAGCTTGCTGCACTGATCCATCTAGACCATAGCCACATGGCGCGACAAGGATGACATCTGGAGCCGCCTTAGCGATCGCATCCCAAGTAACAACGACTGAGTCCGAACCTGAATTGGGTAGAACTGGTATGCCACCAGCAGAGGAAATAATATCTGGGATCCAGTGTCCTGAATTGAACGCCGGTTCCACCCACTCTAAAACAAAGACCGAAGGAGCGGGGAGATTTTCAATTTTTTTGCGAACTTCACTAAGACGACTGCGCAGTTCAAAAATCAACGCTTCGCCGCGTTCTTGCACACCCGCTGCGAGGGCTATAGTTCCAATAGATGCAATGACATCTTCTAGCGTGTGCGGATCAATTTGCAGAATATCTGCATGGCAGTTCAGGCGAGCGACCGCTGCATCGATGTCGCCAACTGGGACAGCACAAACAGCACAAATATCTTGGCTCAAAATCAAATCAGGATCGCATTTCTGCAGGGCCACATCTTCAATTTTATAAAGACTCAAGCCTTGCCTGAATCGTTCACTTACAAATGCACTAATCTCACCTGGGGTTCGAGATGGGTCTACAAATGTGTTCACAACTATCTCTCTACCGACTTTGACCCCCAGAGGCCATGAGCACTCAAAAGTCACCCCAAGTAACTCTTTTTCGAGGCCTAGGTCGCAGATAATTTCTGTCGCAGATGGTAGAAAGGATACGATTCGCATTTCTACGCCTCTGCGATAACTGATACTGAAATTCTAAATCCAGGAATTGTTGCCTCGCTTATGGGATGTTTAGCGCCTTGTCGTGCCGGAGGATTTATTGAAAACCATTTAGCCCACACTTCATTCACCCCTGGGAAATCTGATTCATTAACCAAAATAAAGGTTGCACTTATGACTTTGGAGATTGAAGTTCCGGCCGCTTCTAAGATTGCTGAAACATTTTTGAGGCATTGCTCGGTCTGTTCTTGAATGCTCTGGCCAGCAAGCTGACCCGTAACCGGATCAAACGGTGATTGGCCAGATACATAGACCAATCCCCCTGCCTTTACGGCCTGGCTGTACAAGGGAGATTTTGGAGCGCCTTCGGTAGAAATAAATTCCATTCTGAAATAGTAGAGTATTCTTAGAATTCGATTTTGGAGCGCCTTCGGTAGAAATAAATTCCATTCTGAAATAGTAGAGTATTTTCAGAATTCTCTTCGGTCCTGCGAAAACTTGAAGGAAATAACCTTATTTTGTGCGATGAACCTTGTGATTCGCCGCCTGCGCCACCGGACGAATAGTCATGGAATCAATGTTGACATGGGGTGGCAACATCACCGCCCAACGGATCGCCTCGGCAATGTCAGCGGCAACCAAAGGTTCCGCAATACCTTCGTATGTTTTGCTGGCCTTATCCATATCCCCATGGAAGCGAACCTTTGCGAATTCCTCCGTTTTTACCATTCCGGGTGCAATTTCTGTAACACGAATCGGCTGCCCATTCACTTCCAGACGCAACGTTTCTGCAATTGTGCGCTCAGCATGTTTTGCCGCCACGTAGCTGCCACCATTTTCATATGTACGGTGTCCAGCAGTTGAGGACATAACGACGACATGCCCACGACCGAAGATTTGCATTATTGGAGTAATCGCTTTCACCATACGCACGGTACCGATTACATTAACTTCGTAGGTCTTACGCCAAAGATCTGGATCAGAATTCAAGATATCTAACGAATCGAAGGCTCCCCCTGCATTGTTGACCAAAACCGAAACCGGCTTGCCTGCAAGATATGCTGCTAGTGAATCAACTTGCACCTGATTGGTTACGTCGAGTTCAACAATCTCTATATTGGAACCCGCTTTGGCAAGAGTTTCCAGTCGATCCATTCGGCGCGCAGCTGCGATTACATGGAAACCATTCTTTGCCAGAAGGAGGGCAGTTGCAGCCCCAATTCCACTGCTCGCTCCCGTGACGACCGCTATCTCTCTTTGACTCATGCCTAAATTCTACTTGCCAGACGAGTTTCGATTTCACCATCAGAAGTTACATTTGCGGCGTGAATCCCAGAACTTCCCCATAGAACTTCAGTTCGGCCTCGTACGCAGTAATAATAGAACTCGCCTTTCGGAAGCCGTGGCCTTCCCCTTCGAAAGCGAAGTACTCGTGTTTAATTCCCTTGGCAACACACACATCTCGGAACGCTTCAGATTGCGCTGGAGGCACAACCTTGTCATCTTGACCTTGAAATATGATTAAAGGCGAAGTGAGATTCTGCGCGTAGGTTAGTGGGGATCGCTCCTTATATAAATCCGCTTCTTGTGGATAAGGGCCGATCATTGAATCGAGATATCGTGATTCGAAATCGTGGGTTTCAAGTGCTAAAGCTGTGCAATCTGCGACACCATAGTAGGAAGCTCCAGCAGCAAAGCGGTCACTGTTAACCAGAACGTTGAGGACAGTGAACCCCCCTGCCGAACCTCCGCGAATCAAGATTTTGTCGGCATCGACCTCTCCTTTGAGGACAGTGAACCCCCCTGCCGAACCTCCGCGAATCAAGATTTTGTCGGCACCGACCTCTCCCGCGGCAATGAGGTGGTCGACGATTTCAATTACATCCTCACGATCGACAATCCCCCAATTCCCTCGAAGCACGTTGCGATACTCGCGGCCGTATCCAGTCGAACCTCCATAGTTAACTTCAACAACTGCGATTCCTCGTGAAGTGAAGTAACTATGACGTAATGATATTGAGGCCGTTCGATGGTCAGTTGGACCTCCGTGAGCCATAACTAATAGCGGTGGCTTCTCTGCAGGTTCGAATCCGGGATTCTGTGCAGGGTAGAAAATTCCAAAGACGGATCGGCCGTCGCTTCGTTTAGCCTCGATTTGAAAGGGCTTTGAGAAGTATGCCGCGTCAACAGGGAGCGGTGTGGAGAAGACAGTTCTCACTTGAAGAGTTTGTAGATCAATCTCAATCAGGGTGTTTAGACGAGACCCGCTAGATCCAAAGGCATACGCCTTTCCGTTCCCCTGTGTGATGGACGGGATGAAATCATTGAATTCGCATTCGATGTCGATTGAAGTATTCGCCTTAGGGTCAACGATAATCAGGCGCTGTTGGTCGACCGGTCCGTGAATAGCAAGAAATCGTCCATCATCCAGGGCTGTCATGGTCTTTAGACCAAGTTGCCACAAAGGAGTTCCCCACTCGCTCTCGTCTGCAACGACGTGACGAGTATTTCCTGCCTTATCTACCGACCAGAGGGGACGGGATGAAATCGTTGAACTCGCATTTGATATCGATTGAAATACTCGCCTTAGGATCAACGATAACCAGACGCTGTTGGTCGACCGGTCCGTGAATGGCCAGAATTCGACCATCATCTAAAGCCGTCATGGTCTTTGGACCAAGTTGCCACAACGGAGTGCCCCACTCGCTCTTGTCGTCAACGACGTGACGGGTATTTCCCGCCTTATCTACCGACCATAGGTTCCACCAACCACTCTTGTCACTGATGTAGAAGAGCTCGTCATCTAATCCCCACTCTGGGTTTAGACACGACTCTTCTAGGTTTCCGCCATCGCGAATCTCGGCGACCTTGATCTCGGTGCCATCCCAGGGCATCTGAGGGTGCTCCCAACAGACCCAAGCAAGTTTTGAGCCGTCCGAGGAGATCCGAGGGTGGGCGTAGAACTGCGAGGCCTCATCGAGAACTCGGACGCCACTTTCCGATACCGCAACAAGGGCACGGGTCACCTGCCCCCGAGCGTGCTTTTCCCGAATGCACCAGAGTTCGCCATTGAACTCACGTATTTCAATGAATCGATGCTCCTCCCCTTCGGGCGGCACGGGAGAAAATGGCACGGGTTCTTGCCCGACCTGCGCAACGTAAATTCGCTGGTCTTCTTTGTTGATGAAAGCCAGATAAGGGGTTTGATTGCGAACATAACCATGCCAGCTGATACCGCCGTACTCATGAACCCCGCTGGCTGCGTTCCACGGCGGAGCTAGGAGGTCCCCGTGCTTCTCGCTGATGACCAGAGTCCGACCGGATTCTGATGGTCTCATCTCATCCCACCAGAGGTCATCACCGACTACCTGAACATCTGAGTTCCGATTACCTGCGAGTGCCAAGAGTGAGGCGGAGATCGGAGAGGGCCAGGTGCCTGGTTTCATTGAAGTCATCAGGGAACTGTACACAGGCTCAGCGAGTGCGCTCGAAGCGCACGTAAATCTTGGAGTTACTTGACAGGTACTCAACCCAAATAAGCTACAGGCTTAAAGTTTCCCAACAAGTTAAGCGATTGAATTGCCGCAGCTACTTTTAGAATTTTTGCCTCTGCGAGCGGGGCTCCTATAATTTCAAGGCCCACTGGCATTCCGTCAATAATCCCGCAAGGTACCGAGACGGAGGGTAACCCGAGCAAGTTTCCTGGCCCCACATTATGCATACACGTTTCAATCGTATCCACAACTTTGCCGCTGATGATGCTTGAAAATTCCGTAATGCCCGGAGTTGGTATCGGTAGCGTTGGAGCCACTAATACATCTATTCCCTCGAAAGTTTTAGCAACAGCTATTTGGATTCCGCGACGAACTTGGAGCGCCTGTAGGTAATCCACAGCAGTTGGTAAATAACCACATTCGATGAGAAACCGGACATCATCACCATAATCTTTTGCCCGATCTTTCATATAAGGAGCATGAACGGCGGTCGTCTCTGATGTATCAATAATGGTTAATGCCCAAAATGCATCTTTAAGCGCGGGTATCTTTACGGGCTTGATCTTTGCTCCGAGCATCTTTAAAGAAAGGATTCCATTGCGAATTTCTTTTTCGACGCGGCCATCTATAAATGCAAAATAGAATTCCTCCTCAACACCGATCACTAACTCTTTAATCCTTCCATT
>ENA-OBIO01000576-OBIO01000576.1-metagenomes-genome-assembly--contig:-NODE-576-length-18376-cov-2.89608_pt1 | contig 18376 bp, 8 predicted proteins | sample MGYA00153383_OBIO01 | MGnify analysis MGYA00153383 | reverse complement strand
TGTGTTCAAAGGAGTTTGCGTACAAAGCAACAAAATGTCCTTGGGACAAGTGATTAATGGACCCGTCTTGTCTTCAACTTTCGCAGTACCCCAGCACTTGTTGCCGTTAGCAGTAACTTGAACTTTGAATGTTTGACCAACGTCGGCAGATCCTACTGTTGTGTTTGCAGCAGGATAAGTGATACCGCCATCGCGGCTAATAGCAACAGTACCTGCAGTTCCCGACGCTAACATATCTGCCGCAAGTATTGTGTAAGTGCAAGACGTCGGAGGCGTTGAACCATCCAGCGTAATGTTTATCGCACCCTTACAGCTAATACCTTGCGCCTGCGCTGATAAGTTTCCTACCGCGATAGCGATAAAAACCAACACGCCTAAACGCCCCAAAAATAAATTGTGATTCGTTCTCTTCATGAGATGTGAAATTTAGATTAAAAAATTTAGTTAAAAAATAAGCGTAAGATTACAGCACGAATTATGTCGTTGGAAATGAATTTCAAGAATCAAAAGCAAAGGGCAAATTTAAAAACACAAACTTTTCTTTATGTTCTTTGCTGTTTGGCTTTTGCTTATTGTTAAATTTAGGGAAGACCTTAAAATGTAAAGGATGTCGGAAGAATGCTATTAAATCAATATGTTCTTGGGCTTCACTAAAAGATAGTTTGGTTATACTTAAATGTAATCGGTTATGCCATGTAGTAATTTTGGTTAAAAAATAAGTTCAATTATAAAATTGAGATTCTTAAACTAAGTATTCAAATACGATGCCAATTTAGTTATTCGTTGTTAGTTTATAGTTGTTCGTTGTGAAGTACTCTACAACGAACAACTATAAACTAACAACGAATAACTAAATTTATACATCGTAATTTAAAACAGGTGCTAACCAGCGTTCAATCTCTTGGATGTTCATGTTTTTGCGATCGGCGTAATCCTCAACTTGATCTTTCGATATTTGTCCAAGACCAAAATATTTTGAATCGGGATGCGCGAAGTAAAAACCAGAAACTGATGAAGCGGGATACATGGCGTAACTTTCTGTTAATTTTATACCTGTGGCGTTTTCGGCATCTAAAATTTCAAACAAAGTTTTTTTCTCGGTATGGTCAGGACAAGCCGGATAGCCAGGCGCAGGCCGAATCCCGATGTATTCTTCTTCAATCAATTCTTCGCTGCTCAGTTTTTCATTTTTAACATAACCCCAAAACTCTGTTCTGACTTTATAGTGCATACACTCTGCGAATGCTTCCGCAAATCTATCGGCAAGCGCTTTTAAAAGAATGGCGTTGTAATCATCATTATCTTTTTCAAATTTTTCAACCCACGCTTCAATACCGATACCCGTTGTTACTGCAAATCCACCGATATAATCTTTTGTATTCGTTTCAGTCGGTGCAATATAATCCGAAAGACAAAAATTGGGTTGACCTGGCGCTTTTTCGTTTTGTTGACGCAAATTATGCAGTTTCGTTGTTCGTTGTTTATCGGGGCTATCAACTATCAACGAAGAATTATCAACTACAATTTGTATATCGTCATTATTCACGGCATTCGCTTCCCAAAAACCAATGACGCCATTTGCACCAATCCATTTTTCTTCAACGATGCGTTTAAGCATCACTTGTGCATCATTAAATAATTTAGTGGCTTCAACGCCCACAATTTCATCGGTTAAAATAGCAGGGTATTTTCCTGCCAATTGCCAACTCTGAAAAAATGGTGTCCAATCAATGTACGGCACGAGTTCCGCTAAATCAAAATCGGTAAAAACTTTTGTGCCTAAAAATGTGGGTTTCACAGGCGTGAAAGTATCCCAATTAATTTTAGTTTTATTTTGACGCGCATTTTTTAAGCTCAGATACCGCTTCGACGATTTGCGGTTGCTGCGCAACGCGCGCACTTGTTCATATTCGGTTCTGATGCTTTGTTTATAGTCATTGCGCGCCGATTCATTTTTATTCAATAATGCACTCGCCACAGCAACTGCGCGACTCGCATCGAGTACGTGAACCGTTGTGCCTTTATATTGTTGCTCAATTTTAACAGCCGTGTGTGTTTTAGAAGTTGTTGCGCCACCAATCAATAGCGGTTGTTTCATACCTGTGCGTTCCATTTCCTTAGCCACATAAACCATTTCGTCTAGCGAAGGCGTAATTAAACCTGATAGACCGATAATATCTACTTGGTGTTTGCGCGCTTCCTGCAAAATTCTATCTGCCGAAACCATTACACCGATGTCAATAATTTCATAATTGTTACATGCCAAAACAACGCCGACGATATTTTTACCGATGTCGTGCACGTCGCCTTTAACGGTTGCCATTAAAATTTTACCTTTCGCATAGCCACCCGATTTTTCTTCTTCAATGAAAGGCGTTAGGTAAGCCACCGCTTTTTTCATTACACGCGCTGACTTAACAACCTGAGGTAAAAACATTTTACCCGAACCAAATAAATCGCCGACAACGTTCATGCCATCCATCAATGGTCCTTCTATAATATGCAACGGTCGCGGATATTTTTGGCGCGCTTCTTCCATATCAATGTTGACATAATCATCCAATCCACGAACAAGCGAGTGTGTAATTCGGTCTTCTAAAAGTAATTCGCGCCAAGCGTCTTCTTTTTTTGCAGCTCTACCCCCATCATTTTTAACTTGTTCCGCAAAAGCTGTGAGTGCTTCTGTGGCTTGATTATCGTTATTATTTCTATTAAATAAAACGTTCTCAACCAGCTTCATAAGGTTTTTATCGACGTCGGCATATACTTCAATCATACCCGCGTTGACAATTCCCATATCCATACCCGCCTTCACCGCATGATACAAAAACGCTGAGTGCATCGCTTCGCGGACTTTATTATTTCCTCTAAAACTAAAAGAAATATTTGATACACCACCCGAAATTTTAGCACCAGGGCATAATTTTTTTATTTCAGAAGTCGCCTCAATGAAATGGATAGCATACTCATTGTGTTCTTCAATACCCGTTGCAACGGCAAAAATATTCGGATCGAAAATTATATCGTGCGGATCGAAGCCGACTTGATGCACCAAAATATCGTAGGCGCGTTTGCAAATTTCGACTTTGCGTTTTTTAGTATCGGCTTGACCGAGTTCATCGAACGCCATTACTACTGCTGCTGCACCATAACGACGCACAATCGTTGCTTGTTGAATAAATTTTTCTTCGCCTTCTTTCATCGAAATAGAATTGACGATACACTTGCCTTGTACGCATTGCAAACCCGCTTCAATAACATCAAATTTAGAGGAATCAATCATGACGGGTAATTTCGCAATATCAGGTTCAGCCATGATGAGATTTAAAAAGGTCACCATCGCTTGCTTCGAGTCGAGCAAACCTTCATCCATGTTTACGTCAATAATTTGCGCGCCACCTTCCACTTGTTGTTTCGCTACACGCACTGCCGCTCCAAAATCACCCGATTTGATCAATCGCGCAAATTCTTTACTACCTGTTACGTTTGTGCGCTCGCCAATATTTATAAATCGAGCACCTTTGCGAATAATAAGTGGTTCTAAACCCGAAAACATACTCACGTTTTGTGCTTTCGGAATTTTGCGTGGCCTCACGCCATCAATACCGCGCGCCATTAATTTTATATGATTCGGTGTTGTACCGCAACAACCGCCAATAATATTTACAAATCCTGACGACACATAATCGCGAATATACACCACCATCTCTTCCGCCGTTTGGTCGTATTCGCCAAACTCATTCGGTAAACCTGCATTCGGATATGCAGACACTAAAAGATTTGCCATTTTGGAAAGTGCCTCAATGTGTGGTCGCATTTCGGCTGCACCGAGCGCGCAATTCAAACCAACACTCAATAAATTTGGGCAGTGTTTTATAGAAATATAAAACGATTCTACCGTTTGACCCGATAACGTTCTGCCCGATGCGTCAGTGATTGTACCGGAAATCATGACAGGTAGGGACTTTGCAGGCAACGTCCCTGCATCAAAGTATTTCGCAATCGCATAAATTGCCGCCTTGCAATTGAGCGTATCGAAGATAGTTTCAATCAATAAAATATCTACACCGCCATCAACCAAACCTGCAATTTGTTCCATATACGCCTCCACCAATTCATCGAAAGTGATGGCACGAAAACCAGGGTCGTTTACATCGGGGGAAAGCGAAAGTGTTTTATTCGTTGGTCCAAGTGCACCCGCTACAAAGCGCGGTTTTTTGGGATTCGCTTTTGTAAACTCATCTGCAACGCGACGCGCAATACTCGCCGCCGCCAAATTAATTTCATACGCTAAACCTTCCATCTCGTAATCAGCTTGCGAAATACGGGTGGCGTTAAAAGTATTGGTTTCAATGATATCTGCGCCCACTTCCAAGTACGCGCGGTGCACCGCTTCAATAATATCTGGTCGCGTCAGACACAAAATATCATTATTGCCTTGAATATCGCGGTGAAAATGTTTAAATCGCTCGCCGCGAAAGTCTTTTTCTGTCAACTTATATTGCTGCAACAGCGAACCCGTCGCACCATCGAGTAACAAAATCCTTTTTTTTGCTTCTGCTCTAATATCTGCCATGTCGAATTTTTATTTCTAAAACGCAAAATTACCATCAACGCGAACAAATTGCGCCGATGAAGTTAAAAATAGATAACAATATTAATTAGATAGGGTTTAGTTAGATTTACTAAAAATGATGGTTGTTGATTAAAATATAAAGGTTTGATTGTTTTAGGAAGTTTTAAAATTGTCTAAGCAACTTTACTTAAATCTGAAATCTAAAAACATATGTTTACTTACTATTTTTTTCAATATTTTGAGTCTGATTCGCCAATCTTATAAAATTAATCAAGGACTCAAGCTTATGAAATTTGTTATTACAATAATAATTTTAGAGTATGTTTAATTTTTTGATCCAAAAAATTAAACATACTCTAACTTGCCGTCACCTTATTAAAAAATCTATATTTTCTGATGTAATTTTGTTTCGCAAAATTCAGCGAGTGCAATGAAAAAATATATCGCAGGCGTTCTTCTTCTCTTCTTCTATTTAAATGCTTTTTCACAATCCGTCAAAAAAGCCGCACCAAAAATCCCGAAAGTGGGTTTGTGTTTAAGTGGTGGTGGTGCGAAAGGCATTGCGCATATCAGTTTATTAAAAGCGATTGATTCGCTCGGTATTAAAATTGATTGCATCACTGGCACGAGTATGGGAAGTATCATCGGTGGTTTATACGCTATTGGTTATTCGGGGAACGAACTCGATTCACTTATCTCGAATGTAGATTGGGATAATCTACTCTCGAACACGCTACCGCTGAACGAAGTAACCGTTGATGAAAAAGCGGAGTATGCGCGCTACTTAGTCGAATTGCCTGTTTCAAAATCGGGCGTAGAAATTCCGACGGGTGTTGTTGAAGGTCATGCGCTGTTGGCTTTTTTGCAAAAACTAACTTTTCGCGCGGCGCATATTACTGATTTTAATAAATTTCCGATTCCGTTTAAGTGCATGGGTGCCGATATTTTAACGGGTGAGCCGTATGTGATAGATAAAGGAAATCTTGGAACCGCTTTGCGTGCTAGTATGTCTATCCCAACTTTTTTTTCACCGATTGAACGCGACGGTCATTTATTAGTTGATGGTGGATTAGTTAAAAATTTTCCTGTTGATATTTTGCGCAGTATGGGTGCCGATTTAGTCATCGGTGGTTATACAGGCGGAAAATTATACGCGAAGGATGAGCTTAACTCGCTGATTAAAATGTTGTACCAAACGGCAAGTTTTAACCGCATTACGGACAGCGAACTACAAAAAAAATTATGCTCAGTCCTCGCTGATTTCGACAGATCGCTCAATGAAGCAAAATTTTCTACGACCGATTTTAAAAAAGCACGACCGATTATTAAAATTGGAAATGGCATTGTAGAAAAGATTCTGCCACAATTGCGCGAAATTGCTCAAATTCAACACGATGCAGGAATTTATCCGACAAAATTTTCGAGAACAAAAGGGCTAAATTTTTCGGATGAAATTGGTATAAAAAAAGTGCGGGTATTCGGTCTTGAAGACAACGAAACCGATTTAGATAACATCATCGTTAAGTTTTATGATAAAACTTCGCTCCAACAAAAAAATATCGTTCAAGGTGTGAGCGATATGTATGGCTCGCGCCAATTTAAAAAAGTCTATTATGAATTAGAGAATGATTCGTTTGGTTCTAATGCTTTTAACTTAAATATTTTAGCAGCGCCCGCGAATAAAGTTTTGCTCAAAGTTGGTTTGCATTACGATTCCGATTTGGGTGCGGGTATCAATTTTGCTTTTCAGGTGCGCAACTTATTTCTATCGTCTTCGAGATTTATTTTAGGTATGGATCTTTCCGAAAATCCCAAATTCCGTTTAGATTACCAAAAAAATCTCGGCAGATCTGAATTTTGGATTAACACAAATATTTACGCCGAGAGGATTTCTCAACCGTTGTTTTATGCTTCTAAAGTTGAAGAAGAAAACAATCGCTCTTACTATAATGCGACAGCTTGGCTGAATTACACGATTAGTAAAAATACTTTTGTCGGCATAGGTTACGGTTTTGAATACACCAAATACAATCCGAAACTTAAAAGCATTGAGCAATCCGTCTCATTTATTGATACTGCGACATACACCTCGAAATACGATTTTCGTGTCCACGGTTTCAGGTTACAATTTTTGCACAATTCACTCAACCATGTGGTTTTTCCCAAATCTGGTGCTTTGGTTTCGCTGCAAGCACGGGTGGGATTAAATTTCTTTTCAACGTATGTCGTGGATTCCGTTTATAAAAAAGTTGTAGTTAATCAAGATGCTACTCAATATACAGAAGGAATGACATTCAAAGTATTAATTCATGCCGAAAAAACTTTCAACCTTTCAGAAATTAGTAAAAAATTAACTTTTATTCCGCACGTTTATTTCGGTTATCGTTCAGTTCCGAAAACTTCTGAAAGACAAAATTTAGATTTCGACGGCGATTTATTCAGCGTAGGTGGCATTGCGCAACGCGCCGATTGGAGTACAATTCCTTTTTGGGGAAATCGTGAAGTTTCTACAACGCATAGTACTTTTGCGAGTACGCAATTGGCTTTTCAATACCAGCTCTCTTCGAGTTTCTTTATAATTCCAGCGCTCAGTTTTTTATCGGGTACTGGTATTTACTCCGATAATTCAACTTCAACAAATCTTTTAGGGTTAAATTTCGACACCCAATATTTTAGTGGAGGCATAACGCTTGGTATGCGCACAGCAGTGGGACCAATCATATTTAATGTCTCAAAAGCATCGAATGATAATAGTTTTAGAACTTATTTTGGATTAGGTTTCAGGTTTTAAGAAATTAAAAACTTAGAACTCAGAATTAAAACGCCTTATTTTTTAATTTTTTAATTTTTAATTGTTAATTAAAACTACATTTGCGGCGTTTAAACGTTCTCTTAACTGAGAATAATAGGGAATCTGGTAAAAGCCAGAACTGTACCCGCAGCTGTAAGCACTGATTTTTAGTAATCAACGATGATTTAGTAGTAACTCACTGTGCAAACGGGAAGAGAAATTATCGGGTGTCAGTCAGAAGACCTGCGTTTTTACAAAATTTTTTTAATCTACGGGAAAATAGATTGTGAAAATAGGTTATGACGTAAGTGGTCAGCGTACACGCTCTGTGTGCTTTGTATCTTTATGCCTGTTTAATCATCTAATCTTCTTCATTTCTTACGTTTTCAAATTTATTAAAGATGATTAAGTCAAATCACTCAAAATTTATTCTTTTATTCTTTACTGTTTCTATTTTTTCAATATCCTGCAAATTAGGTGACGATAAGGCATCAACTACCTATGGTTCGGGTGTTTATATCTTGAATCAAGGTCAATATCCGAACGGTGCGGGCGACGTTTCAGTTTACAACAGAACGTCTGGTACGGTCGCAAACGATTTGTTTAGCACTGCTAATAGTTTTAAATTGGGTAACGTTGTTCAGTCAATGATTAATTTTTACGGAACAAACTATGTGGTTGTTAATAATGCCAATAGAATTTATACCGCTGACTCGAAAACATTTTTGTTCAAAGGGAATGTTATTCTTGATGCTACTTATCCGCGCTATATGTTAGGTATTGATACCGGTAGAATTTATATTTCTTCATGGGGTAAAGGTGCAGGAGACTCATCTCTACTTATCTTCAAACCGAATACCTTTACAGTTACAGCAAAAATAAATACGGGCAACGGACCTGATAAAATGATTCAGGACGGCGCATTTTTGTATGTATGTAATAGTGGCGGCTTAACATCTGATTCCACCGTTGCGGTCATTGCACTTAATGGCGATTCTTTGTACAATAAAATTCAAGTCGGTTTAAACCCAAATAGTATTGTGCTCGATGCGAGTGGCGATGTTTGGGTTTTAAGTGGTGGCTATTATTTGCAACCCAATGTCAAAGGAAAATTGCAACGTATTCACAGCGGGAAAGTAGATTTAAGTTTTGATGTACCACAATATGCCGACTATTTATGCACCGACGCAAAGTCTAACGTTTTATATTTTGCCGCAGGTAGTACAATTTACACTAAGGATATTGTCAATTTTGGAAATAATCCGCCGACAAAATTATTAACTACTTCTACTTTTCAATCTATCAATGGTATGGGAGTTGATCCAACTTCAGGTTATTTATTCGTCAGCGATGGAAAAGATTTTGTCCGCGCAGGAACGTCTTACATCGTTGATTTATCGGCAAAAACAATTCGCGATTCGCTTAAAGTAGGTGTTGCACCAGGTGAGTATTATTTTGTTAAATAGGGTGAACTCGTACTTTATTTCTAATAATTAACGAGTTTCAGCAATCTATTTTAATTTTTTTGATAGAAACTATAACCCCAGCATTTATGCTGGGGTAGAAAACGACTAAAATTGGGCTTTAAGCATAAATTAAATTGTTTCATGCCTTAACTCTCATTAAGTGGATGTACTTATTTAAAAAAAATCAAGTTGAAAAAGCTTTATTTTCCATTTCTGATTTTTATTTTTACATCATTGAATGTAAAAGCTACGCCTGTATCCGTATGCGACGATTCAACTAAATTAATTGCTTACGTTTTTCTTTCCGAAACCTGCCCAATGAGCCAAAGCTATGTATCGGTTTTAAATAATATTCAGGAGGCTTATAAAGATAAAGGCGTTGAAATTGTTGGTGTTTTTCCAAATTTTTACACGACCGATTCAAGCATTGTAGTATTCGTAAAAGAATTTAGCGCGCAATTTAAAGTGCAACGCGACAGTAGTTTTGTGTTCACAAATTTATTCAACGCGCACATCACGCCAGAAATTTTTTTAGTGGAGGCAACCCACAAAAATGTTTTGTACAGTGGTTCGATAGACAATGCGTATTTTAGAGCAGGTAAACGACGCGGTAAAACGAGCGCGAACTATTTAATTGATGCTATTGAAGAAGTGTTAATGAACCAAAAAATTCACACACAACGTGTAGAGCCTTTTGGTTGTTTGATTGTAAAAGACTAATTTTGGTCAAGTTATTTTCTCGACACATCCTATTATCAAATTTTACGATGAAAAAAAATATTTTACTCATCCTTAGTTTAGCAGTTAACTGTATTTGCTCGGCTCAAACACCAACTTGGTCGAAAGATATTGCGCCAATAATTTATGCAACTTGCACAAAATGCCATAGAACGGGCGGCATTGCGCCTTTTACTTTACAAAGTTATAACGATGCCTATAATAATCGCTACGGCATTCAATCTAATACCGCTTCAGGTTATATGCCACCTTGGTCGCCCGATTCGCATTATACATCGCTCGCTAACGAACGCATTTTAACGGATGTTCAAAAAAAAGCGATTAGCGATTGGGTAACAAGTGGCGCGCCTTCTGGCGATCTCACAAAAGCACCGCCTGCGCCAACATATTCAGGCATCGGAGAAATTGCTACACCTGATTTAGTACTTACTATTCCACCATACAACGTCAACACTTCAACCGATTTATATCGCTGTTTTGCCATTCCATCAAATTTATTAAACGATCAATTTGTTACAGACATTGAAGTTATTCCAGGTAATCGGCGCGTTGTGCATCACGTTTTAGCGTATCAAGATACAACGCAAAAACTTTTACAAAATAATGGAAAGGATGGTCAGCCAGGTTATACAAATTTTGGTGGAACGGGATCGAATCAGTCAAAATTAATTTTTGGGTGGGTGCCAGGACAAGGTAAGATGTCATTTCCGAAAGGGTTGGGCGTGAAATTGAAAAAAAATGCTGTCGTAGTTTTACAAGTACATTATCCGGGTGGAACAAATAATCAAACCGATAGTACGCGCATCGTTTTTAAATATGCTGCCGCTGGTACAAGTTCAACGTTGCGCGAATTAAGTACCGATCCGATTTTAAATCATTATACAAACATCAACACGCCGTTGAGCGTGCCAGCCAACACAAAAAAGTCTTTTGTTGAGTCGCAATTTATTCCTGTTGATGTTACGGGGCTTTCTGTTGCACCACATATGCATTTGGTGGGAAGAAATTTTAAAGTATACGCGTTATTACCAAGTGGCGACACGATGCGATTGATAAACGTTCCGAACTGGGATTTTCATTGGCAGGGTTCGTATCAGTTTAAAAACGCGATTAAAATTCCAGCTGGAACAACTTTGCGCGCTGAAGCGACCTACGATAACACAACTAATAATCCCGCGAATCCAAATTCACCGCCTAAAAATGTAACGCTCGGTGAAAACACAACTGACGAAATGATGTTGGTTTATTTTCAATATATGCTCTATAAACCAGGCGATGAAAATATTGTGATAGATTCTGCGCGCTTTACGCCAACAACAGATATTGCAACGCGCGAAAAGTTGCCACTTTTATGCTATCCGAATCCAGCACGCGCAGCTTTTAATTTACAATTTAATGTTGCTGCAACCGATTACTTCAACGTCGATATTTTTAATCTTCAGGGCGATTTAGTCCGATTGATAAAAAAGAATGAACGCTTCGAGGTCGGCGCACACAATATAGAAATTTCTACGTCCGATTTACCTTCGGGTACCTATTGGGTGCGCGTGGCGAGCGATGGTGCGTACGGTTTGGAAAAATTAATACGTGTGGAGTAATTTTTTTACTTTTTTATGACACAGTTCATTCAACTTGTTTAGAAACGTTCTAAAATTTTCGGCTTAAAAAATTAACTTTGTGGCTCAATCTTAAAAATTAGCCAGTCACAATATGTTTTTACATCATTTTGGACGACCGTTAGCTAAAGCTGGTTTCCCTTTTTATTTCAAAAAAATTTTTATCATCGGCGATACAAGCTCGTGGCGCGATAAACCGACTTTAATTTGTGCCAATCATCCGACAGGTTTTTTTGAACCTATTATTATCGGTACGGCACTTGATTTTATTGATTTCAGATACATCACGCGTGGCGATTCGTTCCAGAAACCTATTTATAATTGGATGTTGCGCAGCATGGGTTTAGTGCCGATTTTCAGACAAAGCGACGGATTCGAGAAACTAAAAAAGAATACCGAGTTACTGCCCGAATTTTCTAAACTGCTGTCCGAAAAAGAAAAAATTATTGTTTTTGCCGAAGGCAGTTGCAAAACTTTGCGCCAAATTCGACCATTGCAAAAAGGATTGGCGCGCATCGGCTTTGATGCTATTAAGGATTATGGCACAGCCGACATTCAGATTGTGCCGATTTGTTGCACCTATACCGACCCACACGAAAAACGATCTGAAGCATACATCAACATTGGCGCGCCGATTCCGCTGAGTGATTACGTGGCAGCGCATGCCGAAAATCCTGCGATTACAATAAGCAATTTAACGCGCGATTTGCGTTTGGTGATGCGCAAACTCATCGTTAATATTGACGTTGAAGCACGCGAAGGGCTGGCGCAAAATTTTATTAATCTGTACGTTAATACCTTTCCGACAAAAACTTTACCCGTCTATGATTTCCGAAAAACGCGCCGATTTAGTGCGCTGCAAGAAATTGGACAACACGTTAACGATTTTTCAGAAGACGAAACAACGCATTGGCAAAAACAAACCGACGCTTATTTTACAAAATTGAAAACTTTAGGTTTAGACGATAAAATAATTGCCGTACCGATGCAATGGAATTTTTCTGTGCGATTAAATTTGTTTTTGGGTTACATTCCGTATCTTATCGGTAAATACATTCATAAACCGATTATGGATTACGGCGATAAATATCAAGCGAAAGTAAAACGGTTAGAGTTTAAAGGTCCGTTATATGCCGTTTTAATCTCGCCATTCTCATGCCGTTCATCGGTTTTTATGCATTGCAATACAATGAGCTGCGAAACAAGTACCTTCAAAAAAAAGTTTTAGATACACTTTCGCCAGAGGTGATTTCAGCTTTACGCACGGAACGCGCAGAGCTTTTAAAAGTTGTATTTAGGTAACCGCGTAATTCCACCAAATTTTCAAAAATTATTTCCAATAATTTAAATTTAGTTTTTGCTATACTTTAATCAAACCTGCCAACCATTCTCGCTCGGCGCAAAGTTTTGCCGTTTTTATATTTTCTACAATTTTTGCGCGCTCTGTTTTTGTTTTTATATCGCTATTGAGTACGGCTTCTAAAAATTTAAAAAAATTGGTGTAAGCCTCTTTACCATAACTCATATCTTTTTGACGGTGCAAATACACTTTCGATGTTTCTATGTGCGATTGCAACGCTTTAAACTCTTTGAGTTCGTAATAAACACGCGCAAGAACGCGGCGCGCATCTAAATTTATATTGGCTTCTTTTGAATTGACTTTTGAAAGTAAACTCATCGCTTTAGTATGATCTCCTTTTCTAAAATAAAAAAAACCTAAATTAAATTGAAAAATATCTTCGCGATCTTTGGCTGGCAGAAAAGATTTGTAAGTATTTAGAAAATTTTCCGCAAAATCGAAATCATTAATTTTAAGAGCGAGCATATTTATGTTTCGATAATTGTATTGTGAAATACTTCCCTCATCAAATAAAATTTTAGTTTTTAAACCTTCTTGATATAAAGTTAAAGCCTCTCTTATAAATTCAATCTCGCCATAATTTTGCTTTCTAATGCAATAATTGATAGCACTTAAATAAAAATCTTTTATTTCTTCGAGTTCAAATAATTCCGACTGATTAAAAATTATTTTCTTTAATTCTAAAAAAGCATTTTGAGCAGATTCGCTTTTCATTTCACCTTCAGAAAAAATATAACTGTACAAATGTGAAGCTACTGAGGGCTCTCCTAAATGTTTGCGAGCAACATCCCCGATAAATTCTAAAAGTGGCAGCCTGTATTCTTTTTTAGAAATACTTTTATGCGAAATAGTGATGCAGGCTAATTTAAGAATTTCCGACATGGTATAAAAATGAAAATCATCAATCATTTCTTGAATTTCAAAATCATCGTCGCGTTTTTTCCATTGCTTTAAATCAAACTCAGAGTATTTAATTTTAAATTTTAAATAATGATACTCCGCATTGCGCAATTTTTGTTTTTCTAATAATTGATTCGCCTCTGAAAGCGTTTTTTCAGTAAATTTTTCTGCACCACGTTTTTTTAAAGCTTCGACTAAAATTAGTTTTTTCTCAATCTCTTTGTTTTCAAATTCTGTTACGGTTAAAAACTTATTTATCAATTGTGTCAGCGCCGACATGATAAAGTACATCGCATCAACGTTATACTTTTGGTTTGGGTAAACGGCATCAAATACTTTTTCTTTGGCTAATTTGAGTGGCTCTGTATCGGCGAATTTTTCGAGATAATCGAAAAGTAGAACTACATCTTCGCGCTGATTGTAAAATGGGGAGCGGACAAATTTTTTTAATCCTTTTTTATCTGAGGGTGTTAAAAATTTAAAGAGTTCGAGAAGAGAGGAATTTAACATAGCTGTTGTGAATTATTTCTTAAACATTGAGTTCCAAAACCTTTATTTCTACATTATTAGTTAATCAAGCGTTAATTGAAAGAATAAAAGTATCAACAATCAAGTATCAACCCTTATAAAAATTAATTTTATTTTCAGAAAAAATACTGCAAAGTGTTGAAAATCAATTTTAATGTACAAATATACGATTTAAGTTTCAGAAAAAATGTAATTTTTATGCTCAATATCTATTCGCACATTTGTATCATGAAAGTAAATACAATACATTCATTGATGGTTAAGAAATTCGTTCTCTTCGTTTGGGTTATGCTACCCGTTGTAAGTTTGAGCGCGCAAGGCTGGTTAAAAAATTTTGGAACACGTTCTGAAAATTTAAATATCCAGACAATTGAGCAAACTAACGACGGTGGGTACTTTCAATGCGGCTACTTGTTTGCCAATGGAAGTACCCAGCTCTACCTTTCTAAACTCGACGCAGAGGGCATCATAATAGCACAAAATAAAATTTTAACACCGGCTCTTATCAACGTGAATGACGGTGTACACATGGTAGCTGCAGCAGATGGTAGCTTCTTTATCAATTACGCGACCGATACAACTAATAGCAATAATAATAACATAAACTTACTTAGAGTCAATCAGAAATGCCAAATTTTATGGTCAAAAAAATTCAGTGCGGGTTCAAAAAAATTAGCACGCGTTGCCGACCTAAAACTTCTTTCTGATAATACTTTAGCATCGCTCATTACGGTTAAAACAACTTTCAGTGATAGCGTAGCCATCTTAAAAACCACACAACAGGGCGATAGTCTCTGGTTTAAAGCACTTACACCGATAACAAACCGATTGGCAACGTCGCTCGTTGAGCGTGTCGCTGATAAAGCATTATTTTTTTCGACGAAGGTTAATGGGGCGAGCGACAACGCTCGCCTCTATAAAACCGATGCGCAAGGTAATTTTATTTCGAGCAGTGTCATTGGTGCAACAACCGATTCTTTACCAGTAAAAACAGTGAATGATTTAAAATTTTTGAGCGATGGTAACTTGGTTTGCTTGGGTTCAAATTTTGTAAAAATTGATACTGCAGGAAAAATAATTTGGAATGCTAAATTAGAATTGGCAAACTATCCAAATAGTTTTGTAATCAATAAAAACGGCAGCTTTTCTATATTGGCTACAATTGCGACCGTTAAAAATGCACCAATTGTTCCAAACGTTGATTTAATAAGTGTTGATGCAAGTGGTAATACGCTTTCTAAAAAACTTATCAGACTCTTTAACGTCAATGATGCAAGCGCTTATAGTTTGTTTTATAGTTTGAAAAACACAGCTGATGGCGGTGTCATTTTTTCTGGACAAGACGGAATATCGAGTGGCGCAGTTGGTCAGGTAGTTAAAATTAATGCCGATAACGTACTTTACACCAATTTGGTAACAGGTCGCGTTTTTCTTGATTACAACAAAAATTGCAATTTAGATGCACTCGAGCCTAATTTTTCAAACGCTGTTATTGAGTTTGCAAAACAAGGCAGTCAAAATACTATTATCAGAACGCGCCCTGATGCTCAAGGTAACTACATAGTCAGTTTAGATGCGGGCAGTTATAAAATTAACGTCAATCCACTATCCAATAATTATGTAGGTTGCTCGAGTTCGGTCGCTTTTAATCAAGATTTTAACGCCGACAACAGCGGACTAACAGAAGTAAGATATTTAGGTGCAAAACCTGTTTTCACAGCACCACAAATTCAAGTTTCTGTCAGCAGTGCAGGTTTGGTAAAATGTACGCCAACAACTTATTCGGTAAGTTATTGCAATGTCGGTTCGCAAAATGCTTTGAACGCCTCGATCAGTATTACTTTAGATTCTCTATTGAAATTCAATAGTTCTGTTCTACCTTATACAAAAAACAAACGCACTTATAATTTCGCGATTGGTAATATTGGCGCCGGTGCTTGCGGTAGTTTTAGTTTCATAGCAACTTCTGCTTGTGGCGATTCAACTAAACTCGGACAAGTTTTATCTATTCGCGCACACGCTTACCCTGATACTTTCTCAAAAACCAATACATCCAGTGCTTATATTAACGTTGACGGCAAATGCGACGCTGATTCTGTACGTTTTATTATTTCTAACTCGGGAAGAACAGCGACAGGACCAAAAAATGGAGTAATAATAGTTGATGATGTAATTTTCCTTCGCCTTGCGCCAAGTGTTGATACTTCTCAAAAAATTAATTACAGTTTTCCTAAAAATGGAAAAACGTATCGCGCTGTAGTAGATCAAATGGTGAATGTTAATAGCTTATCTACGCAACCAACGGCTTTTGTAGAAGGTTGTGGAACGGATGCAACGGGTAGTTTTACAACTGGTTTTGTAAATCAGTTTCCTGAAGATGATGCAGACTTTTTTTTAGATCAAGACAATGCGGTTTTGCGCGATAAAATAAGTTTGAACTTAGAAGCTATGCCGCAAGGTTACGGCGTAAAGCACTACATCAAAAACAGTGATGGCATTGAGTATATCATTCGTTACAAAAATCCTGTTTTTGGATTGAAAGATACTGCAACGAATGTACTTATTCGCGACACACTTTCCACTTTTTTAAACGTAAATGCCATTGAACTCGGTGCGAGCAGCAACACTTATCGCGCAGACGTTTTCGGTGAAAATATTTTAAAGATATTTGTTGATACTATAAAATCAACAGATAGAGAATGGGGTTTTGTGAAATTCCGCATTCAGCCCAAAACCAATATACCTTCGGGTACAATTATTTTTAACACTGCTTACATAAATGATGTAAGCAGCAACTTCACAGCATCGAATGCAGTTTTTCATACCATCGGTTCAGATTATATCGTAACAGCCTTAGTTGATGTAGTTGAACCGAATCAAAAAGCTTCTGTCAAAGTGTATCCTAATCCATTTATTGATTACGCTACTTTTGTTTTGAGCGATGCCGATTTTAGTGTGAATGAAGAAAAGATTTTTGAAGTTTACAATCTGGCTGGTCAATTAGTGAACAGCAGCCGTTTCACTGGAAATGAATATACGTTTCAGAGAAACAATTTAACAGACGACATATACATATTTAAAATAAATTCCCATGACCTTAAAAAAATTGCTTCTGGTAAACTGCTTATTTCAAAATAATCAGCGAAGAACGAAGAATTTAGTATAAAGGTTTTAAAAGCGTAAGAGTGGCTGCAACTAAAATTGCAGCCACTCTTTTTTTTACGATTTTTCTGATTGCACTTTTATTTATAAACAGATATTGTTTTCGGAACTTATGTTCTTCCTCCTATTCATTATTCACCGATTTAGAATGATTGCCTGAAAAAAAAATAAAAGCAACTCTAACCTAACTCTGTTTTATAGGAGTTCATAATTTTACTAAAAATAGCGAGCAATTCACCAATATTATTGAGATAATTTTTTTACAATAACTTCCCATGTAAAATTGTAGTAGCTACGGCAAAATAAATAATAATACCCGTCACGTCAACGAGTGTTGCAACAAAGGGCGCGGAAGAAGTTGCAGGATCGAGTCCGAAACCTTTGAGAATAAACGGCACCATCGAACCCGAAAGTGTTCCCCACAAAACGATGCCGACGAGTGAAAAACCAATTGTAAGCGCAACATAAAACCAATAGATACCGTGATCGTAAAGTCCTGTGAGTTGCCAAACTGTGATACGCGTAAATCCGATGACACCTAAAATACTACCGAGCATTAAGCCAGAAAATATTTCTTTGCGCATCACATACCACCAATCGGAAAGTTTTAATTCTTTGATTGCCATAGCGCGAATAATAAGCGTTGCCGCTTGCGAACCCGAATTACCCCCACTCGAAATAATAAGCGGAATAAATAAATTCAGAACGGCAGCGCGCTCTAACGTGCTTTCAAAATAACCCATTGCTGTCGCTGTGAGCATTTCACTTAAAAATAAAATTACGAGCCATGTCGCGCGTTTTTGCACCATCACGAACAACGACGTATCAACATACGGCAAATCGAGCGCTTCTAATCCACCAAATTTTTGAATATCTTCAGTGTCGCGTTGCTCAATGATATCTAGCATATCATCAACAGTTACGATGCCGACCAAAACCCCGTGATCGCTCACAACGGGTAAGGCTGATCGGTCGTATTTACCAAAAATTTTAATCGCGTCTTCAGAATTCATCGAACCTTTTAAACACAAGTACGCTGAATCCATCAATGACTCGATGTGTTCTTCGGGTTGTGCCAGTAAAACTTTGCCAATGTGAATATCGTCAATTAAAACTTGATTGTCGTCTATAACATAAACGTAGTTGAGCGTATCTGCTTTTTTTCCGTGCGCTCTAATATGTGCCAAGGTGTAATCACACGTCCAATTTTTTTTGACTTGGATATAATACGGTGTCATT
>ENA-OBIO01000574-OBIO01000574.1-metagenomes-genome-assembly--contig:-NODE-574-length-18380-cov-6.11973_pt1 | contig 18380 bp, 21 predicted proteins | sample MGYA00153383_OBIO01 | MGnify analysis MGYA00153383 | reverse complement strand
ACGCGCACGTCGAACGCGCCGCGTTCGGGGACGAAATCGAAGCTGAACCTGCGGAATGAGTAGCGGCCCTGGTCATCGCCGAGCGTCTCACTGCGCCAGCTCCTGCCAGCGTCGACCGAAACCGCGACCTCACGGATGCCCTGGCCGCCGTCGAAGGCGATGCCCTTCAGCGTCGTCGGCACGCCGGCGTTCAGGCGCGCGCCGTCCTGCACCGAGGTGATGAACGAGCGCACGTTGAAGCGACCGATTGGGCGCGTCGCGGTCGTCGTCGTGCCTGGGTCAACACAGGCACAGTCGTTGTCGGGAACGCGATAGGCAGGTTTCATCCAGAAGCCTTCGCAGACGCTGTCGATCACGTTGATCTCGGACAGATGCTTGACCCAGTAGGTACCGCAGAAGCCGGGCAAACTCAGCTTGACCGGGTAGCCGTTGAGCATCGGGATGTCGGCGCCGTTCATCTGGTGGGCGAGCATCACCTCGCCGTCGGTGGCGTGGTTTACGTCGAGCGATTTGACGAAGTCGCCGCCGCCGAACAGCGCGCGGTCGAGGCCGTCAAAGTTGACTTGGCGTGCGCTGTTCTTCAGCTCGGCCTTCGCGGTTACGTCCTTCAGCGGCACACCGACCCAGTGCGCGTTGCCCATCGCGCCGTTGGCGAGCCGCCCGCCTGTGACTCGTGGGTTGAAGAAGCCGCGGCTGTTGCCACAACACTGGTTGACCGCCACTATCTCTACCGGCTTGAACTGCGTGCGCAGCGCGTTCATCGTCAACTCGAATGGCTTACCGACAGCGTTGCCGCCGATCTTGACGACGTGCGTGTCGGCGTCGATTGAGGTCGGGATCCCGGCGTTGTGGTAACGCACGAACAAGGCGTCGTTCGGCGTGATCGCACCTTCGTTGAAGACCTCGAATGGCGTCTCGAGCTGCGGCGGCCGCGAGGTCAGCACGATCAATGGGCGCTTTTCGGGATAGGCGACCAAGAGACGACTTCATTGGGAACCGTTGCTTGAGTCATGAACGTTCGGTGCGTATCGTCAGCGTGGCAGCCCACGCTGCGAACGGTGTCGAAGCCGGCCCACAAGTCGCCGTTGTTCAACGCGGCGCCGGTTGGCATGAGATGCGCGATGTAGTCGAGTATATTTCGGCAAGCTTTTTTTTCATTGCGCGTTCGCCCCGCCGAAAGCGCGTCGTTGCACCCCCTTGCCCATGCCGATTTGTCTTCGCTTCATTTTCGTCACGTTGCTCGCCGTTGCCTCTGGCGGCGCGCACGCCGCCGACCTCACCGTCTCGGCTGCCGCGAGCCTGACCAACGCGTTTCGCGAACTCGGCTCGGCCTTCGAGACGCGCAACCCCGGCACGCAGGTCGTCTTCAACTTCGCCGCGTCGGATGCGCTGGTCGCGCAGATCATCAAGGGCGCGCCGGCCGACGTGTTCGCGTTGGCCGACCAGGAAGCGATGGACCGCGCCGCCGCGCAAAACGCGATCGTTGCTGGCACGCGCTGCAACTTCGTCTCCAATTCTCTCGTGCTGATCGTGCCGGCCGACAGCGCGCTCGGCCTGAAGGCGCTGGCCGACTTGCAGCGACCTGAAGTCCGGAAGATCGCGATCGGCAACCCGGCTGGCGTGCCGGTCGGTCGCTATGCCAAGGGCGCGCTCGGAGCCGCCAAGCTGTGGTCTGCCGTCGAGTCGAAAGCTGTGATGGCGCAGAGCGTGCGTCAGGCGCTCGACTACGTGGCGCGCGGCGAGGTCGAGGCCGGCTTCGTCTACGCGACCGACGCGATGGTCATGAAAGACAAGGTCAAGGTCGTCGCGACGATTCCGACCGCCACGCCGATCACGTACCCGATCGCCGCCGTCGCCGCCAGCCCGAACCCCGAGGCGGCGCGCCAGTTTCTCGACTTCATCGTGACGCCCGCCGCGCAAGCCGTCTTCGCGCGCCACGGTTTCGGCAAGCCCTGAGCTGTAGATGACGGCGCCGATCTGGGTCACGCTGGCGCTGACGTTGAAGGTGGCGCTGTGGGCGACTGCGATCAACACGGTGTTCGGCGTGGCGGTCGGCTGGCTGCTCGCGCGGCATCGGTTCATCGGGCGCGACGCGGTCAGCGCGGTGCTGACGCTGCCGCTCGTGTTGCCGCCCACGGTGGTCGGTTACTACCTGCTGGTCGTGATCGGCAGGCGCGGCTGGCTCGGCCAGTGGCTGCACGACAGCCTCGGCATCAACCTGATCTTCACCTGGCAGGGCGCGGTGATCGCGGCGACAGTCGTCGCTTTCCCGCTCGTGCTCACCTCGGCGCGCTCGGCCTTCGAGGCGATCGACCCGCAACTCGAGCGGGCCGCGCGCGTGCTCGGGCTGACCGAGTGGGCCGTGTTTTTGCGCGTGACGCTGCCGATGGCGTGGCCGGGCATTCTGGCCGGCGTGCTGCTGGTGTTCGCGCGCTCGCTCGGCGAGTTCGGCGCGACCTTGATGATCGCTGGCAGCATTCCGGGGCGCACTCAAACGCTGTCGGTCGCGGTCCACGATGCGGTCCAGGCGGGCGACGACGCCACCGCCAACCTGCTGGTCGCGATCATCTCGGTCACCTGCGTCGTCTTCCTGCTGGCCGCCGGACGCTTCGCGCCGCGGGCACGAGCGCGTTGAGGCGCTGAGCCGATGAGCCGATGACCCAATGAGCTTCGACGTCGAGATTCACAAGACCCTGCGCAGCGAGCGCCGCGCCTTCGATTTGCACCTGCGCTTCTCGACGCACGCACGACGCACCGTGATCTACGGCCCGTCGGGTTCTGGCAAGAGCCTGACGCTGCAAGCGCTCGCTGGCCTGCTCACGCCCGACCGCGGCCGCATCGCGTTCGGCGATCAGACGCTGTTCGACGCCGATGCCGGCATCAATGTACCGGCGCGTGCGCGCGGCTTCGGCTACCTGTTCCAGGACTACGCGCTGTTCCCCAGACTCAATGTGCGCCAGAACATCGCGTTCGGTTTGCAGACCGGTTGGCGCAACCCGAATGCTCACGTCGGCGGCGCGGCGGTCGAGCGTTGGCTGGGCGCATTCGAGCTCGGCGAAGTCGCTTCGCTGCGCCCTGCCGAGCTCTCGGGCGGGCAGCGCCAGCGCACCGCGCTCGCGCGCGCACTCGTGCATTCGCCGCGCGCGCTGCTGCTCGACGAACCGTTCTCCGCGCTCGACCCGGCGTTGCGCGACCGCATGCGCGCCGAACTCGACGAGCTGCTGCAGCGCATCGACATTCCCGTCGTGATGATCACGCACGACCCCGACGACCTCGCCTGGTTCGGCGACGAGGCGCTGTACCTGAGCAACGGCGCGTTCACCGAAGCACCGGCTGCGACCGACCGCCGCGTGTCGACGCGCATCTGCGCCGTTTGACGCGGCCGACCGCATGGCGACCGACCCGCACACGATGACCGTCGGCGCCGAGCTTTGGCTCAGCCTCGATGGCCGCAACCTGGCGGGCGCGCGCCGCGTCGCGCTGCTTGCCGAGGTGGCGCGAGTCGGCTCGATCACGCAGGCCGCCAAGGCTGCGGGCTTCAGCTACAAGGGCGCCTGGAACGCGATCGACGACATGAGCAACCAGGCCGGCGTGCCATTGCTCGAACGAAAGCCCGGCGGCAAGGGCGGCGGCTCGACCCGGCTCACGCCGCGCGGCGAACAGCTGGTGCGCAACTTCGAGCTGATCCGGCACGAACACGCCCGCTTCGTCGAGCGGCTCAACCGGCAGGCGCACGGCCTCGTCGAAGACTACGCATTGATGGAAAGCATCGCGATGAAAACCAGCGCCCGCAACCAGTTCGCCGGCACGGTTCGAGTCATGCGACCCGGCGCCATCAACGACGAGATCGAGCTCGACGTGATCGGTGGCTTGGCGCTCGTTGCGACCGTCACGCGGGAGAGCCGAAACGAGCTCGGTTTGGCGGTCGGCGCGAAGGCGTTCGCGCTCGTCAAGGCCTCGTCGATCATGCTGATGACCGAGGCCGGTGACGTGCGCCTGTCGGCCCGCAACCAGCTCGCCGGAACGGTCGCCCGCATCGCGCCAGGTGCGGTCAACACGGAGGTCGTGCTGCAACTGCCGGGCGGCGGCACGGTGGCCGCGGTGATCACGAACGAGAGTGCGAAGTCGCTCGGCCTGGGCGTTGGCAGCGCGGCCACCGCGGTGTTCAAGGCGTCGAGCGTGATTCTCGGTGTGGCCGCGTGATGTCGCGGGCTGGGTTAATGTCGGCGCTTCTTCGCCGCCAACCCAGCACTGCATGCCTTCCATCATTTCCGTCGTCGGCGTCTCCAAGACCTACGCCACCGGTTTTCGCGCCCTCGACCACATCGACCTCGAGATCGAACAGGGTGAAATTTTCGCGCTGCTCGGCCCGAACGGTGCCGGCAAGACCACGCTGATCGGGATCATCTGCGGCCTGGTACGGCTCGATCAAGGCCGGGTGAGTGTCGCCGGCCTCGACATCGGCGCCGACTACCGCACCGTGCGCGCGATGATCGGCCTGGTGCCGCAAGAGCTGACGACCGATTCGTTCGAGACCGTCCGCGCGACCGTCTCGTTCAGCCGCGGCTTGTTCGGCAAGGCGCCTGACTCGGCACACATCGAGAAGACGCTGCGCGCGCTCTCGCTGTGGGACAAGAAAGACAGCAAAATCATGACGCTGTCGGGCGGCATGAAGCGCCGCGTGATGATCGCCAAGGCGCTGTCGCACGAGCCGCGCGTGCTGTTCCTCGACGAGCCGACGGCCGGTGTCGACGTGGCCTTGCGCAAAGACATGTGGGCCATGGTGCGCGAACTGCGCGAATCGGGCGTGACCATCGTGCTCACCACCCACTACATCGAAGAGGCCGAGGACATGGCCGACCGCGTCGGCGTGATCAGCCACGGCAAGATCATCTTGGTCGAAGACAAGGTCGCGCTGATGAAAAAGCTCGGCAAAAAGCAGTTGACGGTGCAGTTGCAAGCGCCACTCACGCAGGTGCCGGCAAGCCTGGCCGCGCACGCGCACGCGCTCGTGCTGAGTGCCGACGGCAGCGAGCTCGCCTACGCCTACGACGCGCGTGCCTCGACGGGCGCCGTCGCCGCGCTGCTCGACGACCTGAGCGCCGCCGGCATCAAGCTCAAAGATTTGCAGACGACCCAAAGCTCGCTCGAAGACATCTTCGTCAGCCTGGTCGCGGAGAAGACGGTATGAACACCCACGCGATCCGCGCGATCTACACGTTCGAGATGGCGCGCACCTGGCGCACCATCACCCAAAGCATCATCTCGCCGGTGCTGTCGACGGCGCTGTACTTCGTCGTGTTCGGTTCGGCGATTGGCTCGCGCATCGCGCAGGTCGAGGGCATCAGCTACGGCGCCTTCATCGTGCCCGGGCTGATCATGCTGTCGGTGCTGACGCAAAGCATCTCGAACGCGTCGTTCGGCATCTATTTCCCGAAGTTCACCGGCACGATCTACGAGCTGCTTTCGGCGCCGATTTCTCACCTCGAGATCGTGCTGAGCTACGTGGGCGCGGCAGCGACAAAATCGGTCGTGATCGGGCTGGTCATTTTGGCGACCGCGGCGCTGTTCGTGCCGACTCACATCGAGCACCCGGTGTGGATGTTTTTGTTTCTCGTGCTGACGGCGGTCACGTTCAGCCTGTTCGGTTTCATCATCGGCATCTGGGCCGATGGGTTCGAGAAGCTGCAGTTGATCCCGATGCTGATCGTGATGCCGCTGACCTTTCTCGGCGGCCCGTTCTATTCGATCAGCATGCTGCCGCCGCTGTGGCAAAAGCTCTCGATGCTCAACCCGTCGGTCTACCTGATCAGCGGCTTTCGCTGGAGCTTTTTCGGCACCTCCGAAATGCACATCGGCATCAGTTTCGCGGTGACGCTCGTGTTCTTCTTCGTCGCGCTGTGGGTCGCCACGTGGATCCTCAAAACTGGTTGGCGAATCAAGGCCTGAGTGGCTGAGTATTTCTGAATTGGCTCCCTCTCCCTGATCAAACCTTGGGATGCCTGACCAATCCGAAAGCCGCTCTACCGCACCGGACAAGTCCTGTCGGCGAAGTCGGTCGGGTGATAGCTCTTCACACCGACCTGCCGGGCGAGCACGCTCTGGTGGTTGCCGTCGGCGCGCAACGAATCGATCGCCGACGCGAAATCGTGCTTCGGCCGCCAGCCCAATTCTTTACGTGCCTTCGCGTTGACGTAGACGCGGTCGATGCCCGACGCCATGACCCAGTCGCGCTTCGCGTACTCGGCTGCGTAGCGCGGCACATGGCGCGCGACGACCGCGGGCAGGTCGTCGCGCAGCGCCTGCAGCTCGTCGCACGTGAACGGCGAGGTCGCGCTGACGATGTAGCGGCCGAAACCGATCTCGGCCGCGCGCTCGATCGCGCAGCGCTGCGCGCTGACCACGTCCTCGATGTCGACGCGCCGGTTCAGCAGCTCGTTGACCTGCGCGTTGGCGAGCCCATACCGGTCGCGCGCGTCTTGCTGGGCATCGCGCTCGGGAAAGAAGCGCGAGGTGCGCAGCACGATGCACGGCAGGCCGTGTTCGCGGTGGAACAGGCCGCACAGGTCTTCGGCGGCCCGCTTGGTCGCGCCGTAGAGGTTGCCGGTGACGAGAATTTTCCTGGAACGTCTCCTGAACGATGGCGTGCCCGAAAGTCTACGGTTGACATGCCCCCGAGGACAGCCGCAGCCGGTGCCGTAGGACGCCGCCCACAGCCGCGCGCGACCTCTGCTGCTGGCTTCGCTGCCGACTCGCCACTATGGTCGGCGTCTTCGCAACAGGCCGAGGTGAACCACATGAACCGCACAGAATTTTTTCTGATAGCAACGCTCGTCGGTGCCTTCGCGGCGCCGGCATTCGCCGCCGACGCACCCCCAGACACCGATCGCCGCGCCCGCATGGACCGCGCTTACGAGGACTACCGCAATCCCAACCCCGGCCCTGCAGCGCGCGCCGAGAGTTCGATGAAGCGCGGTGCGCACAACACCGGCGCCGCCATCAAACGCGGCACGAAAAAAGCCGGGCACGCGGTGGGCAAGGGCATGCGCAAGACGGGCGAAGCGATCGGCCGCGGCGGCGAGAAGCTCGAAGACAAGACCGCCCCGAAACAGTGACGCGCATTTCCGGCTGAGCCGCTGGCTGCGGCTATTCTTCGGGCTCCCTCCGCAGGACGCCGACAGAAAGGCCAGCCACCCATGATCGACAAGCAAGTCGAGTCCGCCGCGGACGCCGTTGCCGACACGCCCGACGGCGCCACCGTCATGATCGGCGGCTTCGGCGGTGCCGGCGAGCCGAGCGAACTGATCGACGCACTGATCGCGCAAGGCGCGCGCGACCTCGTCATCGTCAACAATAACGCCGGCAACGGCAACGGCGAGACCGGCCTCGCGGCGCTGCTCAAAGCGGGCCGAGTGCGCAAGGTCATCTGCTCGTACCCGCGCCAAGCCGATTCGCAAGTCTTCGACGGCCTGTACCGCAGCGGCAAGCTCGAACTCGAGCTCGTGCCGCAAGGCAACCTCGCCGAGCGCATCCGCGCCGCGGGCGCGGGCATCGGCGGCTTCTTCACGCCCACCGGCTACGGCACCGACCTCGCCAAAGGCAAGGAAACGCGCGAGATCGATGGCCGCATGCACGTGCTCGAGTCGCCGATTCACGCCGCGCTCGCGCTCGTCAAGGCCGAACGCGGCGACCGCTGGGGCAACCTGACCTACCGCAAGACCGCGCGCAACTTCGGGCCGATCATGGCGATGGCCGCGAAGTGCACGGTCGCGTCGGTGTATGAGTTCGTCGCGCTCGGCGAGCTCGATCCGGAGCACATCGTCACGCCGGGCATCTTCGTGCAGCGCGTCGTCACCATTCAACGCGCGGCGACTGGCGCCGCCGGCTCGAAGCGCGCCGCCTGAGCACTCGACCATGAACAAACTCAACCGTGACCAGATGGCGGCGCGTGTCGCCCGCGACATCCCCGAAGGCGCCTACGTCAACCTCGGCATCGGCATGCCGACGCTGGTGGCCAACCACTTGCCCAAAGAGCGCGAGATCTTTTTGCACAGCGAGAACGGCCTGCTCGGCATGGGCCCGGCGCCCGCCGCCGGTGAAGAAGATTACGACCTGATCAACGCCGGCAAGCAGCCCGTCACGCTGCTGCCCGGCGGCGCGTACTTCCACCACGCCGACAGCTTCGCGATGATGCGCGGCGGCCACCTCGACATCTGCGTGCTCGGTGCGTTTCAGGTGTCGGCCACCGGCGACCTGGCCAATTGGCACACCGGCGCTGCCGATGCGATCCCCGCGGTCGGCGGTGCGATGGACCTGGCCATCGGCGCGAAGAAAACCTTCGTGATGATGGAGCACCTGACCAAGTCGGGCCAGAGCAAGCTCGTCGCGCAATGCAGCTACCCGTTGACCGGAATCGGCTGCGTCAGCCGCATCTACACCGACCTTGCGGTGATCGACGTTACGGCCAGTGGCTTGAAGGTCGTCGAAAACACCTCGGGCCTGTCGCACGACGAACTGCAACAGCTCAGCGGCGTGCCGCTGATCGCCGCATGAACTTTCAGAACCGGATACGAACATGACCCAAGCCTTCATTTGCGACGCGATCCGCACGCCGTTCGGCCGCTACGGCGGCGCGCTCAGTTCGGTGCGCACCGATGACCTCGCCGCAATCCCGATCCGGGCGCTGATGGCACGCAACCCGACCGTCGACTGGGCGCTCGTTGCCGACGTGGTCTACGGCTGCGCGAACCAGGCTGGCGAAGACAACCGCAACGTCGCGCGCATGGCCGGCTTGCTCGCCGGCCTGCCGCTCGAGGTCGGCGGCGCCACCATCAACCGCCTTTGCGGATCGGGCATGGACGCCATCGGCACGGCAGCGCGCGCCATCAAGTCGGGCGAAGTGCAGTTGATGATCGCCGGTGGCGTCGAGAGCATGAGCCGCGCGCCGTTCGTGATGCCCAAAGCCGAGAGCGCGTTCAGCCGCGCCAATGCGGTCTACGACACGACCATCGGCTGGCGCTTCGTCAACAAGCTGATGAAGTCGCAGTACGGCGTCGACTCGATGCCCGAGACGGCCGAGAACGTCGCGACTGATTTCAACATCGGGCGCGAAGCGCAAGACCGCATGGCGCTGGCCTCGCAATTGAAGGCGGTGGCCGCGCAGCAGAGCGGCTTCTTCGATGCCGAGATCACGCCGGTGAACGTGCCGCAAAAAAAAGGCGACCCGATCAGCGTGACGAAAGACGAGCACCCGCGCGAGACCTCGCTCGAAGCGCTCGCCAAACTCAAAGGCGTGGTCAGGCCCGACGGCACGGTGACGGCCGGCAATGCCTCCGGCGTCAACGACGGCGCGTGCGCGCTGCTGCTGGCGAGCGAAGCGGCCGCCGCGAAGCACGGGCTGACGCTGCGAGCCCGCGTCGTCGGCATGGCGACGGCCGGCGTCGCGCCACGCATCATGGGTTTCGGCCCGTCGCCGGCCACGCGCAAGGTGCTCGCACTCACCGGCCTCGCGCTCGCACAGATGGAGGTGATCGAGCTCAACGAAGCCTTCGCCGCGCAAGGCCTCGCGGTGCTGCGAGACCTCGGCCTCGCCGACGATGACGCCAGAGTCAACCCGAACGGCGGCGCGATCGCGCTCGGCCACCCGCTCGGCGCGAGCGGCGCGCGCCTGGTGACGACCGCCGTCAACCAATTGCATTGCATCAATGGCCGCTACGCGCTGTGCACGATGTGCATCGGCGTCGGGCAGGGCATCGCGATCGTGGTCGAGCGGGTTTGAGCGCCCGAGCGCGGGCCTGTCACACGTCGAGCGTGTACACCTCAGCGGCCGCGCGTTCTGCGGCCGTGTGGCCGGCGAGCGCCTGATCCCACTCGGCACCGGCGGCATTGCGTTCAGGCATGAGGCCGCGGGTCATCGTCGCGACTTCTTCGGTGCTCGCATCGAACTCCGCGACCTGAACGCGTGCTGCATCGAACAGCCGCGCGAGCGACTCGCCGGCACCCTCGATCACGACAAGGTAGCGCGCGGGCGCACGGTGCGGCCCGCTGTGGTGCGCGCCGTGCGATTCGATGCCGAAGCCTTGTCCCATGCGGTGATCTTGCCACGCACGGTGGTGCAGCAGGTGGATACCGCCCGTTTCAATTCGGTGGGTGCGCGCAGTTCAGGGCCTCGGCGGTTTCGCGCAGTCGTTTGTCGCGGGTCCACAGGGTCGAGCCGGCGGTCAGCGCCGCGCTGGCGAGCAGGTGCAGGTCAACGTAGCCGATGCCCTTGCCATGAAAGCCGCGCAGCTCGATGAAACCGAGGGCCTCGTCGGGGTCGGCCACCGCTGCCGCTGGCAGCTGTCGCAGAAGTTCGAGCGCGGCTTCGCGGTCGGACAAGCTGCCGCAGGCGATCTCACCGACGACGAACGGGTGCACCAGCACCTGCCCGCGTTCGAGCAAATCGACCAGTTCGAGGTTTGCTCGGCGAAGGTGATCGACCCATACCGAGGTGTCGACCAGAATCAACGCCTGGTCTTCTCGCGCCGGCGCGGCGCGACCGTGAGCGATGGCTGACTGCCATCGAGTTTCGCGAGGCGCCGCGCGCTTTCGCGCTCGATGAAGGCTCTTAGGCTGGCGCTGATCAGCGCCGTTCGGTCGAGCGACCCCGACAGTTTGGTGGCCTTCTCGAGCAGATCGTCGTCGAGCGTGAGCGTGGTGCGCATGAAAAGCTTCCTTGTAGTGGCATCGAATCGCGCATCAAATGATGCAATACAAAGTGCCTCCCGAAGCAATCAAGTCACCACCACAGCCAGCGCTCGCGCGATCCGGTGCTTTGCCACTTTGGTCTTCGGCACGGAGAAATCGAACCACTGCCGCACGTCTTCATTGAGCCCGATGCCGTGCATGTAGTTGTAGAGCGCCTTTTTCAAACCGATGCCGAGCGCGTCGTGGTCGGTGCCGGTGGGGTCGATAAAGCCGATGTCGTTCTTCGCGAACGCGCGGTCGTGCGCGACCGGCGGCAAAGGTTGCAACGTGACGCCGTACTCGGCCGGGTTCTGGCCGACCGGCGAGTGCACGGTGCACGCGAAACGGTGGAAAAAGCCCGACTGGATGCAGCCGGCCTCGAACAGCTGCCTCACGTACTCGAGCGCGTCGACCGTGTCTTGCACCGTCTGCGTCGGAAACCCATACATCAGGTACGCGTGGACGAGGATGCCGGCGTCGGAAAATCCCTTGGTCACGCGCGCCACCTGCTCGACCGACACGCCCTTTTTCATCAGCGTGAGCAGCCGGTCGGAGGCGACTTCGAGCCCACCCGAAATCGCGATGCAGCCGCTCGCGGCGAGCTGCTCACACAACGCGGGGCTGAACGATTTTTCGAAGCGGATGTTGCCCCACCACGAGATCGAGAGTTGCCTGCGCTGCAGTTCGGCCGCGAGTGTTTTCAGCGCCTTCGGTGGCGCGGCTTCGTCGACGAAGTGAAAGCCGGTCTGGCCGGTCTCGCGCACGATTGCCTCGATGCGGTCGACCAACGTTTCGGCCGAGGCGCCCTCGTAGCGCGAGATGTAGTCGAGGCTCACGTCGCAGAAACTGCACTTCTTCCAGTAGCAGCCGTGCGCCACGGTCAGCTTGTTCCAGCGCCCGTCGGACCACAGCCGGTGCATCGGGTTGAGCATGTCGAGCAGCGACAGGTAGCTGCCGAGCGGCAGGCCGTCCCAGGTGGGCGTGCCGACTTCGGCGAAAGCGATGTCGGGTTCGATCCAGTTACCAAACCTGACCTCGTGCGTTATTTCATCGTGCCAGAAGGTGCGCACCAGCCGCTGGCGCGAGCGTTTGCCGTGCAGGTGCTCGAGCAGCGCGAGCAGCGGGCGCTCGCCGGCGTCGAGCGTGACGAAGTCGAAGTGATCGAACACGCGCGGTTCGGTCAAGTCGCGAAGCTCGGTGTTGACGAAACCGCCGCCGAGCACGGTGGTGATCGTCGGGTCATGCGCCTTGATCGCCTGCGCGATGCGAAACGCGGCATACACCGAGCCGGGGAACGGCACCGAGACCAGCACCGCGCGCGGCGCGTGGCGCGCCACCGCCTCCAACGTCAACGCGACCAGCGTGCGGTCGACGAGGTTCATCGGCGCGGCCAGCGCTTCGGCCAGCGGCTCGAAAGTCGGCTGGCTGCGCGCGAGCGATTCGGCATAGCGCACGAACTCGAAGCGCGGGTCGACCGCGTCGCGCAGCACGTCGGCGATATCGTTCAAATAGAGCGTGGCGAGGTGGCGGGCGCGGTCTTGCATGCCGAGCGCGCCGAAGGCCCAAGCGAGCGGGTCTTCGCCATCCTCCGAGACGTAGACATCGAGCGAATCGAAGCGCCGGCCTTCGGGCAAAAAGGCGCGGCTCACGATGCGGTGGCCGATGGTCGGGTCGCGGCCCTGCAGGAACGCGATGGTCGGCGTGATGGTCGCGAGGTAGCGGTCGAATTGCGCGACGAAAGCGCTGACGAGCGGCGTGCGCGCAGGCAGCGCCTCGATCACCTCACGCACTTGCTTCAGCCCCGCGACCGAAAACAGCTTCAGCACCAGCGCCAAAGCCAAATCTTCCTGCACCGCATCGATCTCGCGCGAGCGCAAAAAGCCGGTCAGGTACGCGGTCGACGGGTAGGGCGTGTTCAGCTGCGTCATCGGCGGGATCACCGAGAGCACACGGAACGGAGCGGTCGAAGCGGGCGAGACAAGCATCTCGCAGTCTGCCATGCACGACAGCGCCACATTGCCTACAGTCACGCATGACCTCGCCCAACACCCCGCCCGACACCCCGTCCGACACCCATTTCTACGAACCCCGCCTCGGCCACGGCCTGCCGCACGACCCGTTCAACGCGATCGTGGGGCCGCGGCCGATCGGATGGATTTCGTCGATGAACGCGCAGGGCGGCTTGAACCTCGCGCCCTACAGCTTCTTCAACGCCTTCAACTACACGCCACCGATCGTCGGCTTCGCGAGCATCGGCGCAAAAGACACGCTGCACAACGTGCAGGCCACGCGCGAGTTCGCTTGGAACCTCGTGACCCGGCCGCTCGCCGAGCGCATGAACGCCAGCTGCGCTTCGGTGCCGCCCGAGGTGAGCGAGTTCGAACTCGCCGGCCTCACGCCCGCGCCCTCACGCCTGATCGCCGTGCCGCGTGTGGCCGAGAGCCCCGTGTCGTTCGAGTGCCGCGTGACGCAGATCATCCAGCTGCAAGGCGCCGATGGAACCCCGGTCGAGACTTGGCTCACGCTCGGCGAAGTCGTCGCCGTTCACATCGACAAGTCGCTGCTGGCGGGTGGCGTGTACGACACCGCCGCCGCGCAGCCGATCCTGCGTGGCGGCGGAGCGGGCGACTACTTCGCCATCACCGCCGCGCAGCGCTTTCGGATGATGCGGCCGCGTTGACTCGGCGCCAGCGCAGCCGCGCCGCGGTCAGCGGATGGCCACGGGGTTGATCATCGACTGCACCGAGCCTTGGTACTTGTTCTGCCCGAGCACGAACATGAACTCGTAGGCCTTGTCCTTGGCGAGTTCGGCGGTGTTGATGTTTTCCAGGATGTAGGTGCCGCTCATTGGCAACAAGATCTGGTGCACCTCGAAGACACCGCCGTCCTCGGCACCCTTTTTCTCGAACGGAATCGCCTCCAGCGCCCATGTGTCGGCACCGATCGCAACCACGCCCTTGCTGACCAAATAGCGCGCGCCTTCCCGGCCCAAGCCCGGTTCGACCGAGCCATAGCGCTTCGGGTCTTTGTCGATCAGGCTCAACCAGCCGGTGTGGAAGATCACCACATCACCCTGGCGAATCTCGACGCCTTGCTTCTTCGCGACCGCGTCGATCTCGGCCTGGTTGAAGGCGGTGCCTTCCTTGACCACCTCGACGCCGTAGTGCGCCGCCATGTCGAGCATCACGCCACGCGCGACCATTGGCGGCACCGTGTCGGCGCCGAGCTTTTTCATGCCGCCGATGCTCGCGATCTCGCCCCACTTCAGGCCGTTGTAATAACGGTCGCCCACTCCTATGTGGCCGAGCCCGTCGATCTGCGTGCCGATGCCGGTCCAGCAGTTCAAGATGTCGTCGTTGTAGGTCGTGTGCGTGTTGCCCAGGCCTTCTGACGAGCCCGTCTGCCCCGGCTGCACGATGTAGATCGAGCAGGTGCGCGGCGGGTAGGCAGGCGTGGTGGTGCTCACGGTGATGCCGAGCGAGTAGACCTTGCCGGTCTTCACGAGCTGCGCGGCCTTGAGCGCTACGGCCGGGGTCAGGTAGTTGGCCGCACCGATCTCGTCCTTCGCGCCGAACTTGCTCGGGTACCAACTCGCGGACGGCGCTGTTTGCGCCGATGCCGCGAATGCCGATGCCAGCGCGAGTGCGCCGACGATGCTCAATGTCGTCTTCTTCATGGTCTCGTCTCCTCCGTTGATTGAAAAATACGCGTAGGCAGCACCGCACTGCACCGCCGAGTTTTGCTGCCACCCGAACGGCAAGTTGTCCTACCCACGCAAAGCCCGCCTCGCTGCGAGCATGCAGGCTGGAGCCCGCACGCGAACGCCCGACAGCATCGCACGCTGGCGCACGCATTGCACCCGACACAGCGAACAGGAACCGAGCATGTACAAAAAAAGAGCAGCGACCAAGCGCAGCGCGAAGAAGAGCACGGCCGCAGTCGACCGCAAAGCGCCGTGGGATCGAGAGAACCCCAAGCCCGACTCAGGGCACAAGACACTGACCCCGCAAGCCAAAGCGACGGCAAAACGACGTGCCAAAAAAGCGGGCCGCCCCTACCCGAACCTCGTAGACAACATGCACGCCGCCGCCGAGAGCAAAAAGCAATGACAGCCGTGAAAAAGAAGCGCGAGGCGCCGACCAAAGACCCGGCCGGCGGGCTCACCGCGGCGGGTCGCGCAAAGCTCGGTCGCACCGAAGGCGCGAACCTGAAGCCCGGCGTGACAAAGGCCGAGTCTGAAATGAGCCCCGACGAGATGCACCGCAAGGGCAGCTGGGCCGCCCGCTTCTACGGTCGCGCTGTCTTGCCGCCACTCATCAAAGCAAACGGCGAACCGACGCGGTTCGCGTTGTCCGCGCACGCGTGGGGCGAAACGGTACCCACCACAGAAGCACAGGCACGCGCCATCGCCGAGAAAGGCCGCAAGCTACTCGACCGATACCGTCAAACGACTGCGCCAAAATAGAGACGAGGCGTGCGCGAACTTGTCGAATAGCTAACTTTCGGCACAGGCGGCGCGTTAAAAGCCTAAGCGCCCAGAAAAATGGTCAGGCACTGTGAGAAGAACGGCACCTGCGTCTTTGGAAGACTGATGACGTTCCCGCCTTCTGAATCCGCCCCTCGCACTTGCTTGAGCTTTCGCGGAAAAGTCGGCGCCACTGTCCAGTGCTGGCCGGTCTCGGTGATGACCGTGACTCATTGACGCATGAGCCAGCATCTGCTGCAGTCTGCGAATGGTCGGATTGCCTCGCCTCTGCAAATACGCTCGATGGCAGTGCAGCACCGAACTCAAGACGCGCGGAACATGGCTGCAACGACAACAGTGGCAGCAACCGCAGTCACCCATGAACCGATGCGCTTCAAAAGTGCCGTGTTCAGCGTCCGCGGGTGGCCATCTGATTTCGCCCGAACCCCATGACGAACGCGTGCGCCGGGAGGGCAACGAGAAGCGGAACGCGGCCAATAACTCGATGCTTGCGGATGACGCTGAATCAGCGTAGCGCAACCAGACAAACGGCAGCACGAGCGCTGAAAAAAATCCTGTGAGTGCGGCCGTGACGGGGGCGGGAGTGATCTTCAAGTTGCGCTGCTGAGTTGGCCTCGAAAGGCGTGAGCCGCAAGCCTACGGTGCCACTTGCCGCGCATCCTTCGACGTCTGATGTTTGACATATGTTCGATGCTGGCGACCACGCGCTAATGCAATGCAAAAATTCGGGCAGTGGATCATTTGTCTCAAGTCCCACCAACTTTTAGTGCGTGTCGTTATTTGTTCAAGGTGAAAGACGCAGCATGTAAACGTCTAACGTCTAACGTCTAACGTCTAACGTTTTACGTAAGCGGCATGATCAAGGACATATTCGCTTGAAGAGTAAATGATCAGGCCGCAATACTGTTCGTTTAGATGATAAAGCTGCCCGAAGGGTTGGCCGGTAACCAGTGTTGTGTTGGCTTGCACCTTTGGACGGCCCTCGGCATGGGCGTACCCGACGGCTCGGCCAGCGGCTGGGGTGAGCAATCCATCGCAACGCGTGTGGCGGCAGTGCGGTCATGAGGGGCGTATTGCGTATTTCGTCGCTTGACCATGCGAGGCGAACGTCGGTCGAGGGTTCGCGTTGCACGAATACTGGCGCTGGCCTGCAGCAGGTCAGCGAACCACCGTGCCCGACGTCTGGGCCGCTTTGGGGGGAAAGGCCCCGGATTGGGGCTGTGTGCGGCGCAGGAGTTCGACATGTCCCTTGAAAGACAACTCGACTTGAGGTATTCGGTGGCGCGTGGCACCTTGGTGCAGCAACCACCTGACTGCGTAGTGGGCCAGTACCCAGCCGAAGAACTCCTGCTGCACGAGTTCGGGCGTCTTGCTGCGCAGCACGCGCCGGCTCTGCTGCAGGTGCGTCTTCAATTCGTCGAACACCGCCTCGATTTCCCAGCGCTGGTGGTACAGCGCGACCAGCTCCATCGCCGGGGCCTGCTGCGGCTCCAGCATTGTCGTGAGCAGCCGGTAGCGCGGCTGCGCGTTGTCCAGACCCGGCAAGGCGTACTCGATCACACGCACAGTGACAGCCTGCTCGGCCGCCTGCACGCGACCCACGCCGGTCGGACGCATGGTGCTGAGGAAAGAGCCATCGTCGAGTACGCGTTGAGCAGGCAACTGCCAAGTGCTGCCGCAGCGCCACAGCAGATCGGCGCCCGTGGCCTGGGCTTGGCGCCACAGCTCGAAGCCGCTAAAGCCGTTGAAGCCCCGATCGGCCAAGCACAGCATGCCGGGCTTCAGTCGCGCCAGCAACGGCGTCGTCAGTTCACGCTCACCCGTGGCGTAGGGCCCCAGGTTGGCGCCCAGAATGGCGTGCGTGGCGCACTCGACCAGCACCGCACATCGAGCCTGCGGATAGCCGGCGTGACCGGCCAGGCTGGTGCGGCTGCCGGGGTAGCCGAACATCGCGGCGTTGTCGGCCTCGTCGGGCAGTTCGAAACAGCTGCCATCGATGGCCACCAGCCGCAACCCGGCGTAGAAGCCTTGCGGATGTTCTTCGGCATTGGCCAGCGGGATGCAGCAGCGCTGAACCAGATCACGCAACGGCTGCGAGCCGATGCGGCTGCGCAGGGCGCTGATGGAGGACTTGCCTACCACTGCAGGTTGCGCTGCTCCAGCGGCCCAGGCCAGCCCCTGGGAGACCACTGCAAAGACCTCCTCGTACGCCGCCTCGGGATACAAGCTCAAGGCCATGCAGTAGTAGACCCCGGCCACAGCGGGGAAGCTTCGCACACGCTGTGTATTGCGGCCGTGTCCGTCCAGCACGGCGTGCACGACCTCGGGTGGCACCACGCGGGCGAACAAGCTGGCGCAGAGGAAATCACTCAGCCGAGCGCCATCGCCCAATACCGCCTTGGTTCGTGCCATGCCGTCACCTGCCGTCGCGTTGCGATAACCAGGGATCGTGGGTCAAGTTTATCTAAGCGAACAGTATCGGGTTAGGCGTCCTCGAGCCAATAAGCTACTGCTTGCGGCGCTTCATCGCCTCTTGAAGTAACGCTACCGCGGAAGCCTCGGTTGCGTTCTTTCCGGAAACTATTACGACAACCGCGGCACCCTGGGCCACGGCCCCAGCTGACCAACCCGAGTCTGGCGCCACCCAACCTTTGCTACCGACTCCTGGAAGGCGCTTGAAGCCCTTCACTTCGGTAGGTTCGGGGAAGTAGTTCGGGGGAACTACGCTCACAGTTACGGCTGCTCCGTAGGACTTATCGTGCCAATTACACCCTGCACCACCTGCGGCGTTCTCGCCGGGTCCAACCTGAGCACCGGCGTAGACGGCGATTTCGGCCTGCGTGAACAACATGCATTGTGGGTTGGCCGACGGTTGGCCTTTTACATCCCCGGTGATTTGATCTTTCAGCTTCTTTGGATTTGTCGTCTGGCCATTTGCTGATGCCGCGAGCAACATCGCCAACGTGACGGCAGCTATCAAGTAGCGCATAAATAACTCCTTTTAGTTAGGACAAAGTATGGACGGCTAGGCTGTCGCTGGCAGCTTGATGCTAGGGTAGTGCAGGCAGTAAAGCTATTCATTGACTATTTTTGACGCCTAACGTTTGACTTAAGCGGCAGGCAACGGGCGCAGCCAGTTGACTGGCCGCTTGAAGGAATGGTTAGGCGT
>ENA-OBIO01000573-OBIO01000573.1-metagenomes-genome-assembly--contig:-NODE-573-length-18423-cov-3.31784_pt1 | contig 18423 bp, 16 predicted proteins | sample MGYA00153383_OBIO01 | MGnify analysis MGYA00153383 | reverse complement strand
AATACTTTCTCGCTCTCTTCTGATGATACGGCTGGAAGAGAACTTTCATTTTTCACTTTTCCTTTTTCACTTTTCATTTTTATATCATTCCCACTATCTACTTTAGCAAAAATATGTTTGTATTTTAAGAATGGTGTTTCAAAATACGTATAACTTGCTGCAGCCATTGCTAATGTTATAGCAAATGTTGAGACATAATAAATAGCGTTAGCACCCGAATTATTTAAATCGGGTTTGAAAAGTCGCGCGATATGCAGACCAATGATGATAGCGATGCCATGCCACATATATATGGAATACGAAATTTTACCCAAATAATTGGCGATTTTATTTTCTAATTTTAAGTACGACTCATGATTCGAAGATACATTCAGAATGACGATAGCAAACATGACAGAATATATTTCGTGCGACGCCAAAGGAAATTCAAACCCAAAGCAAATTAAAGTTAGAAGAATGGCATAATTTACGAGTTGAGTTGCTCTCGAGAAAACAAATTTCAGAATCGGCACATTAAAAGTGTAAACCCAATAAGCGGCTAATCCGCCAATTGCCATACAACTAATGCGCAACATTCTGAAAAATTTATACGCTAATGTGATGGCTTTCACTGAATTACTCGATTGACTTATATCGTCGGCATGATTGGCAAAAATTGACAATGCCGAAGTTACAATTATTAATCCGAAGACGATACTCAATAAAACTGTTAAGTAGCGTTTGGTAAATTTCATAATCCAAGGCCAGATATAATAAAACTGTTCTTCGATGCCGATACTCCATGTTTGGGCTAAATAAGGCATATAAGCGTATAAATTCGAAACAACATTCGGCAATAATAAAAAATAGAGCGTAGCTTTAATACCGAATTTATAATTATAACCTGCGGTGTAAGTGGGAATATCGAAGAAGTGAATGTGCGGCAAAATAAATAGACCTGCAATTACAACTGCGTAATAAAGCGGCCAAATGCGCAACACACGCCTAATATAAAAATCTTTGACCGCGATGGTTTTGAATCGTTCCTTTTCGACTAAAAGTAAATACGTAATTAAAAAACCACTGAGCGTAAAAAATAATGTTACGCCGAGTTCACCCATAATTTTTACAATGGGGTAAACATAAAAAACGCTTGGTAAACCAAAAAATAATTTAATTTGCTCCAAGTGGTGAACTACGACAGCGAACGCCGCTATAAAGCGCAAACCATTTAATCCTGGAAAAAAAACTTTACTATTTGACATTTTAGTTTTTAGTTGTTCGTTGTTCGTTGTTAGGATGCAGATTATCCCTCAACCACCAACTAATCTCATAAAGTATGTTACACAAAAGTACAAGAAAGTTACGAATTGCGAATGGCGGTAGTTGTTTTTTCGAAATTCGTTATTCGTAATTTGCGATTGAATTTGTAATTGCCTTCGTAATTCGCAATTGGTTTGTATATTAGTGCAATCTTTTAGCCAATTTTATTTTCAAACATGAATAAATACTTCACGGGCTTTTTTTTCTCCCTTCTATTTCAAAACATGATTGCGCAAACCAGTAGCGACATTAATATTATTCCGCAACCTGCATCAATAATTCGAAACGTCGGTGCATTTAATTTTAACGCAAAAACTAAAATTTTTATCGTTGCCGATGCCGATACTGCCTTAGAGGCAACGGTAAAATCTTTTATCGAGGAAATTCACGCAGGTTCGGGTACAACTGTTCAGACAAAAGTGGATGAAAAAAAAGCGAAGCGGACTAAAAATGTTATCGTTTTCTTTTTAACAAAAGATGCTAAACCGACAAAAGAGGCATACACTATTAATATTGATCAAGACCGCGTGAACATTTCAGCCAACACCAACAGCGGAATTTTTTATGCATGCCAAACACTCCTGCAACTTGCGCCGACGAGTGTTTTTAATAATGCCGTACCTAAAAATTATTTTTCGTTTCCAGCCGTAACCATTGTAGATGCGCCGCGCTTTGGCTATCGAGGTATGCACCTCGATGTTTGCCGACATTTTTTTCCAGTCAAATTTGTCAAGAAGTTTATTGATTTGCTCGCACTGCACAAATTCAATACGTTTCATTGGCATTTAACAGACGACCAAGGTTGGCGTATTGAAATAAAAAAATTTCCCCTCTTAACCGCTATCGGTTCGCAACGCAAAGAAACGATGGAAGGTAATTACTCTAAAAAACCACGCACGTTTGATGCCACACCTTATGGCGGATTTTACACGCAAGATGAAATTCGCGACGTTGTGCAGTATGCTCAGAAAAAATTCGTCACTATCATTCCAGAAATTGAAATGCCTGGACACGCTTTAGCGGCGTTGAGTGCTTACCCAAATCTTTCGTGCGATAGCACAAAAAAATACGAAGCAGCTACAACTTGGGGTGTTTTTGAAGATGTTTTTTGTCCGAAAGAAGAAACGTTTAATTTCATTGATGGCGTTTTAACCGAAGTCGCAGCGTTATTTCCTTCAGAGATTATACATATAGGCGGCGATGAATGCCCAAAAACCGCTTGGAAAAAAAGTGAGTTCTGCCAAGATTTAATGAAGCGTGAAGGTTTGAAGAACGAAGAAGAATTGCAGAGTTATTTTATTCGCCGTGCAGAAAAAATATTAGCTTCCAAAGGAAAAAAACTTTTGGGTTGGGATGAAATTTTAGAAGGTGGACTATCGCCCACCGCTTCTGTTATGAGTTGGCGCGGTATTCAAGGAGGTATTGATGCAGCCAAAGCTGGACACAATGTTGTGATGACGCCTGGCACTCCCGTTTATTTCGATCATTATCAAGCGGAAGCCAGCACTGAACCGATGACAATTGGTGGATTGAATACGTTGCAAAATGTGTACGATTACGAACCGTTACCCTCCGAACTAACGGACGAACAAAATAAATTTATTCTCGGTGCGCAAGGAAATATCTGGACGGAATATATTGCTGATCCATCCCGTGTTGAATACATGGCGTATCCGCGTGTCTGTGCGTTGGCAGAAGTTGTTTGGTCTGCAAAATCGCAAAAAAATTATCCCGATTTTATGCGCCGACTTTCGAAGCACATTGAGCGTTTAGCAAATAAAAATGTCAATTTCTGTACGCGCGCTTTCGATGTAGCTTGTAAAGTACAAGTTTCAAAAGATACAGTACAAGTTGCGCTCTCTACATTACTTGATGACGCAAAAATATTTTACACCACCGATAAATCTGCACCGACAGAAAAAAGCAAATTGTACACCGCACCGTTTGAAGTGGGTAGCGAAGCCAATGTTCGTGCAATTGTTGTAAAAAATAGTAAAAATTATGGTATGCCGATGCGACAGAAGTTGAAATTACATACAGCCGTTACCAAAAAATATACACTCACTTATCCACCCAATGATCTTGAACATACACAAAATGGAATTCAAGCATTGACGGATGGTAAAATGGCGACCGAAGAAAACATGAGTGATTGGGTGGGATTCAGAAAAAATGATTTTGAACTCGTTTTCGATTTTGGTGCGCCACGTACATTTAGTGGCGTGAGTCTCGATTTCTTAAATCAACCCGAAAAAAATATTTTTACTCCCGTTTACGTAACAGTGAGTACATCGAACGACGGTATAAAATGGCTAGAGATTAATCGTAGCGATATGGAAGCGACGCGTGAGTTTACACCGTCTTCGCGCACAACCACGCTGCCGATGTTCGATCAATCGAAACCGAAACGGTTTTTAAAAATATTGGCAAAAAATATAGGCACAACACCGCCCGTTAAAGGTTCAAATAATGTGGAATCACAAAGTCCCGCGTGGATTTATGTGGACGAAGTGGTGGTGAAATAAATTTAACAGGTTATTTTATTAACTCTATTAGCGTGCCTTCCGCCTTCAAACGGTGTGGCTAAAAATGCGTCAATAATTAATAACGCCGTTTCTAAAGTTATAAACCGTGCAGGAATCGCCAACATATTGGCGTCGTTGTGCGCACGCGCTAATACAGCTAAATCAATTTGCCAACACAACGCGCAGCGAATACCTGCGTGTTTATTAGTCGTAATCGCGACACCGTTACCACTGCCGCAAACAACGATTCCGAAATCCGCTTTTTGCGATTCGACAGCTTCAGCAGTAGGATGCGCGAAATCTGGATAGTCCACAGAGGCATCACTGAATGTTCCAAAATCGAGACAGGTATGATTTTTTTCGACTAAATAATCGCGTATGTGCGCTTTAAAATTATAACCTGCATGGTCGCTGCCGAGTGCAATTGTCATTTTGTTCTTAAATTTTCCGCTAAATTATAAATCTATGCACGATTTTTATAAATAAATTTGAAATTAGAAAAACTATTCTTAATTTTGCGCTTCTAAATTCAAGAATTATAAAGAGCGCGAGCCGTTATGGAAAATATAATAAACTTAGTACAGTCAAAATTAGCTTTGAAGCGTGAACTACCCGCGTTCAAATCGGGTGATAATATAGTTGTGAACTACAAAATTACGGAAGGTGATAAAGTGCGTATTCAGGCATACCGTGGTGATGTCATTCAAATTAAAGGACACGGCGAAAATAAATCTTTCACTGTCAGAAAGATTTCAAACGGTGTTGGCGTAGAGCGTATTTTCCCTATGGGTTCACCGAGTATTGACTCTATTGAAGTTTTAAAACGCGGTAAAGTACGTCGCGCACGTTTATACTATCTTCGCGATGTTGTCGGTAAGAAAGCGCGTATCAAAGAATTAAAATCTTCGATTGGCAAAGACATGAAATCCGCACAAAAGAAACTTGCAGAAAAAATTCCTGTTGCAGTTGTCGCTGCTGAACCAGCAGTTGCTGCGGCAGAATAAAAATACCAATTAGCTAGCAAACTACGTATAAGCAAAGCCGAGGTGAAGAAATTCATACTCGGCTTTCTTCTTTTAGCGCGTACTGTTGTAAACTTGCTGTATGAACGCACTATTTATTTCTGTCAGCCTCATCAGTTTTTTTCATGCCTTAATACCGAGTCATTGGTTGCCGATTACTGTTATATCTAAAAATGCAGGTTGGTCGAAAGCGTTAACACTACGCGCTACTTTTTATTTGGGTTTAGCGCACGTGTTGAGTACCGTACTGTTGTGCATCGGCATTAGTTTTTTAGGTCGGACTTTGTTTGAAAAATATTCAAACCGTTTCGATCAATTTTCAGGCATTTTGCTGATTGCGTACGGTTTATTTTTTATCTATCGCCATTACAAACATCATCATTTTCATTTCTCTGCCGATAGTTTGGATAAGAAAAATGTTTCTTTCCGTGCGTTGATGCTTCAGTTATTGCTGCTGATGTTTTTTTCGCCGTGCATTGAAGTAGTTGCTATTTTTTTTAATGCAGGTAAATTTGGTTTTGTAACCGTTGCGCTTTTGGTTTTTGTGTATGCCGTTATTTCTATTTCTGGGATGCTCATTTGGATAAATTTGGTGCAACACGGATTAAAAAAAATAAATTGGCATCGCATTGAACACAATGCAGGTTTACTCACGGGTGGCGTTTTGGTTTTAATGGGAATTATTGCTATAATACAGAGTTGATTCAACTACTTCGCATTTATAAAAATATCTCATCCTTTCATTCCGCTTCACTATAGCATTTAAGATTTTAATCATTTTTTGTAAATCTTAAAAAAAACTGCTAAATTTGTATCATTGCAGTGTTTCAATATTTAAAATATGACGGTTCAAGAAATTAATTTGCAACAAGTGCAAGTTACTAAAATTGATGGGCAAGTAATTGGCGCACTAAAAGTTTTAGCTGAATACCATTTGCCTGAAACGAATGGACTGGCATACACTTTCCAAAAAATTCAATCTGGTACTCGAACTTACGAATTATACAGTCCTCTGCAATGCAAATGGGAGATTGATGAGGATAATGTCTTTATTTTAGAAAACGAAATGCTCGTTTTAGTTGGAACGGGAATGACACTTGCCGAAGCGGTAGAAAATTTTCAAGGAGAGTTTGATGAGGCATTTTATAGCTGCAACCAATATAAAGATACACAACTTGCTGCGCACCTATTACGCGCGAAAAACTTTATAAATTTCATTGTTAAAAAAGTTCACGAATAGATATGGCTGTTTTAGATGCTAAGAAAACTTTAAAAAATCTGTATAATAAAGGTTTTATTACAGCTGAGGGAAGATGTGTAGATCACTATCATTTAGCTTTTGTTTATGATAACGTTGTAATTTTAAGAACTAAAATAAGCCATAATATGGATGACTTGGGCGATTTTTTAATAGCTCAAATGTCAAAGCAATGCAACCTCAAAAAGAATGATTTTTTGGATTTAGCGCGATGCCCACTTTCGCAAGAAAATTATGAAAAAAAATTAAGGAAGTCAAGTTTAATTCCTTAAAGTTATATGCTGCATGAATAGACTTGTAATTATTAATTTTTTTCGACGAAAAAATAAGTGCATACAACCTTTCGTTAGTAATTTTATTTTATCATTGTATAGTTTTCCAATTTATTTACTCATCTAACTTAACGTAATCAACATGAAAAGTTCCCAACGCCTACTTAGCGTTAGTTTTTCTTTTTCCATATTAATGTCTGTTTTCTTTTCTTCTGTTCACGCACAGACTTTACCTGCCAACATCGAAAAATATACCTCGGTAGAAGGCATGACGGAATACCGTTTGAAAAACAATAAACTTAAGGTTTTGCTTTTCCCAGATGCTTCAAAGCAATCAATTACAGTCAATGTGACTTACATGGTGGGTTCGCGCCACGAAGGTGGCGGAGAAACAGGTATGGCGCACTTATTAGAACACATGGTTTTTAAAGGTTCGCCGAGACACAAAGATGTTCCAGGCGAATTTAAATTGCATGGTGCGCGTTTTAATGGTTCAACATGGCTCGATAGAACAAATTATTTTGAGACATTTCCGGCATCAGAAGCGAATTTAGATTGGTCGCTCGATTTAAAAAGCGATTGTATGGTCAATTCATTCATCGCTAAAAAAGATTTAGAAACCGAATTTTCGGTGGTGCGCAACGAATTTGAATCGGGCGAAAACGACCCGAGCAATGTTTTGAATGAACGTGTGGTGAGTACTGCTTTTTTGTGGCACAACTACGGTAAATCAACCATTGGTAATCGCAGCGATATAGAAAACGTGCCGATTGAAAACTTGCAAGCATTTTACAGAAAATTTTATCAACCCGATAACGCGATTCTACTCATTGCGGGTAAATTCGATCCAGAAAAAGCATTGGCGTTAGTGGATAAATATTTTTCACCGATTCCGATGCCGACGCGCGTTTTGCCGCCGAGTTACACCGTTGAACCAACGCAAGATGGTGAACGTCAAGTCACTTTACGTCGCGTGGGAGATGTACAATTGGCTTCGGTGTGTTATCATATACCTGCTGGTACTTCAACCGATTTTGCACCGATTGAAATTTTTGTCAATTCTTTGGGCGATAATCCTTCAGGAAGACTTTATAAAAATTTAGTTTCGGCGCAAAAAGCATCCGATGTTAATGGTTACGCTTTTCAGACAAAAGAACCTGGTTTTGCTTATTTTGAAGCGCAAGTGCGCAAAGAAGGCAATGTAGATTCTGCAAAAATGATTTTATTGCAAACGATTGACGAAGTCGTTACTAAACCTTTCACAGATGAAGAAGTAAAACGTTCGCGCACAAAAATTTTAAAACAATTGGAAGAAGCGTATCGCAATTCGGAACGTACAGGTACATTGATGAGCGAATTTATGGCAATTGGTGATTGGCGTACATTTTTTATTCTGCGCGATAATTTAGAAAAAGTCACTGCTGCCGATGTTAATCGCACAGTAAAAGCATATTTTAAACCATCGAATAGAACAATTGGTATTTTTATTCCAGAAGCTAAATCAGATCGTGCCGAAATTCCGCCGACACCCGACGTTTCTGCTATTGTTGAAGGTTACAAAGGTCGCGCCGCGATGACAGAAGGTGAAGTTTTCGATCCAACAACTACTAATATTGATGCGCGCACTAAATTAGGTAAAGCAGGCGCGACGAAGTATGCTTTTCTTTCTAAAAAAACGCGTGGCAACACAGTGAGTGCAAACATTACGCTGCGCTACGGCGATGTCAATAGTTTGCAAAACATGAGTACGATTTCGTCATTAGTTGGAGGCATGATGAAAAAAGGAACAGCAACAATGACGGAGCAACAAATAAAAGATAAATTAGACGAGCTTAAAGCATCTGTTACAATAGGCTCTAATAACGATAAGACATACGTCAACATCGAAACTGTGCGCGAAAATTTTCCAGCTACCCTCAAATTAGTTTGCGATTTATTACGCAATTCTAATTTTCCGACAAAAGAATTTGAAGAGATGCGTCAACAACAACTCGCTGAAAAAGAACAAGGACTTTCAGATCCGCAAACGTTGGTGTTTAATGCGATGCAGCGTTACACGCAACCATATCCGAAAACTGATACGCGCTACACACCCACATTGCAAGAAGATATTGACATGCTCAAAGCCGTCAAATTAGATGATATAAAAAGTTTTTATAAAACTTTTTTAGGCGCGAGTGATGCAACATCTTCGGTTGTTGGCGATTTTGACGAAGCAGAAGCGAAGAAAATTTTAGACGAAAATTTAGCGACTTGGAAATCGCCAAAAACATATAAGCGTTTAGAAGGCAAATTTTTTGACGTCGCTGCAAAGCGCGAAGATTTAAAAACACCTGATAAAGCCAACGCTTGGTTCGTCGCGCAACTCAACTTGCCGATAACAGAAAACGATCCAGAATATGCGCAACTTTTAGTGAGCAATTATGCTTTAGGTGGTGGTGCTATCAGTAGTCGTTTAGCCAATCGGATTCGCCAAAAAGAAGGTTTAAGCTACGGCGTAGGTTCTTATTTCAGTGCCGACCCGATGGATAAAGTGGCGAACTTTGGCGCGTATGCTATTTATGCGCCTGAAAATGCAAAACGTTTAGAAGCAGCTTTCAAAGAAGAGGTTGAAAAATTTTATAACGAAGGGCTAACGGCTGATGAGTTTAAGGCAACGAAAGAAGCACTTTTAAAATCCCGTTTACTTTCGCGTTCAAACGACAAACAACTCGGTAGTAAACTCAACAGCTATCAGTTTTTAAACCGCACGATGAAATACGATGCTGATTTTGAAAATAAAATTTCTAAAATGACTTTGGACGAAGCCAACGCAGCAATTAAAAAATATCTCGTTCCGTCAAAAATTAGTTATTTTTATGCAGGCGATTTTGATAAGAAAACTGCTAAACCTTAGTAAAGACGTAATATATTATGTCTATTCTAAGGTTGTTAGTTGTTAGACCAAACCTCGTAGGTTTCAAAAACCTACGAGGTTTTTTTACAAAACAAAAAAATTAATTGCAGCGCATGACTAAATTATCGTGCGCTGTATTAATTTTAGGCAAAAATATCTTTTATGCAAAAATTTCATTCCTTTTTCCCTATTCCCTTTTCCCTTTTCCTTATTCCCTTTTCCCTTTTCCTTATCACTGCTTGCACTGGTCCGCGTGGATTTGTAAATAATCAAGTAGCAAACACACCTGCCGTCGGTTTCGATTTGGCTGGCTCCGATAAACGCGCCGTTGATTTAGCCGATTCTGTTATGGCTGCGAGCGGTGGACGTTACGCGTGGGATCAAACGCGATTTATTCGTTGGACGTTTTTGGGCAAACGTGAATTGGTATGGGATAAATGGCAAAACAAAGTGCGCATTGATTTTATTGATCGCGACTTAAAAATTCGCCTCAACATGAACGATAACACGGGTTCTGTAAAAATGGGTGGTATTGTTCAAACAAATCCCGACACGATTGCAAAATATTTGAAGCGTGGAAAATCGGTTTGGATAAACGATAGCTATTGGTTAGTGATGCCTTTTAAAATGAAAGACAGTGGCGTAACTTTAAAAGATAAAGGCAAACAAAAAAATAGTTTAGGTGCTGAGTGTGACGTAGTTGAACTCACATTTAAAGCGGTGGGCGATACACCGCAAAATAAATACGATGCGTACATCAATCCTTCGAGCCATTTAGTGACCCAACTCAACTATTTTGAAAAATCAGAAAATGCAAAGCCGAGTATGGTTTTACCTTTTCAAGATTATCGCGGATTGGGTAATATTATGCTTTCTGTGCGTCGTGGCGATAATTTGGTTTTAACACCGATGGGTGTGTATAAAAATTTACCCGATTCAACGTTTACCAGTTTTGCTACCATGAACTATACTTTGGTAAAATAAATTCCATGCAAAATCTTTTCATTTTTTTCTCTTAATATAATCTGTGGGCGCTGTTAGTCAATCGAGCCCAACAGATACGATAAAGGTGAGAGAAAATATATTAATGGTCGGTAACTCTATTACTTTTCAGGGTGAATGGAAAAAATTTTGCACCGCGACGACGTAACAAATTGGGGAATACCTGGCTACCCGAACGAACAAATTTCTTGGACAGTTAATAATTTTTTACCACTTAATCCAACAGTTTGTTTTTTGGAGGGCGGTATTAACGACATCAACTTTGGGAATTACGCCAAATCGTGTTTTTGAAAACCAAGTTAAAGTGCTTGATACTTTATTAGCGCATGGCATCATTCCAGTTGTTCAATCCACGATTTACCAGAATAATAGTCGCGACAAAAACGCGCGCGTAAAAGAAGTTAACGGATTGATTAGTACGTATTGTGTGGAACATCGCATAGATTATATTGACTTAAACGCTGTTCTTTCGGATGGTGATGAACTAAAAAAAGAATTTACCATGGATGGAACGCATTTATTTCCGCCTGCTTATTTGCTTTGGGCAGATTTAATACTCAAAGAATTGGAGAAGTTAAAATTATAGTAAACGAAATTGTTTAAACTGCAAAAAAAGCGGCTATCCAAATTTTTATCGAGATAGCCGCTCACAAATTCAAAACAACTGAAAAAATATTTTTAATTTCACATGGCTACAAATTGGTCGTGCCATATTGCTTTTTTTCGCAGGACTAAAGTCCAGCGTTATAAATTGGTCGTGCCTACGGCACTTTTCACCCTTTCACTTTTTATTGATCTGCACCGTCCGCTTTAGCACGTGCTACCAATAAATTCCCAATTTTTGCACCCGATTGTAACCCAACTTCGCAATCAATGCGTAAATGAATCGCTCCATAAATGCGTGAGGCAGAAGCCTGCTCGGCTTGCGCTTTTAAATCTGTAGCATTATTTGGAAAAACATAACCCAAAACTGTTGCAGCTGCATTGGAAAAAGTAGAATGACCCGATGTGTAACCTGGGAAATTTGGTAGACCCGTTAAAGTTTTTATGCGCGGATCGAGAACTGAAGGTCGTGGATAGTAATAATAGTATTTTATATCCCAACAAGTAATGGCAGCATCCATCATAGCCATGTTCAACAGTGCATACGTGCGTGCGGTGCGCACTTCGCTCAGCTGTGCCGCCTGAATCAAATCTGCAGCAATCGCGTTCCAATGTCCGGGCGGAGTGTAAGTTCCTAATCCATCTGCCCAAAAATGAACGAGGGCTAATTGATCACGCGTAGCATTTTGTGAAAAATTTAAAGATTCTGCTAATTGTGTTTGAATTGCATCGGAACTCGCAACGGGTGGCGCCGCAACACGTACATCTGCTGCTTTAGCAAAACTCCACGCTTTCACATTGCCGAAAAATGGTAACATCGGTGGACGTTGTGGAAAATCTAAACTATACCACATAGGATCTTTGACAGCAGTTTCTACGTTATTAACAGTGCGCACAACATTTCGATTGGCTAAAGAATCCCACAAACTTGCATTACCAATCGCGTTTTTCATGCCATCTGTTTTGGCGCGCACTAAAACCAATGCTGCAACTGCTTTACCAAGTGTTTCGGCGGCTGCTATATCGCTTTTAGTCGCTAAACCTGAAACAAATGCCACATCTTTAGCTTCAATTGCTTTTGCGTTTAAAAAATCTACTTCGGTTGGAAATAAAAATTTTAATAACTCCACCGACGCTGTTGCAATAACTGCTTCAGAACTCGGATAAGATGGTGTAGTAGTTGAGGGCAGTAATTTTTTGACACTCGCATCATTTGCGTAAGGCGCAGCGCGTTTAAACTGCTGTTGCATTTTGGCGCATACTACCAACGCATCGTAAACTACTACTGATGAGTAAGCATACGAGCGCGCAGCATACGGCGGATTACAAAACGGGAATTGCGGATAAGCAAACGGATTGGTTTGATCTGGAAATGAATACGAATTATCCGCGTTCGGCGCGGGTACTAAATTATATTTCGACACCAAAGCGCGCATAATTTCGTTCCAGCGAAGCGTATTGCCTGCGCCCCAATAATTTATGGCTGTTTGTTGATTGGTTGTAATATTAGCTTGAGCTGTTTTAATAGCATCAAGTTGATCTTTATAATCTGAAGAAGTAATAGATACTGGTGCAACAACTCCATACATTTGTGCTGTGTCGGCAATAACTGTTTTCCAATTTCCTGCCAACGCATCTGTTTTTGTAGGATTTAAAATCGTATATTGTACGCCAGAAACTGCTATATCTTTAGTACAAGATGAAAAAACGAAAGCTACAATTGCAACGGCGATTGAGCCCTTTAATATTTTATTTGTGTACATAATTTAAGAAAATGAAAATGAAAAATGTTGAATCGTACAGTCGGATTAAAAAGAGGCATTACATTTTATGATCCGCCGCCTTACAAGACTCTGCCGCTTGTTTCGTAAAACCAAAATTTTTGAATAAACCAACAATGTATGTCAAAGATTGACCAGAGTTCCGACCGTTCACAGCATACATTAATGAACCCGCTAATTGCACATCGGCGAGCGATTTAATTCTATAGGCTGAAAAAACACCAAGCCGCGTACTTTCTTGTTTATTAGAGGGAAAAGGTAAATCTTGACGGCGCATATCAAATCCGCCAAGGGTTTGATATATCGTTCCAACGCCTTCGAAAATAAAACGGTAGGTACAATATCCACCACGAATTTGGTGTTGCATGGCATCTGGAATAGCAACTTCATTCGAGTTTACAAAAACATCGGTGTAATAATCTGGTGCATCAATTTTAATATTACTGCGCAGCGTGTAACCCGATTGAATAGAAAAATCTAAACCCTTTTTTTCATCATAATATTGGAGCATCAATTTGCCAAAAGCTGTTTTACACTGATTACCAATAGCAAACGGATAGGCTGCAACATAATATCCTGCAAACCTGACATACCTGCAATTGGCGTATGGTCTGCAGAATTTGCCATGTAAGCCACGTTTACCAAAAAATTGAGATTGTTTTTAATGCCGTAGTTCGCAAAAAAATTTGCGGTACTAATTGTTTGATTTCCCATAGGACTCGAACGCAGCAAGGTGCCTTCCCAATAACTCGAAAATTTTTCTTGTCCGAAATTAAAACCAACACACATCGAATTTTTGGGCATCATTAAGCCATCAGTAAAACTTTGTGCCTGTGCGAACTGTAAACAAAAAAGAAAAAAGAAAAGCGTACGTAGTTTTTTTAACATGATTTTGATTAATTTAGTAAATGAGCTTTGAGCTTTGAGCTGCCACTCGCGAATTGAAGTTCACTGCTCACTGCTTATGAAATGTTTCCCAACTGTGCCAATACTCCTGATAAGCGTTTAAATTTTTTAAACGCGGTGCTTTCGCATTATTCGATTCCCCTAAAATATTGTATTTATATTTTCCGTCGCTCAAAGAATCGCCCACCAAAGAAAATTTTTGGTTTTTGTCAATGCACTCTAAAGCTGCAAATGTTTTTTTATCGTTTAATAAAACAAGCACGATAGGCTTCGCATCGATTACATCATACGTGATGTATTCATCTTCTAAAACATTCCAATCGTATGCTTTATACTTGTCGCCCGATTTTACACCCAATACCCAAGATTTTTTTTGCCACGAAATACTATCACGACGCGTTAATTTTCCGTTTCGGCGACCTGCTTCATAATTACTCATGCTGTCATACTCCGGTTTAAAATTTGCATCGGCTTGCATGATAAGTGAGCTAGGATAAAGAGTTAACCAATTTTTTAAACGCATTTGTTTACTGGGCACCTCGGGTAAAAACGTGCCTTTTAGTTTTCCTGCAATCGCTTCACCCGTCGCTTGTCGCCACCAACTTTTAGTCGCAGCATCTTCAAACATCGCGTTGAAATGATCCATACCCACCAATCTGAAGGTTTCTAATTTCCCATTTACAATGGGTTCAAAAACGCGACCCGTTCGGCAAACTGTGCAGTACGTGACGATAATTGGTTTTCCGCCGACGCTATCAAAAACCTGATGATGATAACCTAAGAACTGCATTGGGTATGCTTTTGCCTGATTATTTAGACTCACCCCTAAAACAATTCGGTCAGAATCAACGGCATTCTCCGACGCTGAAGCCAAAATAAGTTTTTTAGGTTGTAGAAACATCGAATCGGCAGCCATTACAAAATTCGTTGCGTAAATTATTCCGAGCAATACCACTACTGAAAGCGCGGGCAAAATTTTAGAAGATTTAATAATTTTTGTGACACTCCAAATTATTAAAATGGCGAAAACGCCGCGAAAAATCCAACAGAATGTGTGTAGAAAATATGCCAAGCCGATAGAATTCATTTCCTGACTACCTGGAAATGGCATAATGAAATAGACGTTGGCTATTTCAAATAATATCCAACCTAAAACAGCGAAGTAAAATACTTTTTTCATCTTTTAATTTATTAGCTATGGCTGTGAACTGTGAGCCCTAATCGCGAATTAAAGCTCACCGCTATTTAATGTATTTTTTTCATCGTATTGATACGATAAGAATAACCCAAGTTGATGGAATAATCTGCAAAAGCAGCATCGCCTTGAACATGGACTAATTTTGTAGCATCTGTAATTTTAGAATTTTGTAAATCTTGTGAAGCAATATCGGCTGCGCTTTGAATGCGATTTTTTATAAAATTGTACGGCACATTAAAACTAAATGTGCTGTTTCCAGCTTTAACCGAAATACCACCTTCAACGGCAACAACGTAACCTGGACGACGATAAGCAATTTCACCACCAAAAACATCATACGCTGGAACACCTTCCCAACGACTCGCCACTGAAAGATTAATATTTTTATGTTTTCCGACGGCTGTCATAAATCCACCGCGCAAAAAATATTGATCTGGGCAGGCAAAAATTTCATAACCTTCTAATCCTACTTTTGGTGCCGATTTAGCTGCGCCGTTCGATTGCTTAGGATTGAATAAATAGTAGCCGTTTGCAAAACCGTAAATCGCTTTAGTAATTTCTCTAAATCCGCTGAACTCGACCGAAACACCAATACCTCCATCGCCAGGTTGAATAGATTGATCAACAATCACGTTTTTTATTGTGCCGTCGCTTTGTGGCGTATCGTAAGTCGCATCGTATTTTCCGTTATTTAGTTTCACGCCCAAACCCAACATCAAATTACCTTTTTTAGCTTTAAGCGGATCAAAAATCCAATAATTTATGCTCAACCGAATATCCGCTAAACCATTTGCAAAAACACTGTAACGGAAAGTATCTTTTTTAGGCATTACTTGTTTTAAAACTTGCGAACGCTCGTTGCTCACGTAAGGCAAAGTCGCATTAATTTGAAGTCTGTGCGTGATACCATAAGATAAATTTAAATCAGTAGCCTTTGAATAATTATTAACTGCATCGCCGCGATCAACACCATCTGGTCCGATTCCACCACCCGTAGTTTGGCGTTGTGGTTGCTCATCCGTTCCGACAAAATGTTTCCAAGAGTGGTAATAATTATAATTTACACCGACTTGAAAATCACCTTTATCAATATTGTAAGAGTTTGAAGAGCATGTAACAGTTCCGCCCATCTGGCGAATTGGTACACAACCTTGTGCATGAATGTTTTTAGTTGAAAGAAGCAGCGCGAAAAATGCAATGAACGCAAATGATAAATTTGTAAAAGTATTTTTTAACATGATAATTTTTATTAAAAAATGAAAATGATTTTGAAAATGAAAACCAATTCCAAATTGAAAATGAATTTCAAAAGCAAAATGAATTTCAAATTGAAAATGAATTTCAAAAGCAAAATGAAAATGAAAATAAATCGTAAGAGAAATTTCACAACCGCTACACAGTGATTAACTTTAGACAGCTCGTTGAATTTGATTTTCAGAACACAGCACATTAAGGTTTACACAGAAGCAACAAAGTATGCATAGAACTTTGTGGACAGAGTAATTTCCTTTGTGACTTTGTGAAAAAAAATAAAACATAATCCCACGAAACGAACGATAATAGAATGAGAGAAGGGAAAATTAAACAGCGTTGGGTGGCGGTGTTGGAAGTGAGAGATTACACTGGGTACGCAAAATGCGCGTACTATTGGCAGAAACAAGCGTTGCTTTTTCTTTTAAAATTGCGGACTTACCAATATTTTTTTCTAAAGTCGGAACAGTAAATTCTTTTAAAAAACTTTTCAGTAGCCACTTCAAGGGTGCAACTGGAATTGAAGAATGATTCACTTGCGCAGCATCCGCCAATTGGTTATTGATTTTTTCTTTTTTATAATCGTGCAAACAGTAAATCTGAAGCGTATCGTTAATAATGCGTTGCTTCACAACCCAATAAACATCACCCTCAAAATTCATTTCTTTTTCAAAATAAGTAAATTCTGTATTTTCTATGTGTGTATAGAGCGAGATGGGAATTTTTACAACTTTTAAATCTGCGTCGGATGTATTTGTTTTTAGTTCAACGGTGTGCATAGCATTTTGGCGCACCACTAAAACGTAGTAACCAAACGCATTATACAGCAATAATGCCAATACCGAATATGCTAAAAGTTTTTTCACAAAGCAAATATAGAAGTGTGTTTGATTAAAACAAAATTTCTAAGCGATTTTTTTTTAAATAGTATGCGATATTAGGCAAAGAGGTGCAGCGCACCTCAATATAGTTCGCTTTGGATTAAGGTGCGCTGCACCTTACGAAACTTTATTTTTCATAGTTCTACAAATGTTAAGGTGCGCTGCACCTTTCGTAACATCGAATAATATTTCTAATTGAACGGAACAATTTTAAAAAGCAAAATTATGTGCGCCCATTAAGTTTGCTTTTTTCCAAAAAATAGTTCCTCCTGAAATTTTGTTGTCCAGAAAGGAATATAAACTTTAAAAAAATCTTTGGGTTGAATCAGTTTGAGTTGAATGAGGCGAATGCCAGAAAGTGCTTGTGAATAAACAAAGTAAACCACGAATGCAATGATAACTTCACTATCTGTTAAAGCATCATTGAATAATAAATTAAGCAACAAAAGCGTCGGCGCAATTTTTAAAAGATAAAATTCTGTGAGCGATTTGAGATTCATACACTACAATTTATATGGATTTAAAATTTAGTTTGCTAACTTTTTATAAAGTAGGTTGCATCAATACGGCTTTTTTTTCCCTTGTTTGCAAAGTGTTTGAATTTCGTATCTTTAGGATAAGGTCAGTTGCTTGTACTGTTTCATCTTTAAACTTTTAGCGAAGCAAAGGTAAGTAGGCTGCATTATATAATGATCACTTTTATTATTCAGTTTTGTTCGGCATTGAGCCTCACAAAACTGTCGGAAATTATAGTTTTAGGTCGGCTTCGCCTTCCTAAAACCATAATTTCCGAATACCGTGACACAAAAAACTTTTACTATAAATTTTTAATTGTCGTTTATTTAATAACAACTACTTAAGTACTTGTACTGACCTTTTTTTTTAGCAAAAAAGTTGCACTTCTAATTTGAACCTAAATTTACAATATTGAATTCAAATCCGAAAATTTATTTTAAAAGCTGTTTGAGGCTTACACTAAATAACCGCCGTCGGCTACAAAAACAGCGCCGTTGCAATAACTCGCGGCATCGGTCGCTAAGAATAAAGCAAGCGAGGCAATTTCATTTGGTTGACCCATGCGTTGCATGGGAATTTGCGATTCCATGTGTTTTAAAATTTTATCGTTCTGCCACAACGCTTCGCTGAATTTAGTTTGAATAAGACCTGGACAAATAACGTTTGCGCGAATACCGTATTTTCCCCACTCGTTCGCAAAAACTTTTGTGAGTGAAATGATAGCACTTTTACTGACAGAATAAATTCCGAGCCCTGTTTCTGGACTAACGCCACCGATGCTCGAAATATTAATAATACTACCCGATTTTTTCTCTTTCATATAGGGCAAACAAAGTTTGGCGAGATCGAACGGTGCGCGCACGTTCACTTCCATGATTTTTTGAAAAGCGCGCGAATCTGTATCTTCCACAGCACCAAAAACGGGATTCGCCGCAGCATTATTGACTAAAATATCGATACCGCCAAAATGTTTGTTGGCGAATGCTACTATGCGTTGACAATCCTCGTAG
>ENA-OBIO01000572-OBIO01000572.1-metagenomes-genome-assembly--contig:-NODE-572-length-18435-cov-4.1512_pt1 | contig 18435 bp, 13 predicted proteins | sample MGYA00153383_OBIO01 | MGnify analysis MGYA00153383 | reverse complement strand
AAGGCGTGCGCGAATCGCTACCCTCTACCCTCTACCCTCTCATTACAGTTAACCTCTGAGTTTCACAGGAGGTTTATTCTAGTAAGTTTGCAACGATTGTCGCTAACTTGTCTGCCGCACCTGCTTCGCCGCGAACTTGACGTAATGCCGATCGCATGATGGCTAACTTTTCGGGATGCTGGAGATAGTCAAGCGTAAATTCGGCAACTGTTTTTGCATCTAAATTACCGACTAATTCGGGAACTATTTCTATTTGTCCTGCCCAAATATTCGGCCATGCAAATTTATAATTTCTCATCTTGTGATACGCGATCGTATTGACGATTTTGGCGATCGGCGACCCAACTAGTGGTAGATTGACCAATATCCCTGGTAAGCCGTCCCAGGCACGCATAGCGTCCAATTGTTGCAAGGCGATTAAAACAATCATTGGTACGCCTAACCCCCCTAATTCTGCCGTATTTGCCCCAACTGTGGTCAAACATAGAGTACACTTATTGAGCCAATCGTAGGCGGGAAATTCAGTATGTAATTCTACCTTCAATCCTGTGGCTGTCTGGAGATAGGGAATGGTTTCGTCTCGTTCTAGAGTTGCAGTGGCACCATTGACTAGGGCAATGATGGGATTTTTGGTAGGATCGGCATAACTAGCTAGGGTCGAAATATCGATCGTCGGAGCGACAGGAATGGCAAATTTTACCTGGGGATTAGCCGCTTGAATATGTTCGGCGATCGCTAGCATCAATGGCAATCCCATCCCTAATTTTGCTGACTTAGAACCAGGTAATAAGCCGATGAGAATTGGCTCATTTTCATTAATGACTCGCTCGGAGCAACTATTTTGAGTTTCTACCATCAAGTCACCAACTACTGTAAATCGATCGAGATATTGCGGCTTTACTGTAGCCATAACTTCTTTATTCATCACGGCAAATCGATCGACCAAACTATGCCATCGCGCTGTCCATTCAGCATATACGACTGTTTGATAACCCAAACGTTTGCCAATTATGACCGGAAAAAACTGATCCCCACCGAGAAAAATAACGATCCCTTTTTCTCGCCAATCCCAGTTATCGGCAGTTTTACCCCATACTAGAAAGTTGGTAAAATGTTCGGCACTCTGGACTCGATCGATCTCTAAATAAGTTTTTAAAATCTGAACTTCTTTACCACTAGCATTCGGACACGGCGACAAAATTGCGGAAATGCGAACGGACGATCGATCCACACCCAATTTATCACGTAAAGCCCGCACCACGGGACGCACCCAAGTCGTTACTTCTCCAGGGCCATTAGAAAGGATGATAATATCGATCGGCTGGATAGTATTCATTACTCAAATAGATATGTCCTTATTGAAAAATTATACACAGATAGATAATTTCATAGTGCGTAGTTACGAAGATCCTCTATTGAAATAGTAGAAGAAGGAACGAGTCGATAATGTTTTTCTTCGACCACTCTAATCTCATTATCTTGACTCACAAGTTCAAACATCGCAATCCTATCTCCACTCATAAACTGTGCTGATACTGCTTTACAAATAAGATTTGGAAATTTCTCTGAGCAGTAAGTAATGTCCTGTTGTGTCTGAACAACAGCATGTCGATCGTTACCTCCTTTGGCTTGTACAGGAATAATAAACTGTCGTCCATTTCGATCTACACCCACATATATTTCATCAATTTCGATCTGCCCAATGCTCTTTACAGTCGTTCGTAAATGATTTTGTAGTGAGAATGCAGTAACGCCTAAAAATATGTCTATAAGTCGGTTGTATCTTACTTTTGCTAGCAAAGATTGTTCATCACTTAATGCGTATGCTGTGATGATTTCAGGTGTTGCATCAGGTATTTTAATAGTTATTAGTTCATCTCTTGGTACAATCCGATTTAATTTTACCTGAAGAAAACGATAACGAGCACGTCCTGTCCCCTCGATAATCCATTCGAGTCCCTCTGTTGCTGTATCTAGTATATTCTGTGGAAGTTCATTACGATATCGAAAATTGTAGATTACATCGCCAACATTTTTTGGTAATTCAATTGCTAATGTTTTTGCAATACTTACGAATTCGCTTCTAGTAAACTCAAACTCTGTAATGCCTTCTATGTAATGATTCTCAAACAAACGAAGAATAATCACTTGATAGCGATTCGGCTGTCGCTGTCTTGGTTCAGGCATAAACCTCTTCTTTAGCTCCTTCTACACCTTCCGTTACTGATATTTTGCGCGTTCTCGGTGCGATGGTGTCTCGTGGTACTTTAAAATAAACCGAGGCATTACTCATATCTAGAGATAATAAGCGAGTTTCACCCAGATCGAGAGTTTTTTTGGGCTTTGAAGGTTGGATTCCCTGTGCTTTTAAAAGTTCACTAGCGACAGCTCTTGCGAGTAGTGGCGGAACACTATTTCCAATTTGCCGACACCCATGCCATTTTGTGGTGTGAAGACGAAACCAGTCTGGATAAGAATGTAACCGAGCTGCTTCCCGCACAGTAATGACTCTGGCGAAAAAAGGATGAATCGGACGAGGTGATGTATGGGCACCTCTAGCACTATCTGTACCCGCCCGTAACGTATTACAAATACCGTGAGGTTCTAGTTTTCGGAATCGGCTAATCGATTCGGTTTTACCTGGTTGTGTGGCTTCAAATCGACTGCGAGAAGAGTCAGTATGTTCTGTACGCAAGCTACATGTGAGTAGATCGGGCAAAAACTTGCGCTGATAGCTATAGTCATCAGAGTCAGGATCGAAACCTCTTAATTTCCGTGCATAGGAGCTATTTGTTTCCCATTTTGTCAATACGGAATCTGTTCGATGAAGCTCATCAAAACTATCGGCATTAGGTAAATCGCCGATTGCCTCATCAACGGTAATTCTGTTGTGGTGTGGTTCTGGATAGTTGGGTGACTTTAAACCTTTTCGCGTACCCACTAAAAATAACCGCCGTCGATCCTGAGGTACACCATAATCGGCTGCATTTAATACTCGGTATGGTGTCAATACATCATATCCAGCATCGCCCAACGCTGTAATAAGCTCTTCTAAAAACTGAGCGTGTTTACCAAGTGTAAGACCTTTAACATTTTCAAAAACACAATACTTTGGGTTTAGTTCTCGAACTATCCGCACATAATGGAATACTAACTGATTTCGGGGATCGTCAAAAACTCGTTTACCCATCAAAGAGAAACCTTGACAGGGCGCACCACCAAAAACTACATCGATATCTCTATTACCTAAGTTGGCTCGACGGCGGATTTCATCACCGGAGAGATCGATAACACTAGCGCAAATAGTAGCAGCATCAGGAAAATTGTACTCATGCGTTGCACAATGAATCGGATCGATTTCTACTGCTGCGGCAATATCAAAACCAGCCTGTTCAAAACCTAGAGACATCCCCCCAGCACCAGCAAAAAGGTCAATTCCGATAGGTCTTTTCATATTATTGAGGCTTTAACGATGAGACTTTAGTACTATATCAGACTATTCTAGCAGTAGTTAGGATGCTATTTTAACCTAAGTGGCTACTTATAACCCCAGCGGTTAGAAACCGCTGCTCATGATCCGAAGTCAGCCTACGCGGACTAAATATATCAGTCCGCGTAGGCGGACTTTGCAACATTAGCCACGATTTGTGAAAAGGTGCTCTACTTGGGCAAAGCCCAAGTAGAGCACCTTTTCAAGACACAATCGTTGGCACCATAGTAGGTAGCAAGTTGGGTTACTTTATAGCAATTTTTAGATTTCTCACGCCAATTCCTCGTGTGAGCTGTGGTTTTAAGATTTGATATAATTCAAATGTGTAAATAAAAATTAGATGACAACTGAAACGATCGCAACACCTCAAGAACGGATGGGAATTATTCAGGGCGATATTACTAAATTGACGGTAGATGCGATCGTTAATGCGGCAAATAGTTCGCTCCTCGGTGGCGGGGGTGTAGATGGAGCCATTCATCGCGCTGCTGGTGAAGATCTACTGTCAGAATGTCAGCAGCTCAATGGTTGTCCGACAGGTCAAGCCAAGATTACTGGTGGATATCTACTTCGGGCTAAGTATATCATCCATGCTGTCGGCCCAACTTGGCGCGGTGGTAGATCGGGAGAACCCGAACTATTGGCTAGCTGCTACCGCGAGAGTCTCGTGCTAGCTAGGATGTATCAGGTTCAAACGATCGCTTTTCCCGCCATCAGTTGCGGAGCTTATGGTTATCCCGTAGATCTAGCGGCGAAGATTGCATTGGAGACGGTGGCTACTTTCTTGACTCAAAATTCCACGATTGCGGGAGTGAGTTTTGTCTGTTTTAGTGATGCTGATTATGATACTTATGTCGAAGCATTTGGAATGCTATGACTTGATAATACTGCGTAATGAACCAAAGAAAGTTGGATAGGAAATAGAGGCAGCTTCCGCTCGATGAATGGTAGTTTTTCCCTTTGCCATAATTGAGGCGATCGCGAGGCTCATCGCAATCCGATGATCGGTAAAACTATCTAATTCTGCTCCAATCAGCGATCCGCCACCAGTAATTTCCAAACCATCTGGTAACTCGGTAATTTTTGCACCCATTTTAGATAATGCTGCTGCCATTACTTGCAGTCGATCGCTTTCTTTGACGCGCAATTCTGCGGCATCTCTGATTATTGTCGTCCCTTGAGCGAATACTGCTGCTACTGCCAAAATTGGGATTTCATCGATTAAACGGGGAATCAGATCTCCGCTAATTTCACAAGCTTTTAAGTTGCTATATTTTACCCGCAAATCTGCTACAGGTTCACCCGCAACTTCGCGCTGATGTTCGAGCGTAATATCAGCACCCATCAATTCTAAAGCGACCAAAATTCCCGTACGGGTAGGATTGACACCGACATTTTCAATACATAACTCCGATCCAGGCACGATCGATCCCGCCACTAACCAAAATGCTGCCGAACTAATATCTCCAGGTACGATTACCTGTTGTCCTCTCAATGTCGGATAACCTGTAATCGTCGCACTATTCGTCTCAGGATCGACATCTATCTGCGCCCCAAACGCACGTAACATCCGCTCGGAGTGATCCCGCGATAGTGCAGGTTCTGTCACCGTCGTGCGCCCATAAGTCATCAATCCAGCGAGTAAAATTGCCGACTTCACCTGAGCTGAGGCGATCGGGGAATGATAGTGGATCGGTGCTAATGCTTGTCCGCGCACGGCTAGGGGTGCGAGGGAATTGTGCTTGCGTCCCCAGATCTGTGCTCCCATCTCCGCCAGGGGTGTGACAACTCGCGACATCGGACGCGATCGCAACGAGTCATCGCCAGTGACGGTAAAAAATCGATCGGGATGAGCCGCCAATATCCCCAACATCAATCGCATCGTAGTTCCCGAATTGCCCGCATCGAGGATATTTACAGGTTCCTGAATCTGTCCCAAGCCAATCCCTTTGACTGTTACCAGATCGGTATTTAGCTCCGAAATCTCTGCTCCCATTGCGGTAAAACAAGCCGCCGTACTGCGGGGATCTTCACCTAGCAATAATCCCTCAATTGTCGTCTCACCTTCGGCTAAGGCTCCCAGCATCAAAGCACGATGCGAAATCGATTTGTCCCCAGGAATCTGCAATGTTCCTTGCAGGGATATTCCCGCAGGGGGAGGGGTAACGGTGAGGCTCTGATGACGATCGAGGGGTTGGAGGTCAATCATGACGAGTTTGGCAGATAGTTTAGATGTTTATTGTACGAGCGAACTCGCATGACAAATCAATACCACAAAATGTGGGTAAGAGCAATTCATCGCTTGCTCCTACCCACATTCGATTTACGATGAGGATTAAATCAAACTCGATCGAGCCGGATATCTTAGTACAGCCGAACACATCCGGCAAAGTTTGCTATTTGCCAACTTTAACAGTGACGCTCTGCTTTTGACCGATTTTCCCTAGGGGTTTGGGCGGTTGTAAATCGTGCGAGATGACTAATCCACCAGCATTATTGGTATTGATAGTTACTTGCTTTTTCGCAACCCAGTTAAGTTTCGTCCCAGCTTTGAGATTACCTGTGAATTTGGTAGTACCATCGATGCCAATTTGTGCCCAAGTCGGACTTTTGACAGAGATATTTACGGGAATATCTCGCAATTGACTCGGTTGATGTGCCATTGCGGGCTTAACGACGGCAGGGATCGCTGTCTGATGCGGTTTGGTGGCGATCTCCATCGGTGCAGATGGCGGTCTGATGGCATGATTGAGTAAACCAGAAGTCACCGCAGTTGTTCCCAAGATTGCTACTGCATAGCCTAAATAGAGATGGAGTGGATCGATCTGAATTGGCGCGTGGAAGGTTGTTGCCTGTAGTCTGGTAGTCGGCTCAAAGGTTGCAGTTTTTGGTTCCCAATTGGGCACTTGTTGGGAAATGGTCGTGCCATCCAAGCCTAAGCTATCTCCATAACGTTTCACCATCCCCTTGACATAGACAGGTTCGGGTAGCATTTCAATATGACCTTCTTCGATCGCTTGTACCAATCGAGGCTGAATCATTGTTCTAGCAGCGATATCATCGATCGACAACTGATGTTGTTCTCTCAATTGGCGCAACTTGCCACCAATTTGTTCTAAGATTTCACTTGGGGTTGGGGGGACGATCTGGAGGGGATCGGGTTCGCTCGCGACTGGTGTTTTTGGTCGGAAATACTCCAGGGGAGATGCCGCAGTAAACATTGACAGTTTAGGAAATTTGAGAGCGGTAAGATGCTTGAGCGGTGCCAGTAGAGTCACGGTCGCTGATTGTGGGGTAGTGGTAGGGATGACGGGGGGTTTTTTAAATCTGGGCTTTGGGTTGGGTGGGAGCCGCTCTGAGCAATACAGATGCGGCTTCTACCCGATCCCCAGATTGGAGGCTTTGAAGTTCTACTAATTGCAAATGACGGTGAGCACCACTCGATAACGATTGGCTTTGTCTCTGGTGTTGAGATGTTCCGTCAATGCTAATGTTGCCAATTCTGGTACGATGAAGCTGCAAGACTGGATAGCCTAGTTGAGCTGCAACCTTTCTAATCTGTCTATTCCGACCCTCTGTGAGAATAATTTCGAGCAAGGTGCGATCGACTCGATCTTCGATCTTCACCACCCGAGCAGGCAATGTGTATTGCCCCTCCAAGTCGATCCCACTCCGCCAAGCAGCCAGTGCTGTGGTTGAGGGCTGACCTTGAACCCATACCTGGTAGGTCTTACTAATACTGTGGCGCGGGTGAGTCAACCGAAATGTCAAATCGCCATCATTGGTGAGTAACAACGCTCCACTAGAATCAATATCTAATCTACCGACTGGATGAATTCCTTCATATTCTCGCAATTGAGGCGGTAATAGTTCCAACACTGTCGGACGACCTTGTGGGTCAAAACAGGTTGATACTACACCAACTGGTTTATTCAGTAAAAGGTACACAGGCTCTGGTCGGCTCTGCATTGCGATTAGTGTACCATCAACTTCTATGCGATCGGTAGTCGGTTCTGCTGTTTGTCCTAATATTGCTACTTCCCCATTTACCCGCACTCGTCCAGCCAAAATTAGCTGCTCCGCACGCCCGGGAAGCAATTCCCCATTGAGATAAGATTTTCTGGAGCCTAGCATTCATAATTGACAGTTGACAGTTGACAGTTGATAGTTGACAGCTAGCCATAGGCTGGGCATTGACCCCCAGCTAGATTTCAGGCAATCTTCACAATAAATATTTTAATTATCCCGATCGATTATTTGCGCCTTACTCTAGTATTCACTCACAATTGGCGACTATTTACATGTACACTCTTTTTCAGAAATATTACACGGATAGATGAGAATTGACAAATCAAACTAGAGGAATTGTGGGTTCGGTACTAGCTCCTGCTTGTCGGGTCTGGTTACGATCGCAAGTATCGCAGGTAGATTCCCTCCAAGTGGATATTCAGGGCGGAAGTCGGCAAATTTTGGGGGGGACGATTCCACGGGTGGCGGTGGTTGCTGTCGGGGCAATTTATCAAGGACTCTCACTCGGATCGATCGATTTAGTTGCAGATAATATTCGGATTAATCTGCCACAAGTTGTCAAAGGTCAACCCGTACGGCTGCTAGAACCGATTGCTGTCATGGCTGAGGTCGAGTTTAGAGAAACCGATTTACAAGCTTCTCTAGCTGCACCACTGCTATCCCAAGCGATTACCGATCTTCTTACCCAGATTTTAGCTACAACGCACCAAAATCAATGGCTCATTGACTGGCATCAGGTGCGGATTGCTCCACATACGTTAATTTTACAAGGAAATTTGACGCTCGATGGGCAGACGGTACCGATCGAGATCTCGATGGGGATCGCGGTTCGCGATGGGCATATTCTCGACCTCGATCCCCTGACTATTACCTGCTCGATCGATCTCCCTGGTAGTAAAATTAATAGCTATCAAATCGATCTCGGCAATGATGTCAATATCACCCAACTCCAACTCGCCACTGGTAAGTTGCGCTGTCAGGGACGCATTCAAGTCAATCCCTAATTAGGGGTTGTGAGTGAATGGTGAATAGTAGATCGATCGGAGTGGGATGGGAGTATAGAACCCATTTAAAATCTTTGTCAGGAGGAATCGACCGCCGCTTAGGCGGCACACAAGCTTCGATAAATACTAGTGAAACATATACCTAAACTAACTTGTAGTCAAGCAACTCCCAACTACAATCTAGCATGAAGTGAATGCCGCACTACGCAACTCACACGCCATCCATCTGAAGGGCGAGTTTGAGAGGGCGGCGGCTCGCGCTCCTCGGCTCTGCCGAGGGTTTAGCGAGACAAGACAGCGTTTGCGCCCCTCAACGGGGGGTCTGGGGGTTCCGACCCCCAGATCGGGGTTCTGCCAACACCATCAATAATTTATTGAGAGGATTACTATGAAAATTGCTGTGATTGGCGGCGGAGCCAGTGGAATGGCTACTGCTTACCTACTCGATCGACAAGAGCATCACGTTACTGTATTTGAACGACAACCCATCCTCGGCGGACACATTCGGACACTGAACAAAAATGTCCAACCGAACCAGTCCGACTGCTCTGAAATTTTGGAAAGTGGCGTCCTCGAATTTCCGACAGCATTTACAGACTTCATCGCCTTAATGCAAGAGCTAGAGGTAGAACTAGAACCCGTCAGTATCGGTTCAGCCATGTTTTTTCAAGATGGTAGCAGCTTATTATCAGGAGTGGCGATCGACCATAACGTCATCGGGATCCAACGCATCATCAAACATTTACGCCTCGATACCCTGTATGTGCGCTCCGCAGGGCTATGGCTAAAAACCCAATTTTCTGACAGTAGAGCTTTCGCCAATCGACCGCTATCGGCATACCTCAGCAGCCCATGTACTCGCAATACCTGGCTCAAATTGATGGTGATGTATAGCTATTCAATCCCATTTGAACTGATTGATGATTTCCCCGCAGAGCTGGCGATTCCGATGTTACGCGCCTATATAGCCGTCAACTGGGTGAGAGTTAAAGGCGGCGTGTATACTTATATCGAAAAAATTCTGAGCAAATTCAGGGGTGATGTATTGCTCAATGTCGAAATCGATCGAATTGTCAGAAGTCCCGATGCTGTCAAAATTGCCCACTCTACAGGCGAACAGGAATTCGATCGAGTCGTATTTGCGACACCGCCAGATCGAGTAATGGCACTTTTAGCCGATCCGACGGCTGCCGAAATCAAACGGTTTTCAGCATGGAAAGCCAATCATATCACTAGCATCGTTCACAATGATGATGCCATGTACGATCGCTATGGCATCCACACACCATCAGAATTTGATTTCTTCCAGACACAGGCTCAATGGGGATATAACGGATATCTCAATCAGCTTGGCGACATCCCATCGCCCCCACATTATTTCCTATCGTATCAACTAGAAGAGCTAATCAATCGCGATCGGATTGTGCATATCCAAACACATCATACCCCGCTTTATACGACTGAATCCTTCCGATATCGAGATGAGGTGGTTGCTACTAATGGCGAGAACAACACCTATTATGCGGGAGCATATCTTGGCGATGGCTTGCATGGTGGAGCGATCTCCTCCGCTGTTCGAGTCGCTCGACTAATTGGATCGAGCCTAGAGCCTATGTCTTCACTCGAACCTAAACGGGAGCTAATTTCGACAACTAGGGCAGCAATTAGTCTAGATAAAAGCTAGTAGTGTCAGCAGTTGTCAATTGTTTAAGGAGTTTTGGTAATTTTCCAGCTTTGTCCAGAGACACGATTACATTTAGTCATCGTCAATTTATTCTTCCTACCGTCGTTGATGATATTCAAAAGGATGATAATAAACTTTCGATTTAACATCTAAATATTATCTTTATTATTTTGAAAAGATAACAATTACATACGATCTTTATTATCGACCGATCGAATGAATTTCGATCTTATTTTTGTAGTCGATAGATATAGAAAGTCTCAGCGGTGAATCAACGAAGATTTCTAATCGAGATTAATTCGACTGCAACCACTCCAAGATCGCTGGATTGACAATTTCTGGATACTCATCGTGGGGACAGTGCCCTGCATTGGGGATAGAAACGACTCGAATGGGTTTGCCTGTGGTGGCGAGTTCTCGATAGACACTAGCACCTTTAATCGGTGTCCAGGGATCGTTTTCGCCCCACAATACTAGCAGCGGTTTGGTGACTTGAGGCAATAACGACTCTGGAGTCGGCCCTGGGGGTGCGCTGAGGATTGAGGCAAAAACCTCTTGTGCGCCTGGGTCGCAAGCAGGTTCGTAAATAATATCGATTAGTTCGTCGGTGACGGCTTCACGGCGCGGATAGACCTGATAGAGACTATTGCGGATGCGGGATTTCTGGCGGACTCGATCGAAGATAAATTTGCCGAAAGCTGGGGATGCGACAATGTTGGTAAATATCCCCATCACGTTCCGCAGCAGAAAGTTCAACTCATCGGGGCGATGATTCAATCCACCCGCACAATTAATCAACACTCCACCCGCACTAATTTCGGGATGATGCGCTACCAACATCAGACTGAGCAACGCCCCGATCGAGTTACCGACAAATACCGTCGGTTGGTTGATATACTCATGCCAGAAGTCTACGACTAATTCCTCCCACAGTTCCATACTGTAGTCGATGAGAGCTTTATCAGAGCCACCAAAACCCAACAGATCGATCGCATATACCTGATATCCACCCGCAGCTAATACGGGGATATTCTTGCGCCAATGATCGATCGACGCACCAAAACCATGAATCAATAATAACGGTTGACCACTGCCAGTAACTGTATATTTAATCTGGTGTCCGCGCCAGTTCCAGCTTAGTTTTTCGGTGCTGCGGGTGGTTGTCAGGGATGGTGTCGCGGTCATGAATGATATGGGAGTATGGCTACTACTCGATCTTAGTAAAAAATTTTGGAGAAGGAAAGGTGCGGTTGCCGATGGTGAATGGTGGATGGCTTGCACTGAGCGAAGCCGAAGTGTGGATGGTGGATGGTGATATCTCTCGATTCTCGTTCCGAGTTGATGTAGGGTGTGTTAGGCTTCAGCCGTAACGCACCAGGATCGATACCCAAGGATCTGATTTAGGATTGCTATAGCAGGAGCGAGCGAGTCAATATTGCTAAAATTGAGACTTTAATTTAACGCATAATCGAGATTTAATATTCACTTTAATATTTAAGATATTTGTTTTTGGTTGGTGAGGGCTAAATATCCTTTGCCTAACTTTTGGATGAAAGCAGTAAACCGATCTTTGTCATCTTCCTCAGTAAAGAAATTTGAGAGCGAACGTAGTTTGTCTAAGCTCATACGAGATTCTTCATTGCCGATCATTTCTAATCCTTGAGTTTTCAATAGTTTTGCTAATTTTGTATATGATAAAGAATCAAAGTCCTGAAGAGTTTTTTTCCAGATGATTCTCTTGTCAGTAAAAGCTATACCTTCTTTAGCATCATCCCAAAAACTAGTATCTATCAAAGCAACTACTGTCTCCTTATCATCGAGTTGTAGCCAACTTTTATAGGCATTAACAAGTAAATTTAGCGGTAATGTAGGTGAGGTAAATATTTCAGCTAGTTGGTATTGTCCGTCTATCTTGCTTGTAATCAGTCCAGCTAAAGATTCTGGTTTTGGAACTGCTGTCAAGGTATAGGTTTTAGCCTCTAACTCTTCAAGTACTCCTTGGTTTCTTTGTTTATTAATATCGAGTAAAGACCAAATCACGTAGGCTCCCCCCATTGCAACTGCGGCGGTTCCGCCTGTCATGACACTCAAACCACCCAATGCAGTCATCGTGGTAGTAATCGCTGCTGCACCTGATAAAGAACCTGCTACCCCTGTAGCAGTAGCCGCTGTCCACGCCAGAAAAGCTACCCCACCAGCGACAACTGTACCGCCGCCCATTGCGATACCGAGATTTTTGAAATCTTCTCCATCCATCTGGGCTAGTAACCCAAACGAAACAACCCCCGCAGCACCAACTAATGCAGCCCCACCAGTAACAACAGCTAAACCGCCTAGCATCCCTAACCCACCTGCGGCGACAGAGCCACCACCCAACCAAGCTAGAGTCGCATTAGTGGCTGCGGCTCCAGTCAAACTACCAATCGAAACTCCAGTTCCGGCTTCTAAAGCAGCCGCAGAAAGTAATTTTGTGGTGCTGGGGACGAGAGCTGAGGCATCTTGACTAGCTTGTCTGATTCCTTGTTGTAAGTCGTGACTTCGATCGACGGCAAGTAGGATATTATTAGCTAAATTCTCATCTCCAGCTAAACTTTCCTCGCGAGCTTCTTTGTAAACAACTTGAGCATTAGCGGGCAAATTTGAACTAGTGTAGATAAATAGATCGAGTGCTGCTCCCATCGTAGGATCTAGATCTTTCATGCCCTCTCTGACTTGTTGATAGGTGGCTAAATACTGTTGTTTTTCTGCATCATCCAATTTATTGCTACTGTCGATCGATTGTAGAATTAGATAATCTACAGTAATTGCTCTGGATAAGGTGCTACCGTAAGTGTAAGTTTGCTTGAAAGCCTCTGATAGACTGGAGTCAAGGACGATCGAATCAAGTTGTGTGAGTGCTTTAAAGTCAGGAATAGGTTGACCAGCTTTAATCGATTCTAATGTACCGAGTAGGAGTGTGCTATCTGATTTATTTACTGCTCGATCGATTACCTGGCTAATTTGTACCCAGCGAGAGTTATTGCTAGCAATTTCATAGCGTTGGCGAAGATCTGGACTGAGGTTGGAAGTCAAAACTAGATAATCAAGTAGTTCTAGTGTTGGTATATCCTTGACAATTTTACAATCTTCAATTTGTTCGTATACGAATTTACATTTACTTTTACTTGATGTAGATATAAATTGAGTGTTGTCAATTTCATCATAAATCTTAGCTGCGATTCTTGAGCTAGTATCATACAAAGTGCGAATAGTAAATTCAATTCCATTCTGCTCAATTTTTACATTGTCTTTAATTCTTTGAGGTATTTTTAAAGAAAAGGACATACCTGAATACAATGTGACATCTCGATCTCCTCCTTCTCGTGCAGTTAAGAAAGGTATCGAAACTAGATATTTTTCTGCAACTTTATTACTTTCATCGGCACTAGCAGGAAGAGAGAAGATCGAATCTTTAATTAAAAAGCTGGCAGTTGCGATCGTGATTTGCTGCAAAAAGTTACGACGACTATAATTCGATGTCATTTGAAGATGCTCTATATTTGCAACAAACAGATAATAACTTTTAAATATACACAGCTATTCAGTGTCACCGATCGCACACGATCGTCTGTGTATATTTACTCCTTGATATCTTATGCTTTTATATAGCGATCGACCACTGTATATTCACTTAGTAAAATAATGTCGCTCTAAAATCACTAATCACAAATACTGATAAAACTGTTAGCTCTCAGTCAGATGCCGAGCGACTCAAATTAATTTACTGATTTCATCGATATCTAATAAATACCCTCATACCATTTCTAAAGCATATCGATCGTGCCCCTAGCTTCAGTGATAAAATTTGGGTCTGAACTACTCGTTGGCATCACCCTTTAGAGAATCGATCTAATTATGAATACACCCGTTTATCCCGTCCGCTGGCAAGACAATCGCGTCCTGCTGATCGATCAAAATCGGTTGCCGAATGAATATACGCATGTAGAAATCAGTCGGGTGGAAGATATGGCTCAAGCCATTTCGACGATGATTGTCAGAGGTGCCCCAGCGATCGGGGTGGCGGCGGCGTATGGGATGTATTTGGGTGCTAGAGAGATTCGGACTACAGATCGATCCGAATTTTTGATGCAGCTCGGTGAGATTGGTCGGACGCTCAGAGCGACGCGTCCGACGGCGGTAAACTTGTTTTGGGCGATCGATCGGATGGAGAATACCGCCCGTAATTGGAGCGGGAGCGTGGCTGAGATGAGTGGGCAATTACTGATCGCCGCTCAAAAAATCAATGCTGAAGATATCGAAACTTGTCAAGCGATCGGTGCTCACGGTTTGATGGTATTGCCCAGTAGTCCAGAGCGGCTATGTTTACTCACTCATTGCAATGCTGGTGCCCTGGCAACGGCTGGTTATGGTACTGCGCTTGGGGTGGTACGTTCGGCATGGACGCAGGGGCGATTGGCGCGTCTGTATGCCGATGAGACTCGTCCGCGACTGCAAGGGGCGAAACTTACCAGTTGGGAGTGCGTCCAAGAGGGGATTCCGGTGACGGTAATTGCGGATAGTATGGCGGCGCACTGTATGAAACAGGGATTAATTGATGCGGTGGTGGTTGGTGCCGATCGCATCACCGCTAATGGCGATACAGCCAATAAAATTGGTACCTACAGTCTGGCTCTGGTAGCCAAAGCCCATCAGATTCCATTTTTTGTAGCGGCACCACGATCGACTATTGACTTTAGCCTCAGCGATGGTAGTTTGATTCCGATCGAGGAACGCCATCCATCGGAGCTGTATCAAATTGGTGAAACTATTGTTTGTCCTCCTGGTGTTGAGTTTTATAATCCGGCTTTTGATGTGACTCCAGCCCATTTAATTCAGGCAATCATTACTGAATTTGGCGCATTCTCGCCAGCAGAAATTATCGATCTCAAGCATGTTCCCCTATCTGTTTAGACAGTTGACACTATGCCGTAGGCAATGCGTAGCCGAAGTATCAATTATTAATTATCAATTAGTTTAAACCCCGAAGCCATAGCTTCTGCTGTTTGGTCAAATTAGACCAGGGTGGATGGTGGGTCGATCGGAGTGGTACGGGAGTAATTAGATCTGTTACAATGGGAGAATTCCTGATTGTCAAGCAGAAAATGGCGTAAATTATTCCAGCAGTTTGTCAAGTGTGCTGCTGAAAGAATCGGCCAATTAATGTGTAAGATCGGCAGTAGTCGCGATCGACAAGTAGTAAGCTTTGAATAATATGCAAGTGATTAGTAGGAGTATACGCACGGTGAATCCGATCGGATCTACTCTTCAACAGCGTTATCAGATCCTGGAGCAATTAGGACAGAATGGATCTGTAACTACTTATCTAGCGATCGATCTTCAAGTTCCTGGCAACCTTCAACTCAAGTGTGTAATTCACCGTTATGAGCTACTAGATCCAGCACCAGGTAGTGCTGACTGGGATCGAGCGGTACTTTCAGCCCAGAGTCTATATTCATTGAGTCGTCGAGTCAATTCCCCACAGGAGCGGCTGTGCCAAAGACTGCCGATGGTGTATGGGTATTTTGCCCAAGCGGACGCATTTTACATCGTCAGAGAATTTATAGCAGGAGTCGCGCTAGCGCAAGAATTGTCACCAGATCGAGTGTGGACTCAATCGCAAATAGTGATGTTATTGAAAGAATTATTGGAAGTCTTGCGCGATCTCCATCGAGATGAGACGAGCAACTCGCCGATCTTACTGTCTCAGCTCATCCGGCGGATGCCCGATCGCCAACTAGTCTCGATTAATTTGCCAATGGCGATTGGTGCGCCCCCACCACAGCCTGCCGTACTACCACCCTGGGACGATCTACGGATGGTAGGCGAAATTACCATCGCTGCGGCGATCGGGATCGCAGGCTCTGAGCTGCCATTAACCGCCAGCCACTACGCACAATGGTCAAAATCATCTCAAGTCAACCATCCTGAATTAATCGCCATTATCGATCGATTAGTTACTACCACAGCAGATCGCTACCCATCGATAGCAGTCGCTTGGCAGGCGGTAGTGGGGACGATCCCTCAACTGCTGGTTCATCAGCCGCGTGCTGATACTCGGACGGAGATCGCTCGACACGTGCAACTATATGTCGATCGTGGTACGGGATTTTATGAGGTTGGGGATTGTCAACAAGCGATCGCGGCTTACGATCTGGCTCTATCCCTCGATCCTCAGTGTGTTGATGCCTATTGTGGGAGGGGAAATGCTCGCCGTTATCTGGGCGATTATCCAGGCTCCTGGGATGATTTTGAGACAGCAGTGCAGCTCGATCCCGATCGAGGAGTTGCCTATATCGGACGCGGACTAGCAGCCAGCTTTGGGCACGATCGCGTCGATCCGAGTGCTGATTTTGAACGTGGCAAAAACTTACTCGCCGCTCCCGCAAATCCGATCGAGTATGTGATGCGGGGTACGGCAAAAGCGCAGCTCCAAGACTCTCAAGGGGCGATCGAGGATTATACTACGGCAATCGATCTCAATCCGCGACTAATACTCGCTTACAATAATCGGGGTAATTTACGGCAGCATTTGGGAGATATGGACGGTGCTTTAGCAGATTTTAGTCTGGTATTGAAAATCGACTCCCGCTCGGCGATCGGTTGTAATAACCGCGCGATTATTTATACCCAGATCGGTCAATTTTCCGCCGCAATTGCCGACTATACCAAAGCGATCGAAATTCAGCCCAATTTTGTCAGTGTTTATAACAATCTCGGTAATAATTACTGTCAAATGGGGGAACCTGCATTAGCGATCCTTGAATATAGCAAGGCGATTGGCTTAGATCCAGAGTTTGCTGTCGCCTACAGCAATCGGGCAAATGTGCACCGGATTCAGGGCGATTTAATTACAGCTCTAGCCGACTACGATCGAGCCATCAGTCTCGATCCTAATTTGGTAATTGCTTACTACAATCGCGGGATTTGCCATCGTCAGCATGGCAATCATCAAGCAGCGATCGACAGCTATACTCAAACTCTCGCGCTCGATCCTCAATATTTCTACGCCTATTACCATCGCGCGAATGCACGTCAGTACTTGGGAGATCGGCGCGGGGCGATCGCTGATTATACCCAGACGATCTACTTCGATCCCAACCATCTCCACGCTCATTACAATCGCGCGATCTCCCGAAGTGAAATTAACGATACTCAAGGAGCCATCGAAGATCTCGATCGCGCGATCGAGTTGAACCCATCATTTATGCTGGCTTATTATCAACGTGGGCGAGTATTATCGATGAGTCACGAATATCGGGATGCGATCGCCGATTACCAAAGCGCGATCGACTTAGATCCAGATTTTATCGATGCCCATTATCACAGAGGATGCAGCTATCAGAGCCTGGGAGATCTATCTGCTGCACGAGCAGATTTTAGTCACAGTATCGATATCGATCCCAATTATGCTCCCGCTTATTACCAACGGGGCAAAATTCATAGTCGCCTTGGCGATCGTCCTGGAGCCATTAGCGATTATCATCATGCTGCCAATCTCTATCTCGATCGTGGCGATAGCAAAACTTATCAGCAGATTCTCCAGATGCTCGATCGGTTAGCAGGTAGAGGTTAGTTGACAGTTGACAGTTGAGAGTTGACAGCTTGCGACTTCTTGCACGACTTGCACTGTTGGCGTTAGCCTGCCGTAGGCAATGCGAAGTCGTTGGCGTAGCCTGCCGTAGGCATAGTGAGCCGTCGCCCTTGGCAAGGCTACGCCAACGAATGTGACTTTTTTGGTTGGTATAGCGATCCTAAATCAGCTCCTTAGAACTTTTGTACTGGTGCGTTACGGCTTGTGCCTAACACACCCTACATCAACATAGCTTTTCATTTAGGATTGCTATAGCTAAAAAAGATTAAGTCAACTAGCTGAAGTCAGTTTATTGCTACCAGAATAAAATGGAGGCAGCAACTGAGCTAAATAACATTTTGCGATTGTTATTTAGGTAAACCCCTAATTAAATTCCCGCCGAGATTGAGTTAAATGAATACTAATATTGACTACTTAGAGCTAATAAATTCGTATCTAAGCGTACATCCCAACCGTCAACAGGAGTACTTTAAGTTTCTGCATGACAATCAAAGTTCCGATCCAAATCATTTGTCTTATCGATTTTTGCGGGCTGAGTATCTACCTGACTTTTCACGTTAAGTGGCTGTAGCAAGCTGCCAGCCTTGACAAAGGTCAT
>ENA-OBIO01000571-OBIO01000571.1-metagenomes-genome-assembly--contig:-NODE-571-length-18458-cov-6.191_pt1 | contig 18458 bp, 10 predicted proteins | sample MGYA00153383_OBIO01 | MGnify analysis MGYA00153383 | reverse complement strand
AGCCCATGGGGGCCTGCAGGATGGGGTAGCGGGCGCCGCAGTGGGCAAGGACTCGGTTCATGGGTTCGTCTCGGTGAGTTGCGGTGAGTTGCGGCAGATCGCTCGGCGTGGAGTGTGTCGTGCGGCGAGCCGCGGCGCGGTCGCGTTGGCGTCGTTCGGCGAATGGGCCTGTCGAATGCGCGTGTTTCTCACGGCACGGCGCTGCATGGCCACAATCCGCGCAGCCGAACCCGGCTTTTCAACCCACCGGAGAAACACCATGTCCGCACCCACGAGCAGCCTGCAACTGCGTTCGCTGATCACTGCACAAGGGCGACTGGAGCTGTCACTCGTCGACACCGCGGTGCCGGCACCACAAGCCGATGAGGTCGTCGTGCGCATCGAGGCCACGCCGATCAACCCGTCGGACATCGGCCTGCTCTTCGGTGCCGCCGACATGAGCACGGCCACCGTGGGTGGCGCGCCGGGCCGCCCCGTGATCAGCGCGAGCGTGCCCGAGCGCGCGTTGGCTGCGATGAAGGCGCGCGTCGGCCAGTCGCTGCCGGTGGGCAACGAGGGCGCGGGCACGGTGGTGGCCGCGGGCAGCTCGGCGCTGGCGCAGTCGCTTTTGGGGCAGACCGTCGCGGTGCTCGGCGGCGCGATGTACAGCCAGCACCGCACCGTGTCCGCCGCAGCCTGCCTGCGTTTGCCGCAAGGCACGTCGGCGGCAGCAGGCGCCTCGTGTTTCGTCAACCCGCTGACCGCCCTCGGCATGACCGAGACGATGCGCCTCGAAGGCCACAGCGCGCTGGTCCACACGGCAGCCGCCTCCAACCTCGGGCAGATGCTCAACCGCATCTGCCAGGCGGACGGCATCGGCCTCGTCAACATCGTTCGCAAGCCCGAGCAAGCCGCGTTGCTGCGCGGCCTGGGTGCTGCACATGTTTGCGACAGCAGTGCGGCCTCGTTCATGCACGACCTCACCGAAGCGCTGGTCGCGACGCGAGCCACGATCGCCTTCGACGCCATCGGCGGTGGCCGCCTCGCGGGCCAGGTGCTGACCGCAATGGAGGCCTCGATCGCCCGCCGCGCGACCGAGTACAGCCGCTACGGCAGCAACGTGCACAAGCAGGTCTACATCTACGGCGGGCTCGACACCGGGCCTACCGAACTCCAGCGCAACTTCGGCATGACCTGGGGCGTCGGCGGCTGGCTGATGTTTCCGTTCCTGCAGCGCATCGGCACGCCCGCATCGGATCGCCTGAAGCAGCGGGTCGTCGCCGAATTGCACACCACGTTCGCAAGCCACTACGCGCGCACCCTGTCGCTGCGCGAAGCGCTGTCGCTCGATGCGATCGCCGCCTACGCAATGCGCAACACAGGCGCCAAGATGCTGATCGATCCGAGTGCGGATTGAACGTGCGGGCGATCCTGCGGCGAAAGAATGCAACGCCGCATCGGACACGACAACCTAAACCGTGATCGCCATGCCCCGGTAGATTCGCGAGCGGTAGCGAGAGTCCTCGGCATCGGGCAGCGGCGCGCCGGCCAGCAGCACGGCGCGGCCGAAGCGACGCACTTCCTCGAGGTGCTCGGCCTGGTTGCGGGGCTCCTCGCTGCGCGCGCGGCGTGTCAGGTTGATCTGGTTCACCGGCACGTCGTGCACCAGCCGTTCGTTTTCGACCGCCAAGGTGGCGGTGAAGGCGTGCAGCGTGGTCTTGATGAAGTTGGCCATCGCGAAGCACGCGCCCGTGGGGTCGGCGCCTGCCGGCACGTCGGGCGAGACCAGCACGAGCTGGGTGCCGTCGATCAGGCTGGCCTTGCGCGCCACGCGGAACTGGTGCGTCAGCTGGTCCTGCACCATCTGGCGAAACTCCGCGGCGTCGAGCGTGCCCGCACCGTCACCACCTTGCAGCTTGGCCGGCAGCGGCGCGAACGGCGTGCTCACGATCGTGGCCGGGTAGCCGTGCAGGCGCAACGCGGCGTCGATGCCCGATTCGAGGTCGCCTTCGACCGCCGCGGTGTGCAGCAGGTCGGCCGGCACATCGCGCAGCGCAGCGCGCAATGCAGCCGCGCCGCCTTCGGTTTGCGTCAGCAACACGACGCGGCCGACATGGCATTCGGTCACCAGCTGGCGCGCCGCTTCGGCCAGGTACTCGACCAGGTGCTCGCCGATCAGCCACACGGTGCGCCCGCGCATCATCTCGAGGCGCTCGCGCTTGGCGCTGCCGAACAACTCGCGCTCGGTGATCGAGCGCTCCAGGCTCAGGCCGCCCGAGGGCATGAAGGTCTCGCCGCTGACGGCGCGATCGGCGAGGAAATAAACGGTGGCCAGCGCGACTTCGGTCTCGGTCGGCATCTTGCCCAGGTGCAGCAATGACAGCACGCCGTTGCGCACCTTGGCCGCTTCGTCCTGGATGCTCTTGAGCGGCAGGAAGGGCTGGTCGTCGGGCGGCAGGCGCTTGAGCCAGTCGTCCTCGGCGCAGTGCTGCCATTGGGCGTCGTCGAGCAGCAGGCCACCCAGACGCAGCCGCGCCAGCAGGCGGCGGCCGATGGCGGCGCTGAGCAGGTAGTTGCCGAAGTTCGAAGCGTCGCCACGCTCCTTGTGGCAGGCCACACCGAGCTCGCGCAGCTCGGAGGGCGCGTCGGTGTCCATCGCAAGCATCGGCACGTCGTTGGCCGCCAGGCGCTCCAGCAACGCGCCCACGCGCTGCCCGCGGCGCTGCGCCTTGACGATGGCGCTGTGCACGGCGTTCAGGCGCTTGTTCTCGAGGATCAAACGGCCGCGGCGCTCGAACAGGCCGGGCCGCGTGCCCACGCCCTTGAGCCGCTCGCCTTCGACGGGGCCCGGCGCGATGGCGTTGATCTGCACCTCGGGCCCGAGGAAGCGCGCGAGGTTTTCGACGAGCGCGCGTTGACCCGCCTTGCTCACCGCGTAGTCGCTGCGGTTGGGGTAGGCCACGGCAAGGTACTTCTCGCCACCGAAGAAGCTCGACACGTTCAGGATGTAGCCGCTGCCCTGCGCTTTCATCAGCGGCAGCACCTCGTGCATCAGCGCGTAGTTGGAGACAAGATTTGCGTCCAGAGTGGCGTTGAAGGCCTGCACGCTCATGTCGACTGCCATCTCCTCGGCACCCGAAACGCCAGCGTTGTTGATGAGGTAGTCGATGCGGCCGAACGCAGCCAGCGTGGCCTTCACGGCCGGCGCCAGCGTCTCGAGTTGGCCGACGTCGACGCCGGGCAGGATGCCCACGCGGCGCTCGGCACCCGAGTAGCCCATGTCTTCGAGTTCACCGACGATCCGTGCGCGCGTGACCAGCAATTCGCTCTCGCGGCGGGCTGCCAGCATCACCTTGGCGCCGCCGAGGGCCAGCAGCCGCGCGACCGCGCCGCCGATGCCGGCCGAGCCGCCGGTGATGAGGGCGACCTTGCCGATGTGCAGGCCAGCCAGGTTTTCTGTGAAACCCACCGTGGCGCGGCGCGCGCCGCTGGCTTCGACGATGCTTGTCGGCAGGTACAGGTTGACCTGGCGGATGCGCTGCTCCTTGAACAAAAGGCGCGCGGCATGGCCGGCGGTGAATGGCAGGCTCTCGGCCTCGGTGTTGTCGTAACGAATGATCTGGTTGCCCCATTCGCGGAAAGCGCGGCGGCCCAGGCGCACGTCGACCTCGCTCTCGTCGCGCCAGACGCGGATGAGTTCTTCCATCGACGACCGCAGCATGTTGGCCCAGGCCAATCCGCTGCCGGCGCGTTCGCTGCTGCCGCCCCCATCACCGCCGTTGGTCACGAAGACGAAGCGCGGCTCTTGCGTCAGGTCGTCGCGGTCTTTCCAGTAGCGGCTGAGCTTGCGCGCCACGGCAATGGCACCGCCGAGTTCTTCATCGACGAAGGCCTCCATGTCGCCGTCGCTCGCAGCGGCCAGGCTGCCGGTGAAACGGTCGGCGCCGTGCGCCGGCAAGATGACGGCGCCGGTGATCGGACCGCCGTGGTCTTCGGCCAGCGCGCTGTCCATGGTGGCGGGCTCGACGCGGTCGAACACCCGCACGTCGATGCGCTCATCGGAGCGCAGGCCGGCCAGCCGGTCGCGCGCCAGCGCGCAATCGGACTCGCGCGCCAAGCCCAGGATCACATGCGCGCCCACCTCGGCCAGCAGACGCGCGATGCCGACCGCATCGGCCACCTGGTCGCCGGCAGCCACGAGCACGGTTTGCCCGTGCGCATCGACCGTGCGCATCGTCGGCCGGTTGACCCACGTGCTGCGGCTTTCCTTGCGCACGCGCATGCCGTGCGTGACCTCGAAGTCGTGGCCGTTGAAGGCCGCCGACTCGTCGCTGCCCAGGAAGACGCAGGTGTGGGCCACGTCGCGCGGCACGGGAAAATCTTTTTGCGGCGGCGCATCGTCGAAGGGGCGCTCGAGCGTCATGAGGTCGAAGAACTCGCCCGCGGTGGCGCCGGGCTCGGCGCCCTTGAGCTGGTCCATCGTGGCGAAGACGCTGCGGATGCGCTCGCTGCGGATCGGCCCGGGGAACACGGTGTTGACGCGAACGCCGCGTGCGCCGAGCTCTTCGGAGAGCTGGCGCGACAGCGCGTTCAGCGCCGCCTTCGGCACCACGTAAGCGGTGCGGCCGTAGTACTGGGTGCGCGAAAAGATGGTCGAGATGTTGATTACCGAGGCGCCGGGTCGCAACACCGGCGCCGCCGCGCGGAGCATGTTCCACGAGACTCCGAGGATGTTGCGCATCGCGTCGGCCAGGGTCTCGGTGTCGGTTGCGCCGTCGGCACGCAAGGCGTCGAGTTCGTCGCCGGTCAGCGGCACCTTTTCGAGCGGCTGCCGCGGCCCGGCCGAGCCGGCGTTGTTGACGAGGATGTCGAGCCGCCCGTGACGCGCCACGATCTCGGCGATGCCGCGGCGCACGCTGTCGGGGTCGGCGCCGTCCATGACCACGGCGTCGACTTGTGTCGGCGGCACGCCGGTGTCGGTGAGCGCGGCGTCGAGCGCTGCGTTCAGCCTGGCCTGCGTGCGGCCCGACAGCACGACCACGGCGCCTTGGCGCAGGTAGTGGCGCACGATTTCGCCACCGAGGTTGCCGGCGGCGCCGGTGATCAGCGCCACCTTGCCGGCCAGGCGGCCGGGTTGTGTATTGGCGATGGCATCGGCGGCGGCCGTCGCCGGTGATGCGGTCATGGTTTTGGACATCTCAAGTCTCCCGGTAGTCACGATTGGATGGGCATGTGCGGGTGTGCGGTGTGCGGTGTGCGGTGTGCGGGGCGCCTCTGCGGCGTCAGGCGCGCTCGCCGGCGGCCCAGGCTTCGAACAGCGCTTCTTTGCTGCGCAGGCCGGGCGACGGCAGCGCGTGGTTCACGACGTAGTTCGCGCCCTGGTGCCGGTTGTCCCACATGGCCTGGTGCGCGGCGGGCAGTTCGTGCCACGGCACGACCGTGGGCTCGGTCACGTCGAGCAGGCCTGCACTCACCATGTCGTTCATGCGCGTGACCTCATAGGCGTTGCACAAGTGCGTGCCGAGGATGCTGGCCGTGGGCATCAGGATGCGGCGCTGGCGCGTCCACACCTGCGGCGCGTAGAAGGCGTAGCGGCGGCCCGACATTTCTTCGCAATAGACCACGCGGCCAGTGAAGGGCTTGACCAGCGCGGTGCTGACGCCGAGCGCGTCGTGGCCGGCGCGTTCCATGACCAGATCGGGCGCGCCACGCGGGTTGTCGGGGCTCCTCAGCAGCGCGCCCACCGCGGCGCCGAAGGGCTTGAGCGTGCGGTCTTGAAAGTCGCGCACGCCGTGGCGGAAAGTCTCGATGTCGGCCTTCGCGTCGGCCAGCCGCGGCATGGTCGTAGGCCAATCGAAGTTGTCGCCCTGACGGCGGCGAATGTCTTCGATCGACACCACGCCGGCCACCGCGTCCTCGAAGCCGAGCGACTGCACGAACTCGCGCTGCGCGTCGGTGGCCGTGGCCACCACGGTGCGCGCACCGATGGCGCGCACGGCCTCGATCATCTCGAGCCCGGTGCTGTCGAGCAACGCGGTGCTGCCCGGCCCGTAGTACAGCAGCACGGCCTCGCCGGCGCGGGCGCCTGCGCGTTGCAGCATGGCCTCGGGCGACGCGGTACCGGGCTTGCCGACAAACGTGAGGTGGTAGCCGGACGAGGCGCCGTAGAACGCCAGCGAACCCCCTTCGGCCAGCAACTGGAAGCTGCGCGGGAAAGCGGTCTCGCCAGCGTGCGAGACGGCGTAGTCGGCCAGCCGGCCACCGTTCTGACGCCGGTATTCGTCGAGCAGCGGAACGCCGGCCGCTTCCCACGCCGCCGGATCGGCTTCGGGCACCGGTGTGTACAGGCCGGCGAAGCGCGCCTCGGTGCGGTCGAGCGCGCCTGCCGCGCCCTGCATAGCGATGAACGCGGCGCGCGCTGGGCTCGACACGCCGCCGGTCACTGCCAAGCCGGCGCGGGTGGCACTCTTCAGCGCCTCCAAGCCGGTGCCGGTGGCCGAGCCTTCGACGAACAACGCCTTGCCCGGCGCAATCTTCAGTGTGGTGAAGAGCGCCCGCACGATCGTGCCCAGGTTCAGGATGTAGCTGCCGGCCTGCTCCAAGGTCAGGTCGGCCGGCAGCGGATGCAGTTGCGGCGCCTGCGTGACGAGGAACTGCGCGTGGCTGCCGGTGCGCGTCTCGTAGCCCTGGATCGAGAAGCCGACATACATCGGATCGCGCGCGGCCAACGGGCTGAGCAACTCGGTCTGGCCCGAGTACACCGCCACCAGATCGCCCACTTTGAGGCGGCCCTCGCGTTTGGCTTCGCTGCCGAGTGCGGCCACCAGTGCCACGCCGCCCGAGCCGGTGACCTGCACGTCTTCTTCGTGGTTGTCGAAGGGCGAAACCGGGATGCCGGTGAGTGCCCAGAGGTCGTTGAAGTTGACTTCCGAGGCCAGCATGTAGACCAATGCCTCGTTCGGCTCCGGCGGCTCCACCGGCACGATCAACTCGACCTCACTGGTGCGCGGCGCGCCGAAGCGCGGCTCGCCGGTCGCCGGGTCGCGCGGCACGCCGAAAGCGTACTGCCATGCCGGCAGCGGCGTGATGCCGGGATAGAACGGCGCGCCGCGCTCGAGCAGGCCACCCTGTGTCGTTTGCGTGGCGATAAAGGCGTCGTGTTCGGCAACCAGTTTCACGCCGTCGCGGCGGATCGGCAGCGCCGGGCTCTGCTTGTCCATGAACTGCCGGATGCCGGTCTTGCCGCCTTCGGGGTCGATCACCGCCTGCGCGAACAGCTCGGCTTCGACCGCGAGGCCGGCGTCGAGCCCTTCGGTCCAGCCGGTGCGGATGGCCTGCAGCGCACGGTCGCGCGCCTCGCCGCGGCCGGCCCATGAAAGTTGTGCATGCACCTGCTGCAAATGGTCGTCGGCCAGCGCGGTGTCGAGCGACTCCGCGGCCGGCAGGTTCCACGCCACCAGTCCGTCGTGGCGTTCGCGCATGGCGGCGCCGAGTGCGCTTGCTTCGCCACCTTGCAAGTACTCGCGAATGCGTGCATGAGCGGCCGAAAGGACATCGGACGACGCACCGGCCAGCTCGTCCACCACACCGAGCGCCAGCGCCTCGGCGCCGCCGATGTTGCGGCCGCCGAGGATCAGGTCGAGCGCGTCGCGCAAGCCTGCCTGGCCGCGGCGAGGCGTTGCGGCCGCCGAGGATCAGGTCGAGCGCGTCGCGCAAGCCTGCCTCGCCGCGGCGCGTGGCCAGCAGGCGTGGCAGCCGCTGCGTGCCGCCGTAGCCGGGCAAGAGGCGCAGGCGGATCTCGGGCTGGCCAAAGCGCGCCGTGGGCTCGGCGATGCGCCAGTGGCAGGCCAGCGCGAACTCCATGCCGCCGCCGAGCGCCACGCCCTGGATCGCGGCGATGCAGGGCTTGCCCATGCGTTCGATCTTGCGGAAGGCCAGGTGCGCGTTGTTCGGCAGCGCGCGCGCTTCGTCGAGCGTGTGGATGTCTTCGAGCAATTGCCGGATGTCGGCGCCGGCGACGAAGCTGGCGGTGCCCTGCCCGGTGAAGACCACGGCGACCACATCGTCGCGGCGCGACAGGTGCTCGACCACCACCGTCAGCTCGTCGAGCGCGCGTTCGTTGAGCGCATTCACCGGCGGGTTGGTCACCGTCACGGTAGCCACGCGCTGTGCGCCCTGCACTGTTGCGACCGCGTTGTACTGCACCGTGAAGTAACGGTGGCGCTCGAACATTTGCTGGTCGTCGGCAAGCTGCTGCTTGCGCTTCCAGTCGCCGATGACGCGTTGCAGTTCGCCGATGGCTTCGGGGTTCTTCAGCGTCGACGCATCGCCAACGTCGGTGCCCTCGACCAGCGCACGCACCATGCGCCGCATGTACTTGCCGCTGCGCGTTTCAGGGAACTGGCTGACCTCGATGAAGTCGCTCGGCACGGCCACTGCGCCCTTCTCGCTGCGCACCAGGTCGGCCAGGCGCCGACGATCGTCTTGCGTCAGCTTGCGGCCGGCGGCCGGTTTCACGAAAGCCAGCGGCGTGAGGCCCTTTTCGCGGTGCGGCGCGCCGACGACGATGACGTTGCCGACAGGGCTGTCCGGGTCGAGCGCCTTGTGGCGCAGGATGGCGCCTTCGATCTCTTCGGTGCCCATGCGGTGGCCGCTGACGTTGATGACATCGTCGCTGCGGCCGTGCAGGCTGAAACTGCCGTCGGGGTAGCTGACGGCGAAGTCGCCCTGCGTGTAGGCCCAGGCCCCGCGCCAGCGCTTCCAGTAGGTGCTGGACCAACGCTCGCCGTCGCCCTTCCAGCCGGTCTGCACGCGCACACCGCCGCCGATTTCCTCGACGCGGAAATTGGTCGAGTCGCCCCAGACCGTGCGCGCCAGATACGGGTAAGGCGCAGCGATGACGATCTCGCCTTTTTCGTCGAGAGCCGCGCGGCGCCAGGCCACGCCGCCGGCGGCCGGGTCGCGCTGCCAGGGCGTGAAGGTGCTGCGCGCGGCGTCGGCGTCTTCGACCCACACGTCGCCTGCGATCCAGGGCAGCGGGTAGGTGTGGGCATCGGCCTGCAGCGGGAAATCGGCGTTGCCGTAGAAGTGGGTCCAGACCATGCCGCCGTGCTCGGTGGCCCAGTAGCTGTTGATGTAGTTCGGCGTCATCAGGTCCATGCCGAACTGCTGCACCGCAGGGCTGGTGGGCTCGGCGCAGAAGGTCGCCACGCGCAGGCTGGAGAGGTCGTACTGGCGCACATCGCGCGCGTTTTGCGCGTCGGCCATGATGGTTTTCAGGAAGGTGACGCCTGCCTTGAAGATGCGCACGCGGTAGCGCTCGATCATCGAGGCGTAGCGCCCGGCATGCGGGAAGGTGGGCGCGCCTTCGCCGAGCACACCGGTGCAGCGCGTGGTCATCGTGGCACTCAGCATGTAGCTCTGGCCGGTGATCCAGCCGGGGTCGGCCACGACGTAGACCACGTCGCCCGGCCGCGCGTCGAACGCCACTTTCATGGTGTGCGCCACGCCCGCGGTGTAGCCGCCGTGCACGTGCACCACGCCCTTGGGCTTGCCGGTGGAGCCCGAGGTGTAGATGAAGAACAGCGGGTACTCGGCATCGAGCGGCGTGGGTGGGCTGCTGGCCCACACCGCGCGCACGAAGTCGGCATCGGGCAAGGTCATGAGCGCGGCCTCGTCGGCCACGTCGAAACCAGCGGTGCGGGCTGCGGCCAGCAGCGTGGCAAGCGCGGTGTCGGTGAGCTCGTGGCTCCAGCGGTCACGCTCTGCCCGCCAGACCAGATCGGCCTGCGCGGTGTGGCGCACCACGACCACGGCGTCGACGCGCGGTGGCGTGGCCACCAGCGCTTCTGCCACCGCCGTGCGCAGCCGCGACGCCGCCGCGGCGTTCAGCCGGCCCTGGCGGCCCAGCTCGCGCAGCGCTCGGCCCACACCGCGCATCGCGTCGCTGCGCTGCACCGTTACTTCGCCGGCAAGGGTGTCGTCGACGGTGGCGAGCAGCTGCTGCGCGTCGCTGTCGTTCAGGTTCAGCTCCGTACCGAGCGAGGCCAGGCGCTGCGCGATCGCAGCGCGCACCACCGGCACCGGCACGTAATCATCGAGTGCAGGGTCGGTGTAGGCGGTCTTGAACGGCACGATCTGCGCGTTGCGGTAACCGCCGTCGGCGGTGATGACCACGCGCGCACCGGCATCGTGGATGCGGTCGGAAAGCGTCTTGTCACTGAAGCCGCCGAACACCGGCGTGTAGACCACGCCCAGACGCTTGGCGGCTTGGGTCCAGTACAGCTGCGCCGGGATGTTGGGCAGGTTGAGCGCGATGCGGTCACCGGAGCGCACGCCGAGTGCCTGCAGCGCCAGCGCGCACTTGGCGGTCTCGAGCAGCAGGCGCTTGCGCGAGATTGCGTAAGCCTCCACCGGTGCGCCGCGGCCGCCGTCTTGCGACATGTCCCAGCGGTCGCCTTCGAACAAGAACGCGGCCTCGGCACCGAAGCCGGCGAGCACGTGGCGGTCGACTTCGTTGAAGCACGCGTTGGTCAAGCCGCCCTCGAACCACTTCCAGTGCGGCGCGTCATCGGGGTTGAAGGCCCGCTGCCACGGCTCGAAAGCTTCGCCCAGGTCGGCCGTCAGGGCCGCGCCGGTGGTCACCTCCCAGCCGGTCCACAGACGACGCGTTTCGTCGAAGGTGAGCCATGCACCGCCCTCGGCTGCCGAGGCGACGAACCAGTGCAGCTGCCGTTTGGCGATGGCACCGTGGAACGCGCCGGGGTCGGCGAGCGCAGCGGCACGCTGCGTCTCCCAATCGCGCCGGGTGCGCACGGGGTTGGTGTGGGCCTCTGGCAGCGTGGCCGGGCGTTCTGCGGTGGTGGTCGTGGTCATCATCGGGTTCCGTCAGCGGCGGTGCATCAGCGGCGGGGCATCAGCACGGTGTAGTCGAGGTCGAGCACCACGGCGGGGTCGGCCGCGGCAGTGGTGTCGTGGCCGGGGAAGTCATGGCAGGCGCGGTCCTTGGTGGCCACGGTGCGCACGCGCAGCGCGCCGATGTCGCTGCGGCCGGGCAGCGAATCTTTGGCGAGCACCTCCGACCAGGCGTAGATCGTGTCGCCGGCAAAGCTCGGGGCGGTGTGGCGGCCTCCGTGAATGGCGGCGACGTTCAACGCATTCGCCAGGCCGTTGAACGACAGCGCACGCGCGATGCTGATCACGTGCCCGCCGTAGACGATGCGTTTGCCGAAGCGGCCCTCACGCTCGATGTGCTGGTTGAAGTGCACCTTGGCGGTGTTTTGGTACAGCCGCGTGGCCAGCATGTGCTCGGCCTCCTCGATGGTCGTGCCGTCGACATGGTCGATGCGTTCGCCGACCGCGTAGTCGTCCCACAGGAAATCGGCGCCGGCGCGTGCCGTGTCATAGCTGCCAGCGGCCAGCGTGTACGGGCAGTGCAGTTCGGTCACGGGCACCGACTCGGGCAGTTCGGGCACGACGGTCTCGGGCGTGGCGGCATCGGCGTCGCGCTTTTTCACCATGACCCAGCGGCGGTAGTCGAGCACCGTCTGCCCGTGTTGGTTGACGCCGGTGGAGCGCACGTAGACCACGCCGGTCTTGCCGTCCTTGTTGGGCTTGCAGCCGACCACGCGCGAGTCGCTGCTGAGCGTGTCGCCGGGGTAGACCGGCACGCCGAACATGCCGCCGGCGTAACCCAGGTTGGCGATGGCGTTGAGCGAGATGTCGGCCACCGTGCGGCCGAACACGAGGTGGAAGACGAGCATCGAATCGACCGGCGCGCGCGGCATGCCGAGCGCTTGCGCGAACGGGTCGGATGAGTTCACCGCGAAGCGCGAACCGAACAGCGCCGTGTACAGCGCCACCTCACCGCTGGTCACCGTGCGCGGCGGCGCATGCACCAGGTGCTGACCGACGCGGAAGTCTTCGAAGAAGTTGCCGGCGTTGGTTTTGAGGGGTGTTCGCGTCGTCATGCCGCGCCGCCCTCGAACCCGTAGGCCTGCGCCAGCGCCGGGTCGTTGCGCGCGACCAGGCGGGCCAGGTCGACCATCACCTTGGCCTGCTTCCAGGTGGCGTCGTCCTGCATCTTGCCGTCGAGCGTGGCGACGCCGGTGCCATCGGGCATGGCCTCCAAAATGCGCTTGGCGAACAGAACTTCTTTCACGTCGGGGCTGAAGACGCGCCGCGCGATGGCGATCTGGTTCGGTGCCAGCGACCACGCGCCGGTGCAGCCCATGATGAAGGCGTTGCGGAACTGCGCTTCGCAGCCGGCCTCGTCCTTCAGGTCGCCGAACGGACCGTAGAAGGCACGGATGCCGCTCGCCGCGCACGCATCCACCATGCGCGCCAGCGTGTAGTGCCACAGGTCTTGCTGCACGAAGCTGCGGTCGGTCCGGCCTTCGACCGGGTCGGCCATCACGCCGTAAGATGGGTGGCCGCCACCGACGCGCGTGGTCTTCATGCCGCGCGATGCCGCGAGGTCGGCCGGCCCCAGACTCAGGCCGTGCATGCGCGGGCTGGCACACACGATCTGCTCGACGTTTTTCACGCCCTCGGCGGTCTCGAGCAGCGCGTGGATCAGGATCGGTTTCTGAATGCCGTGGCGCGCTTCGAGTAGAGCCAAGTACTGGTCGACGAAGTGGATGTCCCACGGGCCTTCGACCTTCGGAATCATCACGGCGTCGAGCCGGTTGCCGACACCGGCGACTATTTGCGCCAGGTCGTCGAGGAGCCACGGGCTGTTGAGGCAATTCACGCGCACCCACAGGCCGGTGTCGCCGAGGTCGCTGTTCTGCACCGCCGAGATGAAGCCCGCACGCGCCGCCTCTTTGGCGTCGAGCGGAATGGCGTCTTCGAGGTTGCCGCACAGCACGTCGACCTGCCGCGCGGTCTCTGACAGGCGGGCGCGGATCTTCTCGATGTGCGGCGGGAAGAAGTGCACCACGCGCTCCGGCCGCACCGGCAGTTCACGAAACGGTGCCGGCGCGCCGATGGCCAGCGGCTTGTAGAAGTTTTGGGGAAGCTTCAAGGGGGTCTCCGTCGATGACATTCAATTCGTGGGGCCGGCAACGATGCCGGCGTCGTGCAGCGAGCCCACCTCGGCGGCCGACAGGCCCAGCACGTCCTGCAGGATCTCGTCGGTGTGCTGGCCGAGGAGCGGCGCGGGCACGGCAGGCAGGCGTGGCACCTTGCTGAAGTCGAGCGGCGAAGCGGGCGCCAAGTAGCTGCCGATGCCGGGCTGGTCGATCAGGTTGAACATCGGGTGGGCGGCGGACATGTCGGGGTCTTGTGCAAGCGCCTGGGTCACGGTGCGGTACGGCCCCCACGTGACGCGGTGGGTTTCGAAAACGGCGCTCACTTCGGCGAGGGTGCGCGCTGCGAACCACGGCTCGAACAAGGCGGCCAACGCTTCGCGGGCATGGAAGCGGTTGCCTTCTTCGGTCAGGTCGATCTGCAGTTGCCGGCCGAGCGTGGCCACCGCATCGCCCAATCCGGTGGCCTTGAGCAGGCAGCCCCATTGCATGTCGGTCAGGCCCACCACCATCGCGCGCTCGCCATCGCCTGTGGCGAAGTCGCGGCCGAAGGCGCCGTAGAGGTTGTTGCCGTAGCGCGGCCGATCGACGCCGTTCACCTGGGCCTCGGCAATCATGCCCAGGTGCCCGAGCATCGTCAGGCCCACGTCCTTCAGCGCGAGCGTCACGAGCTGGCCAATGCCGGTGCGATCGCGGTGGCGCAGCGCGGCCAGCAGCGCAGTGGCGATCATGTTGCCGGCGATCGCGTCCCAGGCCGGAAAGACATGGTTGGTGGGCTCGCGGCTCGAAGCCGGCCCGGTCAGCGCCGGGAAGCCGAGCTGCGGGTTCACGGTGTAGTCGACCTCGGAGCCGCCGTCGCGCCGGCCCAGCAGGTTGACCATGACGAGGTCGGCGCGCTGCGCGGCGAGCTTGTCGTACGCGAGCCAGCCGCGCGCCGGAAAGTTGGTGCTGAACATGCCGGCGTCGGCACCGGGCGCGGTGATCAGCGCCGTCAGCAATTCTTGCCCGCGCGGCTGGCGGATGTCGACGGCGATCGAGCGCTTGCCCTTGTTCATGCCGGCCCAAAACAGCGATCGGCCATCGGCCGTGACGGGCCAGCGGCCGTGGTCGAGCCCGCCGCCGATCGGGTCGAAGCGGATCACATCGGCGCCCAGCTGCGCCAGGCTCATGCCACCGAGCGGCGCAGCGACGAAGGCCGAGCCTTCGACGATGCGCAGGCCGTGCAGGATGCCTTGGCTCAGGGCAGACATCAGACGGCCTTGCTCGCGCGCAGTTTGGCGATCTGCGCGTCGTCGTAGCCCAGCACCTCGCGCAGGATCTCGTCGGTGTGCTCGCCGAGCTTGGGCCCGAGCGTGCGGATGCTGCCCGGCGTGTCCGACAGGCGCGGCACCGGTGCCGGCACGATGATTTGCTCGCCGGTGTCGGGCGCGTCCATCGTCACGAGGTTGCGGCGGGCGTGGAACTGGCGGTCGCCGAAAATGTCGGCGATGTTGTTCAGCGGGCCGGCCGGTGTGTCGGTGGCGTAGCAGCGCTGCAGCACGTCTTCGCGCGTCATCGCGCCGCACCAGTCGCGCACGATTTCGTTGACGTCGTGCCGGTGGGTCAGGCGCGTGGCCTGGTCGCCGTAGAAGTCGGTCGAGGCGAGTTCGGGCCGCCCCATCGCGCGCGACAGCCGCTCGAACAGCAGGTCGGTGGCGCACGAAATGGCGACCCACTTGCCGTCTTTGGTAGCGAAGTGGCCGTGCGGCACCGCGAAGTCGTTGTGCGACGAGCCCGCGCGTTCGCGCACCACGCCGAACATCGCGAACGCCGGCGCCAGCTCCTCGGTGCAGCGGAACACCGATTCGTACAGCGCCGCGTCCACGTATTGGCCCTCGCCGGTGCGTTCCTTGTGGCGCAGCGCCATCAACACGCCGAGGCAGCCGTAAAGGCCCGTCATGTAGTCGCCGAGCGTGGTCGAGCCCGGCGTCACCGGTGTGCCCTTGGGCATGCCGGCGAGGTAGGCGATGCCGCCGACGGCATGCGCCACGCGCGCGAAACCCGGCCGGTCTTTGTACGGCCCGGTCTGGCCGTAACCGGTGACGCGCAACATTACCAGGCCCGGGTTGATGGCCTTCAGCACATCCCAGCCCAGGCCCCACTTCTCGAGCGTGCCGGTGCGGAAGTTCTCGCACAGCACGTCGGTCTTGGCGATGAGCTGCTTGAACACTTCGGCGCCTTCGGGCGTGCGCAGGTCGATGGTCATCGAGCGCTTGTTGCGCGCCTCGCTCAGCCAGGTCAGCGTGTCGCCGCGTTGCGAAGGCGTGCCGAAGCGGCGCAGCGCATCGCCGCCGTCGGGGTGCTCCAGCTTGAGCACATCGGCGCCGAATTCGCCCAGCAGCGTGGCGCAATAGGGCGCGGCGATGACGGTTGCGATGTCGATCACCCGCAAGCCGTGGAGGGCTGGCGCGGCGGGGGTGGCTTTGGTTGCGGCTTGCATCGGGGGAGCTCTTTTCAGACGACCCGCTGCTGGCGCAGCCGGCGGATTTCTTCGGCCTGCAAGCCCAGCAGGCCGCCCAGCACATCGGCATTGGCATTGCCCAGCGTCGGACCGAGGTGATCGATGCGCCCCGGTGTGGCCGATAGCCGCGGCACCACGCCGGGCACGACCACCTCGCCCAGGTCACCGGCCCGCACCCGGGCCAAATTGCCACGCGCCTGGAAGTGTTCGTCGGCAAAGATGTCGGCAATGGAATTTACCTTGCCGGCCGGCACTTCTTCGGCCAGGCACTTCTCGAGCACCTCGGTACGGTCGTGGGCGCCCACCCATTCGGTGACGATGCGATTGACCTCGGCGCGCGCCTTCAGGCGCTTGTGCTGGGGACCGTACATCTCGGCCGACGCCAGCTCGGGGCGGCCCATCGCGAGCGCCAAGCGCTCGAACATCTTGTCGGTGGTGCAGGCGATGGCGATCCACTTGCCGTTGCTGCTGCGAAAGTGGCCGTGCGGGCAGGCCACGAAGCTGCCTGAACCTTCACGCTCGCGCACCGTGCCGTGCAGGCCGTACGAGGCGGCGATTTCTTCAAGAACGCGGAACACCGCTTCGTAGATGCCGACATCGATGACCTGGCCGCGCCCGGTGTGCTCGGCGTGCCGCAGCGCGATCATCACGCCAACGGCACCGAACAAGCTGGCGATGTAGTCACCGAGCGGCACGGTGCCCGGCAGCACCGGCGTTTCGCCCGGGTAGCCCGCCAGGTAGTTCAGGCCGCCGAAGGCCTGGGCGATGTGCGCGAAACCCAAGCGGCGGCGGTACGGCCCGGTCTGGCCGTAGCCAGTGACGCGCAGCATCACGAGCTTCGGATTCACCGCGTGCAGCACGTCCCACGTCAGGCCCCAGCTTTCCATCGTGCCGGGGCGAAAGTTCTCGACCAGCACATCGGATTTCGCGACCAGTTTGAGGAACAGCGCCACGCCTTCGGCCTGCAGCAGGTCGCAGGTGATCGACTTCTTGTTGCGGCTTTCGCTCAGCCACGCGAGCGTGGCATCGGGCTCCGCGGTGGCGGTGCCGAAGCGGCGCATCGGGTCGCCACCATCGGGGTGCTCGACCTTGATCACCTCGGCGCCGAACTCGCCCAGGAGCGTGGCCGCGTAAGGCCCGGCCAGGAAGTTGCCGACGTCGATGACGCGGACGCCTTCGAGCGCGCAGGCACTGGCAATGGCGGAACGCGTATCAAGCTGTGGGCGGGTGGCTGTCAAAGTCGGTCTCGGTGTGTTGGTGGTGATGTTGTCGGCAGGGCCGCGTGACACTTGGATTCGAGTGCAGTGAGGTTAAATTTGCTCACCTTGCAGGCGGCCGGGTGGATTCCCGCGCAAATCCGCAAACTTTCTGAAGCCAACATCGGAATTGCTTATGGAAACTGACTTCTCGAAATGGATCGGCCGCACGGAGCAGGTTCACGACCCGCTGTGTCGGGTGCAAGCGCAGGCCGCGCAAGCGATGCTCGACGAGCCGGGCGCGCCGATCGCCGAGGGCGACGCATTGCCGCTGCCGTGGCACTGGTTCTACTTTTTGCCGCGCGCGCCGCAAGCCATGCTCGACGCCGACGGTCACCCGCAGCGCGGTGGGTTCCTGCCGCCGATTCCGTACCCGCGCCGCATGTTCGCGGGCGCCCGCATGCAGGTGCACCGGTTGTTGCGCGTGGGCGTGCCGGCGCTGCGCGAAGGTGTGATCCGCGACGTGGTGATGAAGGCGGGCAAGAGCGGCGCGCTGGCTTTCGTCACCGTCGGCTATCGCTTCATGCAGGACGGCGTGCTGTGCCTAGAAGAGGAGCAGGACATCGTCTACCGAGAGCCCGGCGCGGCCGTTGCGGCGCCGGTGCAAGCGGTGCTGCCGCCGCCGCCCTCCGGCTGCTGGTCACGCACGCTGCAGCCCGACACGCGGCTGCTGTTTCGCTTCTCGGCGCTGACTTTCAACGCCCACCGCATTCACTACGACCGCGCCTACGCCGTGGAGGTCGAAGGCTATCCGGGTCTCGTGGTGCACGGGCCGCTGACCGCGATGCTGTTGCTGCAACTGGTGCGGCAGTCCACGCCCCGGCCGGTGTCTGCATTCAACTTTCGCGGCGTGGCGCCGCTGTTCGATCTGGGGCCGGTGCGCTTGATGGCCACGCTCGGCCTCGACACAGTGGACTTGCAGGCGCAGGGACCCGACGGCAGCGTGGCGCTGCTGGCCACAGCCACGCTGGCATAGCAGCGTCGCCAGCTTCAGCCCTCCACGGGCTCCCAGCCACCGCCAGGGATGAGCCGCCAGCACCCGGCCTCGTCGTCGAGCCGGAACACGTGCAGCCACGCGTTGTCGATCAAGTGCCGCACGGTGGTGTGCGCCGCGATGATCCGATCGACCGGCTCCTGTGGCGCCTGGATGAAAACACTCAACCGCAGCGGCGTGTGGCGCCAGTGCTCGCCGTCGTGCACCGACTGCAACGGCAGCCCGATGCGCAGGTCGCCGCCGTTGCCCTCGAAAACGCCGATGTGGCCGCCCACCACGTTGTGCAGCACCTTGTTGCCGCTGCCGTAGCGCTGCGGGTCGACCACCGAGGCGTGGTACTGCAGGTTGATCCAGTTCGTCACCACCATCGGCGCGGTTATCACCAGCTCGAGTACTTTGAAGCCCGCGTCTCGCTGCCACGCGTAGTCGTGCAGAAAGCTGCGCCCACCGAGGTTCAGGTGGCGGCTGCGGCTGCGTGGGGCGACGATGAAACTGGCGCAGTCGGCCAGGCCCCACTCGGGGCGCGTTTGCGCCCAGTCGGCGCTGCGTGACTGCAATGCAGCGTGCAAGGCGCTGGCGTCATCGGCCACCGCCGCGAGGCCGAGCGCCGCGGCCCGCTCGGCGCGCGCGCGCCTGCCCGCATCGGCGAGCCAGCCGCGCAAGGCGTCGAGGTCCGGCGCGTGGCTTGCAGGCAATAGATC
>ENA-OBIO01000567-OBIO01000567.1-metagenomes-genome-assembly--contig:-NODE-567-length-18511-cov-4.68108_pt1 | contig 18511 bp, 17 predicted proteins | sample MGYA00153383_OBIO01 | MGnify analysis MGYA00153383 | reverse complement strand
AGAATTCAGAGTAGATTTCTCACCTACAAACCGTCAATTTGTTTGCGTAACGCTTCTAATTCCGCATCCTGAGCACTCATCGGTGCTTTGACAGTATCTTTGGGTGTGGCGGGAGCCGCAGTCGGTGAGACAGTACCTTGAGGTAGGGCTGCTGTAGGTTGACTACCGCCGAGCATTTGCTGTTTCATCGCTGCGAGTTCATCATCGACCTCACTACCTGCGGATAGAGCAGCAAACCTGTTCTCCAAATCGGTTCCAGTTAGTTCTGCCGCTGCTTGAGATTTGGCTTCTTGAATCAGGACTTTTTCTTCCATCCGGTCGAAGGCAGCCATCGCGCTGTTGGTGCCGATGCGTCCGACTGCACCTTGGAGTTGTTCCTGAGCTTTTGCAGCTTGGGAGCGAGATTTGAGCATGTCTTTCTTGGTTTTCGCCTCAGAAATCTTGCCCTCAAGTTGGATCAGACTCTTTTTCATCGTGTCTACCATGCCTGCTTGCCCGTCTAGCTGGGCTTTGAGGCTACCCGCAGTCTCGCTATAGTTTTTCTTGCGGACGAGGGCTTCACGAGCGAGATCTTCATCTCCTTTCTGCAATGCTAGTTGCGCTTTGCTCTGCCAGCTATTGGCATCAGCCATCGCTTTGTTGTACTGTTGCTCGCTGCGTTTTTGATTGGCGATGCTACTTGCTACAGCTTGGCGAAGTTGCACCAAGTCTTCCTGCATATCCATCACCGCCTGTTCCAGAATTTTTTCTGGATCTTCGGCTTTACTGACCATATCATTGACATTTGCCCGCAGCAGTCTGCTCACCCGATCGAATAATCCCATATTACTATCCCTTTTATAGTTTTCATGCGCTAGCAGCTTAGTAGCTATTTCACTCCTAGTGCTATTCTCAATTGAATAATTTACATACCTAACCTATTAATTATGATAACTTCTGGATCTGACGATCGGGCAGTCCTATTCTAAAAAATAGGCACCAATCGGAATCCAGAAACGATCGATTTATCTTAACGTCTAACACCCAGTGGAGTAGTTCGATTAGAACGTCTGGCAATGGTTTGGAAATTGGGCGGGAGCAGCGATTTTATCAAGCTGTCTGCCAATTTTGGTTGAGAAGTGATAACGGTTGATGGAGAGATAACTGGCGAACCTGTAACATTAAATGGTATCGCTACTGGCGTAGTCGCTCCTCCTGTCTGAGTCGTACTCATGGTCGAAGTTGTTGCCATACTCACATTCGTCGTTGCTGTTGGCAGTTTAATCGTGTTGATGGTACTCAAATTTAGTTCGGTAAACTCATTAGCTGCCAGATTGGGACTCTGAATCAATTGCCCCAACGAATTAGTAGTAGTTGTTGTCACCACTTTAGTGGCTGTCAATGGAGCCAATAGACTAGGATTGAGATACACGTAAGTAGCTCCACCAGCCAGCAGGCAAGCTGCCGCCACTGCGCCGAGTTTGAGTGGGTTTAAGTTTTTGCTTTTGGGAGTAGACGATGCTGACTGAGGGCGATTGTCATTGGAGGGTGCGGCATTGGCATAGCCCGATCGAATCTGCTGTAACAATTCCTGAGATGATGACAAGTATTCATCGTGGAAAGGGGCGATTTCTCCACCCGGGGAGAAGTTCAAGTCTAGATTTTCAGGCAGCTCAGATCCGTTGCCCCGATACAATGAGATCGGTGCATAATTGAGGTTGGCGAGTGCATTCCGACTATTAGTTGAGGATGTCGATAATCCGTCGATAATCACAAATCCGCTAGTTGTGGGCGCAGATACCGTTGGGGACATCATTGGTTCGACGATATCGGCGGTGAGGATCTCCCCATCAGTTTGCCAAGTTGTATTCGCTGTCTGGGGTTGCAGATCTGGAGAGCGATCTTCTTGTTTGGATCTAAATCTCTTTAGCTCATCTTCCAATTTGATATCTAGACAGTTGAGAGCTTGTTGGAGAGATGGGTTGAGCTGATAGGAATTGTCGCCCCGATCCTCTCTGACAGAGGCTGCGCCAACGACTACAGCTTGACCGGATGGGGGCACATTCGCGCTATCGTCAGATGGATTGTGGTTCATAACTCACTTTAAACACAAATATTGCTAAGGATATCGTTGGCGTAGCATCTAGTTTCGATCGGGTCTTGACTAACTAGATTGATGATGCTCTGAGATTGCCCACGAGGGAGCAAACTGATGCATTTGACTATCTAGTGCCAACGGGAATTTTCGATCTGACTGGCAGTGCAACCTGAATTACTCAGATACTAAACTTAATTAGTTATTGCTGTGTCACCAATATATTCCAAAATTCAGCCAATTCATCAAAAATTAGCTATTTGATGAAAATTTTTCAACTCTATATTACTAACTTTACTACATTATGTCCTTAACATCAATTTCGGCGATCGCTTTCGAGATTCAATCCCAGCCAGGATGGGAAGGTGTGCGAGATTGGGGTCTTATCATCCACGCATGGGCTGATACTGTATCACCAGCTATCGCAGAGCGGAGCCGACCGAAATCGTTTTCTAGAGGGATACTCACCATCGCGACTAATAGTTCTAGCCTTGCCCATCAGCTTACTTTTGGGAGACAAGCACTATGTCGGCAGTTAAACACCCAATTAATTACGCCGATTGACGAGCTAAGGTTTATTGCTGTAGGCTTCAATAGCTATAGTAGTACACCTACCGCGACGATCGGCCAGTCTATACCTATTGACTCAGGGACAATTGTCATTTGTTCCCGTTGCAATTGTCGCGCTCGTGAGGGAGAGCTACTCCGATGGGATGTCTGCCAGTTTTGTGCGATCGATTTAGGAAAGATCGGTGGAAAGTTCAAAGGTTAAGCTATGTGGTTTAGATCTTTTAGTTATCTATCTTTTGGTAGATATAATCACTTTTAATAACAAGGTCGATCGGCATCTTTACAGTTAGGATCTCGATCGCTCTCGATGGTCGATTCCTAGTTCTCAGCGATCCCTGGTGGTTTTGGGTACATTGCAACCAATATTGACTAGTACTAAAAATTTACGTATATTTACCTAATAACTCAATAAATATTTCTCATAACAAACCGAATCTAAAGACAATATAAAGTTCTAATCAGCTTGGGGATCGCTAGAAGCTAGATGGGATAAACGATCGATGATGGTTTTGGCTATATGGGGATCGGTGATAATGATTAGTAGGGGAGAATTGAATTTGATGCTCTCCAAAAGTAACGCTCATGAGTCACCAAAACTGTCTAACTTCCGCATGTCGCTACTGTCGTTTTTACCGACCGGAGGGAGTGCATGGAGGTGCATGTCAGCAACTTGGGGTTTCCGTTCACAGTGATTGGAAAGCATGTCAACTAGGTCTACCCGCATTTGCCAATAGTTGGGAAAATGCCCAAGAGCTAGCAACTACAAATCGGCAGGTAGAGGTAATTCAGCCGCAAGCCGAGCGAATTCACAGTGTGACGACTCTAGAATTAAGTAGTAGCTCGGTAGGCGTTAATAATTAAATTTAGTTACTTAGGCTTGTAATTGCCTTTAGTTGGGTGCGATGATTAGATTTGTGCAATTGTCCACTTTAATAATAGATCGAAATTGGTAGTTACCAATGACAGAACCGATCGGCTCAATAACTTTATTGCCAGCGACTGATGCAACTCAAGAGGGAGCTTGGCTACAATCATCTCTAAAAATGTGGCTCGATCGAGAGTTTATCCCAGAGTCTATCAATGCCTCGATCGCTATTCGTGCCGCTCAGATCTACACTCGTCAGCGGATGGAAGGCGAAAATGATTTAGGCTGTCTGGTGATGGCGATCGTCACAGAGATGCAAGCCTTCAATTTTCAAGAAAGCTTTTTTGGTGAATTCACCGTCGCTAACGCCGTGAGCGACTTAATTTTACAAAGTTTAGGAATTGACAACCGCTGTTGCGGCAACTAATCGGTCGAAAATATCGACCGAGTGAACCAATCGGCAGGGTAATAGGTAAAGATCCTATGACCCTGCACTGGTGTAATTACCAGCTAGATTTAACTACGCCAGGTAACAAGCCTTGGTGTGCCCATTCACGTAGTACGTTACGGGATAAACCAAAGTCACGGTAGTATCCACGAGGACGTCCAGTTACCCAACAACGATTGTGCAGCCGTGTAGGTGCACTATCGCGAGGCAATTGTTGAATTTTGCGGTGAATCGCAAATCTTGCTTGGGGTGTAGGTGCCTTTCTGAACTCTTCTAGCAAAGCTTGCCGTTTATCTGCATATTTTGCCACTGTCAGTTCGCGGTTTTTTTGCCGCTCGATCATGCTTTTCTTCGCCATGTGTCTAAAAATTCTCTATTTACAAAAAACCTGAGCGGCTCTTGTCGAGCTACGCATCCGCGATTATGCGGTACGTTTGTGCGAACGCCAGTAAAGCGCGTTACAAGAGTGTCCAACACTCTATCATACACTACGCGGAGCTAATGTGTCTATACTTAATCCCTAAGCAGCGACAAATTAGACACAACATCCGCTACCGAAATCGGGATTTGAACACCCAACTCATCAACCCTTCCCCTCTAGTACCTGACAACTCACAACTAGTTTAATTTAGATCTATTTTTCGATCTGATTTCGATCGATTAGTATGATAAGTTGGGTATGCTAAATCATAACCACACCTTATTGCCTACTGACATATTGATATATGGTACACCCGCTCTATTATTGGTGTCCGCACAGATCTCAATCTCTATATCTGTAGGTGATTTCCGATCGTTCTCAGCAATTTGCAGAGCACAATCGGAAAAATAGCTTCAATCTAGCTTCATCAGTACAAATGACTAACTCATCGCGGTTAGCAAAATGACGGACTGACTAAATTACAGTACAGCCTTCAAAATAAAATTTCAGCAAACGTTGAAACTTATTTAGCAAAAATCATTCATTACTCATAAGTGAATATTTAGCAACCCCATCGGAGCCGATTGCTACTCTGTTTTGTCACAGCTTAAAACATTTGTCCTATTCGCAAGTATTTTGACTGTGAAAGTTTTATGACGAATTAATTATCCAATCTTGTATTTTGAATTGGTAGAAAATGCCTACTCTCGCTCCAGAATTTAGCTATCCTACGCTCCAACACCCCGATCGCCACGTTTGGGATTTTTGGTATCATTTCGCACCAGACACCGGAATTTTTCATCTATTTTATCTCAATGCCGATCGTGCATTAGTTGCTAATGATAAGCATCACCTGAGTTCACAGGTAGGATACGCGACTACCAAAGATTTTTTGACGATCGATTGGATTAGCGATCGAGTATTGGGTGCCGATCCTCATGGCTGGGATGACACCTCAATTTGGAGTGGGGATATTATCAAAGTTCAAGGTGGATTTTTGATGTTTTATACATCCAGAAATCAAGCAACACATGACGGGATGATCCAGAATGTGGGCGTAGCATTTACTCACCATATTCAGAGCTTCGATCGCTGGTTTCGGATTCCTAGTGTGCGGATTCAACCCAAGGCTCCATACGAGCTTCAGCATGTTCCTGAAGATCTCACCATTCATGCTTGGCGCGATCCATTTTTATTCCGCCACCAAGAACAAATTTATATGTTGCTATCGGCGAAAGATCCGACTAAACCTTTAGGAAAAAAGGGTTCTGTAGCTCTGCTCAAAGCTAAAAATAATAGCTTTGAGGATTGGGAATGTCTGCCGTCAATTTGCCAACCTGGCTTCTATGCAGAGATGGAAGTGCCTCAACTATATCGCACTGAAGCTGATGACTATGCGCTGGTATATAGCACATGGGCAAAATATGATTTTGCACCTAATACCCAACAAAGTGGTGGGTTACAGGGTCTTTTCTCATCATCTTTATTTGATTTTACAGCGGCGACTCCTACAGTTTTATTACCCGAAACTTCGCAACTTTATGCTTGTAGAATCATCCCCGAACTCAATGGGGAAATTGTAGGTTTTGATATCACTACTGGGGGTATTCGTCGTAGTGGTGTTCAGACTGGTTTACGACATATCGATCGAGACTTTAGTAGTTACTCGATCGATATGTAAGTAGCTGGGCGCAAATATTTGTTAGATACATAGCAGTCCTCTTTGATGTCTTGAAAAAAACAATCGATCTGTAGGGGCAGTGCTTCATGCCTGCCCTCTAGAGACTAAAACCTAAAGTCTAAGCCCCTACTGATTCCCGTTCCATCTCTGAGGTGTATTGGCCGATGCTAGCTGCGCCATTGAGTTTCGCTCGGTGGGAAAGAAGCTGTTGGGCGATGGGGATGTTGGCATCGTCACCGTGCCAATAATCGAGTGCAAGTTGTTGGATTGCACGGGCATAAGAGAACGTTATCGCCCACGGACATTGAGAGCCAAACTGAGTATGGATGGTGTTTAGATGTGCTGTCGCGCGTTCGTTGCTTTGTCCGCCAGATAGAAAGGCGATACCTGGAACTGTCACAGGTACATTATTTCGCAGACAGCGCACTGTCATTTCGGCAACCTGTTCGACGGACGCTTGAATTGGGCAATTTTTTCCAGAAATTACCATACTGGGCTTGAGAATCATTTTGTCGAACTCCACCCGATTTAGCCTCAATTGCTCGAAGACAATTTGTAAGGTGCGCTCGGTGACTTCGTAACAACGATCGATCGAATGTTCGCCCTCAAGGAGTACTTCGGATTCGACTATCGGCACTAGTCCTCCTTCTTGACAAAGGGCAGCATATCGTGCTAAGGCATGAGCATTGGCAACCAGGCAAGTTTGACTAGGAATATTGGTGCCGATGGTGATGACAGCCCGCCATTTTGCAAAACGGGCACCCATTTGATAATACTCGGCAATGCGCTCGCGCAATCCATCTAAGCCCTCTGTCACCTTTTCGCCTTCACAGCCTGCGAGATCCTTGGCACCGAGATCGACTTTAATGCCTGGAATGATCCCAGCTTCCTGCATCACTTGCAAGAACGGAATGCCCGCCTGAGTCGATTGTCGAATCGTCTCATCAAACAAAATTGCGCCACTAATATATTTAGCCAAATCTGGTGTCGTGAGAATCAACTCCCGATATGTGCGGCGACGCTCCTCAGTTGTGGGTATTCCCAGTTTCTCAAATCGTCGATCGCAGGTGCCTTTACTCTCATCCATTGCTAAAATACCTTTACCAGGTGCCACCATTGCTTGTGCGGTTGCTCTCAACTCCTGGGCATATGTACTCATAGATTAGTCCTCATCACAAACGGGTACATTCCTAGTCTAATAACTTTGAGATTGACTTGTAATAATGAGAAATCAGATTAGACTAACGGTTAGGTTATTTAATCGCAAGCTGACAGACTCGAACAACTCTCAACTAATTGGCTCGATCGCTCTTAACTCTTAACTCTCAACTGTGAACGCTGCTCAACAAGCTACTGATATCGCCCTCGCTAGTAAAATTGCCTCCGCCGTTAGTCTGTTTCGGAGTGAGTTTCCCGATGCAAAAGTAGATCTCAAGCCGTGGGCTGAAGATATCGATACTCAAGAGTTAGTCGATCCTGATTCGATCGATTTTTGCTTTCATTTTCCTGGCTGGAGTCGGCGGTGGCAAAGTCGGAGTATTTTAGTTCAGATTCGGTTTTGTGCAGACGCAATGACAATTGTTGATGGCACTTTCGATCCGACTGCACGCAATGTTATTGGTTTAGAAGTTGCTGGCTTTGATTTTAGAGGTAAGCAGTGGCGGTTATCAACTGTTAGTGATTGGCAATTTGAAGGTGTTCAGCCACAACCAGAGATAGCTGAGAAGTTAAAACAATTTTGTCGTCAAATTTTTGAATTGTTTAGCTTGTAAATAAAGCCAATGATTTTTTGTGACGGTATATACATAAATCGATCTCTAAATCTTACCATACGCTCAAAAATTATCTTTTTTGTAGAGAATACTTGGACTCGATCGCCACAGCAGGGCTTTGGCAAATAAAAGGCCACGGCGATGGCGATCTCAACTATCCGCATCGATCGAGTACAGCCGAAGCCAGCAAACGAGTTGGTGTCGATATCGGCTAGCTAGCGGTGAATTATTGGTGAGAAAATAAATACTAGTAGCACGATATCTTGTATACTAAACAAATTCTGATAGTCGGCTTAATTTGTTAATCTCAATTTCTCCTCAGTAGTAATTCCCATCCTAATCTATGCGTATAAACACACCTCTGAGACTTTTAGTTATTACTGGTGCATTTTTGAGTGCTAAAACTGCATTTGCCCAAAATTCGTTTTCATCAGAGCAAGTTTTAGTAGCAAGCAACACACTAAAAACTCAATTGTTGAGCATGAATCGGCTGGCTACTGCTACTATTAATACCCAAGCCCCAACTGCTGACCAGGATACTAGCAAACAGACTGGTGAGATCGATCGTCGGTTTGGATTTGATGATGATAGTAGTGCTCATCCAGCCCTACCCACTCATCAGAGATCGATCGCACGTCCGAATCAATCGAGTTTATTTTCCAGTGATGTGGCAACTCTGGGTAGCAATCCTAAAATTAGTGGCTTACCAAGCCAGCTCCCCGAAAATTCGACCGAAATTGCCGTACCAAACCGCGTTCAATCACAAGCCTCGATCGAAATTTTCGTACCGCTACCACGTACCCAGATAATTAAAGTGCAGCCTGTGTCACGGTTGCCGCGTGTATCTAACAGCACAAATATCCCCACTGTTAGTGCAATTCCTACCGTCCGTGCTGGAGCGGGCATCATGCCAGTATTTAAGCCTACTTTTGCAACCAATAATCCGAACCAGGCAAGTTCGGACTTAATCTATCCGTTGATGAATCTGGCACCGATTACTTCTCGCTTTGGCTGGCGGACACACCCACTCTCAGGCACCCGTCGCTTTCACTCTGGGATTGATATTGGCGCACCCTCAGGTACCCGCCGCTTTCATTCGGGGATTGATATTGGCGCACCCTCAGGTACGCCCGTAGTTGCTACCGGAACTGGGACGGTGATTTCGGCAGGTTGGAATGGGGGCTATGGTAAAGCAATTATCATCCAGCATAATGATGTTCAGCAGACGCTCTACGGTCATCTCTCAGAGATATCTGTCCAACCAGGGCAAGTCATCGAGCAAGGTACCGTCATCGGGCTAGTCGGTAGTACTGGCAACTCGACTGGGCCGCACCTACATTTTGAAACTCGGATGCCTAATGGTGACAAGTGGGTCGCGATCGATCCTAGTGAAGATATCCAGTATGCTATGGATAATCTCCGTCGATCGATGCCATTTGCACGAAAAGACCTGCCCCAGGGACTATAAAATATTTGCACGTCAGAACTTGTTAAGATAGTAGACTCGTGAATATCGCTCAATTGTTATGACAGTCAAACCAGAATGGTTGCGGGTAAAAGCACCGCAGTGGGAACGTGTTGGTAATGTCAAGGATATCCTCCGCGACTTGCAGCTCAACACTGTCTGTGAAGAAGCTTCTTGTCCGAATATTGGCGAATGCTTTAGCGCGGGAACAGCTACCTTCCTGATTATGGGGCCTGCTTGTACCCGTGCTTGTCCCTATTGCGATATCGATTTTGAGAAAAAACCTCAAGCTCTCGATCCGACTGAACCAATCCGGCTGGCGGAAGCTGTCAAACGACTCAATCTCAAGCACGTCGTGATCACTTCGGTAAATCGTGACGATCTAGCCGATGGGGGTGCTGGTCAATTTGTACTGTGTATCCAAGCTGTACGCGCCCTGTCACCCACAACAACGATCGAGGTACTGATACCGGATCTATGTGCCAATTGGCAAGCATTAGAGACGATTTTGGACGCAGAGCCAGAAGTGCTCAATCACAATACTGAAACTATTTCCAGATTGTATCGGCGCGTGCGTCCTCAGGGTGACTATCAGCGTTCGTTGGCAGTCTTGGCTCGATCGCGGGCGTATACTCCTAGCGTCTATACTAAATCGGGGATTATGGTCGGTTTGGGCGAAAGTGATGAAGAAGTGCGCCAAACGATGCGCGATCTGCGATCGGTAGATTGCGATATCATCACGATCGGTCAATATCTCCAACCCTCAGCGAAACATCTGGGAGTAGCAGAATTTGTTACCCCGCTGCAATTCGATGCTTGGCGGGTATATGGTGAGGAGATCGGGTTTTTGCAAGTAGTTTCGACACCGCTGACTCGCAGTTCTTATCATGCTGAGGAGGTGCAGAAGTTGATGGTTAAATATCCGAGATAGTGACGGGGGATTTTTTAACGCAGCGATGCGCGCCCGTCTTTTAACGCAAAGATCGCTAAGGTTTTAGTGATTTTGCTGGGGTAATTGGTGTGTACCGCAAAGGACGCGGAGGGGGATGATTGTTCCGCTCTGGGTTTGTTTGTCTCTGATGTGTTGCTATGTTCGAGCGAATTATAATTATAGGTGCGGGTGCGTGGGGTGGGGCGTTGGCGGATTTGACGCGGATTAATGGTGGTGAACCATTAATTTGGTCGCGAAATTGCGATAGTCAGTTAGCCGAGATGGTGTGTCAACAAACGGCAATTATTTCGGCGGTGTCGATGTCGGGTGTTCGAGCAGTTATTGCACAATTGGCTGGATCGATCGATCCACATCAAATTATTGTGACAGCGACGAAAGGATTGGATGCTGAAACTAATTTGACACCCGCACAACTCTGGCATCAAGCTTTTCCACTCAACCCGATTGTTGTGTTATCGGGGCCGAATTTATCTCTGGAAATTCAGCAAGGATTACCTGCGGCGACTGTAGTTGCTAGTGATGATGTGGACGCTGCTAATACAATTCAAGAGATATTTTCTTCACCTAAATTTCGAGTTTATACTAATGACGATCCTGTGGGTGTAGAAATTGCAGGTACAGTCAAAAACGTCATCGCGATCGCCGCAGGTACTTGTGATGGTTTAAAATTAGGAAATAATGCTAAGTCTGCCCTGTTGACACGAGGATTGGCGGAAATTGTGCGGATCGGTCAATATTGGGGCGGGAAAACTGAAACCTTTTATGGACTATCGGGTTTAGGCGATCTTTTGGCTACCTGCAATAGTCCTCTGAGTCGGAATTATCAGGTTGGTTATGGATTAGCACAAGGGAAAACTTTGGATGAAGTTTTAGCTAATTTACAAGGAACAGCCGAAGGGGTAAATACAACTAAAGTATTAATTAAAATTGCCGATCGTCATCAGATTTATATGCCGATTACCGGATTAGTCGATCGATTGTTGGCAGGTACAATTACAGCTCCAGAAGCGATCGTCGCATTAATGTCACGCGATCGTAAATCAGAATATTAAGGGAGTAGCGATTCGCGATTCGCGCCCGCCTTTGTTCCCCGACGGTTTGGGGGAGACAAGACAGCGAATCAAGACAGAGGGTAGAGGGTAGAGGCTAGGATGTAGGGTGTGTTAGGCTCAAGCCGTAACGCACCAATGATTTATCTAGTTATTCCCTTCGGTGCGTTACCCTACACAGATAACACACCCTACGATATTATATTCACCATCCACCATTCCCTAAAATGGAAGATTCAGAAAATCTAGCAGACGCGATCGCGAATTTTAATACGATCCAGTCAGAACGAAACTATCAACAAGCTCAGGATACTTTGCGGCGAATGTTGGTGAATCTAGATCTGAGTCAACGTGAAAGATCTGGATTAGAATCAGAAATTGCTGAACTGAGTAATATGCTGATCAAACTCGATCGAGCGGTGTTTCAAGTAGCTGTATTTGGGATGGTAGGTAGAGGTAAATCTTCATTATTAAATGCTTTGATCGGGCAAGAAGTATTTCAAGCGGGTGTTCTACATGGGGTGACGCAAGAACGCCAGCAAGTCGTCTGGGAAATCGATAATTGGCAAGATGAATTCGATCTCGATCGAGATACTCCGGCGACATTACAAGAAGCGATCGAATTTATCGATACGCCTGGGATTGATGAAGTAGAGGGTGAGCAGCGTCAAATCCTCGCTCATGAAATTGCTCGTCAAGTAGATTTGATTCTATTTATTATTGCTGGGGATATCAGCGAGCTGGAATTGCAAACCCTCTCACAACTCAGAAGTGCTGGTAAACCGCTCCTATTGGTATTTAATAAAGTCGATCGCTATCCCGATCGCGATAAACTAGCGATCTATGCCAAAATTCGGGATGAGCGAGTCAAAGAAATTCTCAGCCCGAGTGAGATTATCATGGTAGCTGCGGCTCCAGTGACGATGCGTGCAGCCGCGCGGGAAGATGGGAGTATGGGCATCAGTTATCATCCTGGTACTCCCCAAGTAGCCGCATTGAAGTGGCGGATTGTTGAGATCTTGCAACGTGAAGGTAAATCTTTAGCTGCTCTCAATGCCATGTTAGCAGCCGATCGGATTCAAAAACAGACGATCGATCGTAAGCTGGATCGGCGGGAGGAAGCAGCCAATGATATTATCTGGCAATTTGTGATGAGTAAAGCGATCGCGATTGCTCTCAATCCGTTTACTGCTGCGGATATTATCGCAGGTGCAGCGATCGATATTGGGATGATTATCCGGCTATCTAAATTCTACGGGATGCCGATGACTCGATCGGGTGCGACGGGACTGCTTCAGAGTATTGCTATGGGCATGGGAGGGATTACCGTTAGTGGATTGGTGGCAAACTTCGGATTGAGCGGTATCAAAGGCTTACTCGCCCTGCTTGCCCCTGTTACAGGCGGAATCAGTATTGCCCCCTACACCGCCGTCGCCCTGACTCAGGCTAGTATTGCGGGAGTCTCCACTTATGCGATCGGACAAGTTACCAAAACTTACCTGGCTAATGGTGCTTCTTGGGGTGAGGATAGCCCTAAAGCAGTCATCGCCCAAATTCTTGTTACCATTGATGAACACTCGATCGTCGATCGAATCAAACAGGAATTAGATATTAGGCTTTAGGCTTTAGGTTTGGAGTATTGTCTAACGCAAGCGTTCCCCGATCCAGGTACGCTAGATACCTATTTCTATTGGATGTTACCTAAAGCCTAATCCCTAATCCCTAAAGCCTAACGTCTAAAGCCTAATCCCCAAAGCCTAATTCAGATGCCTGTTTTTGAACAATCAATTCAGATCAAAGCAAGTGCCACAGCGGTAGATAAATGTATCACTGACTTGGAATTAATGCAGCGATGGCTCAATCCGATCCTCAAGTGCGAACCTAAAGGAGTATGGCAAACTAGTGTAGGTAGTAAAAGTAAATTTATCATTCAGATTCCGGTAATTAAACCAACATTGAATAATGTGGTAATAGCGCGAGAACCTGGGTTAATTATTTGGGGATTTGATGGATTTTTTAAAGGTAGCGATCGCTGGGAATGTCAGCCAAATGGACGTGGCACGGTATTAATCAACCAGTTTAAGTTTAATATTCCTAATCGATTAATCGCTTGGGGATTCGATCGATTTGCAGCCAAATGGACAAAGATGGATATGGAAGCTCAGTTACGCCGCATCAAAATAGTTGCTGAGGAGCTGCATCACAGTTTTGGTGATTGAGGTATCGTTAACAAAGAGTAGGGGTCTAAATATCCATGCTAGAAACCTAATTATCAATTATCAATTAATTTAGTTATTCCCCGATAGATTGTAAGAAACTTAATGCTGAAGCATCGATTTTACCAAAATGAATTGCTCCAGCCACATTCCAATTTTCCAGAGATCTGACTAACCAAGGCACACCCTTGCATTGCGAAGATTCATAATGATTGAACAGAATCGATAATCTGCTCTCTAATAAGGGTTTAACTTTTTGACAGATTAAGACTATTTTCAGTAACAATCCAGTTGTAAAAACAGCACCTAAATTACTAATCATATCCATGAAAATAAAATGCTGTGGGTTGCGGGGACTTTCCACAACTAAATGGTTGAGAACGTGAGTACAAGTCCTAAGTAAGCCAAGTTCATCGAGCCGTTGATTGTCTCGATCGGGTAAAATAGCGTCGATAGTTTTGTACAGGCGATCGTTAAAACTGCGTCTGCCATAACTACTATCCACACCAGAAACTATGTAATCATACAAGTCCCCCTTAAATGTTTTAATAATTGGCTGCATCTGAAGATGCGACACAAAACCACGCGATAAATCCTGGTAGGTAGCATCACCTTCAGCTTTACCTGCAAATTGTCCAAATGCCATCCCCAGTTCTTTTGTAGATAGTAATGTCGGATTGAGTACAGATGGTAAATTATCAGCAGCATCTCGACCTAATTGAGCTTTGATCCGCGATCGTCTAACTTGATAAGTAAGATAGTGAGACAGATTTGTCTCCTGCTGTTTACGTAAACCTCGCTGTACTCGTTTAATCGTCTCAACATTTTCAAAAGTGCGTTCTTCTGTGACAAGCGAGTGTTCGTATAAATAAGGGTAGCGATTGATTAATGTACCGAGTTGTCGTTCGCCGACAGTATCTTTGCCGGAGGTAGTACCATTGAGAACTTCGTTTAACCGTTTGAGCTTGGGATAGTCATCACCTTGGAGATATAACTGGAGCAGTTGGCGCAGACGACGAACGACTCTAGAATAAGTCATCCGTACATCATTGAGATGAGCCAGCATTTCAACTAGACTAGCAACTGGTATTTGCCCAGAGGGTTGCATTTGCCAGTGATTGACGAGAATATAACAACAACGGTTGATAATCAACGGGAAATTCTGTTCGGCAGTTCTTTCAAATGCTAATGTCTCGATCGTCGTCCAGATCCGGTTGTCACTATAATTGACACCCTCAATAAATAAACTCCGAAATCTTTCTAAGACTCTAACTGGTGTCTCAGTTCTCACGACATACAAAAAATGTTCGTAGACAATTTGCTCGATCCCAGTACCAGTTTTTTTTCCAATTGCAAACATATATTAGTCTCCGTATATCTCTAGTGAATAATTACCGCAAGTCAATTGAGATCGAGATCTTTGCGGGGAGGGTATGTGCTGCAATGATTAACATGGAATGACTAGTGTAGACAAAGGCGTTGAGTAACCATATCGCCGATCGTACAGGGAGATCTAGATAGTGACTGTGAGATCGATCGCACTCAGCTTACCCACATTTGAACCCAATTCTGTCATCTTTAGCAAAATTCCGCTTTATGTCGGTACCGATCGATGCTACTTTAAGCTGATAAACAGGCAAAAGTGCGCGTAATGGCTCAAGTCCAATTAAATACCGTCCAACTAGGCAACAATAGTCACCCCCTAGTCATGCTCCACGGCTGGGGGCAAAATCTCCAATCCCTCCAACCGATGGGAGAATTACTCGCAAATCGATCGAATGTCCATATTATCGATCTACCTGGTTTTGGCAAATCTCCACCACCGCCGGAAGATTGGGATACCAACCAATATGCCGATCGAATTTACGAGTATTTGACAGCACAGGGGATCGAATCTGCCGATTTGTTGGGACATTCCTTTGGTGGGAGAGTCTCAATTCGTCTCGCTCACAAATATCCCCAAACAGTCCGCTCCATCACATTGATTAATTCCGGCGGCTTACAACGTCAGCGTACCGCCAACCAATCCTTTCGCAGTCAATGGGTACGCACGATCCGAAATACGTTCAAAATTTCGCCCCTCTATCGTGACGAACTCCTAACTTGGCATAGCCAAAAATACGGTTCTCGCGACTATCTCAACGCTGGCGCACTCCGAGGCACCCTCGTCAAAACCGTCAGCGAAGATCTCACCGAAATTGCCCGCCAAGTTACGAATCCAGTGCTGTTGCTCTGGGGCGAAGCCGACACCGAAACCCCTGTAGAAATGGGACATCGTTATCACAGCCTGTTTGTCAACTCTGAGCTAATTACCATCCCCAACCGCGATCACTTTATGTTTCAAGCCGAAGGCTCTCACCTTTGCGCCTATTATATAGAGAAATTTCTCGCGCAATTATCTAGGAAAGAGTCATAAATATGGTTACTCTCACCCTACTCGCCCTCATTCCGATCGTGGCGATCGTACTAATTGCCTTATTTAACTCTAAATCTTAATCGATCGGTACAGATTTTTATCCGGCGTTGCTAAATTGATGTATGAAACGCATAAATAATTTTGTAGGGGTAATGCCTCGTGCTTACCCCGCATCGATGAAGGGTACCCACGAGGAGCACCCCTACACAATTAATCTTTAGGGGTGCCCCGTCTTGCCGTTTTTTTATGCGGGGGTTCCCATCTACAGATCCTTATTCCCACCACGCCCCTAAATGCTTACTACTATCTGCCTCATCATCATCTCCGCTGCCACAATTATCTTTTTTACCCGTCGAGGATTGAGATATTTGCGCTACTTCCAGCAGGAAGAATACAACGGGACACGGTTTAAAGATTGGTTTCTCGAAAAAGGTACTTTTGACAAAAAAGGCACCATCATCGCCCTCACAGCCGCCGCATTGAGTAGATTTGTGAGTGGGGGGGATATGTTTATTTGCTTGATAATTTGTCTGGTTGCCGCAGCGGTGTTAGTCTTCGTCGGTTTCCAGGAAGAAGATCCGCGCAGGGTGGGTAAAATTAAGCTGAAGATGACCGATCGAGCAACGGCGATTTATCATCTAGCTCTGGGGTTATATGCGATCGCAACTATCCTCATCATCACTGGCATATGTGCCTTAGGTGCTGGAGACAGTATCTACATTTATTGGCTGGTTACGGTGGGTGTAATTCAATCCTCCCCGATCTGGATTGCGATCGCCAATGCCATTTTGTGGCCGAATGAACTCAAAAAACAACAGGCATTTCTCCAAGAAGCTAAAGATATCCTCGCCGACTATCAGCCCTACACGATCGGGATTACTGGTAGTTATGGTAAAACTAGTACCAAAGCCATCTTGGGGAGTATCTTAGAGGCGATCGAGCCGACTTTTTGGACTCCTGGTAGTATCAATACCGAGATGGGTATCACCCGCCAAATTCGGGAAAATCTCAAACCCCAGCAGGAACTGGCGATCGTCGAGATGGGAGCCTATCATATCGGATCGATCGCAAAATTGTGCCGTTTCACCCCACCCAATGCCGGATTAGTTACCGCTGTCGGCGTGATGCACCTCGAACGTTTCGGTGGTGCGGAAAATATCTATAAAGCTAAATGTGAACTGGCTCAAGCCGTCCCCCCCGATGGATTATTAGTCTGCAATGGAGACAATCCTGGCGCACGCAAAATGGCTACAGAATATCCCAAAGCTACTACCCTTCTCTACGGATTAGAACCAGAAATCGGACACCTCGACTGCTGGATGTCAGATATTCAAGCCAGTATGGACGGTACTACTTTTACTATTCATTGGCAAAACCAAGAATATCCAGGGTTTACCAAATTGCTGGGAGTCCCAATGCTCTCCAATCTCGTCGGTGCGTTTACGATGGCTTGTGCGCTCGGCAAAGATCCCGATTATGTCATCGCCGCGATTCATAATATCGAACCTGCAAATAGCCGTCTCAATCTGCGAAAAAATGGCGATGGTTTCATCCTCGATGACTCCTATAACTCTAACCCGATCGGGTTTGCCTCCGCTCTAGAAGTCTTGGATGTCCTTGAAGGTGGACGCAAAATCTTGATGACACCAGGGATGGTAGAACTCGGTGATATTCAAGCCGAGGAAAACCGTCAGGTGGCTCTCAAAGCTGCCTCGATTTGCGATTTGGCACTGGTAATCGGTGAAACTAATAAAGAAGCTCTCAAAGCTGGACTGCTCGAAGGTGGTTTAGCTCCCGATAAGTTGATGGAGTTTCCCAACCGCGATCTGGCACTTGCCTACCTAAATAGTCCCGAACACCGTCAGGCAAAGGATATGATTTTGATCGAAAACGATCTACCCGATTTGTATGAATCGATCGCAGGGTTTTAGAATATTTAAATAACATCAGTTCGGAATAAGTTTATGCGATCGTTAGCAACCAAACCATTCTTACTAGATATTCACAGCATCACCCTTCGGATTACCCACGCAGAGTTCGAGCAACTGTGCCAAGATAACCCAGAACTGCGACTAGAGCTAACAGCGAATGGAGAATTAATCGTCATGGCACCTGCGGGATGGGAAAGCTCAGAGCGAAATGGAAAACTAACAACTGATGTTAATATTTGGAATCGTCAAACCGAGCTAGGCAAAGTATTTGACTCATCTGGTGGCTTCACCCTGCCCAACGGAGCAGTAAAATCGCCCGATATCACCTGGATCGAAAAATCTAAATTTGCGAGTATTCCCAATAGCGTTGCCTTTCCCGAAGTAGTGCCCGATTTTGTCATCGAACTAAGATCGATGACTGATAGCCTCAAAACTCTGCGCGAAAAGATGGAGGAGTATCGATCGAATGGGGTGCGTTTGGGCTGGCTAATTAACCCCCAACAGCAGCAGGTAGAAATTTATCGATTGGGGCAGGAAGTAGAAATCTTGGAATCACCTACCACATTGAGCGGGGAAGATGTTTTGCCTGGGTTCGTGCTGGATTTAAGCTCGATTTTTTCAGCGTAGAGCGAACGAGTCAAGTAATTTGGG
>ENA-OBIO01000564-OBIO01000564.1-metagenomes-genome-assembly--contig:-NODE-564-length-18569-cov-27.8891_pt1 | contig 18569 bp, 15 predicted proteins | sample MGYA00153383_OBIO01 | MGnify analysis MGYA00153383 | reverse complement strand
ACAATCAGATTACAGAAATTCCCGAAGTTGTGGGCAAACTGTCGAATTTGATATGGCTTAACCTCAGTGACAATCAGATTACAGAAATTCCCGAAGTTGTGGGCAAACTGTCGAATTTGACACAGCTTGACCTCAGTAACAATCAGATTACAGAAATTCCCGAAGTTGTGGGCAAAATGGAGAAGCTGGAACAACTGGATTTGCGGGGGAATCCGATACCAATTCCGCCGGAAATCCTGGGGGAAAAGGAATCATATAAAAGTTCTGGCGATTTGCGTACCATTCTCGATTTCTACTTCCAAACTCGCGACCCCAATGCTACCGAAGAACTCAACGAAGCCAAACTTTTGATTGTCGGCGAAGGCGAAGCGGGCAAAACCACCCTAGCCAACAAACTCCTCAACCCCGACTACAAACTCAAAGAACGAGAACCCACCACCGAAGGCATTGATGTGATGCACTGGGAATTCACGCAAGCCAACGGCAAACCTTTCCGCGTTCACCTCTGGGACTTTGGCGGACAGGAAATCTACCACGCCACCCACCAATTTTTCCTCACCGAACGTTCTGTGTATGTCCTCCTCGTCGATAACCGCCGCGAAAACCCCAACCTCTGCTACTGGCTGAGTATCATCGAACTCCTCAGCAAGGGCAGTCCCGTCTTCCTCGTCCACAACGAAAAACAAGACATTCGCTGCGAAATCAACCTCTCCCAACAACGGCATGACTTTCGCAACCTAGAAGAAGATTTCGCTACCAATCTCGCCACCAATCGCGGACTCGCAGACCTCCAACGCGACCTGCAAAACCGCATCGCCACCCTCAAACACATCAGTACGCCCATCCCCAAACGCTGGGCAAATGTCCGCTATGTTTTGGAAAACTATTCCCAAGGCCAAACCCATATCGAAGTCGGTGAATTTTTCAACATCTGCGTTAGCCAAGGCTTCAAAAAGTCGGATAAAACTGCGATGCTGAGTCTCAGCAAATACCTCCACGACTTGGGTATTATCCTGCATTTCCAAAAAGACCCCATCCTCAAAAAAGTAGTTATCCTGCGTCCCGAATTGGCAACTAAGGCTGTTTACAAAGTCGTCGGCAACAAAAAAATCACCGACAATGGAGAAGTCACCGACAACGCAGAAATCATCGACAATTACGGGTATTTCACCCAAGAAAACCTCAAGCAAATCTGGCGCGACAGAGAATATCAAGACTTGCACGACGAACTACTGCACTTGATGAAACACTTCAAACTGTGTTATGAAATCCCTAGCAAACAGGGACAACAACAACAATACATCGCCCCGCAACTTCTCCCCCTCGAAACGCCCAACTACGACTGGGACGACACCGATAACCTGATTTTGCGTTACGAATACGACTTCATGCCCAAAGGCATCATGACTCGCTTCATCGTAGAAATGCACTTGTTCATCTACCGCCCTCAATCCGATTTACCAAAGGGTAGGGGGGATATTGTCTGGCGCGATGGAGTCATCCTCACCGACAATTACGCCAAAGCCGAAGTTATCGAGAATTACCACCAACGAGAAATCCGCATTCGAGTTTCCGGCAAGCGGAAAGAATTTCTTTTAGACCGTATCCGCCACGAACTATGGAAAATTCATGCTACTTATGACGATCGCCTAAAATATAAGGAATTCATCCCCTGCAATTGTCACCAATGCCAAGGCAGCCAAGACCCTCACCTCTACGATTTTGAAGACCTGCGCCGCCGTTTGGCAAACAACCGCTACGAAGCCGAATGCGGAAAAACTTATAAAATGGTTCAGGTGCGCCGCTTAATGGCAGATTTCCCAGATAATTTGGAACAATGGGAAGAAAAAGAGCGAAATTCTGGAATCAAGCAACCTGAATTTGTAGATCCTGCTACTAATGTTATCATGAATATCAACATCGACGGTAAAAAAATGACTCAAACTTCTCCTCAAAATAACAACTTTCCCGGCGCACAAATCGGCAGCGTAGCTATCGCTAATGAAGTCAAAGACAGCGCCCAACAAACAGCCTCTGGCGGCATTCAAATTAATAACGCCAATACAGCAGAAATTATCAAATTAATTTCATCCATGCGAGAAACCGCGATGCAGTTTCCTGAAGATGTTCGCGACGATCTAATTATCGATATTAAAGATGTGGAAACTGAAATTAATAAACCGAAAGATCAATGGGATAGACCTAGATTAAAGAAATGTTTAAAAGGTATTGCAGCAGGGGTGGCTGCGATCGGAGTTGGGATGGCAGGTGCTGTTGATTTGGCTAATAAGACGATCGATCTCGGTGACAAAGTGGGTATCGAAATTCAAGTACCTTGGGCGCGCTAAATAAGTTATGCAAGGCTTACGCATCAGCCCAAAGAAACCGGGTTTTTTACTTAATTTGTGGGTAACAACCCAGGATTTTGGGGAAAAACCCGGTTTCTGACCCTACGCATCAGCCTAAAGCCTCGATCGCCCGCACCGCATTTCCCGCGATCGCCCCTCACCCCGCCCCGGAATTGCCTCCAATCAGTTAAAGTAAGAAAAAGAAGCGCAAGTAACCCTCACATTCGAGCGATAATGGCATCCTCTTCCTCTGTAGCAGTTCGCGAACTCCCCTTATTTCCCTTGCCGGAAGTGGTTCTATTTCCAGGTAGACCTCTGCCGCTGCAAATCTTCGAGTTTCGCTATCGAATCATGATGAATACGATTCTGGAGGGCGATCGCCGTTTCGGTGTACTCATGTGGGACCCTGAACAAAATAAAGTCTCTGCTGTCGGCTGCTGCGCCGAAATAATTCACTGTCAGCGACTCCCAGACGATCGCATGAAAATTATGACTCTCGGACAGCAGCGGTTCCGAGTCCTTGACGCCGTTCGGGAAAAACCCTATTTAGTCGGTCTAGTAGAATGGATTGAAGACGAACCACCGCAAAAAGACCTCCGATCTTTGAGCAAAGAAGTCGAACAATTGCTCAGAGATGTCGTTCACCTCTCTAGCAAATTGATGGATCAGCCGATCGACCTCCCGGACGATATCCCCAGTTTGCCCACAGAATTGTCCTACTGGGTAGCTAGCTACTTGTACGGTGCAGCGACAGAACAGCAAACTCTTTTAGAATTGCAAGATACTGCTGCGAGATTGGAGCGCGAAACCGAAATTTTGACTTCGACTCGCAATCACTTGGCAGCCAGGACTGTACTGAAAGACACGCTCCAATAGCCAGCGCAGGCAAAAAGCTCGATCGGTTTTGCCTGCACTGAACCAAGAATTAGGCACAAATCATCGAATTTTTGGTTTTCGATTCAGAATGACCGATGAACTAAGGGTTTGGAGCAGGAGGTTACAGTTCCATTATTTTGGGGAACTGGTATCTGTTTACTCCTTAACTTCAAACAGGTTCGGATAGGTTCTTTATAGCAGTAAATGCTTGTGTTAGAAAATCTCGACCAACCGAAACCATACGATGCAGTTAAAGGCGGTCAACTGCCGCCTCCTGTGGGCGGTGTGGTGCTCGGCGGACTAGCAGGAGTTAAACACCGACTGTCTAGTTCTGTCAGCGAACATCGTATCGCCGCCTTGAAGGAAACCTTAAATTATGGCGATGCAGGCTTAAAAATAGTCATCAAGATTTGTCAAAGCGAAACAGGGCTAGTGCAGCGGGCGGCCGGCGATTTGCTCCGAGAAAGGCTAAGTTCGATCGCCCATGAAAAACTACAAGCCTTTGTAGCTGCAAGTTCAGATTCAGAAGCCCAGACATACAGCACTCAAAAAATCTTAGATCGCTCACCCGGTGAAGTCTCAGAAAAAAAATTAGCAAAAAATCACGATCGACAGTTGTCAGAAGCACAGCTAATATTTGAGACAAATATGCAGCAGATGCAACCAAATTTGTTGCTGTTAGAAGCATTGGTAGCCTCTGTAAATCGCGAAGAATTTACTAGCGAACTGATGAATCTTTGGGATTTGTTAATCTCAGAGATTCAGGAACCTCTCAAAGAACTGCGTCAGGCTGTTGGCAGCGCCATTTCCGCCCAACTGCGCATTCAGTGGCAGTACAATCAAGCAGAATCTCAAGCTAATCAGTGGCAGCAACGAGCTTTGCTAGCTCTTCAAAAACAGGATGAAAGTTCAATTCGCCTTGCCTTAATTCACAAGCAGATTCAATTCGATAAGGCGACAGAACTAAAAATTGACTTAGACGACCAAACTGTGCGAGTAGAAACTCTCAATCGCAACTTGCTAGCTTTGGAAAGTATGATTACTGAAGCTAATTCTAAGAAAGAGATACTAAAGATGCAGCTTCATTTTGCGAAGGTACAGGAGCAAATTAACTACACTTTCAGTCAGGTCAATAATATATTTTTTAGTCCTTAGTTGTCGGATTGCAACGCTTACGTGCATCGCGAACAATCACAGAAATATGCGATCGATTTCGGAGTCCTTAATTAGTTCAATTTTGAGGACAATAGTCAAACAATACGAAAATAGTCCAAGACGCAAAAACCGGGGTTTTTTACCGAAACAGTTTGCTGCATTCCGCAGCCTGGTAAAAAAACCCGGAACATTTTAGTTTGCGTGCGTCCAAGGCTAAGAAATACTTGTTGACGATGTTAGCGGCCGTCTTTGTCAATGTCGCCAGGAACAGCGCGTTCCACCCGATTCCAAGCGTCGCGCGTGGCGTGCTTAGCTTTTTCCCAAGTCACGTTAGACTTACCGCGATTTGTTTCGTAGTCGCGTTGCAAATCGTCTTCGAGTTCGTTGAAGCTCTTACCGGTACCGTTGTAGCGGCTGTATCCCTCATAACCCGTGCGGTATGCAGGCTGATAGTCGTCGTAAGTCGTACCCGTCTCAGCGTAAGAGCTAGAGTTATAGTTGTCGCGCCAGTAAGCATCTTCTACCGTAGGGTCGATCGCCTCGCCCACACCTTTACCGGCCAAACCGCCGCTAAACGCGCCCACAACAGCGCCCACAACAGCTCCCACAGGCCCGCCGATCGCACCGCCGATCGCAGCTCCCGCAGCTCCCGCACTCGCTGCACCGATACCCGTTGCCACTGGATGAGCCCCGGTTTCCCCCGAAAGTGGGTCGAGGTTAGCATCAGGTTGCTTCACTGACTTTTTGTCATCGCTCATCATATTTTTTTCCTTTTATCTAACTGTAAGTATGATTAAATTTACCTTTTAAATTCCTATTTCTTCATCTTCCTTAAGGATGAATCTGCTAGATTAACAAGAATGATCAAACCGTCCTCGACTCAGAAAATGGTTTAAAAAGCTACTCTAACGCGGTAAGGTGCGCGGCCCGGCGCACCTTACCGCGTTAGGTTCAAGTGAGTGTGAGTCCAGAGCTATACTCAATTGTGTATTCACGCCTGAAAATTGGGTCTGAAGCCTCCCCGTTTAGGGGGAAATCAAACAAAATGATTCATTGCTCCAATCCTCTTCTATCGACGGAAGAGGTAGCTGTCAACTGTCAACTGTCAACTGTCAACTGATGAACGAAGCTCCGTATCTACCCGCAACTTGAGTTAGATAGAAATTTATTGATTTACTCGTTGCCTGTGACCTTTTCGATCAACTCTTCAGCTTTTTGAACTATGCTTTCTTGCGGGTGTTCTCCCTTGTACTCCTTTAAGCTTTCGTCGTAAACCTGCTCGACCTTTGCAGGATTTTGAGCGGTTTTGACTATATCTTCGTAAGCTGCTTGGGGATTGAGATCCTCGAAACTTTCTGCGGGGTCAGTAATTTTAGCTTCTGGCTGCGCCTGACTGTTGTATTGACCTGCTGCGCGAGCAGCCTGATTGGGTGCTACCGCTAGACCTGCCAGACCAATCAAAGCCAGCGTACACACCAGCAAAATGCTTTGACTCAATGTTTGCCCGAGAGCTTTTAAAACCCGCTTCATATCAACGTCTCCTCGTATTTTTTCGCAAAAGTTATGATGTTTCTCGCCCCTTCACTGCGATCGCACATTGAAAATATTGGTTGAGGCGCAATCTTAAAAGTCGCAGCTACCGCATCTCGATCGAGCGAAAAGGGATGTTTTTCGTGATGTCGAATATATTAAGCGCCTGCTTGTTACGATTACTTCTACCAAAAGATAGATTAGTTAGACAAACAGAAGTCATATCGTGTCAGGGGCGATCGGAATTCCTGCTAAAAACCCTATGTAGCGATTCTCACCTCAATTGCGAACTCTTACTCATCTCATCTCATCTCTTCCTTCGCGTCTTCGCTTCGTCAAAAAAATCCCATTCACCCAACATCTAAAATTGCTATAAATCACCTAAACAACTACAAAAAAACCTGCTCTATGTTGAAATGGCGACTCTGAATAGCTCCTTCAAATAGCTCAGTAGAAAGAGCTTGTTCTACCGACCAAACGCCGGGTTTTGTCAGTTGCCCTTCCAACATTAATTGAGCGATGCTGCCAGTACCGATTCCGGTAGCTGCCGCAGCGTTTGGGTGTATGGCGATCGAGCAAACTTGAGTGGGTTTGCCATTTTTGATGCCGCTTACTTGCGATCGTACTGCCACGCCAACACCGCTAAAATTATTAGTAACACTGGTCATGCCGTAACTGACATAAGACAAAAACTCAATAACAGAAGGATTTTTTAACCAGCTATCCGGCCAGTATTTGGCAACAAACCAAGTAAGATGATTGTAAAGGTCGGGAAAAGTGCCGAATTTAGTAATAACTGTTTTAACTGGGAAAGTTTCGGGCAAAGTGATTGCTTCCGGCATATCGAACCAGTAAACGCCAGTTTTGCCGTAGGGTTGAGGAAATTCTATGGTTTCGCGATCGGTATAGGGTTTAATCTGCTGTAGTTTGCCATCAATCCAAGCATCAAAAGGCATTTGCAAACCTAAAAAAGTAGTCCGCATTACCGTAACACCAGCACCGCCCGAACCTCCCACCACATAACTCAAATGAATGTGTTCTGCTGTATCTAACTGCTCCACATCTCGGCGCACCATGCTATTAGAAATTCCAGGGAAAATACCCGTGTTAACAATCGCTGTAACCCCAGCATTTTTAGCGGTTTCGCGCAATTTTAAAGCCCTGCGAGTAAAACTGCGGCTATCGCTGACATCAAGATAATTAACACCTGATTCGATGCAAGTTTTCAGCACGCCAGCATCTCGGTAGTGAAAAGGTCCCGCACAGTGAACGACGAGATTAGACTGTGAAACTGCTTTTTGCAGGGCGGCACTGTCCGCTAAATCAAAAGTTTGGTACTGCACCCGATCCGGCGGCAATCCCGGCCCAATAGAGGCTTCAGAGTTGCGTCCGGTAACGGTAATTTCTGCGTCGGTATGGGTAACGAGGTCTTGGGCAACGCTGCTGCCAATTCGTCCGCGCCCACCGACAATCAAAACTCGGTTTGTCATCGCTTAAAAAAGGGTAACGCCAAATTTCAGTGTCTCAACTTTGGGCTGGCCTTTTCATCCGCATAAAGTATGAATTTGCTAAGCGATATCAGCCAAAAGCAAGTCTTTGCCTTCATTCTCTGTTATCCTTTCGGCAACCTGTATGGCTGTTTCTAGTTGTCCTGCTTTTAGATATTCTCTTGCCTGAAGGATTGATATGGCCGCTTTTGATTCGCTAACTAAACAAACTCATATACAGGAACTTCCAACGTCCGACTCGGCTTGTTTCTTTCCCAGATGATTTGCTGTAGGCGTTCTACAGTTTCTGGTGAGAAAAAACGCTCTCCTGTTTCTAAACACAATCTGGCTGGCACATTCTCAACAACGATAAACTTTCCATCCATTTCAAGAGTGTAGTTAACTTTTTCTTCGATCGTGGTTTCTTTCCAGAGTTCAGTGCTCATTTTGAATTCTCCTAACTTTAAAATTAATCCACAGTTCGGGGTTGGGCTCGTATAGGGTAATAATTTTTACCAAAGGACGGGATGGATAACTGCACTGGACGTGCAAAGGTCTAGCTGCGACGGTAAAACCTAATATCAGGCAACTTGGGCCATATTTATCGTCTGGATAATCTTCGATAATTTGACCATTCGCCATAGCCTCGCGGAGTTCTTGCACGCCGATATGCCGGACAATGCTTTGATTGAGAGCGTGTTGCGAGAACTCAAACTGGTTTTGAACAATTTTATTGCGGATTTCTTCAATCATTACCAGGAGGCATCAGAGCTTGCGGATTTCTTTTTTATCTCAATAGTCCCGACAGTGTTTAGTTCGTAGTCGGAAACCCTGGATTTTCCGTTGGTAGCTCGATTGCCTTGGAGCCTTGAAATCCTTATTATACCATTAGCCATCAAAACTGTCCCAAGTATTGTTATGTAAAAATTAACTTTTAATTATAAATAAAATTACTCTCTTTTGCAACTAAGCGTACTGAAATCAGTAAATAAATAAGGGCGGGCATTGCCCGCCCTCTTACTTCTAATTCCCTCGAAATACCGACTTAGCCGTCGATTTCAGAGAATTAGCCGCATCTGCTAAAGTTTGCGCGATCGGCTGCTGCGAGTGCATGAAAACGCGAGCGGTATTGCGTCCCGGCATCCCCGAAATCGAGCCGCCCGGATGCGTGCCCGCACCAGTGAGGAACAAACCGTCGATCGGCGTTTTGTAATTCGCCAACTCGGGTAAAGGGCGGAAAAATATCATCTGATCCAGCGTCATGTCAACGTGGTAATAATTTCCCTTCAAAGCGCCCAAACGCTCTCCCAATTCCGCCGGACTTTCCACGCGGCGGCCGATAATTGAATTCTTGATGTTGGGTGCATATTCTGCCAATTTGTCAATACATCGATCGGCAACTTTGTTTTTCAGCTCATCCGTCCAACCCGTACCGTGCTGGCCGGTTCCTTCAGCATTTTCGATCTGGTAAGGAGCAAAAAACTCAATCCAAGCCGTATGATGTCCCGGGGGAGCCATCGACGGGTCTAGTACCGTCGGAAACACCACATACATCGACGGATCGGAGTCAGGAATTCTGCCGATTGAAGGCTCGCTGTGAGCAATTTCAACGTGTTTCACCGAGTCAGCAATTAAAACAGAACCGATCAAATACTCGTCTCGATGATTCCAGCGATCGAATCTAGGCGCTTCATTGAGAGCTAAGTCTATTTTGAGAATAGTCTCGTTGTTGTTAACAATTTTGCGCTCCAATCTTTCCCGCAAATTCGGGTCAGCAGCATCGACATCGCTATCATCCATCAAATGCAGAAACAAGCGCTTAGCATCAATATTAGAAATGACACCTTTTGTAGCGCGGTATTCCGTGCCACCGGCAACTCGAACTCCCACAGCGCGACCGTCATCAATTAATATTTTCTCAACGTGCTGGTCGGTAAGTACCACACCCGCATAGCTTTTCACTACACTAAGCAGCGCTTGCACTAATGCACCCGTCCCGCCGCGCGGTCTTGCCATGCCGGGATTGTGCCGCATTGCGAGCATAATTGCGCCTACAGCCAGGGTTTTTTGGGAAGGAGGCGCGCCGAGTTCTGAAGCCAATCTTGCTAGGGGTGCTTTGATAAATTCCTCATCAAACCACTCGTTGAGAATGTCTTCAGCGCTGTTGAGCATCGTGCGAATAAAGTCCAGCGTTTTGTCAGGGGAACCGATCACTGACAATAAATCTTTGATGTTTGAAATATCGTAGTTGCCCAGAATATCTATGATGGATTTTGGTGGCGCATTAAACATCGGAACCATTGCACCTAAAGCCCGCTGCCAAAAGTCTGTATATTCGGCATATTTTTTAGCATCGCGCTCGCTGTAGCGGGCGATTTCTGCACAAGTTTTTTCTACAGATTTATGCGCTAAGAAATATTTACCGTCGGGATGCGGACAAAAGGCAACTGGATCGCAGAAAAGATATTCTAAACCGTGTTTTTCTAGTTCTAATTCTTCTACGACCGGCCCTAAATGGATGAATTCGTGGTCGATCGCACAAAGGTTGAATTTAAAATCTGGCAATTCGGGAATCGCAGCTTCGGTAGTTGCCGCGCCGCCGGGAACCGAACGTTTTTCTAATAAAAGAACAGTATATCCGGCTTTGAGGAGATAAGAGGCGCAGACCAGTCCGTTGTGACCGGCACCGATGATAATGACATCATACGTTTGCATAGATGAAACTCTGGGATGAGATATTTTGCTCATTTTACAAATGTTAACAAGTTTGCCGACTCTACCAGGAGAAATAGATTAATCTTGGGGGAGTAGTTTAAGCATATTACAAAAGAGAGAGGATAAGTCATTAGTCATTAGTTATTAGTTAACAGTCACCGATGCCCGATGCCCGATGCCCAATTCCCAATTCCCAATTCCTAATGCCCAATTCCCCATGTCCCACTGCTAATTACTCATTGCTTGAGTTCCTGGAGGGCCGCCTCAGCTTTTTGAACACCATCACTGTTGCCTTGCTGGCGGTAAATGTCAAGGGCTTTTTGGAAAGCTTGAGTTGCTTCGGATTTGCGATCGCGCCCTTTGAATGCCTTACCCATATTATAATAAGCTTCTGCACGGTCTGGATCGAGTTGGATCACTCGCCGGAAAGTGGCTATCGCTCCTAGAGAATCTTGTTTTTTCAGTTGAATTTCCCCAATTGCTGCGTGGGCTGCCACTAAATTCGGTCGCACTAAAATAGCTCGTTGATAAGCTACCAGCGCTCCGTCTAAGTCATTTTGACCTTTGAGAATTTCGCCAATTTCTAGCTGCACTTCTGGATTTTTAGGCTCTAGTTTTGAAGCTTCTTCAAAAGCTGCTACCCCTTCGGAAGTATTACCGCTGCGGAGTAAAGCAGTACCTAATTTTAATTGGACACCTGCTTGTTTGGGAGCAAGTTTGGCTGCTTGTTCGAGCACGGTGACTGCACTTGTAAAGTTTCCTTGCTGGATTAATACTAAACCCATTGAAGAATAAGCTTGCCAACTTTTTGGATCGATCGCGATCGCCTCTTGGTATGCTTTAAAAGCCCCGCTGTAATCTTTTTGCTGAAAGAGTACGACTCCAAGACCGATTCGGGCGTTGACATTTTTGCGATCGAGTTGGGCGGCGCGACGGTAAGCTGTAGCGGCTGCGGGATAGTTTTCCAAATTCGCCATCGCATATCCCAAGGCGTATTGAAAGTCAGCATTGTTGGGTTCGAGACCGATCGCTTGTTGGTAAAATTCTACTGCGGCTTGATAGTTACCTTGACGCGCTTCTAAATAGCCAATACCGGAAAAAATGCGCGGGTTTTCCGCATCTAAACGGGCTGCTTGCTGATAAATGGCGATCGCCTTACTATAATCTCCTAAATCTACCAACTCGCGTCCTTGTCGCAGCAGAGCATCTAAATTTGAATCACTTTTAGGCTTAGCTTGAACTGATATTTCTGCTGAAAGCGCCCGAAGCGGCGCTGCGATCGCGAATCCAGCTACCAACAGCATACTGAATACCAAGAGACTTTGTTTGTGGACGGCCATTTTTTTCAAGGAGTGTGTGGAATAAAAGAGCGAATTGCTGTCAGGTTACGAAGCTGACAACTTATGGTTTACCAAGAATGTTTGAGCGGCGAGATGTAGTGAACCTACAGAAATCGACCAACTCAAAATTTTCGTGATTGAGGCCAACTGATGATTGTAACAAGAACTGATATCATCCAAGGAGCAGAAATTCAATCTTACCTAGGAATTGTAACTGCTGAGGTGGTCTACGGCACCAACGCGCTACGAGATTTCTTTGCGGGCATTCGCGACATCATCGGCGGGCGCACCGGCAGTTACGAGGAAGTGTTTCTCAAAGGACAGCGAGATGCCCTCGCGGAGCTGGAAAAACGGGCCCAGCGCCTGGGAGCAAATGCCGTCATCGGGGTGGAAGTTGACACCAGCACGATTAATGTAGACACTTCTGGGGCTTTGCTACTGATTACTGCCGTTGGGACGGCTGTAGGGTGCATCTCAATGAGTGCAAATATCTTCGTAGAGGCGAAGCATTCCAGCAGTAAATCTCTGATTCTCACTAATAAATTGTCTACCGGAATGCTTCGCCCTTACAAAATAGAGATGCACCCAGGCTCTAAGATTGCGTTAAGCAGTCTTTCCTCTATACATCCGCGAACTTTTGTAACTGGATAAAATAGTCATCAGTCATCCGTCATCCGTCATCAGTGAATAGACTTCTCCTAAAAAGATAGTCAACCACAGGCACGATGCCTGTTTCACAACTATTAGGGGAGAAGCTTATTAGCTAATAGGTGCTGGCTGAGGGCTGATGAATTTTTTGTTTCTTTCTTCAGACATAGATATTGGTTATTTCCCCAGGCAGATATAGTTTCTATCAATCTCAGCCAAAATCAATACTAAGGTGAAAGATTGTTAAAAATTAAAGCAACTCTCAGAGGAAATGAAAAGCTATGGCATACGTAAATAGACCTGTAGATAACGTTGTTACCGAACCCGTGGTGGTGAATTCAGTGGTTGAATATCACGATCTAGTGAGGTGGGGCCCAATTTTTTCAGGTTTGGTAATTGCGATCGGCACACAACTGGTGTTAAGTGCATTGGGCGCTGCGATCGGGTTGAGCAACATTGCTAATTCTGGAGCTCCGCGCAGTATTGCAGGGGGCGTGGGTACCGGCGTCGGAATTTGGTCAATTATCAGTTTGCTAATTAGCTTGGGCCTTGGCGGTTGGGTGACAGCTCGCGCTTGCGGCACGATGAATCGCAACACAGCGCTTTTGAACGGAGCAATTTTGTGGGCAACTACATTAACAATTGGCTCTTGGCTGTTAGCAAATGGCGTAGCGGGTACTTTTGGCGTAGTAGCTGCTAATGCCGGAGCAGCGATTAATCAAGCGCAGCAAAGCGGGGTGAATTTGCCGAACCAAGCCCCTAACGTAACTGCTCAGGATACTCGCGATATTGCTGGCAATGCTGCGAAGGCTGGTTGGTCGTTTTTGTTCGGATCGCTATTGGGTTTAGTTGCTTCGATGGTAGGAGCATCTGCCGGTGCGCGCACTCCCCGCCATCACTCTTAAGATGGAGTTTTTCTCGTTTTTCGTTCCCAGGCTCTACCTGGGAACGCATTTCTTGAGGCTCTGCCTCGCGGTTTTTAAGAGGAGGCAGAGCCTCCGGATCTGCTTTCCCAGGCAGAGCCTGGGAACGAGTAAGGTGCACGATGTGCCTCTTACAAATTAAGCACTGAAGTATTTGGCTGCTGGGTGATAGGTGATAATTGCGGTGGTGGATTGTTCGGGATAAAGTTGTTCGCTTTCATCCATATACAGATTAATACGATCGCACTTCAACAACTCCAACTGCTTGTACTGATCCGCCATATTCGGACAAGCAGGATAGCCGAAACTGTACCGGGAACCGCGATATCTCTGTGCCAGCATATCGCGAATGTTGTCCGGTTCTTCGCTACCAAATCCCAATTCCCGGCGAATCCGCGCGTGAGTCCACTCTGCGATTGCTTCTGCTGTCTGTACCGCTAACCCGTGAAAGTAGAGATAATCGGTATATTGATTGTTAGCAAACAGCTTTTGGGCATACTCTGTCGCAATCTCTCCCACAGTCGCTACTTGCATCGGAAATACATCGATTTTACCCGATTCTTTCGGTGCGAAGAAGTCGGCAATGCACATTCTGCGCGCCGATTTTTGACGGGGAAAATTCCAGGTTGTGGCGGGTGTCGATACATCTTGCCCGTTATTCATGATTTCGGGGTCGTACAAGTGCAAAGAATTGCCTTCAGACTGACAAGGAAAATAGCCGTAAATTGCTTGAGGATGTAATAACTTTTCAGTGATAATTTTGTGTTTCCACTCTTCCAATATTGGATACACTTTTTCAGCCAAGAAAGCGTCGTATTCTTCCCGCGATTGGTCTTTTGGTTTGCGGAATTGCCACTGTCCCGCAACTAAGGCTTGTAAATCTAAGTGCCATAGAAGTTCTTCAAAGGGGATGTCTTCCGGCTGTAATAACTGAGTTCCCCAAAAAGGCGGATTTGGGCGATCGATATCTATGTCAACTGCCTCTGAACGCCTAGTATCTATTACAGTCGGAATCTCTAACTTGGCTGCTTTCTTGGCATCCTCAACAGCGATTTCTTCAGAAGTCTTAGCTTCTTTAACTGCGCCATTTCCATTTTCAACTTCATCCAAAAATCCTTGGAAATCTTCCCAGTTACCAGCAGACTTAGCTGGCATCAATTTCTCCATGAAATTCAAGTCAGAAAACGCATCTTTGCCGTAAACTACTTTACCTTTGTAAGTATTTTGACAGTCTTCATGCACGAACTTGGGAGTCAAAGCTGCACCGCCCAAAATCACAGGGACTGTAATTCCTCTCTGGTTAAATACTTCCAGATTTTCTTTCATAAATGCAGTGGATTTTACCAGCAAGCCACTCATCGCTATACAATCAGCTTTGTGCTTTTCGTAGGCATCTATGATATTATCAACCGGCTGTTTAATTCCCAAATTAATTACTCGGTAGCCGTTGTTTGATAAAATAATATCAACCAAGTTTTTACCAATGTCATGAACGTCGCCTTTGACGGTTGCAATGATGAATGTTCCTTTGGAATTATCCCCAGATTCGGATTGTTCCATGTGCGGCTCTAAATAGGCAACGGCGGCTTTCATGGTTTCGGCTGATTGCAATACGAAAGGCAGTTGCATTTGTCCTGAACCGAACAATTCTCCGACTACTTTCATCCCGTCCAATAGGAAAGTATTGATAATGTGCAGAGGTGGATAGGTTTCTAATGCTTTGGTTAATTGGATATCGAGTCCAATGCGTTCGCCGTCGATGATGTGCTGCTTGAGACGTTGTTCTACGGGGAGGTTTGCGTCTTCTGTCCGATCGCGCTTGGTAGTTTTGCCCGCAAACACCGTTGTCAGGTCGCCCAAGGGGTCGTAAACACAAATATCGCCGTCAAACTCGCGTTCGTCGTAAATCAGTTTACGGCAGATTTCTTGGTGTTTGGGGTCGATTTTGGCGATCGGCAAAATCTTATTAGCGCTGATAATTGCCGAGTCCATTCCCGCTTGCATCGCTTCGTGCAAAAACATGGAATTCAAAACTTGTCTCGCTGCCGGATTCAAGCCGAAGGAGATGTTAGAAACTCCTAAAATTACGTGACAACCGGGCAATTCTTGGCGGATGCGACGGATCGAATCGATGGTAGCTTTACCATTTTTTCGGTCTTCTTCAATCCCGGTGGAAATTGGCAAAGCTAGGGTGTCAAAAAAGATTTCATGGGCGGGGATTCCTCTTTCGACGGCGGCGTTGTAGGCGCGTTGGGCGATCGCAAATTTCTGATCTGCTGTCCGCGCCATCCCATCTTCATCAATTGTACCGATAACTATAGCAGCACCGTATTTTTTTGCCAAATCCAAAACTTGATAAAAACGCGGTTCTCCGTCTTCATAGTTAGTGGAATTCAGCAAACATTTGCCGCCCGCAACTTTTAACCCGGCTTCCATTTTTTCCCATTCGGTGGAATCCAGCATTAAAGGGAGAGTTGCATTTGTCACAACCCGAGAAACTAATTCTTTCATGTCGCGGACACCATCGCGGCCGACATAATCGACGTTGACATCGAGAATGTGCGCGCCTTCTCGCACTTGTTCCTTAGCCATTGCTACTAAACCGTCCCAGTCTTCAGCGTTTAATAAATCGCGGCATTTTTTGGAACCGCTGGCGTTGAGTTTTTCGCCGACAATTAAGAAGGAATTCTCTTGTTCGTAGGGTTGGGCGCTATAAATTGAGGCGGCGGAAGGTTCCCAGGTGGTTTCGCGAATTTTGGGTTTCAGAGTTGTGCCAATTTCTGATAGTTCGCGGATGTGATCGTAGCGAGTACCGCAGCAGCCGCCGATGACTTGGACGCCCATGTCTTCGACGAAGCGCATCAAGGCCATTTTTAATTCTATGGGCGTGAGTTTGTAGTGCGCGTGGCCGCCGATGTTTTCGGGTAAACCGGCGTTGGGAATGCAGGAAACTACGAAGGGTGAATGTTTGGAAAGGTATTTGATGTGTTCGGCCATGCGATCGGGCCCAGTAGCACAATTTAATCCTAAAATGTCGATCGGGTACGGCTGCAAAATGGCTAAGGCGGCGCTGATGTCGGTACCGACTAGCATTGTGCCGGTGGCTTCCATTGTCACTGATACCATTAATGGAATGCGATCGCCTTTTTTCTTGAATACTTCTTCAATGGCATTTAATACTGATTTAATTTGCAGCACATCTTGACAAGTTTCGACCAGAAATAAGTCAACGCCGCCGTCGTAAAGTCCTTCTGCTTGTTCGGCAAAAGCGGCGGTCAGCGTGTCAAAATCAATGTGTCCTAATGTGGGTAATTTGGTGCCTGGCCCGATCGAACCTGCGACAAATCTCGGCTTTTCTGGGGTGGAAAATTCGGCGGCGATACCCTTGGCGAGTTCGGCGGCTGTTTTGTTGAGCTCATAAGCTTTGTCGGCTAAATCGTATTCGGCGAGGACGATGGAAGCCGCACCAAAGGTGTCTGTTTCGATAACGTCGGCCCCTGCTTCGAGGAAACCTCGGTGGACTATGGCGACTGCTTCCGGCTTGGTGTAAACGAGATATTCGTTGCAGCCTTCGTATTCTTTGCCGCCGAAGTCTTCTGCTGTCAGGTTTTGGACTTGCAGGTTGGTTCCCATTGCGCCGTCGAAGACGATGACGGGGCGCGAGGGGTGGTGGAGTCGATCGAGGAATAGGCTTTTCATCAGCGGTAAAAAAACGGAGGTGCTATATATTTACAAGTTTATCCATTGTGCAATATTATCAACAATCCTGTGAGTGTCGGGGAAAGAGTATTGACTGCGCCGGACACAATGCTGCTGACGATAGTTCGATCGTACCTGTAATTTTACCGCTCGTGCCAGATGATTGTGAAAATTCTGCTGTCGGCCCGGCTGCGGCAAAAAACCGACGAGTTGGGAGGGATTTTTTCGCTTAACTGTTGAGGGATTTTGCGAAAATGCGATCGTCATAATTATCCATACCATCAAGATTTATTGTTCATCCTGGTATTTAAAGCTGTTTTCGGCGATCGTTTAATTTGACCGTCGCCCGCTTAAACATTTACCTCTACATGACTTTGGGCCGCTTCTAATTCAAAAGCGATTATTGCCTCTTCATCATTAATACCACTAATTTCTGTATCTTCAAGTTCCTCAATCTCGGAATGCGATCGATCGTCTATTAACTGTGCTGCTAATTTTTCTCTGTTCTGACTAATCTCAGTTTCTCCGAACTCATTTTCTGTTTCCTCCATCGATAAATCTGTCTCCGAGTCTAAACAGTCTTCTATCTCTTGACTAACTGCACTTTCTCTGATTTCATTATCTATGAGCTGCATAGTTAATTGCTGCTTTTCTGCTAACAAATGTTCAACCTGTTCTCCAAGTATTCTTAGTTGTTGGTTCAGAACCCGAATTTCTCGATCTTGCTGCTGAATCTTCTCCTCGCCATCAGCAATCCTTCCATCTCTTTCTAAAATTAAGTCATTTCTGGTTTGCAATTCCAAAGCATTCATGGCTGCTTTAATCAGATTATAAAAATGCGACTGAGATACATCAATTTTTTTAGCATTGTGGCGAGCTTTTCCTAAAAGCCCAATTTTTTGTCCTTGTTTAATTGCTAAGACAAAACCTTGATAATTTTTGATTTTTAATTCTTTGACAAAATCAACTTGAACTAAACTGCAAGTATATGTCCGATGGTCATAATAAAATTCTGCTTTCATAAAAAAGCACCCCTTTCTGCTACATTCCCGCAGAATTATAGCACGAACAGAGTTTTAGCGGTAAATAAAAAGAAAGAAATAATCGCTCGCCATTTCGATCAAAACAAAACTCGATCGTCAACAATGTCTTCCGACAACTCTACCACATCCGCAATCAACTTCCAACAAGGGTCATCTCCCTCCCAATCATCCGGCCGCCAAGGCATACTCAAACTCACTGTTACCAAACAAGTTTTTTGCGGTTGATATCCCAATTCTAACCATTTGGGACATACTACTACTCATTCTGGAGAATGTCTTGGCTATTGCCATAAATTATATTTTATGGTATGTATAAACATATGATTAGCTATTACCTAAAAAAATACAATTATCAAAAGTAGATATTATGGAAAGAAAAAACATATTAATTGCAACTAAAACATATCCATCAATTAGTACAAAATACCGAGAAACCGTATGCACAGCGGGAGTCATACTGGATGATGAAGAAAAACCACTTAAGTGGGTTCGTATTTATCCTATTCGCTTCCGACAATTAGATTTCGATCGGCGTTATCCAAGATGGTCTATTATAAGCGCTAAAATCGAAAGATATGATAAAGATTATAGATTGGAGAGTTTTCGTATTGATGATGAATCAATAGAAGTTGTGAAAAAAATTGACACGAGTAATAACTGGAGTGAACGAAAAAAACTTGTTTTACCACTACAGTTCAGATCGATTCGGGATATAGAAAATCAAGATACAGCGGTTCCCGCTGTATAATGATACAATAAATAATAACAAAATATCATCTTGTTGTATTCAAAACTAATGAAAACA
>ENA-OBIO01000562-OBIO01000562.1-metagenomes-genome-assembly--contig:-NODE-562-length-18656-cov-9.79974_pt1 | contig 18656 bp, 8 predicted proteins | sample MGYA00153383_OBIO01 | MGnify analysis MGYA00153383 | reverse complement strand
TAGTGGTAATACTCAAAGTCAAATAACAGGTAATACTAATAATATTAATAGTTTAAGTGCATATACACAATCATTATCTAGTACAACCCAAAATTTATTAAATTTAAAATTAGATATAACAGGTTATACTAATTCATATATCACTGGTGGTACTTATACAACGAATACAATACAATTAAATCGTAATAATAATACTAATATTGTAATAACAGGTATTACCGACACTTTAAAATTAAATATTTCTGATTTTAATGGTTATAGTGGTAATACTCAAAGTCAAATAAATAATAAAATTGATACATATCTTACAGGTGGTACATTTACTAATAATATTTTATCATTAACTAATAATACAGGTAGTACACTTACTATAACTGGTTTTACAAGTGGTATTTCAAGAATAATGATGAGTGTAACTGGTGTAACAATGACTATTGGTAATACACCTTTAACTGATTATATTATAATATGTAATGGAACTAATTCTTTAACATTACCTACTGCTAATAGTAATATGTATACATTTAAAATTGTAAGTGGTACAACAACAATAAATACAACAAACTCTCAAACTATAGATGGTAGTACACCTATAATACTAACAAAAACTAATTTATCTAATGTTTTAATTTCTGATTTATTAAATTGGTTTGTAATTTAAAAAAAATATATAATATATGTCATATAATCCACCTAATCCAAACGGACAAAATACATCAGCTAACAGTCAACCTTCTGTATTAGCCAGTGATCAATCAGCTATTCCTACCTATATTTCAAACAATTTAGGTGTAGCAAATAGTATTAGGTCTGATTCACAATTACGTATTGCAACTGACTCAATCGCACAATTTTATGATTCATTCGATTCTTCAGTATTAGATACTACAAATAGATGGACTAGTGGGGGTACATTATCTCCTATTATTTCAGGAGGTATTATTACTATTTCTCCTAGTACAACAGCTTTAAATGTGTGTAGTTTACAATCAAAACCTTCTTTTGGATTATTAGGTAACATGTTTACTCATGCGTTTTCAGTATCAATTTTAGATTCAGGACTTAAAACAGGTAATTTAAGATTTATTGGTATAGGTGTAAGTCAAGTATCTCCTACTGTTTCATCACCAATCATAAATGGTGTAGGTTTTGAATGGAGAGATACTGATGGTATACTTTATGGTGTTGTATGGAATAATGGTATAAGAATACAATCTATATCTTTATCTACATTACAACCAACAGATGGTGCATCACATAGATATGCAATCTATTATAAAACATCTAACCTTTATTTTGAAATTGATAATATTAATGTAGGAAGCATTAATACACCTTCATCAAATATTTCAACTTTACCATTTTTAGTGTTATCAGTAAATGGTGCATCTACCATTTCTACAGCAACTACTTTTACACATTCTTTTTTAGGTGTAGGTGATACAGCAGGTAATGGTCGTATGATTAGTGATGCTTCATTTCCTTGGAGAAAAACACAAGTTTCTGCATCTGGTGCTTTACTTACAAGTAATATTGGTATTCCAACAACGTTAGGAAAATTTGCTGCGACTGGTTCTACATCAATGACATTATCAGTAGATGACTCACAAGATTTAATTATTATAGGTCAAAGTAATCAAACTGCAATAGTTAATAATATTTTAACAACAACTGCTGGTATTAATGGTACAGATATTAGTGGTTATAGGTCTTGTTATATACAAATAAATTCTACAGCTACAGCAGGTACTTATATTTTTGAAATAAGTAATGATAACATAAATTTTATTGCACAACCAGTAATGGTATTATCATTACTTAATGGTCAATTAAGTAACACGTCAATAACCGCTTCTGCTGTAAACAACATGTATACATTCTCACCAATGGGTAGATATGTACGTGTAAGAATTATAACAACACTTACTGGTGGTGTTATTCAATCAATAAGTAGGTTTTGTCAAAATTCATTTTCACCACATGTATATTCTATTGCTCAAAATAATGCAACCAATTTAGCTATAAATGCATCTCAATGGGGTGGTACTACTGTAGTTAATGCTGGTGTAGCTGGAACAGTGTCTATTGGTGGTAATATTCCAGTTGGTATTGCACCAACATTGAATCCTATACCACTTGCAACTGATTTAGCTGGTTTGACTAGAAGAATGGTTTTAAGTGAATCAGGTGGTGTGTCGGGTCCTGGTGAAATTGTGAGTCCAGTCAATGCTTTTACAGCAGGTTCAACAACAGCATCAGAAGGTACTAACTCAAAAACTTTTCAATCATTTTTATCAAAAGATTGTGATGTTTATTTTGGTGTTATAGCTCAAGGTAATGCTGCTAATACAATACAAATTGAAGGTAGTTATGATAATCAAATATTTTCTGTAATACCAATGTCAAGAATAGATAACTTAGCAGCTTATTCAGCAGGTGTATCTGGTAACTATTCATTATTAAGTACTTGGATACCTGTTACTGGTGCAATTTATAAAGGTAGAAGTTATGGTTATAATTTTATAAGAGTACATCAAACTGCATTTACTACTACTGGTACAAATGGAATTATAAGAATTGTTCCAGTTCAAGATAATAATGATATATCAGTTTCAAGTTCATTTACTTTTGATGCTCAAAACACTACTGAAGCCGTTGGTACAGTAAATGGTGTATTACAATCAGGTGGTATTAGAACATTAAATACTAGAGGTGCAACTAGAGGTCAATTATTTATTGATGCATTTACATATGCAACAGCAGCTCCAACATCATCATCTATTATTGTTGAAGGTTCTACTGATAACACTACATTTATTGCTTTACCACTTCAACCAAGAGGTGGTGGTGTGACTGTTACTGCTATTAGTACTACACCTCCAGCTATTGGTCAATGGTTAGGTGGACAATATGAATTTGATACATCAAATTATAACTTTATTAGAGCTAGATGGAGTACTTTTGTAGTTGGTACAGCAACATTATCAAAATATCATGGTGCATTAAAATTAATTAATAATGGTACACCTGCAATCCCACAAAGAAAAAGAACATATAGTATCGCATTTACAGTAATACCTGCTGCTACTGCAACAGATATATTTCAACTAATAGGTAGTAACACAACAACAGTAGAAATTCTTAAAATACTCATTTCTGGTACTCAAACAACTGGTGCAATGAATAATGTTATTTTAAGTAAAAGATTAACTGTAAATACTGGTGGTACAAGTACTTCTGCTATATTAGTACCAAATAGTGCATCAGATACAGCAGCTACAGCAGTTGGTACTATTTATACAGTAAACCCAACTTCAACAGGTACAGTTATTGGTGATCTTGAAATTATTTCTGTACCATTCTCTAGTTCATCTTCTACAGCAAATAATATTGTTGAAAGAAGATATGGTATTAATAGTAAACCTATTACTTTAACAAGTGCATCTCAAGCAATAGCACTAAGATTAAATGGTGCAACACTTACTGGTGGTTCTATTAACATATGTTTGGAAATAGCTGAATATTAAATAATATTAGATATTCAGAATAATAAAAAACCTTATAAATTAATTTATAAGGTTTTTTTATAAAATTTTTAACAAAAATAACGTTTATTTCTTCTATTTAAAAGAAAAATAACAGATAATGATTGAACTATTAATTCCTGGTGATTATATATATCCACAATATTTCACAAAATTTAATGACCTAGCACTTTCGAGTATTACAGGAGCAACATTAAATAGTGGTGTATTATCATTAAAATTATTTAATGGATCAAGTATTGATATTAATGGTTTTAATTCTAGTTCAACTGTATTTCAAAATAATATAACAGTATCGTTATCTGGTGGAAAAACACTTGGTCGTTTTACAAATGGTCAAGTAATACCATCTGCTAATTTAACTGCGGAACAAGTAATGAATTTAATTGCTATTGAATTTCTTGTACCTGCATTCTCAGGTTTTTATATTAATGATCAAAATCAAACATTAGAGAGTGGTGATAGTATTCCATCTGGTTCTAAAACCTATTTATGGTCTACAACAAATTCAAGTAATGTATCTGGTAATAGTATTACAATAAAAAATCAAACTGATAATACAACATTAGGTAGTAATTTATCTAATGATGGAACTGAAGTTATAAATTTAATTTCTCCAATAGTTTTAAATGGTGTTACAAGTCAAACATTTAGAATACTTGCAACTGATACACAAAATACAAGTTTTCAAAAAGATTTTACAATTAGTTCATTTTATAAATATTTCTATGGGTCTAATTCTAGTTCAGTAACAAATTCAACTCAAGTACGTGCATTACCTAATAACTCGTTTTATACAGGTGGAGCTAATTTTAATTTGAACACTGGTAAAAATTTATTAAAATTTATTATAGCTATTCCTGCAACATCTACATTAATTCAAGTACTCGATTTAGATGCTGCTAATGCAAATCTTACTTCATCATATATTCAACAAATTAATATAAATGTTCTTGATGCAGGTAGTAATATAGTAATCTATAAAGTTTATGAATTAAATATTGCAACTGCATATTCTAGTAACCATCGTCATGCTTGTATAATTAGCTAATTAATAAAAATATAATATTTAAATAAATATAAAAAATGGCATTTGAATTACCCTTTGGTATTAAAGTTCTTAACGCAATTCCTTCAGATTATTATAAAGGTCCTTGGTCTAGTACAACACAAGCATTATCTGTTACATTAGGAACACGTTATACAGGTCAAACTGTAACAATTGTAGACCCTACATTAGGATTAGGTGCTCAAGACTGGTGGTTTCAAAGTGGTACAACTGATAATGCTTTAATATTAAAATCGAATAATAGTGCTTCATCTATAGTTGTTAATAACGGTCTTATTAAAAACAGTGATGGTTCTATATCATTTGGTGGTTCACTTATTAATGATACCCTAATTACTGGTAATTATAATTTAGAATTAGGTGGTATTAATAATCAAATAAATAATTTTAATGTTTACGGTAAAACATCATTAAATAATAGATATGGTGGTTTTAATATTGGTGGTGTAGGATTTGATGATGTTGTTTCTACATTAGCAATTCAAACTGATGGAAAACTATTAGTTGGTGGTATTTTTTATGGATATAATGGACTTAGTTGTTCAAATAAATTAGTTCGGTTAAATGCTGATGGTATAATAGATAACACATTTAATAGTGGTGGAACTGGTTTTGATAATGATGTTCTTGCAATAGTAATTCAATCAGATAATAAAATATTAGTTGGTGGGTTTTTTATATCCTATAATGGACTTAGTTGTTCAAATAAATTAGTTCGGTTAAATGCTGATGGTACAATAGATAATACATTCAATAGTGGTGGAACTGGTTTTAATGATGCAATTAGTTTTGTAACAATTCAATCAGATGGTAAACTATTAGTTGGTGGTGGTTTTATAAGATATAATGGAATTACATGTTCAAATAATTTAGTTCGTTTAAATGCTGATGGTACAATAGATAATACATTCAATAGTGGTGGAACTGGTTTTGATAATAATGCAGGATTTAGTAATGTAGTTAGTTTTGTAACAATTCAATCAGATGGTAAACTATTAGTTGGTGGTGGTTTTATAAGATATAATGGAATTACATGTTCAAATAATTTAGTTCGTTTAAATGCTGATGGTACAATAGATAATACATTCAATAGTGGTGGAACTGGTTTTGATAATAATGGTGGTGTTAATTTTGTAACAATTCAATCAGATGGTAAACTATTAGTTGGTGGTAATTTTTCTACATATAATACAGTAAGTAAAACTAATTTAATTCGGTTAAATAGTAATGGTACGATAGATAACACATTCAATAGTGGTGGTAGTAATTTTGATGGACTAGTTGCTGGAATTTTAATTCAATCAGATGGTAAACTATTAGTAAATGGTGGATTTACAACGTACAATGGAATAAGTAAAGTTGGTTTAGTTCGGTTAAATGCTGATGGCACAATAGATAACACATTCAATAGTGGTGCTACTGGATTTAATAATGCAATTATTGATATACTTGCAATAGGATTTCAATTAGATGGTAAAATATTAGTAGGTGGACAATTTACAATATATAATGGTATTAGTAAAGCTAGTTTAATTCGTTTAAACGCTGATGGTTCAATAGATTCAGTTATTGATAATAAAGTTTTATTTAATGGTACTGGTGTATTAAGATATGCAGCTAAATATCATAATCAATTTACATTAAGAAGTATTCCTGATGTAGAATTTGTATTAAATGCTATTAGTGCTACTACATATAGTGGTAATACTGGTATAATTTCATCTTCATACAGTGCTACAACTGGTACTGTAACAAGTGGTGATACTTTTCAAATAGCTATTAGTAAAATAGATGGTAACTCATTAACAAAAGTTACTATTGCACCTGTTAATAATCCATTACTTACATCAAGTAGTAATTCAGTTACATGGTCAATAACTAATCCATTTAATAACTCTGATATTATTACTTCTGTTCAAGAAGTATCTACTGGACAAGTTGTAAATCTTGGTTTTCCTACTATTACAAATTCAACAATTACATATCAATTTTATTCTACTACTAATGTAACTGCTAGTAAATTTAGAGCTATTATAATGGGTGTATATATTAGTGGTACTAATTTACTATCATATTACAGTGATGGTAGTGGTAACATTTATGTAAATGAAAATGGTAATACTTATATATTATAACTGAACTCTATTTTAAATAAAAATATAAATGACAAATAAAAGGTACGATATAGCACCAAATAGTATAATAACTACTGATATTAATCAAAATGAAGTAGGTATGAATATTAGTAGTTTTACTGCTACTACTACAAGTATTTTATCTAATAATTATGTAGCTAGTGGTGGTACAGTTACTTCTGGTGATACGTATCAAACAGCTATTAGTAAAATTGATGGGAATACAACATATATACCATTAGGTTCATTATTTTCTATAAGTGGTAATACATGGAATACTTCTAGTATTGGTACTAATTTTACTCGTGCTGGTGCTAATTTAACTTATAACTTTGCTACATCTTTATTAAATATTTCTGGAGGTACTGGAGTATATACTGATTTTATATATACATCATATCAAACAAATTTATCAGATTTTACAAGTACATTAACATATACACATAAAACTAATAATACAGCAGGTACTGGTATAATACATTCTTATGGATCAGGTAGTGGTATTGTATTTACTTTAGATACATCAATCTCATCAGTTTCTAAAATGCGTATTTTAGATCAAGGAATTGATGTATCTGGGTTAGAATTTTTAGATAATACAATTAATATTTTAGTTAATGATATTATAACATATAATGTTACACAATTAAAAAATAAATTTATTTTTTCTATACTTGTAAATACAGGTGGTGTAAGAAGAGAATATTCTGTTACATGGAAAGCACGTATTTATAACACTTCAGAATTATTAATACCAGTTACAAATATAGGTATATCAAATATTGGTGGATTACATAATATTAGTTCTTTTAGTGCATTTGGTAAAACTATTAAAAATGCTGATTTAGCACTCGTAGGGGATTCATATTTATTTGGTTATGAAACAATAGATAATAATACAACACTTTCTTCACTTATTGAAGCTAGAACATCAGGTAAAGTTATTACAATAGCAAAGCCTGGTAATACAATTCAAGATTTAATTAATTCAGTAAATGAAATAATTGTACTTGCGCCAAAAGTTATTTATTTAAATATTGGTGCAAATAGTATGACATTAACACCTTCAACAATATTTTCTCAATTACAAACATTAGTAACAATATTACAAACAGCAGGAATTAAAGTTTACATAGGAAAAATTTATCCAAGAGCAACAAGTTTTTCTAACACACAAACATTTAATAATTTAATTGATACCAATTATCCATCTAATATGGTAGTTGATATGTTTAATCCTTTTTTAAATAGTGCTGGAACTTCTTTTAATCAAAAATATTCAAATGGTACACATTCTACTCTTGAAGGTAAAAGATTAGAATGTGATATTTTATGGAATAAATTACAAAATGTTTTATCACCAAGAAATAATTATGAAAATCCAGCAATGTATTTTAATCAATTAATTTCTAAAACTACAATTAATGGATATCCTGTTTTACAAAATAATATACTTCCAACAGGATTAAATGCAATATCTGCAATAACAAATAGTCAAACTATAATTAATCTTCCATCTTCACCTAGTGCTGTTGGATTTACTTTAGGATATGCTAGAATTGGTTATTTAGCTCAAGTTGAATATGTAAAAATCATAGGGATAGATGAAATTTTAAATATACTTACTATTGTTCGAGCACAGCTTGGAACTACTAATCAGTCTACAGCAGGTTTACCATATGTTTCAATGTGTTCATATATATTAACACCTACTAATATTAATACACCATATCATTTAATAGAACAAGGTGGATTACATGTATTTAATGGAATAGGATCATTTCAAAATACACATACAATGTATGTACCTTCTGGAAGTAATAATGGATTGTCAATTTTAAATAATGTTACTGATGGTAGTGCATTTGTTATGATATCAAGACAAAGTGTTAACGCAAATGGTGCATTAAGGTTTATGACTGCAAATGGTTTTACATATGATATTATATGTCAAGGTATAGCAGATTTAAGTATAAGTAGAACTGGTCAAAATGATATTTATATGACTGGTGGTAAAATTGGTATTAATAATACTAATCCACTTGCTAAATTAGATGTAAATGGTTCATTCGCTTCAAAAACATTAAGAACATCTGCTACAACATTAACATTAGATAGTACAGCAAGATCATATTTCTTTGGTGGAAACAGTGGTACTACTTGGACATTACCAACTATCAGTACATCTACAAATGTAGAATATTATATTAAAAATACTGGTACTGCAAATATTACATTAGTAACACAATCAAGTGATTTAATATATAATAATTCACCAATTAATAATTTAGTTATACCACCAAATAGTGCTTATATATTACAAAATGATGGTACTTATTGGCAAATAATGTAAAATATATTAAATTATTTCAAACTTAATTAAAAAAATAAAATAATAAATATATAAATGAGTTTTAATCAAATAGTAAATACTCCTGCAACTAATATAACTCCAGTTGTTGCAGGTGATGGGTATCAAACGGTAGTTGACAAGCTTCAATCGCAAGCAATTGCAATTTCTTATGCTCAATTTTCTAATACAACAATAAATAATTGGTTGACAAATATTACAGCAAACGGTGGTAGCGTTTCTCCATCTCAATTAGGTATTGGTCTTTACTTTTTAAATGGGATAAGTCAAATAGGAATTTTAAATAATTGTATGTTTGCCAATTTATGTGTTGGTAATAATGTACAAGCTGCTGCTTCTAATTTAATCTACCAAAGTACAAATAAATACATGACAGGTATCGGTGGACCAGTAGGAAGTGCTAACTTTGATACAAAAAGAGGGTGGCAAATAAATAACGGTACTACATCATTAAATACAAATTTTGATGTTTTGGGTTATTCTTCTACATCATTTACAATGGTTCATGGTAATTCTACTAATAGTAATAATACAACTGGTAATTTATTCGGATTTTCAAGTCATGGGATTTTAAAAACACAAGATGCTTTTGGTTTTTCTGTTGTACAATATGCTGGTAGAAGTAATGCTGTTATAGGTGGTTTTAATGCAATATATAATTCAACTGGTGATCATGTGTTAGTACAAGGTTCTGGTGTTTTAAATTGGTATCTAAATGGATTACTTAATGGAACAGTTGCAGATTCAGGTAGTGGTACTTTACCTACTAACACATTAAAAGTTCAATCCAATAACATAACATATTGTATGGCTTTTAATATTGCATTAACAGCAGGTCAAGCTGCCCAATTACAAAGTGTATTAGATGGTATTAACACACTTTCTGGAAGAAATTCTAATATACTTAATATTAAATCTATTGTTTACGAAGGTTCTAGTATTACTTCTTCATACGTACCACCATATAATGAATATTATCCAAAATATATTACATCTGTAAATAATAGTATTGGTGCTGTAGATGTGAATAATACATTATCTGCACAAATATCTGTAAGTGGACAACTTGCATCCCAAATGTACAATAATGCAATAAATGATTTAAGATTATTAAATTCAAATAATTTTAATAATAAACAAAATAATGTAATAGTAATAGAACCAGGACCCAACGACATTGGAGGTGCAACACTCGATAATGCAGATCACGTATACGACACATATGTTGTACCTATGTGTCGTAATAGAATTGCTGCTGGTTACACAGTAATTTTACAAACCACTCTTAACGCTTGTAACTATTCAGGTTATGGAACAACAGGTAATGCAAACTGCAACGATCCAGCATTAGGATTAAGAAGATTAAATTTTAGAATTAAATCTGATGTAAATAATTATAACGGAATTAATGCACATGGTGTTGTATTTTTCGATGAAATTCCTGAAACGCAAGATTATACAAATACGTTGTATTTTCAAGATGGTTTACATCCTACCCAATTACTTGGTACTACGATTTGGTCTCCAATTACAGCGTTAGAAATTAAACGTGCAATAGGTAGAAGAACAACAAATTTAGGTACATACCAAAGTGAAATACCACAATATATTACTGCCGATATTGTACCTTCTTATAGTGGATCGGTTACTTCATATAGGCAATTCAAAAATTTTATAATGTCTGGTACGTTTAATTTTACACTTCCAGATCCAATGTTGTTTTATGGTGTACAATATATTCTTACTAATAAATCAGGAACACAGACAATACTAGGTACTATTTCAGGTATTGTAAATCCAATAATTAATGTACCATATTCAGTAATGCGTATACGTTCAGTAAAAACAAATATTAATACATTTGAATGGGTTTCTGATATTTCCAAAAAAATAGTAAGAACATCAACTACTAATCTAGTAATGGATAATACTATTAAATCATATTATTATAGTGGTACAACTACAGCAATTTGGACTTTACCTACTATAAGTGGTAATACAGGTACTGAATATTATATAAAAAATACATCACAAACAGTAGGTGCTAATATTACATTAGTAGCACAAAGTGGAGATCAAATATATTACACATCGCCTGTTTCAAGTTTAAATATTGTTAATGGTAGTGGTTATATATTACAAAATGATGGTACTTATTGGCAAATAATGTAAAATACATTTATCAAACTTAATTAAAAAATAATAAATATATAAAATGAGTTTTAATCAAAATTTAAATAATAATTATCTTACTTCTGGTGGTACAATTACTAGTGGTGATACGATTAATAGTGCTATTAGTAAGCTTGATGGTAACATAAAACAAATAGGTCAAGAAACTGGTGTTATATATAATGAACAGTTTTTAACTGGAACAGTTGCTACTAATTATACTAATATAGGTTCAACAATATGGACACTAGGGTCTAATATAATCACTGTTAATATTGGTGCAGCAGGAAGTGGTAATTATTTAATGTTAAATAATTTTAAAATTGCATCAGATAAATTTCAATATAATGTAACTACCAAAGTTGGTGATATAAATACTGCTGGTCTTTTGTATGGTATTCCATTTTTTTTAGGAAGTTTTCAATTCGGATTAGATACAACAATATCTAGTGCATCTTATTTAAAAGTAATTGAAAACGGAGTAGATATGTCATCTTTTACAGTTGGATCAACATCAATAATGTCTGTAAGTACTGGTGATATAATTGATATAAAATGTACTTATAACGTTGATCAAGCTTTTATAACTGCAACAAATACATCTGTAGTTTCAAGACCTACAATATCATTTAAATACAAAACCAAATTAGGTACAATACCTTCTTTGATAGGTATTGGAAAATTAGCAATATTTTCAATGGGTGGTGGTAATCACGGATTCACTAAATTTTATTTTAAAGATACAAATAAATACAATCCTGAATATGTTTTAATCGGAGATTCAATAACAGCAGGTTCTTTAGTTTATAATGAAGAATATACTTACAAATCAAATCTATATAATGCAGGAATTGATTTAGTGAAATTAGCTTGTGGTCAAGCTAATATAGATGATTTTAATATACAAGAATTTATTAATTATTTAAATTTAATTAATCCTAAGAAAATAATTTTATTATTAGGATCAAATTCGGTAACTGCATTTAGTGGTGCAACTGCATTTACTAAATATCAATCATTTATAACTAGGTTGAATACAGCAGGATTTACAGATATTACTTTTTGTACATTATTAGATAGAAGTACTTGGACTACAGAAATTAATATATTTAATACGGCAATGTATGCTAATTTACCTAACAGCAAAATAGTACACCTTAATAGTATTATTGGTTCTTGTACACAATTTGCAGATGGTATACATCCAAGTCCTGCAATCAATGAATTAATGAGTGATGCTATTTTACAATATCTTAACATTAGTAAATCTTATTCAAAAAATAAAAATAATGAAATAAGAACTCAATCACCTATTCAAATAATAAGTGGAAGTTATTCAGGTATATCAACAATAATACCTACTGATAGAATTTTTACAGGAACTACTAATTTTAATGTATTTAATTATAGAGGTAATGCGTTATTATTTAATAGTAATAATAACGCAGCAGAAATTATTTCATATAATAACATATCAGGATTAATAATGTCAGGTGTTAATAGAGCACAATTTGGAACGGCTGCATTAGGATCAAATAATTTAGCAGCTTTATCAATCCTAGATTTAAAAACTGTATCTGATAACACTATTCCGTTTTATATGGCTATTTCCAATCCGAATGGTTATGTATCTCAAATTTATAATAGATTATCACCACTACAACTAAATGATATTTATGGATGGCATTTAACAAATAATACTGCTGCTAGAATTTCTGGTGATGGTAATGTATATTTTAAATTAACAAAACCTGCTGGTTATCAAAGTGTTTTAGAATTTGATACATACAACGGAAATGGAAATTTTGGTGGTAGTTATTATCAAATAGTAAATGATGCATCTAATAATTTATCATTAATAAATTCAGGTAATATATCATGGCAAGTAAACACATCTAATCAATTTGGGTTAGGAAGAACACCACTTGGTGGATTTTTAACTATTCAAAATGGAACTACAACATCTAGTTCAATAGTGTTAACTCAAAGTATTTCACTTGTTACAACATCAGCATCTGGTGATGGAAGTGTTGCAACTATTGGATTTCCTATACAACCAGTTCCACCATTTTATATAGGACAAACAATATCAGTTAATGGTATTACACCTATAGGATATAATGCAAATGTACCTGTAATAGCTTGTACAACTACATCAGTGTCTTATTTAAGATCATCAACAGGTTCTCAAACAGTTGCAGGAACTGTTAGTGTAGGTGGATTGACATCAACACCAATAATGGGTGCTATTGAATTTGATACAAACAAACTTTATTTTACACCTTCAACTACACGTTACCAATTTGGTTTAACAACAGGTTTAACAACAGGTAGAATTCCATTTACTGATATAAATGGTATTTTAACTGATAGTAGTGGATTCACATATTCAATTACTTCTGGATTAACTGTAAATAATAATGTTAATATTAATGGTTCCATGTACTTAGGTACTTTACCTGTAATAACCTCATCTGGTACGAATCAAATAACTATTGCAGGTGGTTTTACTGATATTACATTAGGTCAAGGAACAGGTGCTTTAAATGCATTTAATCAAACATTTGTTTTACAACAAAATCAACTTAGTTTAACTGGGACAGGTGGTTCTCCTTACAACTTACAGACAGGTGGATTTTTATCTATTTTTGGGTTAAGTATTAACGCTGCAAGTGGTAATGGTGGTGAAATAGGATTATTTGGAGGTGGAGTTATTGGTGCTGGAACTGCTCGTGGTGGAAATATTTATATTGATACTCAAGCAACAGTTAACAACAATAGAGGTTCTTTAGTATTATTTAATACTTATATATCACCAAATTTCCAAAGTATGCAAAGGGGTATATATTTTGGAAATGCAATGTCTGAACCAATATCAGCAGCTACAGGTGGTTCTTTTATGTGGAACTTTTCAGGTAAAACAAAATTTTCAGGTTCTATCGTTTTACCTTTTGTTGGTTCTGGAATTGAAATAAAAGAAGGTTCTAATGCAACAATGGGAACAGGGACATTAGTTGCTGGTTCTGCTACTATTAATACAACAAAATTAACAGCTAATAGTAGAATATTTATTGTTAGATCACTTCCTAGTGGAACACTTGGTGATATAGGTGAAGATAGTTCATTACGTACAGTTGGAAGTAGTTTTATAGTAAAATCTATGACACTTGGTTCAGCTTCAACTATATCTTTATTAGATACAAGTGTATTTTCATGGATAATTATTGAACCAAATTAATTATGTACTTTATAAAAAACTAATATATAATAACTATTTAAGTACAGTATTTAAAATAAATATAAATGGCAAATATTAGATTCAATCAAAACCCAACTGGTTCAACTTTAAGTTCAAATGATTTATTTATAATAAATCAAAATGGTATTGATAAGGTTGTTCCATTTAGTACATTAACTTCACTTATATCAGGTACAACTATTGGAAGTTCTGGTTCTACAGTAACAGGTGGAACATACAATGGAACACTATTAACATTAAATAAAAGTGATAACAGTAATATTGTTATTACTGGTATAACTGATACTTATAGTACAGGTGGTACATTATCAACAGGTGGAACACTTACGTTAATAAATAATAAAGGTCAACAAATTAATATTAGTGGTTTTAATAGTACTTTACCTAATAATTATGTTGGTAGTGCTGGAGTAGTTAATAGTGGTGATACATTACCAAGTGCTATAAGTAAACTTGATGGTAATATAAATATTGTAATAGCTAATGCAGGAAATCCGTTACAGTCCGAAACGATTACATACGTTAATAAATTAAAATTAAAACCTAATACATATTTAAACAATACCATAATACAAGCGATTGATAAATTTTTTACAACAGGTAAAGCGGATACATGGTTACCATTAATGAAATGGATTTGGTGTCCTTTGGGTTCTAGTTTTGCTAGTTCGTTTGTAAATATGTATACAACTACGGGAGTACCTAATGAAATGATTAATAATAATTTCGTAGCATCTGATTATAATGAACGATTGGGATTTGGTACAGGTATAATATCAAATCCCAATAAATTTTTAGATTGTGGATTTACACCAAGTGGTATAGGTATGTCTAATATCAATTTTGCATATGGAATCTATGTACCAGACGATACCGCAGGTAATCAGATAGGATTTAACTTTTCTATAAATACAACCGATGCAGGTGATCCACAAGTATTTGCTATCAGATCAGACAATGGTTCAACAAGTAGATCAAGAGGTACTGGAGGTGTTGGGATAATAGTAAGCAGAGCGTATAATCCTATTTTAATTTCATCCTTTGGTTCATCAAATGAATTTGTTGGGAATGTAGATGGTAGTACTGTATTACATTCAACCACTACAGTTTCTGGTACAGTAAACATGAATGTCAACCCAACATTATTTGTTGCACAAAACTATACAACTCGATATGCGAATGGGAGAATAGGATTTACGTTTATTTCTACATTTCTTAATGTTGCACAAGCTAAATCTTTATCAGATGCTATTAGAACATTGATGATAACTGTTGGAAGATATAATAACCAAGGTGGTATATTATTAGCATTAGGAGATTCAATAACGGCAGGATCAGGAGCTTCAATAGGATCTAATAGATGGGCTTCTTTAGTGGCAAAAAATTTAAACATGAGAGAATTAAATTTTGGTGCTGGTGGTTCTAGGTTAAGTACAAATCTTCCTACTGGAAGTAATTTTGAAGGTATACAAGCAGGTATATACAGATATTTGGATTCAGATAGTATATATGTTAATACTGTTGTAATAATGCTTGGAACAAATGATTTAGCGCTTGATAGTTCTACAAATGGAGACCCAACATTATTAAATATATTTGCAAGTAATTATTCAACAATAATTTCTTATTTTCTTAGTAAAAGACATAATGTAGTGGTAGCTGGTATTCCTTGGAATGCTGGGTTTACTGCTGCATTAAGAAAAGGGTATCAAGACATAACACTTTCATTTACACAGTATTATAATGTTCCATACTTGGATTGTGAAAGCTTATTTGCAGACAAAGCAAGCCCATCATCTTTCTTTGTAGATGGATTACACCCGAACGATACGGGAAATAAATTATTAGCTGATGCAATGACAAGTCTTATCAAAGGTAAATTAATAAGAAATCCTATTGTTACATTTCCTTCAATTTCAGCAACAACTGTTTCAGACTTAATATTTTATATTCCAAGTTGTACAATTAATCAAACGGTATCGCTAGGTCTAAGTACGATTACAGTAGGGTTGTCATACCAAGCATTTGTATCTTCTGCTAATAACGTTACTATTAGATGTACAAATAACACTTCGGCAACAATAGTACCCACATCACAATATATTAATATTACAGTTACAATTTAAATAAAAAAATATAATGGACTGTAACACTAACATATTTTCTGAATGTTTATTATTAAATTTTGATTTAGCTAAAGTTAAATCATATGATGGTAATTCTGGATATACTATTTCTTCATTATATAATTGGAGTGATAGTATATCCACAAATATTAATATAGCTGATTTTGGGTTAACTGAATATGATGTTGCAAGATCAAACAGTTTAACATCATCTACTATATTTAATACAATAGATAAAACTTTTAAACTTTACAGAATAGGTGAAAATGATGCTAGTGGTAACACTTCATACACCAATTATTCTATCACACCTTTATTTGATTCAACTGCTGGTTTATATTTTAAATTAGATGGTGGATATTTACAAAACTTTTTTAAAGTTTATGGATATGATTATGAACTTATTCCCACTCGTTTTAATAAAGGTTTTACTTTTGAAACATGGTTAAAATTAGATAATAACTCATTTACAGGCATTACAACCAATAATGATGGTATATTTTTGTACTTAGGTGCTAGAGCTGAAAATAAATTTAATAATATCTTTAGTGGTAATACTGGTTACACAACTAGTAATAAACTTTCACTTGGTTATGGTGATAATATAAATAATGTTGAAAGTGGATTAAGTGGAAATGTTTTATCATTTAAATTTAATAATGATAGAACTATGTCTATTAGATATATTGATGAATTAGGTTATGTTAAACAACATGATGTTAATAAAACTATATATAATACTGGTTGGACAATGGTAACTATTAGTTATAGTCCATATGAATTTATTCCTAATTTTATTAATGTACAAGATTGTTATCCAAGTAGATTAGGTGATTTAAATATTTATATTAATGGTAGACCTTATACCAAATTAAGTAACTTTGTTGAATTTTGGTATAAAGAATTAATAGGTGTTGATGCTGAGAAACAAGTAGGAGTTCCATATAATATTAGTTGGGGTGGTGGTTCATTTGGGTTAAAACATTCGTGGAATTATAATCCTTATTTTAAAATAAATCCTATTAATTTAATTACAGTAGCGGATAATGGTTCGTTTGAAAGTAATATAACTGGTGTAACATCATCATATTCATTATCTGCTGATACCAATACTTTCTATAGTGGAAATACTTCACTTGCTATATATAATACTAATAGTGGTGTAACAATAAATGATAGTGCTTTACTTAAAATAAATAATGTAATTACTTTAAGTGAAAATAAAATATATGATTTTAGCTGTTATGTTACTAATAGTAACAATTTATTTAATGGTAGTGGTAATAACATCAAAATAATATTATCAGGTTTAACATCTAATATAACTGGAGTAACGATATTAAATGAATTTACATATCTTACTAATATCGTTAATAGTAATTGGATTAAATTGAATTTTAAAATTCAAACAAATAATAATTGGTTATATAATAATTTATTAAGTATTCAACCAACATTAGCATTCATTACAAATGATTTAAATACTGTTAACCAATATTTCACAATAAATGTTGATGAATTTTCTTGTTATATGTATGATTACATTGAAAATGAATATAAACAAAACTTATTAAATAATAATCTTATTATTCAAGAAAATTTTGATGGTAGTTTCAAAGGTGGTATTCAAAAACTAAGATTTCATGGTTGTAATTTGACTTTTGATAAAGTATTACATAATTTTAGAATTGATAACAAGATATATAATATGCCAGAAACATTTGGTGGAAGATTGATATATTATTAAGAAAATATACTTAGCCAAATGTCACTTTTTATACTACATTTGGCTAAGTATATTGATAATATCATTTGATATATAAATGTATTAACTGATATTTTATAAAATAATGTTATTAATATTAACCAAATGTTTTCTATTTAAAATAAATATAAAATGGCAAATATTCGTTTTATTAATAACCCTACAGGTTCAACTCTAAGTTCAAATGATTTATTTATAATAAATCAAAATGGTA
>ENA-OBIO01000558-OBIO01000558.1-metagenomes-genome-assembly--contig:-NODE-558-length-18901-cov-4.41399_pt1 | contig 18901 bp, 15 predicted proteins | sample MGYA00153383_OBIO01 | MGnify analysis MGYA00153383 | reverse complement strand
CGACGCGGTTGGTGAGGGCAAGGGCCCCGAGGCTGACGGGCGCGAAGAGTTGCACAGTATTTCTTTCTGAACGGGAACAGGTACCGACTCAGCAACGGGGGAGCCCCCCGAACTATTCCCTGACGATCGCGTGGTTCACGCGACTAGCCTGTGACGATGGACGACATCACACGCGAGTTTCTCTCCACGTTCCAGCGGTTCATGTCTGAAGTCGTCAACCAGGCCGCTGTCGAATCGAGCGATCTCACGCCGCTCGGTGTGATCGTGCAGGACTTCCTCGGAGCCGACATCGCCACCCTGCCGGCAATCACCCACGGGCTCCCGGCGCACCGACTCGTCGACGCCGACCTGGCGCTTGCCGAGCTTGGCCGTGACTCCGAACAGCCGCCCGTCGGCGTCAGCGGCGGCCAACAGCGCGAGCACCTCTCGCTCTCCGAACTACTTTTCAGCCCCCACAGTCGCTTCTCCCCCGCACCGATCGACTACCTCTCGATCGCGGATGGCCCGGAGACAACGCGTCGGGTGATCGCCTTTGGTCTGCACCGCATCCTCTTCGAGGGACGACCCGTCGTCGTGCTCGAGCGGGCGGCCCAACCGCAGTTCGGTCGCGTTGGAGCGCAACTCGAGATCCTTTCCCTCGACACCGAGACCTCGTCGAGATTCCTCGATGAGTTCTCCCGACTGGTGCTGAGTCTGAGCGTGTTGCGGGGCAAGGTGCTGTCATTCACCGGAAACGAATACGGCAACTCCTCCGCCGGCGCCACCTTCCTCCACCGACCCACGGTCGAAGCGGATGACGTGGTTCTTCCGCCCGGTGTGCTCGAGACCGTGGTTCGCCATGTCGTCGGCATCGGTGAGCAGCGCGAACGCCTGCTCGCTGCGGGACAACATCTCAAGCGCGGCGTATTGCTGTACGGGCCTCCCGGCACGGGCAAAACGCTCACGGTGCGTCATCTGCTCTCGCGCACTCCAGGGACGACAGCGGTGCTTCTCACCGGATCGAGCATTCAGTTCATCACACAGGCTGCCGAGCTCGCGCGGGCCATGCAGCCCGCGATCGTCGTGCTTGAGGATGTGGACCTTGTTGCTTCCGAGCGTGGAATGCACGGACCCCAGCCGCTCCTCTTCGCTGTGCTCGACGCGCTCGACGGCCTTGACGGGGATGCCGACGTCACGTTCATCCTGACGACGAACCGCGTTCAGGTGCTTGAACGGGCGCTGGCGGAGCGCCCCGGGCGCGTCGACTTGGCGGTCGAGATCCCGCTACCCGACGTGGGCTCCCGCCGGCGTCTGTTCCGGCACTATGCCAGTGGCCTGCCCTTCTCCCCGCGGGCGATCGATGCCGCTGCCGACCGCGCGGTCGAGACGACCGGATCCTTCGCCAAAGAACTGGTGCGTCGAGCCGTGCTGTCTGCGGCAGAGCAGGATCGGGTCGTCACCGACGAGGACCTCTCGACGGCCCTCGACGAGCTACTGGATGCGGGAGCCCAGCTCGCTCGCAATCTTCTCGGTGGCGGAGCAACCCCCGAACAGGATGGTCACTCGCACGGGTCGTGGGGTGCATACACGCCGCTGACTTCGAGCTGACCGTTCGAGTAGCGCTGCAGAAAATTACAGCTTCTCGATGGGAGCCAATTTGATCAGCAGCCGCTTGCGACCGGCGGTGTCGAACTGTACCTCGGCGATCGACTTTGGCCCGATACCGGTGACCGCCGTCACTCGACCGTCGCCGAAATCGATATGACGGATGCGGTCGCCGATGGCAAGCGTGAGGTCGCCGTTGTCCCGCACCACGTTCGTCACCCGGTTTGCCCACTGCGTCTTCGGCTGGGCCGCGCGCTCGGCGCGGGCCGCCCTGGCCAGAGCCGTTGCCCCCGGTCCGCTGGACGATCCGTAGCCGGTGCCGAGGGCCGGGGCATCCTCCGCTCCGAATCCGCCGCGGCGGGCGTTGAGCGCGCGCGGTTGGGTTCCCCCGCGCGAGGTCGCCATTCCGGGCGACTGGCGCCAGTCGATGAGCTCCGGCGGGATCTCCTGCAGGTAGCGCGACGGCATCGCGACCGAGACTTCGCCGAACTGCGCGCGGGTCATTGCCAGGGAGAGATAGAGCTTGCGGCGCGCCCGGGTGATGCCAACGTAAAAGAGGCGGCGTTCCTCGGCCGGTCCGCCCGGCTCGTTCGCCGACATCCGATGCGGAAGCAGGTCTTCCTCGATGCCGGTGAGGAATACGGCTTCGTATTCCAGGCCCTTCGCGGTGTGCAGGGTCATCAGCGAGACTGTGCCGCTCGAGTCGTCGATGTCATCGGCCGCGGCCACGAGTGAGGTCTCGGTGAGGAAGTCGAGCAGGGTGCCTTCTGGGTTGTTCTTGTTGAATTCCTTAGTCACCGCCACGAGTTCCTCGATGTTCTCGGCGCGGGCCTCATCCTGCGGGTCGCGGGAAGCCCGGAGCACCTCCACGAGTCCGGTCTTGGCGATGAGGGCGGTGAGGATGTCGGCGACCGTGGCCGTGTCCGAAGTGAGCGCGACCTCGTCGAGAATCGCACCGAGTCCCAGAATGGCGCCGGTGATCTTGGGGCCGAAACTCATTTCGTCCGCGTGCCGAAGCGATTCGCGCAGGGTGATCTCGTGCGTCTCGGCATAGCGCTGCAGGGTGGCCTCGGTGACGCCGCCGATGCCGCGCTTCGGGGTGTTCAGGATGCGGCGCAGCGCCATCGGGTCGGCCGGATTCGCGATCGCGATGAGGTAGCCGAAGGCATCCTTGATCTCGGCACGCTCGTAGAACTTCGTGCCGCCGAGCACCCGGTAGGGGAGCGCTGAGCGAATAAAGATCTCTTCCAGCGCCCTGGTCTGGGCGTTGGTGCGGTAGAAGACGGCGATGTCGCGGTACTCGATGTTGCCGGTGGAGTGCAACTCGGTGATCTCGTCCGCGATGAACTGGGCCTCATCGTGCTGGCTATAGCCGGTGAAGCCGACGATCTTGTCGCCATCGCCGACAGTCGTGAAGAGCTTCTTGTCTTTGCGGTCGAAGTTGTTCGAGATCACGGCATTCGCGGCGCTCAGGATGTTCTGCGTCGAGCGATAATTCTGCTCGAGCAGCACAACCTTGGAGCTCGGGAAGTCGCGCTCGAACTCCACGATGTTGCGGATGTCCGCACCGCGAAACGCGTAGATGGACTGGTCGGAATCGCCGACAACCGTCAGCGACGCGGGCTCGAGGTGCTTCGTCGGGTTGCTCAGAAGAGAGCCATCGAACCCCGTCGCCCCTCCCAGCAGGTCGGTACGCGGCGGCTGGGTCAGCTCCCGGATCAGCGAGTACTGGGCATGGTTGGTGTCTTGGTACTCGTCGACCAGAATGTGCCGGAAGCGCCGCTGGTAGAGCGCCGCGACCTGCGGGAAGGCCCGGAACAGATACACCGTCTGGCCGATGAGGTCGTCGAAGTCGAAGGCATTGGCGCTCTGCAGGCTGCGCGTGTATTCGCGGAAGATATCGAGGAAGACCCTCTCCTGCGGATCGTTGAAGTTCGCTCCGCGCGCATAGGACTCCACGTCGTTCAGCTCGTTCTTGAGCTTGGAAATCTTGCCGGCGACAGTCGAGACGGTGAAGCCGAAGGTGTCAGCATCCAGGTCCTTGATGATCCGTTTGATCAGCGCCCGGGAGTCGGCCGAATCATAAATCGTGAAATTCTTGCCGAAGCCGAAGTGCTCGGCCTCTCGGCGAAGGATGCGAACGCAGGCGGAGTGGAAGGTCGAGATCCACATGCCATTGGCGGCCTGTCCGAGGATCGCCTCGACCCGCTCGCGCATCTCTGCCGCCGCCTTATTGGTGAAGGTGATGGCGAGAATCTGCGACGGCCAGGCATCCTGCGACTCAATGAGGCTCGCCACGCGCCGGGTGAGCACGCTCGTCTTGCCGGATCCCGCGCCCGCGACGATCAGCAGCGCGTGACCGCGGTATTCGACCGCTTCGCGCTGCTGTGGGTTGAGTCCCGCAAGTAGTGGGGAGTCAGTCGGCTCAGAACGGGCGGGCTCAGCCGGATCCAGGATGAAGGTCATGACGGACTCAAGTGTAGAGCCGGGCTCCGACACCGGATGCGAGGCAGGGAAGACACTGCATAGGTGCTGATCGAAGGCAGAGTGTCGCCTGTGCTCCCCTAGCCTGAGAACCTACCCGGGAGAGAACCGTGCCGCAATTTGTATCCGATCGTGATTTCGACGTCGTCGTGATCGGAGCCGGCCCCGCCGGGACCGCTGCCGCCCTGCGAGCCGCCGAACTCGGCGCGCGCGTTGCCGTGCTTGAAGCGAGCCGCACCGGAGGCACCTGCGTGAATACCGGCTGTGTTCCCACCCGTGTTCTCGCCCGCACCGCGCGCATCACCCGCGAGATGCGCACGGCGGGGTCGTGGGGCATCATCCTCACCGAGCAGTCGATTGACTGGCAGGCGACCGTGGCCAGGGTGACGCGCACCGTCGATCGGGTGCGGTCGATTAAAGCGGAGGCCGAGCGCTTCACCGCCGCCGGAATCGAGTTGGTGCTCGAGGGGCGGGCGCGCTTCTCCGACGCCAACACGCTCGTGCTCGACAGCGGCCGCGTTGTCACCGCCGACTCGGTGATCATCTGCGTCGGCGGGCACTCGCGGCGCCTTCCCATCCCGGGGGCCGAGCTCGCGACCGTGCCGGAAGACGTGCTGTCCCTGCCAGAGCTACCCGCTCGTCTCGCCGTGATCGGCGCCGGCAACACCGGCGCGCAGCTCGTGACGGTGTTCAGCTCCTTCGGCAGCGCAGTCACCGTGTTGGATGTCGCGCCGCGCCTTCTCATGGCCTCGGATGCCGCGATCGGCGAGGCGGTGAGCGAGGCCTTCGTGCAACAGGGAGTGTCCGTGCGCACCGGCGTGGACGGGGTCGACGGCCTCTCGCGCGCCGATGACGGGTCGATCACCCTTCGCTGGCGGGAGGGTGGTGTCGAGACATCCGGCTCCTTCGATGCCGTGATCATGGCGACCGGCTGGCCAGCGGATGTCGACGACCTCGGCCTCGAAAACGCAGGGATCACACCGGCCCGGTCGGCGATCCCGGTGAACCAGTATTTTCGTACCGTCGTACCGCATATCTTCGCTGTGGGCGACGCGAACGGAACCGACATGCTCGTGCAGGCCGCGCACTTCGAAGGGGAGGCGGCCGCAGAGAATGCAGTGCTCGATGCGAACCGCCGCACTCCCCATCTGCTGCTACCCGCCGGTGGCTTCACCGATCCGGACTATGCCGGTGTCGGGCTCACCGAAGCACAGGCCCGCGAGCGCGATCCCCAGTGCGTCGTCGCCCGGGTCGACTACTCCACCCTCGACCGGGCCGTGATCGACGATCGCGAGCGCGGCTTCCTCATGCTCATCGCCGATCGTCGACGCGAGTTGATCCTTGGCGCTCACGCCGTCGGAGAGAACGCGATCGAGGTGGTGCAGTCGGTGACCACCGCCATGGCCGCCGGCATCGATGTCGCCACCCTCGCGAACGTGAAGTTCGCATATCCCACCTACAGCGCGGTGATCGGGCTCGCGGCCAGGGCGTTGCTGACGGAGCCTGTCGGCGGCCGTTAGCGAGCCGGGTCCGGTTGAGTGGCGGCTGCCCGTCGGACTAGTTCGTCTCCCCTGCGGTGTCGAGCAAGGCTGTTCTTGCCTCGATCGCGAGGTCGGGCTGGTCGGAGAACACCCCGTCAACCCCCATGCCCATCAGCTCGAGAAACTCGGCCATCCAGTCGCCGAACTGACGCGCGGATGCCCCGAGCCTCAGCGCCTTCGGCAGGAACCTGTTCTCTGCCCGCAGCGTCCAGCAGAAGACGGTGAGCCCGGCCGCATGGGCGCGCGTGACTAGCTCGACGCCGACCGCTGAGCCCGCGGCATCCCTCGCCTGCAGGATGTGCTTGTCGACACTGATGCCGTCCACAAACAGGGCGAGCGCCGCCATCCCCTCCACGGTGAGGTACGACTCATAGCTGCGCGCGTCGGTGCCCCACTTCGCCACCTGGTCGGCCGGGGCGCCCTCGGCGTCCACCAGGAACACGTAGCGCGCCCGGATCCCCCGCTCGCGGATCTGCCGCAGCGCGGTCTCCTCGAAGCATTCGACCGTGAGTCGGTCGTCGTCGCTCCAGCCGGCGGCACCCAACTCGGCCGCGAAGAGTTCGTCGAGGGGCAGGCCGATCGATGCGAAATAGCTCGCGTGCTTGATCTCGGCAACCATGCCGATCCGACCGCCGAGCGCGTTCAGAGGGGCCACTTCGAGCAATTCAAGGAGGTCGACCAGTCTCAGGATGCCCTCAGCCGGAAACTTCGTATTGCCGGGACGCACCCGGGGAAGCCGCTCGGTCGCCCGTAGGGTGGCGAGCTCCGCCCAGGTGAAGTCCTCGGTGAACCAGCCGCTGAGGCTCTGCCCATCGATCACCTTCGTTCTTTGACGGTCTGCGAACTGCGGGAGCGAGCCCACATCGGTCGTCCCGGAGATCTCGTTTTCGTGGCGGATCACGAGCACACGATCCTTCGTGGCCACGAGGTCGGGCTCCACGGCATCCGCTCCCTGCTCGAAGGCGAGCAGATAGGCCGACCGGGTGTGCTCGGGACGGTACCCGCTCGCCCCGCGGTGAGCGATAACGAGGGGAGGCGAGGAAGTCACGTGCCAACGGTACGGGATGCCGGAGCCGCGACTCGCGGACTTGCTACTCTCGTGCCCATGGGGAAATGCACGAACTGTAACGCTGCGCTGGATCCGGGCTGGAAGTTCTGCATCGCCTGCGGGGAGGCGGTGGGGCCGACCGATGAGGGTGCCGTGACGCCGGGGTCGGGCGCACAGGCCGACTCGGTCGCAGAAGCCGAACCGATACCAGCGGCGATCCGACCGGACGCACCGTCCGATGATGAACCCCTGCCCCATAAGCGGGTGGATGTCGCCCTCGTACTCGGCATCGTCATGGCTGTTGGCGGCAGTGTGCTGATCATCATCGTCGCAATCGTCCTCTTCTCCCCGCGGGGCTGAGCGCGTGGCGACACGCATCGGCTGGCGGGAGCCGAGCTCCCTGCTTCCGCTGCGCTGGGGCCGCTATCGGCCCCGCTATCTCGGCGCGATTGCCCTCATCCTGGGCGGCGCACTCGTACTCCAGGCCGGATCTGCTTACGCGGACTACCTGATCGTGATCGGATTCGTCGCTCACATCGCGGGCTGGGCGATCCTGCCGGCACGGGGTGCTCACCGCGCGGCGGTTGCGGTGCCCAGTGCTCTTCTCGTCGGTGCGCTGCTTCTCGGCTCCGTGGCCGCAGCGCTTCTCGTCGTTCCCCTCGCCTTCTGGCTGCTTGTGCGGCAGCGGCCCGGCCGCAGCTACCTCGCGACCCTGCTTCCCCTGGCGAGTGGCCTCATCCTGGCCCAGCTTTATCCTCAGTACGGGAACGGCGCGATCGTGGTCGTCGTTTCGCTCCTGGTGGTCGTGGCATCCGCGTGGATCGCCCGAGTGCTGGCGCAGTCGCAGGTCAAGCGGGTCACAATACGCCCAGAGCGGAGCCATAGCGGGTGAATCCCCAGCATTTCGGATGCCCCGCCCGGTAAACTCTGAGGTATGGCTTCCTCAAATCCGGCATTCAATCGTTCCCCTGCATTCTCATCAAATCGCGACGTCGCCGCGAAACTACAGGCTGGTGCGACCGGGTCGGCGTCGACCGAGGGTATGACGGCGGCCCAGCTCACCGACCTCTACAGCGTGCCCTCCGCGACCCCCTCGGACACCGATCGCATGACCTACGAAGACACGATGGTGAAGATCGTCACCTCCTTCGTGATCCTGCTCGTGGGTGCCGCGGTCGGCTGGTTCTTCCCGGTGCTCGCACTTCCGGCGGCACTCGTCGGCTTCGTGCTCGCCCTGGTGAATATCTTCAAGAAGAAGCCGTCTCCTGCGCTCGTACTCAGCTACGCCGCAGTCGAGGGAATTTTCGTCGGCGGGATCACCCAATTCTTTGAGACGACGCGGTACAGCGGCATCGCGGTGCAGGCAGTTCTCGGGACTCTAATTGTCGTCGCGGTCACCTTCGCCCTCTTCGCCAGTGGCAAGATCCGCGCATCGAAGAAGGCCACCAAGGTGTTCCTCATCGCGATGGTCGGTTACGGCGTCTTCTCGCTGGTCAACTTCATCCTCATGGCGACCGGTGCTAATTCCGACGCCTTCGGACTGCGGAGCGCCCCGATCCCCTTCCTCGGTGGCCTGCCGTTCGGGGTAGTGCTGGGGGTCCTGGTCATCATCATGGCCGCGTACTCGCTCGTGCTCGACTTCGACAGCATCCAAACCGGAGTAAAGCGTGGTGCGCCGCGTATCTACGGCTGGACCGCCGCCTTCGGCATCATGGTCACCGTCGTCTGGCTCTACCTCGAGATCCTGCGCCTGCTCGCGCTTCTGCGCCGCTAGCCTGGTCGCGCTTCTGCGCCGCTACCCCGCGCGCGCCCGCGAGTGACACCCGCGCCCGAACTTTTGGGCGCGGGTGTCACTCGTCGCGGCGGAGGCGTAAAGGCGGAGGTGTGAAAGGCGGAGGCGCGAACGGCGCTCTACTCCCACTCGATAGTGCCCGGCGGCTTCGACGTCACATCGAGCACCACGCGGTTCACCCCGGCGACCTCATTAGTGATGCGGGTGGAGATGCGCGCGAGCACGTCGTACGGCAGTCGAGTCCAGTCCGCGGTCATCGCGTCTTCCGATGACACCGGGCGCAGCACGATCGGATGCCCGTAGGTGCGGCCGTCTCCCTGCACACCCACGGATCGCACATCGGCCAGCAGCACGACCGGGCACTGCCAGATCTCCTGGTCGAGACCGGCTGCGGTGAGTTCGGCGCGAGCGATCGCATCCGCGGACCGCAGCAGTTCCAGACGATCGCGCGTGACCTCGCCGACGATGCGGATGCCGAGGCCCGGCCCCGGGAACGGCTGGCGGCCCACGATGACCTCCGGCAGTCCGAGCTCCCGCCCAATCGCCCGCACCTCGTCCTTGAAGAGCGCGCGCAGCGGCTCGACGAGCGCAAACTGCAGGTCTTCGGGAAGTCCGCCCACGTTATGGTGGCTCTTGATATTGGCGGTTCCCGTGCCGCCGCCTGACTCGACGACGTCCGGGTAGAGCGTGCCCTGCACCAGGAAGTCGATCGACGCGCCATCCCCCGCCGCTTCAGTGACGAGTTCAGCGGCCGCAGCCTCGAAGGAGCGGATGAATTCGCGCCCGATGATCTTGCGCTTGGTCTCCGGATCGGTCACGCCGGCAAGGGCGTCGAGGAACTGGTCGACGGCGTCGACGGTGACGAGCCGCACACCGGTGGAGGCGACATAATCTTCCTCGACCTGGCGGCGTTCGTCCTGGCGCAGCAGGCCGTGGTCCACGAAGATGCAGACCAGCTGGTCGCCGACCGCCCTATGCACGATCGCGGCGGCGACGGCGGAGTCGACGCCGCCGGAGAGTCCACAGATCACCCGCGCCGACCCGACCTGCGCACGGATGCGGTCCACCTGTTCGGCGATCACGCTCCCGCTGTTCCAGTCGGCCGGGATGCCCGCCGCATCGTGCAGGAAGTTCTCGAGCACGCGCTGTCCGAACTCGGAGTGCTTGACTTCCGGATGCCACTGCACCCCGTACATCCGCTTCTCATCGCTCGCGAAAGCCGCGACCGGGGTCGACGCGCTCGAGGCGAGCACGGTGAAGCCCTCCGGCGCCTTCGACACCGAGTCGCCGTGGCTCATCCAGGTGGTCTGATCGGTCGGCTGGTCACCGAGCAGCGTCGACCTTCCGGCGGCAAGGGTAACGGCGGTGGAGCCGTATTCGCGCAGCCCAGTGTTGGCGACCTCGCCCCCCAGCTGCTTGGCCATCACCTGGAAGCCGTAGCAGATACCGAGGGTCGGGATGCCGAGCTTCAGGATGCCCGGATCGAGAGTCGGCGATCCGGGCTCGTACACGCTCGACGGACCTCCGCTGAGAACAATGCCAGCGGGGTTGAGAGCGGCGACCTCTGCCGCCGTGATCGTGTGCGGCACGATCTCGGAGTAGACGTTGGCTTCGCGCACCCGCCGAGCGATCAGTTGAGCGTACTGCGCACCGAAATCGATAACGAGTACGGGCTGATGATCGGTCTCACTGCGTGCCGTACTAATGATTCGTTACCTCCGAGGGGGTGGCCGAAGCCGGAACGGCCTGTTCGAGCTCGGCGAGCTCACGGCGCACGCGACGCGTGATGAAGTGTTCGACGATGAAAGACAAGAAAGGCACGACGCCACCGAGGGCGATCTGGATGAACCGCAGAAACGGCCAACGCATGAAGCTCCACAGGCGGAAGTCGGCGAAGAGATAGACCACGTACAACCAGCCATGGGCGATGAGGATGCCCGTCGACAGGTTGACCGCTCGCACCGTGCCGTCGGGCACGAGCGCCAATACGCCCTGTGAACCACCGAGCTCGATCTCCCGCTGGATGGGCGTGTACTTCAACACCATTTCGAGCACCAGCAGAAGCAGTAGGGTGCCGGTGACGTACGCAGACACCCGGTACCACTTCACCGCCCCGCGGATTTTAAGAATGTCGGACAGTCGGGGTCGAAGCGCCATGTCCTTAGTTTACGTGTGCCGGTTGGGCGCCAGCTGCGGTGCCTTCCGCAGCACTGGCCTCCGCGGCCTCCTCTTGCTCGCGCTCCCAGGCATCGCGCACGAGGCGGTACCAGAGGAATATCGCGAAGCCAGCAAAGACCACCCACTCGACCGCGTAGAAGATGTTGAGCAGGTTGACCTCGACATCGGACGAGGGCTTCGGCGAATCAATCCGAGTGAGACCGGGCGCCGCCACGGCCGACGTGAGGTAGCCGCCGTAGACCCCCGCGGCATCCGGAGTCTTCCACGTGTTGAGGAACGCCCCTGGGGTCATCGTCGAGAGCTTCCCGTGCTCGAAGTCGCTGTCCTGCGGCCCTTCGGCAGGGATGTAACGTCCCTCGATCGGCACGACCGCGAGACTCGCCTCTTTCCCGAGTGCCTTCAGGGCGGATGTCGCACCGGCCCGATCCACAGACCAGCCGACCGCTACGGCCAGCCCTGCCGTCGTTCCGGAGTCCAGCCCCGCGGAGAAGTGTCCGACAACCCAGTACCCCATCACGCCCCGGTTCAATCGATTGCTCACGAGCGAATAATCCCCAGCGTTCCAGCGGCCGGTCGCGGTCACGACCTGGGCGTTTGCCCGGCTGGTCACGGGCGCCTGCGGCTTTGCGACATTCTCGACCGGTACGGAAGTCTCGGTATTACGCTCAATGACCGTGCCGGTGGCGACGGCGCGCGCGAGTTGCCACTGGCTGAGGCCGGCGAATCCGGCAGCCACCACGAGTGCGAGCGCGAGTGCCGCGATCCAACGTGGACGCCGAGCCACCGTCCACACCGTTACCACTTCGGTCATACTTTCAATATTCCGGATCTCTCTGGCGTTCACTCTGCTCATCGGGCTGAAGCATGGCCTGCTCGATCAAACGATCAGCCGCAGTGACCGCATGATCCGGCTCCCCGGCATCCAACCCGGCCGTCGCGGCCTCGACCAGAGCAATATTCTCCTCCGCCATGATGGGAATCGGCTTTGCGGCTGCCTTCTTCTTTTTGCTTCGGAGGTAGCGATTGCCGAACTTCTCCGACCTCGCCGCGAGGACGGGACCGACGATCGCCATGATCAGCACGTACAGTCCGGCGAACGGAGTGAGACGTGCGTCGAGTCCCGCTCCAGTGGCGAGGGTCGCGAGGATCAGCGCGAACTCCCCCCGGTTTTGAAGCATGGCACTTGAGTTGAAACCCTCCGCCGGAGTCAACCGTGCAATCCAGGCGATCAGCTGGCCCCCGAGAGTGTTCAGCACGAGCGTCAGTACGATGGCGACCGCAACGGGCACGGCGACGCTGCCGAAGGTTGACGGATTGAGCGCAAGCCCGAAGTTGAGAAAGAAGAAGGCGCCGAAGACGTCACGCAGGGGAAGTGCGAACTGCTCGATCCGCGCACGGAAGCGCGTTGCCCCGAGCACGAGTCCGATCAGAAAGGCACCGATCGCATCCGACACTCCGAGCAATTCGCCGATTCCACCGAAGGCCACCGCCAGACCGAAGAACAGGATGGTGAACAGTTCGTCGTCCCGCGTCTGGACCAGCCGTGAAACCACTCGACCGCCCCAGCGGGCGAGAGCGAACATCCCGACGAGGAAGGTGAATGAAATTGCCAGTTGAAGAACGACGGGCCAGAAACCGACCTTCCCACCGAGCACGACCGAGATTATGGCGAGGTAGATGGCAATGAACACGTCCTCGAGCACCATGATGCCGAGGATTACCGGGGTCTCCCGATTGGCGAGACGCCGGAACTCGATGAGGAGTTTCGTGACAATCGCGCTCGACGAGGTCGCCGTCATCCCGGCGATGATCAAGGCTTCCCTCGTGCCCCATCCCACCCACATGCCGAAACCGAACCCGGCAGCCATGTTGATGACGATGCGGGTTCCACCCGAGAGCAACAGCGCGCCCGCATTGCCGTAGAACTCGTCCTGGTCAAACTCGAGACCAAGGCTGAAGAGCAGGAAGATCAGGCCGAAGATCGCAATGAGTTCGACATCCGCGGACTTGAAACTCAGCGGAAAGAGCAGGAAGTGCGGGCTGGCGAGCAGCCCAACGAGCATGTAGACCGGGATGGCCGGGAGGCCGATTTTCTTGCCGAGTCGCCCGAGCACGTAGGCGATGACGAAGAGCAGGCCAAGAACGGCGAGCTCTTCACCCGGATGCACCGTTAGCCTCCGGGCGGCGAATCGACCGCCACTTTATGGGACAACTCACCGGTGCGGTAGAAGTTAAAGGCCTTGTTCACCTTCTCCGGCGAGCCCGCGACCACGAGAGTGTCGCCCGGGAAAACCTTGAAATCGTCCGCGGGGGCGGGGTTGGCTGATTCGCCGCGCACGACCGCGACGACAGTAAGACCGACAACACCGTGGGAAGCGAGATTTCCGAGCTGTTGACCGGCGATGTGATCGTCGTAGTCCACCGTGAACCAGTCAATCGACAGCCCCGGGATCTGATCCAGCTTGTCGAGACCCTCGGTAATGCGGGTGCCACCGAGCAGTTCGGCGAGCGTGTGCGCCTCGTCTTCGCTGAGGCGCAACGAAACCCTGCTGGCATCCGACCCGTCTTCCTCATCGGCGAACGTGATGAGGTCGCTGTGTCCGGAGCGATGGGTGATCACGCCGGCCTTGCCTCCATCCGCGGTCACAAAGGTGTGGAGAACACCCACTCCGGGGAGTTTGACCCGACGAACATCCACCACTGTGCTGATCCCTTCCACCGACCGCTGATTGCCCCCAAGTCTACCGTGGCGCCTCAGAGCGACCCCCTGTTGCTGCCGGCCCGGAGATTCGCCCGCCCGTCGTCGCCCGCTGCCCGCCCGCTCCCACCGGCGCCACCCGCCCGCTGCCCGCTCCTGCCGACGCCACCCGTCCGGCCGCTGCCCGCCACGCCGAGCCACGCCCGTGAGCTCTGCCGCGAGCCGATTTCGGCGGAATGAGGCGAACGGGGCCGAGTCATTGAGCCCAAATCGCCTCATCGACCGCACTCGGGTCCTTCGAGACCATCCCTTCACAGGCAGCAGCGAAGGAGCTTTGTCCACCGAGTGCCGCCCGGCGACCGTGGAGACACAGAGGGCGATTCACACTATTGCTATGACGGCACCCCCGCTTTATCTCACCCGTGAAGCAGCACGGCTCGGGTCCGCCCGCGACCTGCGACGGTCCGCCCAGCGAGGTGACCTCGTGCGAGTGGCTACGGGCGTCTATATCAATTCGGGGGAATGGCGGGCCATGGATGCGGATGCCCGGTACCGCACACAGGTGCGGTCCGCCGCGCTGCTCTCGTCCCACGGCACCCAGTTCTCGCATGATTCTGCGGCCGCGCTCTATCGCCTTCCGAGCATCGGGAGCTGGCCACAACTGGTGCACGAACTGACCGTGCGCACGCCCGGGGGAACCTCACGGCGCGGCATCCGTCGACACGGACTCGGTCTTGACGAGGATCCGACCGTGATCGGCGATGTCACCGTCACCTCCCTAGCGCGAACAATTGTCGACCTGTCCTGCACAACCCCATTCGTGCGCGCCGTCACCATGGCTGATGCGGCACTTCAGGAGCCGCGTGCCACAGGGATCCGCGCCGAATTGGGAGTGCCCGCTGTAACCCAGTTCCAACTTCTGCAGGCGCTGGGGTCACTGCTTCCCTACCCTGGCTCGGCTCGCGCACGACTTGCGATTGAATTTGCTGACGGCAGCTCGGGTTCACCCGGGGAATCATTCTGTCGAGTTCAATTCCACGCACTCGGATTGCCCGCTCCGGAGTTGCAGGTAGAGATCTTCGACGAATTCGGTTCGATCGGGTTCGCGGATTTCTACTGGCCACACCTCGGCCTTGTCTGTGAGTACGACGGTCGCTCGAAGTACGGTGCCCGTCGTCAATTCCAGAGGAATATTTCAGGCGAGCAGGTGCTGTGGCAAGAAAAGGTACGGGAGGACAGAATGCGTCGGGTAGTGGCAGGATTCGCTCGTCTCACGTCCGAAGTCGTCCGTGACCGACATGCACTTGCCGACTACCTGCGTCCCTATGGCCTAGTTCCCCAGCGATGAGCCGATTTCGGCAGAATGACTCGAACCCAAAAGGGTCATCCCGCCGAAATCGGCTCATGGCCGATTCGGCTACTTGCTGGAGACGATGTCAGGAGCCTCAAGCCGCACACGATCGGCCGACTCGTCGTCAGGTTCGAGCTGGCTGTCCCGCTCGGCTTGCACGCGTTTGAGGTAATTGTTGGTCTCGCCCTCAATCTTGCCCGCATCCCAACCGAGCACGTCGCCCATGAGCTTCGCGGCGACCGGTGCTGCAGAAACGCCGCGATCCCACGCCTCGATCGAGATGCGCGTGCGGCGAGCGAGTACGTCCTCAAGGTGCAGGGCGCCCTCATGCGTCGCCGCGTACACCACCTCGGCCTCAATGTAGTCGTCGGCTCCGGGAAGCGGGGTGTTGAGCGAGGGAGTCTCGCGGATGAGGTCGAGTAGCTCATCCGTCATCACGCCGTAGCGATTGAGGAGGTGCTCGATACGAACCTTATGAACGCCGAAAGCCCGGGCGATCTTGGCCCGCTTGTTCCACGCCGCTTGGTATCCCTCCGCACCGAGCAGGGCGATGTCCTGGGTCACGCTCTTGGGCACGTTCGCGTCGAGTGCGGCTGCCGCGGCGTCGATCGCATCCTTCGCCATGATGCGATAGGTGGTCCACTTGCCGCCGGCGACGACCACGAGACCGGGAACGCTGTGCGCGACGATGTGCTCGCGCGAAAGCTTCGAGGTCTGATCGGATTCCCCGGCAAGAAGAGGGCGAAGTCCGGCGTAGACGCCCTCCACGTCGTCACGGGTGAGCTTCACTGCGAGCACATCGTTTACGTGCTCGAGGATGTAGTCGATGTCGGCTGCGGTGGCGGCGGGATGTGACTTATCGAGATGCCAGTCGGTATCGGTCGTGCCGATCAGCCAGTGACGACCCCACGGGATCACGAAGAGCACACTCTTCTCCGTGCGCAGCAGCAGGCCCATGCTCGACTGGAATCGGTCACGCGGCACGACAAGGTGCACGCCCTTGGAAGCGCGCACCTTGAACTGGCCGCGCTCACCGACCATCGACTGGGTGTCATCTGTCCACACGCCGGTGGCATTGACGACCTGCTTGGCGCGGATCTCGAACTTTTCCCCGGTCTCGAGATCGTGGGCGTTCACACCGACGACGCGTTCGCCGACCTTGATGAAGCCCTCGACGCGAACGCGGCTGGCGACATGAGCACCGTAGAAGGATGCCGTGCGAGCGAGACTCGCGACATAGCGGGCATCATCCACTTGGGCGTCGTAGTAGGTGATACCGCCGATGAGTGCGTCGTTCGCGAGGCTGGGGATTGACCGCATGACCTGTGTCTTGGACAGGTGGCGGTGGTGCGGCACACCCGGAGGGCGGCCACCGCTGTAGCTGAAAATATCGTAGAGCAGCATCCCGGCCCCGATATAGGCCCGCTCGATTACCCGCTTCTTGAGCGGGTAAAGGAATCGCACCGGCTTGACCAGGTGTGGGGCGAGACGCTGCAGAAGAAGTCCTCGTTCAATGAGGGCCTCGCGGACGAGCCGGAAATCCAGTTGCTCCAGATAGCGGATGCCGCCGTGCACGAGCTTCGAGGACCTGCTCGACGTGCCACTCGCCCAGTCCCGGGCTTCGACCATGCCGACGCTCAACCCCCGGGTCACGGCGTCGAGGGCACAGCCCGTGCCGACAATCCCGCCTCCCACGACGAGGATGTCAAGTTCTTTCGTGGTGAGCGCGACTATGGCGTTCGCGCGCTCCTCCGGTCCCAGTTTCGATGAGCGGGTAACCGTCTTGAACTTGGCCATCTCTACCTCCGTCAGTCGTGCATCGTTGCTACTACTTCTGGTCCCTACTTGTGGTACGGCGCGACCACCACTTCGACCCGCTGAAATTCTTTGAGGTCGGAGTAACCGGTCGTGGCCATTGATCGGCGCAGTGCGCCGACCAGGTTTACGGTGCCATCCGCGACTGTGGACGGGCCGAAAAGGATCTGCTCGAGCGGTGCGACCTGGCCCACCTCGACCCGATTGCCGCGCGGGAACTCGCTGTGGTGCGCTTCGGTGCCCCAGTGCCAGCCACCCCCTGGAGCCTCGGTCGCTCGCGCGAGAGTTGACCCGAGCATCACGGCATCCGCACCGACAGAGAATGCCTTCGCAATATCACCGGAGGTGCCGAGACCGCCATCGGCGATCACGTGCACGTATCGTCCGCCCGACTCGTCCATGTAGTCGCGGCGCGCGCCGGCGACATCCGCCACCGCGGTGGCCATGGGAGCGTGGATGCCGAGGCTCGCCCGTGTGCTCGACGCGGCTCCCCCGCCGAAGCCGACAAGCACACCAGCCGCGCCCGTGCGCATGAGGTGTAGAGCCGGGGTGTACCCGGCCGCACCGCCGACGATCACCGGCACATCAAGCTCGTAGATAAATTTCTTGAGATTGAGCGGCTCCTGGTTCTGGGAGACGTGCTCGGCGCTCACTGTCGTTCCACGGATCACAAACAGGTCGACCCCGGCCTCGACAACGGTCTTATGGAGCTCCTGTGTGCGCTGCGGGGAGAGGGCTGCCGCGACGGTGACGCCCGATGAGCGGATCTCGGCGAGGCGGGAGATCACCAGCTCGGGCTTGATCGGCTCGGCGTAGATCACCTGCATACGGCGGATGGCATCGGCGGCAGGCAACGCGCGAATCTCTTCAAACAGTGGCTCGGGATCCTCGTAGCGAGTCCAGAGGCCCTCGAGATCAAGCACTCCGAGGCCACCGAGCTTGCCCATCAGGATCGCCGTGGCGGGAGATACGACGGAGTCCATCGGAGCCGCAAGGAACGGTATCGAGAACTGGTACGCGTCGATTCCCCAGTTAGTTGACACGTCCTGCGGGTCACGAGTGCGCCGATTCGGCACGATGGCGATGTCGTCAAAGGAATACACCCGGCGAGCGCGCTTGGCACGGCCGATTTCTACGTCACTCACGAAACCAACCCTACCCGGGGTGTGCGCTCGGGGCACCCGGGCCGTGCGGCCGTGCGGGCCGTGCGCGCCGTGCGGGCCGTGCAGCCGTGCAGGCCGTGCAGTCCGTGCGGGCCGTGCGGCCGTGCGGCCGTGCAGGCCGTGCAGCCGTGCGGCTGTGCTCGCCGCGAGGCTGCCGAGGGCTGGGCGCCTGTTGGCACGTACAGCGCGGCGTCCCTTGCGGCGGTGAATTCTCGGGCCGGTCGCCTCGCGGCGGGGGAAACGCGCTCTCGCGGAGATTGCGCGGACTCGCGGAGGGAGTTACGACTCCCTCCGCGAGGATGTTAAACGGCCGCGAGGTATGCCTGCATTCCGGAGCATGCGGTCCAGCCGCGCCGGGGCCTCCACATGCTCGGTGAGAATGCGAGTGATTCCTACTTCCATCGCGCGCAGCCTGTCTTCCCGCTTTTTCTCTCGCCAGACGACCTCTCCGGGGTTCCCCAGCGTGTATTCGGCACGGGTGTATTTGCTCTTGCCATCGAATTCCGCCGCTTTCCGTACCGAGCGCCAATAGAAATCCGGCTCCATTCTTCCGTGGGAATCGAAGAACTCGACCTGCAACTCAGGGGCTTCGAACCCGAGGAGGTGGATGACCGCACGTGCCGTCGACTCCCCGAACGAATCCGACAGAGATGTTGAAAATGCCACACAACGCTCAAGATGACGCATCCCAAAGCGCGGATTCAGGCGATTCAGCTCATCAACAAGCATGACTTTGTTTGGCGCGCCCGGTCTCTTTCTCCACAGGACCCAATCCAACGTGCCGATCGCCTTCGCGAAGCTGTGGGTACGCGCCACATCAAGTGCGGTTCGCTCGATCGACGTGACAGACATGCCGTCGACGATCTGAAGGGAAGCTGTTCTAAAGCCGGCAGCGGTCTTCCTCACACCCGGTTCGGACCTGCCGCCGCCTCGCCATTCGTCAAGAATCGTCACCTCGGAAGGCCAGTCCTCATCGATGGGCATCCCCCACAGAGCCGCCGCGGAAACACCAGCCAAAGCCGACGGTCGAGCAGTCACCGCGAGTGCAGCCCGCGCCCGGAGCAGGTGTCGTTCGCGGGAGTCGGCGCCGTCCCAGACACCTCGGGTGACAAATGCCCCACGTCGAAGCCGCACCAGAATGCCACGCTCGGCGTCCCGGCGAAGACCGCGAGAATCGTCGAATACGTGCCGTACCTGATTGAAGAGAATCAGTCCGTTGTGGCCGAGAGCGTCGTAGTCCATGCGCA